>WBZM01001034.1_pt1 | contig 30936 bp, 25 predicted proteins | sample 5204271 | NCBI WGS metagenome assembly WBZM01 (sample SAMN12344346, study PRJNA552823) | activated sludge metagenome | biome: Activated sludge suspended growth; feature: Nitrification reactor; material: Wastewater; isolation source: activated sludge from nitrification reactor of wastewater... | reverse complement strand
GAGGTCGTCGAGGACGGCGGCGACCGTCGTCCCCTGCGCCTCGACCCAGGGGCGGCCGGTGTAGGAATGCAGGGCGCTGGGAATCAGCACGCGCATCGCGCCGGCCCGTTCATCGCGGATACGCCGCTTCCAGCGCGTAGATTTCCGGCAGGTGGAGGGCCAGGCATTCCCACTGCCGGCCTTCGTCGCGGCTCTGCCACAGTTCGCCGCTGGTGGTGCCGAAGTAGAGGCCGACTTCAGCCTCGCGGTCGGCCGTCATCGCCTGCCGCTTGACCGTCCACCAGGCCTGTTCCGCCGGCAGCCCGGCAGCGTGGCGCTGCCAGGTCGCGCCGCCGTCGCGCGTGGCGTAGACCGCCGGCTGTCCGCCCGGGCTGGTGCGCGGCCAGACGTCCGAACCGTCCATCGGAAAGACCCAGGCCGTCCGTTCGTCGCGCGGGTGCAGCACCAGCGGGAAGCCGATGTCGCCGACCTCGCGGGGCATGTTGTGGCCGATGCGTTCGCAGCGCCGGCCCGGCCGGTCGATGCGGTAGATGCCGCAGTGGTTCTGCTGGTAGAGGCGGTCCGGATTGCCGGGGCAGAGGCGGACGCAGTGCGGATCGTGGAAGCTAACGTCGGCGGGGTCGAAACCCTCGACCATTTCCATGCCGTCGACGAGCGGCGCGAAGCTGCGCCCGCCGTCGATTGATTCGTGTACGCCGCCGCCCGACATCGCGAAGTAAAGGTGCGACGATGATCGAATGCAGCTTCGGGCCATCCGGCGTGCCGTCCTGCACCGTGCCAAACCACTGGCGGTACTGCGGATCGTCGTTGATGCAGGAGAACGGCGCCCAGGTGTTGCCGCCGTCGTCCGAGCGGAACAGGCCTTGCGGCGAGGTGCCGGCGTACCAGGCGCCTGCTTCCTCGGCGGGGCCGGGCGTCAGCCAGAAGGTGTGGTCGACGGTACGCGCCGCGAGGCCGTTGGCTGCCGGGCCGAAAGCCGGCGGCCTGGCGGCCTCCTGCCAGGTCCGGCCGAGGTCGGTCGAGCGGAAGAGGGTCGGGCCGAGGTGGCCGGTCTTCGCCGCGGCGAGCAGGGTGCGCCCGTCGCGCGGATCGAGGACAAGATGATTGACGATGTGGCCGAGAAAATGCGGGCCGTCGACCCGCCACGACCGCCGCGCCGCGTCGGCGTGGTAGAGCCAGGCGCCCTTGCGGGTCGCCACCAGCAGCACCGGGTTGCCCGGCGGTGTTTCGTGCTTGGTCATGGTTCGCTCCTTGATATTGTGGCTGGCCGCGATTCATCTTCTGAGATCACGATTTCCCCTGGAGCGTTCATGTCATTTGCTACCGGGCGCCGGCATTTTGGCAAGTTACCAGTCGTCGACCGCAACAAGGCGTCTTCTGAGCCATTATTTATCCTTTGTCCATCACCCTACAGCAGGCGGGCGATCAGGCGAATATCCTCGCCGACCTGACGAAGATCGCGAATATCCAGGCGGCGCTTGCCGTCCAGGCTGGTCAGTTCGGGCAGGTTGAACAAACTGCTGGCTTGGTGGCCGATCACGCAGGGCGCCAGGTAGAGCAGCAGTTCGTCGACCAGTCCTTCGCGCAGCAACGAGCCGTTGAGATTGAAGCCAGCCTCGGCGTGCACCTCGTTGATGCCGCGGCGGCCAAGTTCTTCCAACAGGTTCTTGAGATCGACCTTGCCATGGGGATTGGGCAACACCACCACCTCGGCGCCGGCCGCGCGCAGCGAATTTGCCCTTTTTTCGTCGTCGACCGCAGCAGCCATCAGAACCGGCCCGCCGCGCAGGATTTTCGCCGACAGCGGCGTTTCCAGCCGGCTGTCAACCACCACGCGCAGCGGTTGGCGGGTCGTTGCGACATCGCGCACGTTGAGCTGCGGATCATCGCCGCGCACCGTGCCGATGCCGGTCAGGACGGCACAGGCGCGAGCGCGCCAGCGCTGGCCGTCGCGCCGCGCCTCGGGTCCGGTGATCCACTGGCTGACGCCGTTGTTCAGCGCCGTCTTGCCATCCAGACTGGCGGCAGCTTTCAGGCGCAGCCACGGGCGGCCGCGGGTCATGCGCGAGACGAAGCCGATGTTCAGTTCGCGCGCCTCGCTTTCGAGGAGGCCGCTCGCCGTGACGATCCCGGCGGCCTGCAGCACGGCCAGCCCTTTCCCGGCAACCAGCGGGTTGGGATCGCTCATCGCCGCCACGACGCGACCGACGCCGGCAGCGGTCAGCGCCTCGGCGCAGGGTGGCGTGCGCCCGTGATGGCTGCACGGCTCCAGCGTCACATAAGCAGTGGCGCCGCGCGCCCGGTCGCCGGCAGCGCGCAGGGCATTGACTTCGGCGTGCGGCTCGCCGGCCTTCGCGTGCCAGCCTTCGCCGACGATTTCGCCATCCCGCGCGAGCACGCAGCCGACGCGCGGATTCGGTGTCGTCGTCCACAGCCCGCGCTCGGCCAATTGCAGGGCACGCGCCATCATGCCGTGGTCGACGGCGGAAAAGCTCATTTTCTTTCGGGTGCCGGCGAGACTTCGCGAATGGCGCGGGAAAAGGCATCGACGTCCTCGAAGTTGCGGTAAACCGAGGCGAAACGGATATAGGCCACCTTGTCGAGCTTCTTCAATTCGCGCATGACCAGTTCGCCGATCTGCTGCGTGGTCACCTCGCGCTCGCCGGCGGCGAGCAGGCGTTCCTCGATGTCGGTCACCGCCGCGTCGACCGATTCGATCGACACCGGCCGCTTGCGCAGCGCCAGTTCGAGGCTGGCCCGCAGCTTCTGCCGGCTGAACTCGGTGCGCAGGCCATTCTTCTTGACCACCTGCGGGAGCTGGATTTCCGCCCGCTCGTAGGTCGTGAAGCGCTTGTCGCAGGTATTGCACCTTCTGCGGCGACGGACGACATCGCCTTCTTCATTGAGCCGGGTATCGGCAACCGCCGTTTCATCCGCGCCGCAGAAGGGGCATTTCACCGGCGCTCAGCCATAGACCGGATACCTTCGGCACAGCGCCGAAACCTTGGCGCGCACTTCGGCGGCGACGGCTTCGTCGTTCGGCGCGTCCAGAATGTCGGCCACCAGGTGCGCGACCTCCTCGGCGTCGATCTCGGTAAAGCCGCGGGTCGTCATCGCCGGCGAGCCGATGCGGATGCCGGAAGTGACGAACGGCTTCTGCGGGTCATTCGGGATGCCGTTCTTGTTGACCGTGATGTGGGCGCGACCCAGTGCCGCCTCGGCATCCTTGCCGGTGATGTTCTTGGCGCGCAGGTCGAGCAGGAAGACATGGCTCTCGGTGCGTCCCGAAACGACGCGCAGGCCACGCTCCTCGCCGAGGACCTTGGCCATGACGCGCGCATTGGCGACGACCTGTTCCTGATAATCGCGAAACTGCGGCGTCGCGGCCTCCTTGAAGGCGACTGCCTTGGCGGCGATGACGTGCATCAGCGGGCCGCCCTGCAGGCCGGGGAAAATGGCCGAATTGATCGCCTTCTCGTGTTCGGCCTTCATCAGGATGATGCCGCCGCGCGGGCCGCGCAGCGTCTTGTGCGTGGTCGAGGTGACAACGTCGGCGAAGGGCACCGGGTTCGGGTAGAAACCGGCGGCGATCAGGCCGGCATAGTGCGCCATGTCGACCATGAAGATGGCGCCGACCGCCCTGGCGACCCTGGCGAAGCGCTCGAAGTCGATGTGCAGCGAGTAGGCCGAGGCGCCGGCAATGATCAGGCGCGGCTTGTGTTCGCGGGCCAGCGCTTCCATGCGCTCATAGTCGATTTCTTCCCGGGCATCGAGGCCGTACGACACGACGTTGAACCACTTCCCCGACATGTTGAGCGCCATGCCGTGGGTCAGGTGGCCGCCTTCGGCCAGGCTCATGCCCATGATCGTGTCGCCCGGCTTGCAGAACGCCATCAGCACCGCCTGGTTGGCCTGCGAACCCGAGTTGGGCTGGACGTTGGCGGCGTCGGCGCCGAACAGCTTCTTGAGGCGGTCGATGGCTAACTGCTCGGCGACATCTACATGCTCGCAACCGCCGTAATAGCGCTTGCCGGGATAGCCTTCGGCGTACTTGTTGGTGAGCTGCGAGCCCTGGGCTTCCATGACGGCCTTGCTGACGTAGTTTTCCGACGCGATCAGTTCGATGTGGTCTTCCTGACGCTTGACCTCGGCCTGGATGGCACGCCACAGTTCAGGGTCAACTCGGGAAAGGGTGTCTGTCGCGTAGAACATGGGGAATGCCTCAAGCCATTGAAAAGGGGTGGAATTTTATCACGTCGGGAGCTCGTCGAGGGCGCCCGGTTCGAGATGCCAGGTTTCGCCCCAGGATTCCAGGGTCCACGCGCCGTCGACCGCGGCAATCCAGCTGATGCCCGCGTTGGGAATCAGGAAGTCGCGCGGCATTTCGAGCGGGTTGCCGCGCACGAAATGATTGACGATGTCGAGGACCCCGCCATGCAGGACGACGGCGACGTTCTGCCGCGGATGCGCGGCGGCGATTTCCTCGAGCTTGCCGGTCACGCGGGCCGCCATCTGCGTCAGGCTTTCGCCGCCGTCGAAGCTGTAATCGGCATCGCGTCTGGCAAACGCGGCATAGCCCTCGGGAAAGCGCTCCCTGGCCTCGTCGTAGGTCAGGCCCTCGAAGATCCCGTAACGGCGCTCGCGCATTTCCGGAACGGCCACCGGCGCCAGGCCGAGCGCCGCGCCAATCGCCTGCGCCGTCGCCCACGCCCGCTTGAGGTCGCTGCTGTAGAGCGCGACGATGCCCGCGTTGCGCAGCCATGATCCGGCGGCGACGGCCTGGTCGAGGCCGGTCTGGTTGAGGGCGATGTCGATTTGCCCCTGGATGCGGCGGTCCGCGTTCCACTCAGTTTCGCCGTGGCGTACCAGGCAGATGCGGGTTGTAGGGATTTCCACCATGTTCGATTCCGGTCCTTGGCTGTAGAGTTCGTCCGGCAAGATGTTTCCCTCACCCCGGACCCCCTGAGAAGCCGGGAATTCTAACAACCGAGGAGGATATTTCGTGACCCTTCTGCTCAAGCTCTCGCAGCTGATCGACTGGCTCAACGAGCGCGTCGCCAAGGCCGCGTTCTGGCTGGTGCTGGTGATGACCCTGATCAGCGCCGGCAACGCCAGCTATCGCTTCGTCCTGCACGACAGCTCCAACGGCCTGCTGGAAATCCAGTGGTATCTGTTCGCCGCCGTGTTCCTGCTCTGCTCGCCGTACACGCTGCAGAAGAACGAGCACGTCCGCATCGACGTCCTCTCCGGCAAGTTGTCACCGCGCGGACTGGCGGTCATCGACATCATCGGGACGATCTTCTTCCTGCTGCCGATGGTCGTTGCCGTGCTCTGGCTGTCCCTGCCGCTGGTCGCCGAGTCCTACAGGATCAATGAGCATTCGGCCAATGCCGGCGGCCTGATTCGCTGGCCGGTGAAGATCCTGCTGCCGATCGGCTTCACGCTGCTGGCGCTGCAGGGCGTTTCCGAACTGGTCAAGCGCATCGCTTTCCTGGCCGGGATGATCGATGACCCGGGCCGCAAGGAAAAAGGCCCGACGGCCGAAGAGGAACTGGCCGCCGCCATTGCCGCCGCCAAAGCACAGGAGGCCAAGTGATGGAATGGATGATCGCCAACATGGCGCCGTTGATGTTCGGCGCCCTCGTCGTGTTCCTGCTCTTCGGCTACCCGGTCGCCTTTGCGCTGGCCGCCAACGGGATCGTCTTCGGCCTCATCGGCATCGAACTCGGCCTGTTGCAACCGGCGCTGTTCCAGGCGCTGCCCGAGCGCATCTTCGGCATCATGGCCAACGACACGCTGCTGGCCATTCCCTTCTTCACCTTCATGGGCCTCATCCTCGAACGCTCGGGAATGGCCGAAGACCTGCTCGACACCATCGGCCAGTTGTTCGGGCCGATGCGCGGCGGCCTCGCCTACGCGGTGATCTTCGTCGGCGCCCTGCTCGCCGCGACGACCGGCGTCGTGGCCGCCTCGGTGATCTCGATGGGACTGATCTCGCTACCCATCATGCTGCGCTACGGCTACGACAAGCGGCTGGCCTCCGGCGTCATCGCCGCCTCGGGCACGCTGGCGCAGATCATCCCGCCATCGCTGGTGCTGATCATCATGGCCGACCAGCTCGGCAAGTCGGTCGGCGACATGTACGAAGGCGCGATCGTTCCGGGACTGGTGCTGACCTCCCTCTATGTCGGTTATGTCGCCATCCTGAGCCTCATCAAGCCGAATTCCTGCCCGGCGCTGCCGGCGGAAGCGCGCACCCTGCGCGGCTTCAAGCTCATCGTGCGCGTGCTGACCACGCTGGTGCCTCCCCTGCTGCTCATCTTCCTGGTTCTCGGCACCATCTTCCTCGGGATCGCGACACCGACCGAAGGCGGCGCCATGGGCGCCACCGGCGCGCTGGTTCTGGCGCTGGGACGCAAACGCCTGTCGTGGAAGCTGCTCAAGCAGGCCATGGAAACCACCGGCAAGCTGTCCTCATTCGTCGTCTTCATCCTGGTCGGCTCGACAGTCTTTGGCCTGGTCTTCCGCGGCGTCAACGGCGACCTCTGGGTGGAACATCTTCTGCTTGGTCTGCCCGGCGGCCAGGTCGGCTTCCTGATCGTCGTCAACATCCTGGTCTTCGTCCTCGCCTTCTTCCTCGACTTCTTCGAGCTGTCCTTCATCATCGTGCCGCTGCTGGCGCCGGTCGCCGACAAGCTGGGCATCGACCTGGTCTGGTTCGGCGTGCTGCTCGCGGTCAACATGCAGACTTCGTTCATGCACCCGCCGTTCGGCTTCGCACTGTTCTACCTGCGCTCGGTCGCCCCGGCATCGGTCAAGACGACGGACATCTACTGGGGCGCCATCCCCTTCGTCTGCATCCAGATCATCATGGTCGCGCTGATCATCATCTTCCCGAACATCGTCAGCTACGGCGATCCGGACCACCGCACGGCAACCGAGCAGGGCGACGGTTCGGACCTCGGCGCGCTGATGCAGCAGGGCGGCATGAGCGGCGACAGCGCGGAACAGAAGGATCCCGGCGCCGACTTGCTGAAGAACCTGCAGCAGAACGAGAAATAGACAACCTGATCGGATCGGGCAAACGGGGCTGCGGCCCCGTTTTTCGTTGGCGCATAGCGGGCACCGATCATCGCGATAGGCGAAGTCAATTTGAAAAATCCGGGTCGAACGGTCAGAATGAAGTCATACGATCAACCGGAAAGGGAAACGACCATGGATATCGGAATCAACAAGAAGGATAGAGAACAGATCGCCGACGGGCTGTCGCACCTGCTCGCCGACTCGTTCACCCTCTACCTGAAGACACACAACTTCCACTGGAACGTCACCGGGCCGATGTTCAACACCCTGCACGTGATGTTCATGGGCCAGTACACCGAGCTGTGGAACGCGCTCGACGAGATCGCCGAGCGCATCCGCGCCCTTGGTGTGGCAGCACCGGGAACCTACCGCGAGTTCGCGGGGCTGACGGTGATCAAGGAAAGCGAGGGCGTGCCCAACGCCACCGAGATGATCCGGCAACTGGTCGCCGGCCAGGAAGCTGTCGTCAAGACCGCGCGCGGCATGTTCGCCATCGTCGACAAGGCCGGCGACGAGCCGACCGCCGACCTGCTGACCCAGCGCATGCAGATTCACGAGAAGAACGCGTGGATGCTGCGCAGCCTGCTCGAGGAATGAAGGTCTCCGCCCCCGCCTGAAACGAAAAAAACCCGCGAAATTCGCGGGTTTTTCTTGGTCGACCGCAGCGGGCTATTTCTTCGACTGCATGAAGCCATCCATCCGGTACTCGGCGACGCTGAACCAGGCGTTCTGCGTCTTGCGGTATTTGTCGAATTCGGTGTAGATCTTCTTGAACGCCGGGTTTTTCGCCGACTCTTCGGCGTAGAGATCCTGCGCCGCCTTGTAGGCCGCATTGAGAATCTCGGGCGAGTAGGCCTGCAGCTTGACGCCGTTCTGCAGCAGCCTGGAGAGCGAGCCGGGGTTCTTGTGGTCGTATTCGGCCATCATCGTCACGTTGGCCTCGTAGGCGGCGGCCTGGAAGGCTTCCTGGTACTCCTTGGGCAGCTTGTCCCATTCCTTCTTGTTCACGAAGAAGTGGATCACGGGACCCGGCTCCCACCAACCAGGGTAGTAATAGTTCTTGGCGACCTTGTAGAAGCCGAGCTTCTCGTCGTCGTAAGGACCGACCCACTCGGCGGCATCGATTGTGCCCTTTTCCAGCGCCGGGTAGATGTCGCCGCCGGCGATCTGCTGCGGCACCGCGCCCAACGCGGCGAAGACGTTGCCACCGAGGCCGGCGATACGGATCTTGAGACCCTTGACTTCCGCCAGCGTCTTGACTTCCTTGCGGAACCAGCCGCCCATCTGGACACCGGTATTGCCGCCGGCGAAAGAGATGACATTGTAGTTGCTGTAGAACTCGTCGAGCAGCTTCTGGCCGCCGCCGTAGTAGATCCAGGCGTTCATCTGACGGGCGTTCATGCCGAACGGAACCGCGGTGCCGAAGCCGAAGGTCTTGTCCTTGCCGACGTAGTAGTAAGAGCAGGTGTGGCAGCACTCGACGGTGCCTTGCTGGACGGCATCGAGCGCCTGCAGGCCGGGAACGATTTCGCCGCCCGGGAAGACGCGGATGTCGAACTTGCCGCCGGTCATGGCGCGCAGGCGGTTCGCCAGCACCTCGGCGCCGCCGTAAATGGTGTCGAGGCTCTTCGGGAAGCTGGACGTCAGGCGCCACTTGACGGTGGGCTGGGACTGGGCGATCGCCGGCGCGGCAAGCGTGGTGGCGGCGCCGGCAGCGGCGCCTACGGATGCCTTCTTCAGAAAATCACGACGCTGCATGTTGTTGTCTCCTCCAGAGTGATGGGTAACGTCAATCTTTGTAGCATGGTCATTCTAAACAAATGGACTGCCTTGGCGAGTTGCGGAAAACCCTAATACGCCTACTCGCCGGCAACGGTCATCCGGTCGACCAGAATCGAGCCGGTCTGCTTCGAGCCGCGCACCAGCACGTCGTTGCCGACGGCGACGATGCCGGCCAGCATCGCCTTGAGGTTGCCGGCGATGGTGATTTCCTCGACCGGGTAGGCGATGCTGCCGTTCTCGACCCAGTAACCGGCGGCGCCGCGCGAGTAGTCGCCGGTGACGTAATTGACACCCTGGCCGAGGAGTTCGGTCACCAGCAGGCCGCGGTTCATCTTCCGCAGCAGGCCGTCAAGACCGAGTTCTCCCGGCTCGATGATCAGGTTGTGGCTGCCGCCGGCGTTGCCGGTCGTCTGCAGGCCCAGCTTGCGTGCCGTGTAGGCGCTCAGGAAATAGCCTTGCAGGATGCCGCCGCTGACCACCTCGCGCTCGCGGGTGGCGACGCCGTCGCTGTCGAACGGGGCGCTGCCGAGGCCGCATCGGATATGCGGGCGCTCGCTGATGTTGACGAATTCGGGCAGCACGCGCTTGCCGAGATGGTCGACCAGGAACGACGCCTTGCGGTAGAGGGCGCCGCCGCTCGCCGCATGCACCAGGCTGCCGAGCAGGCCGCCGGCAAGCGTCGCCTCGAACAGCACGGGAAAGTCGCCGGTGCTGACCTTGCGCCCGCCGAGACGGGCCACGGCGCGCTCGGCGGCAATGCGCCCGACGCGCAGCGGGTCTTCGAGTTGCGCGGCATCGCGATGCGTCGTGTACCAGTCGTCGCGCTGCATGCCGTCGTTTTCACCGGCAATCACCGAACATGAAATATAGTGGCGCGACGTCGGGTAGCCGCCCATGAAACCGAGGCTGTTGGCGGCGACGAATTGCGCCTGCTGTGTCGAGATCGACGCGCCCTCCGAATTGCTGACCAGCGGGCTGGCGTCGAAGGCCGCCTGCTCGCAGCGGCGTGCCGTCTCGATGGCGTCTTCCACGGTCAACGCCCACGGATGGTACAAATCCAGGTCGGGAGTGTCGTGCGCCATCAGTTCGGCGTCGGCCAGCCCGGCGCAATCGTCCGCGGCGGTGAAGCGGGCGATGGCGAGCGCCGCCTCGACCGTGTCGCGCAAGGCCTGCGGCGAGAAGTCGGAGGTGCTGGCGTAGCCCTTGCGCTGCCCGCAATAGACGGTGACGCCGACCCCCTTGTCGCGGTTGAACTCGATGGTTTCGACCTCGTCGCAGCGCACGCCGACCGACTGGCCGAAGCCCTCGGAGACATCGACCTCGCAGGCGGTGGCACCCTTGTCGCGGGCATGTTTCAGGACATCCTCCGCCAGTTGCTGCAGCGTGGCGAAAGCGTAGGAGAAGCTGGCGACTTCGGGCATGAATGGGATGTCCGGGCGGGAAAGCCGCTATCATAGCAGCCCCACGCCACCGACCTTTGCCATGCACGACGAAGATTTCTCCGACAGCAACGAGCGCCCTTCCAAGACCCGGCAGAAGAAGGCAATGCACGAATTGCGGGATCTCGGCGCCGACCTGGTCGGCCTGTCCGCCGGTCAACTCAGGCGCATCGACCTGCCCGAGGACATCCTCGCCGCCGTGCGCGAGTGTCAGAAGATCACGGCCCACGGGGCCCACCGCCGGCAATTGCAGTATCTCGGCAAGTTGATGCGCGGCGCCGACGACGCGCCGATCCGCGCCGGCCTGGCGCTGCTTCGCGGCGAATCGGCCGCCGAGACGGCGCGCCTCCATCGCCTCGAACGCATGCGCACGCGCCTGCTCGAAGACGAGGCGGCACTGTCCGCCATCGCCGCCGCCTGGCCCGGCGCCGATCTCCAGCAACTGCGCCAGTTGCGGCGCAATGCGCTCAAGGAACAGGCAGCCGGCAAGCCGCCGAAAAATTACCGCGCCATTTTCCAGGCGCTGCAGGAACTCGATCAGCAGGGAGCGGCGCATGCAGCAGAATGAAGAAATGGTCATCGGCCTTGTCTCGATCAGCGATCGCGCGTCGACCGGCGTCTACGAAGACAAGGGCATCCCGGCCCTGCGGGAATGGCTGTCCGGTGCCCTGACGACGCCGTGGCGCGCCGAGATCCGGCTGATCGCCGACGACCGCCCGGCCATCGAAAATACGCTCGTGGAACTGGTCGACCGCAACAAGTGCCATCTGGTGCTCACCACCGGCGGCACCGGCCCGGCGGTGCGTGACGTCACCCCGGAAGCGACGCTGGCGGTGGCCGACAAGGAAATGCCCGGCTTCGGCGAGGAAATGCGGCGGATCAGCCTCAACTTCGTGCCGACGGCGATCCTGTCGCGCCAGGTCGCCGTCATCCGCAAGCAGTGCCTGATCATCAACCTGCCCGGCCAGCCGAAGTCGATCCGCGAAACGCTCGAGGGCGTGCGCGATGGCGAGGGCCGGGTGACCCACGTCGGGATCTTCGCCGCGGTGCCCTACTGCATCGACCTGATCGGCGGCCCGCGCATGGAAACCGACGACGCCGTGGTCAAGGCATTCCGCCCGAAGACCGCGCCGCGCAGCCGGTAGGGCGTCAGGCGACCGGCGTCAGCCGGTAGCGCGCCAGTTCGCAGTCGCTCGCCTGTTCGACGATCGCCACCGGCGCAAGCTGAACCCGCGTGCCATTGTCGTTCCATTCGAGCGTCGTCCGCAGGTCGAAGGCGCCGCCCGGCATCACGGCCCGCACCTCGCCCGGCGCGCTGCCCTCGCGGATCAGCAGGACACGGATCCCGGGAACCGCGGCATAGGTCGACGCCGCACGCGGCTTCAGTTCGGCCGGTATCGCCCGCCGCGCCAGGGTCTCGACACCCACGCGCACTTCCGATTCACCGGTGCGCCGGTGGCGGCGGACGATGCCGAGCCACCATTCCCCGCGGCCAGCCTGCTGCATGGCAATCAGCGCGCCAGCCTTGAGCCATTCCCCGGGATTGGTGTCGAGCACGGCCCCGAAACCGCCCCGGCTGACATCCTCGATGACCCAGACGGCCGTCGGGTCGGCATTGGCGAGTCTCGGTAATTTCCCGGAAAAGGCCGCGAAGGCATTGGCCAGACCGTGCAGAACGATGGCAGTCTGATTGACCGGGTAGCGGTCATGGCGCCGCTGCGGCGGAACGGGTGCAAGATAGGTGGCGAGATGGCGGACCACCGGGAGCAGCCCCCGGGCAGGATAGTGGCCGCCCAGATTGATGTCCGCGGAAACGTCAATTCCGCGCTCGAGGTCGTTGAGGAGCGCATCGATTCCGGCCGGCGCCGTCCCCGGCTTGAAATAGCGCTGCGTCGGTCTCAGTTCCGCTGGCCTGCAGGCAAGACGCCGCGGTGGTTCGGCCAACGCGAGGTCGACCCAATAGACCGAATCGATGTCGGGCACTGCGGAAAAGGCGAAGCCGGGCTGGAAATGCACGATCAGTCGCTCCGCCAGATCGACTTCCGGCGGCAGCAGACTGTCCACCGACGCCGCCTGAAGGGCAACGGCCTTGACGAATTCCTGCTGCGGGCTGGTGACCCTGGGCGCATTGGCATGCAACTGGAGCGCGCGCGTCGCCACACCGGCATTTTCGGCCGACAGCAGCGCGGCCCCGAGACGCTGCCAGAGCCCTCCCGCCGATTCGCCGTAATTGAACCGCTCCCACTTCAGGATGGCGACCAGCGCGGCGATCAGACGCGCCGTCAGCGCCGGCAGATTCTGCCGCAGATACGCACCGACCCGGCTCTTCTCGCCGGCGGCGGCCAGGCAGCGCTCGTAACTGCCGGCAAGCAGGGTCCAGTACCCGTGGCTGATGGACCAGATGCGCCCGGCCTCGGTACGCGAAAGGTTCTGCGTATGCAGGTAGTTCCGCTCCAGGCGTTTCAGATGCGGCTGGGCCGCGTCATCGAGCCGGCTGACCGCCTCGTAGAGGTGGTCCACGGGGAATTCGAGGGCACCCTCCAGCGACTCGAGCCAGCCGACCACCTCGTCGATGGCGCGCAAGGTGTTGTCGCCGGAAATCCCGTCGATGATGCGCCGCATTTCGCGCGGATCGGCGAGCGGATGATCCACCTTCGGCCGGACGAGGCGACCAAGGGCGCGCAGCTTGTTCAGCATCTCCGTTCCGTGACGGACAGCGTCTGCTGCAACCGACCCGAATTTTGTTACCACGGCAGTCTGCTCCGGAGACCTATTTGCTGATGACCACCAGTGCAGCCTCGAGGGGCGCGCTGGAAACCTGGATGATCCCATCAAGCGGATGGTTCATCTCAAGAATCAGGAATATTGCCGCCGACATCGAGACCGCGCAAGTCACCAGCGCAATGACCGACGTCGAGTTGAGCGGCGCGAGAAGTCCCAGACCGACGAAGATCTGTATCAGCCAGAATCCGAGGACGATCAGAAACACCTGCGGCAGCGGATTCTGCATCTGCTCGAACAGCAACCAGCGGCCCCGGGCAAGTTCCCCCGCCTGGTCGATCGCTTTCGCCTGCAGGTGCGTCTGTACCCGATTCTGCGGCGACAGCTTGCGGATTGCCTCCCCGACTTGGTCCAGGGCCGAGGAATCGTCCCGATCGACGGAGCCGCCGTGACCCGCCCTGTCCGGCCAGATTGTCGCGATTCGACCGGCAAGATGGCTGCGCAGCAACTGGCGCACTGGCTGCGCTTCCGGTCCGTAGCTCAGCAATGTCCGATCGAGCGTGATGATCTGCGCGCCGCTCTGCGTGATTTCCGCCGGCGCCGTCGCCAGCACCGGTCAAGGGCGGGATTGGACACCATGTGTGGCCGCCGGTCAATCATGGCGCGGCAGTGCCTTCCGGACCATGTAGAATTGCTCCCTCGATACTGTTCCGGCATGAATCCCTTGCAGCAATACCACGAACTGATGCGCCACATCCTGGAGCACGGCGACGACAAGTCCGACCGCACCGGCACCGGCACGCGCTCGGTCTTCGGCTGGCAGATGCGCTTCGACCTTGCCCGCGGCTTCCCGGTGACGACGACCAAGAAGCTGCACCTGAAGTCCATCATCCACGAACTGCTGTGGTTCCTGCAGGGCGACACCAATGTTCGCTACCTGCAGGAAAACGGCGTCCGCATCTGGGACGAGTGGGCCGACACGAACGGCGACCTCGGCCCGGTCTACGGCAAGCAGTGGCGGCGCTGGGAAACGGCGGACGGCCGCGTCGTCGACCAGATCGCGCAACTCGTGACCAGCCTCAGGAACAACCCGGATTCGCGTCGCCATATCGTTTCGGCCTGGAACCCGGGCGACGTTGGCCGCATGGCGCTGCCGCCGTGCCATTGCCTGTTCCAGTTCCATGTCGCCAACGGCAGGCTGTCGTGCCAGCTCTACCAGCGCAGCGCCGACATCTTCCTCGGCGTGCCCTTCAACATCGCCTCCTACGCGCTGCTGACGCTGATGCTGGCGCAGGTCTGCGGCTACCGCCCCGGCGAGTTCGTACACACCTTCGGCGACGCACACCTGTACACCAACCACTTCGAGCAGGCCCGCCTGCAATTGTCACGGCAGCCGCGCGCCCTGCCGACGATGTGGATCAACCCCGAGGTCAAGGACATCCTGGCCTTCCGCTTCGCGGATTTCCGCCTCGACGGCTACGATCCGCACCCGCACATCGCGGCCCCGGTGGCGGTCTAGGCGATGCTTCTCGGCGGCGACCTCGGCGGCACCAAAACCCTGCTGGCACTTGCCGAGCAGGACGTTTCCGGGCGAATCCGCATCGTCCGTCAGCAGCGCTTCGCCAGCGCCGACTACCCGACTTTCGACGCGCTGCTCGCCGACTTCCTCGTCGACCGCCCGGCCATCGACTCCGCCTGCTTCGGCGTCGCCGGCCCGACCGACGGGCACAACGCCAAACTGACCTATTTGCCCTGGCGGCTTGTGGGCGCCGATCTTGAACAGCGGTTCGGCATCGGCCGCGTCGCCCTGCTCAACGACTTCGCCGCCGCCGCGCACGGCCTGGCGCTGGTCGATGCGCGCGAAATCGTCACCCTGCATCCAGGCAGCCCGGTCGAGCGCGCCCCTCGGGTCATCCTCGGCGCCGGCACCGGCCTCGGCGTCGCCGGCCTCGTCTGGCAGGATGGCGGCTATCGCGTCATTCCCGGCGAGGGCGGCCATTTCGGCTTTGCGCCGCAGACGGCGCAGCAGGGCGAACTGTGGCGCTGGCTGCTCGAACGGAACGGCCGCGTGACCACCGAGGACATCGTCTCCGGCCCCGGCCTCGCCCGGATTCATGCCTTTCTTGGCGGTCGACCGCGACAGCCCGACGAAATCGGCAATGCCGCCCTCGCCGGCAGCGACCCGCTCGCCCGCGAAGCGCTGCGACTGTGGCTGGCCTGCTACGGCGCCTTCGCCGGCGACCTCGCGCTGCACTGGCTGGCGCGCGGCGGCGTCTACCTGGCCGGCGGCATCGCCGCCAAGCTGATGCCGCATGCCGACAACGCGCCGCTGGTCGACGCCTTCCTCGCCAAGCGCGAGCACGGCGAACTGGCCCGGAGCATGCCGCTGCGCCTGCTCACCGCCGAAGACCTCGGCCTGCGTGGCACGCTGGCCTGCTCCGCCGGGCAATGACCACGGCCAGCGCGACCACCCGTCACCCGGAGACACCCCGCCCGTGAACAAGAAAACCCCGCCCGAAACCGGCTACAGCGACGCGGCCAAGGTCGCCGTTCAGGAAACCAGCGCCCGGGTTCAGGAAATGCACCGCGCCATCGCCGCCCAGTCCTTCGACATCCTGACGCGCATACCGCTCATCGCCGGCCCGGCTGCGGTCGTGCAGAAGGCACACGACGCCATTGCCGGCGGCGTGTACGCGGCCATCCACCACGGCACCGGCGGTGTCCTCGGCGCGGCAGCCAGCGTGGAGCGCAACCTTCCCGAGAGCGTCGACGAGCAGCCGCCCGGCCGCCTCGCCAGCGGCGTGCGCAGCGCGCTGAACGCCGCCTTCGGCGACCATCTGGCGCAGACCGGCAACGTGCTGGCCATCGCCATGGGCATCTATCGCGACGGGGTCATGCTGGCGCTTGACCGGCCGGCGCTGGCGGCCGCCTTTCCGGCGCCGGGCAGGCGGCTGTGCGTCTTCATCCACGGCCTGGCCTTCGACGAACACTGCTGGCAGCCGGCCGGCGCCGACGAGGTCGATTTCGCCCGGGCTTTGCAGGCCGACTTCGGCTTTACGCCGCTCACCCTGCGCTACAACACCGGCCTGCCCATCGCCGACAACGGCGCCCGGCTGGCCGGCCTGCTCGAAGACCTGCTCGCCGCCTGGCCCGAGCCTGTCGCGGAACTGCTGCTGATCGGCCACAGCATGGGCGGGCTGATCGCCCGCGCCGCTTGCGAGGCCGGCGCCGCCGGCGACCTGCACTGGCCGCAGGTGACCTCGATGCTGGTCTGCCTCGGCTCGCCGCACCTCGGCTCGCCGGTCGAGCGCCTCGGCGAGGCGGTCACCGTGGCGCTCGACAAGCACGCGATCACCACCCCGCTCGGCAAGATCGCCGCCACCCGCAGCCAGGGCGTCAAGGACCTGCGCCACGGCCTCGGCGCCAGCGCCACGACGCCGCACGCCATCGCCCTGCGCTTCCTCGGCAGCACCCTCACCGACGACATCGATCACCCGCTCGCCGATTGGTTCGGTGACGGTCTGGTCACCATGGGCAGCGCCACCCGCCACCCGGTCACCGGCGACGTCCAGAGCGCACGCCTCGGCGGCATCGCGCACATGGCGCTGACGAACGAACCAAGGGTCTATGCGCAGATCAAGGCGTGGCTGGCGGAAACGCGCTGAGCGGCGAGGGCTGCGGGGCGTCGGTCACGGCGACCGGTCCCTGAGTTTGCGCAGTGCCGGCAGCAACACCGGAAGGTCATCCCGGACGATGCTCCACAAGGTGTCATTGTCGATTCCCAGATAGCCATGGATCAGCCGGTTGCGCGTGGCGATGACCTGACGCCATGGCACTTCGGGACTGGCCGAGCGCACGGCCTCCGGGACGTGCGTTGCTTCGCCGATCAGTTCAAGGTTGCGCACGGTAGCATCATAATTCAAGCCACTGGCGACGAACGCAGCCTGGTCGAGTCCGTCCGTGCAAGCGACGGCTTTCTCGGCAAAGGCGATCATGTCGTCGAGGCAGAAGCGCCACTCGCGCTGCACCGCTTCAGACATGGATGGCCTCCTTCTCGACATGGGGGCGCAACTCCGGCCGCAGGGCCTTCTCGGTCACCAGGTCGACCGGCGCTCCCAGGAGGTCTTCGAGATAGAACTGGACCCCGAAGTAACGCGCCGACGTCGCGGGACCGTCGAAGGCGACGAGAATGTCGATGTCGCTGCCGCCATGCGCGGTGCCGCGCGCCGTCGAACCGAACAGGGCCAGGTCCACGACCCCGAACCGGTCCGACAACGCAGGCTTGCATTGACCGAGAAGTTCGAGGGCGCGTAAGCGGTTCATGAGCACTCCGCTGGTTCCGGTGGGCAGCCGGGGACTTTGCCGGCGGTAAGTGTACGCCAATTATCCGATCTCGCTCCACGGCGGGCCTGGCCCGATCGCGCATTGTCCGGAATTGCCCCTTCCCGGGCGGTCGACCGCAACAACCGGGAAAAACCGGCGCCCGGGTCGACGATGGCCAGCGCGGTCAGCCGGCCAATTGCTGGTACAGCCTGAACAGGAACGCGACCCGCTCGGCCTCGGTGGCGAACGACGTCTTGCCGTAGGCGGCATCCACCGCCTTGTCGAGCTTCCGGTGGGCCGCTGTCAGTTCGGGCGGCATGGTCAGCGGGTCGTAGAGATCGGCCAGCGTCGCGGAAGGATAGAGGGCGCGGGCAGCGAGAACGGCCTGGGCGGCGGACTCGATGGTCCTGCGCTGTGGCTCGCTCGGCTGCGGCCACGGGAAGTTGTTGTAGACGATGCCGGCGGAGTATCTGTAATCGCTTTTCAGCCGCCCGCACACGGCACGCACCCACGCCATATGCATCGTCGAGCACAGTATCCCGAAGACGTAATAGCTGGGCTCGGCGAGCGTAAACAGTTCGGTGCCCGCTATCGTGTTCTGATCGAGGAAATCAATGGGAATGAACTGCCTGCGTTCCGAAGAAGTTTTCGGAATGCCAATATAGGGACCGGCTGGCTGCCGATCTTCCCCAAACAGCGTCGGCGTCGAGGCAAGGACTCGGGTTGCCTCTCTGCTGCTCTTCGATCGAGTCTCTCTGACCGCTTCGACACGCCTGAGAAGGGCGGGCATTGCCTTAAGTTCGTCCGGTGATATTCCCTTTAGCCACAAGCACCACCTTTCGATACCGTTGATAAACTCTTCGCTCCCCGCATATCGGCGCAGCCACTTGGCCGCCGAAGCCTCCGCGCTAACCAGTTCCATTCTTTCGGTCGCGTTAAGTAACAGGTAGCCGCCATCGTTCGGCATACTGCCAAACGAAATTCCTACCGGCGCCGAAACTGCCTGACGCCGATTTTCCAGCGCAATGTTGTCACCCTCGACGAGATACGGGTTGATGTTACCGACCCGGATCGCATGCGGTTCACCGTCCAGCGTCTCGTAGTCATAGATCGTCTTGACGTCGATATCGTGCAACGCAAAGCCGATGATGACGCAATGTACCGCCGCTTTGCCGCGCGCCTCTGACGACCATTGAAACGTGCGGTGCGCGAAATGGATGCTGACGCCGTGGCGGAACAGCACCGGGAACAGGATGCCGACCTGTTCGCCCTGGGTGATCGAGTTGGTCGACACGAAGGCCGTGCGAATGGCCGGGTTGCGGGCCATCAGCAGGGCGGCCTTGCGGTACCAGCACGCGACGTAATCGAGCACGCCGGCGCCCTTGACACCGGCGAAGGTCGCCAGCACTTCGGCCTTCTGCGCCGCGCTCTGTTCCTTCTTGCCGAGAAACGGCGGATTGCCGACGATGTAGCTCAGCCTGGCCGGATCGACGAGCGAGGCCCAGTCGAGCGCCAGCGCGTTGCCATTGACGATGTTCGCCGCCTTGCTGAGCGGCAGCCGGACGAAATACTGGCCGAATTCGTCCGAGACTTTCATGTTCATCTGGTGATCGGTAAGCCAGAGCGCCACCTGGGCGATCTGCGCCGGGAACTCCTCGATCTCGATGCCGTGGAACTGGTCGACGTCGACGCGCAGGATCGACCCGACGTCGAGGAAGCCGGTCTCCCGGTTGCGGTGCAGTTCGCGCAGGACATCGAGTTCGAGCAGCCGCAGTTCCTGATAGGCCACGACCAGGAAGTTGCCGCAGCCGCAGGCCGGGTCGAGCACGCGGATCGCCGCCAGCCTTTCGTGGAACTCGGCGAGCCGGCGGGCGTTGCCGGCCGCTCCCCTGATCTTCTCGAACTCGGCGTGCAGGGCGTCGAGGAACAGCGGCGCCAGCGCCTTGCGGATGTTCGTCTCGCGCGTGTAGTGGGCGCCGAGGTCGCGCCGCGCCCTGGCATCCATGATCGACTGGAACAGCGAGCCGAAGATCGCCGGGGAAATCCGGCTCCAGTCGAGCGCGCAGCAGTCGAGCAGCGTTTCGCGCATCGCGCGGGTGAAGCTCGCCGCGCGCAGGGTCTCGGCGAACAGCTTGCCATTCACATAAGGGAACGCCGCCAGTTGCTCGTCGAGGCTGGACTGGCGCCTTGCCAGCGGGGTGTCGAGCACATCAAAGAGATGGCTCAGCAGCGGCCCGAGGTCGGCGCCGTCCTCGCCCGTGCGCTGCTCGATCCAGTCGGCGAACTGGCGGCGCTCGAAAATGCCGGTGTCTTCGGCGAAGACGCAGAACAGCAGGCGGACCAGCAGCACTTCCAGTTGATGCCCGCCGTAACCCGATGCCTTGAGCAGGTCGTGCAGCCTGCCCAGCTTCTCTGCCGCGCGGATGTTGACGCTGTCTTCCTGGCCGAAGCTGCGCGACTGATAGCCGGCGATGAAGCCGAACAGCCGGACATGCTTGTTCAGTTGGGCGAGCGGAAAATCGGTTTGCGTGCCTTCGTCCAGGTCGTAGAGGCGGAAGCGCGCGAAATCGGAGACGAGGACGTAACGCGGCAGGTCGCGTTCCTTGATGCCGGGAAAGTAGTCGAACGCCTGCTTCGCCGCGCGGTCGAGATCCTTGCCGCGCGACTTGTGCTCGACAAGCAGCACGCCTTTCCACAGCAGGTCGATGAAACCGCCCTTGCCGTCGCCCTTGCGCACCGGCTTTTCGAAGGAGGCGACTCGGCGGCGGCGGATGCCGAAAACCTCGAAGAAGCCGTCCCAGAAGCTCTTGGCCTCGGCATCCTCGCTCGTTTCGTCGGCCCATTCCTTGGTGAAGGCGAGCGCGTTGTTGCGGATTTCGTTCCAGCTCAGCGGCATCGGCGGGCCTCGTCGCGGTGCGCGCTCACGCTTCCGGCGTTACGCTCGCCGCCCTCACTCCCGCCGTAGCACCACCGCCGCCAGCGGCGGAATCGTGATTTCCAGATTCGCCGGGCGGTTCATCCATTCGCCCGCGCAGGCATCGAGCGCCCCGGCATTGCCGACATTGCTGCCCCCGTAATAGGCAGAATCGCTGTTGAGGATCTCGACATAGCGCCCGGCCTGCGGCACGCCGAGGCGGTAGGCATATTGTGGCACCGGGGTGAAGTTGACCGCGACGACCACGAAGCTGCCGTCGCGCGCCCAGCGCAGCCAGGACAGCACCGAATGCTCGCTGTCGTGACAGTCGATCCACTCGAAGCCGAGGCTGGAGAAATCCTGCTCGTGCAGCGCCGGCGTGTCGCGGTAGAGCCGGTTGAGGTCGCCGGCCAGGCGCACCAGGCCGCTGTGGTTGGGATCGCCCAGCAGGTACCAGTCGAGTTCCCAGGCTTGCGACCATTCGCGCGGCTGGCCGAACTCGCAGCCCATGAAGGTCAGTTTCTTGCCCGGCGTGAAGGTCTGCCAGGCGAACAGCAGGCGGAGGTTGGCGAAGCGCTGCCAGGTGTCGCCGGGCATCTTGCCGAGCAGCGAGCCCTTGCCATGCACCACCTCATCATGGGAGAACGGCAGCACGAAGTTTTCGCTGTAGGCATAGATCTGGCCGAAGGTCAGCTCGTCGTGGTGCCAGCGACGATGGATTGGGTCGCGGTGGAAGTAGCGCAGGCTGTCGTTCATCCAGCCCATGTTCCATTTCATCGAGAAGCCCAGGCCGCCGACGTAGGTCGGCCGCGAGACCATCGGCCATGCGGTCGATTCCTCGGCGATGGTCAGCGCGCCGGGAAATTCGGCATGCACCATCGCATTGAGCGCCTTGAGGAATTCGATGGCGTCGAGATTCTCGCGCCCGCCGAACATGTTGGGCAGCCACTCGCCGGCCTTGCGCGAATAGTCGAGGTAGAGCATCGAGGCGACGGCGTCGACACGCAGGCCGTCGAAGTGGAACTCGGCCAGCCACCAGTACGCCGACGAAAACAGGAAACTGCGCACCTCGTGGCGACCGTAATTGAAGATGTGGGTTCCCCAGTCGGCGTGCAGGCCGAGACGCGGATCCTCGTGTTCGTAGAGCGCGGTGCCATCGTAGCGGGCCAGCGCCCATTCGTCCTGCGGAAAGTGGCCGGGAACCCAGTCGAGAATGACGCCGAGACCCGCCTGGTGGCAGGAGTCGACAAAGAAACGCAGGTCGTCCGGCGACCCGTAGCGCGAGGTCGGCGCGAAGTAACCGGTGGTCTGGTAGCCCCACGATTCGTCGAGCGGGTGCTCGGTCACCGGCATCAGTTCGAGATGCGTGTAGCCCAGACCGACGGCATAAGGAATCAGGCGCTCAGCCAGTTCCCGCCACAGGTAGGGCTTGCCGTCCGGGTGGCGCATCCACGAACCCGCATGCAACTCGTAAATATTGACCGGCGCGTGCTGCCAGTCCCAACCGGCGCGCCGCGCCAGCCAGGCGGCATCACCCCAGACGTATTGCGAGGGCGTCGTGACATAGGCGGCGGAGCCGGGGCGCAACTCGTAGCCGCGTCCGTAGGGGTCGGACTTGATCAGTTTCTCGCCACTGAAACGGTTGACGATCTCGAAACGGTAGAGACTCCCCGGCACCGCTGCCGCAATGGTCGCCTCCCAAACGCCCGATGACCCGAGCGAATGCAGCGCATCGACCCCGCCGCGCCAGCCGTTGAAATCACCAACCACCGATACCTGCCTCGCATTCGGCGCCCAGACGCGAAACACCGTTCCGACATCCGACGGATGCGCCCCGAGCACGCGGTAGGTCTGGTAGTTACGGCCTTCGTTGAAGAGATAAAGCGCTTCCGATGACTGCATTTGTACCCCCTAAAAGCTGTATCATAGGACAAAATCGTGCCCGAGGAGACCCGCCATGCCAAACAGCCCCCCCTGCCCGCATCAGGAGTACTGCGAGATGCGTGATCAGTCGGACTGGCGTTTCATCAGCCACCTGACCCGCAACACCTTTGCGATCATCCTCGCCGGCGGCCGCGGCAGCCGCTTGAGGCAACTGACCGACTTCCGCACCAAGCCGGCCGTCCCCTTCGCCGGCAAGTTCCGCATCCTCGACTTCACGCTGTCGAACTGCGTCAACTCCGGCATCCGCAAGATCGGTGTCGCGACGCAGTACAAGGCGCACAGCCTGATCCGCCACATTCAGCGCGGCTGGAGCTTCCTCGACGGGCGCTTCGACGAGTTCATCCAGCTGCTGCCGGCGCAACAGCAGATCGACGAGACGCAGTGGTACCAGGGCACTGCCGACGCGGTCTTCCAGAACATGCATTTTCTCCGCCGCTACAATCCGGACCACGTCCTGATCGTCGCCGGCGACCACATCTACAAGATGGATTACGGCCGCATGCTGGCCTTCCACGCAAAGCACCACGCCGACATGACCGTGGCCTGCATCGACGTGCCGATCGACGAGGCGCGCGAATTCGGCGTCATGGGCGTCGATGACGACCATCGCGTCGTCGACTTCCTGGAGAAGCCACAGAATCCGCCTTCGATCCCCGGGCATCCCGATCGTGCGCTGGCCTCGATGGGCGTCTATGTCTTCAACGCCAAGTTCCTCTTCGAGGAACTCGAGCGCGATGCCCTGACCAAGGGTTCCAGCCGCGATTTCGGCAAGGACATCATCCCGCACATCGTCCCGCGCTACCGCGTCTTCGCCCACCGCTTCGCCGATTCCTGCGTCGGCAGCGACCAGCACCAGCCCTACTGGCGCGACGTCGGCACCATCGACGCCTACTGGGAGGCCAACATGGAGATGACCAAGGTGACGCCGGAACTCAATCTCTACGACAAGGAATGGCCGATCTGGACTTATCAGGAGCAGTTGCCGCCGGCCAAGTTCGTCTTCGATGACGAGGGACGGCGCGGCTCTGCAGTCGATTCGCTCGTTTCCGGCGGTTGCATCATTTCCGGCGCCGAGGTGAAGCGTTCGCTGCTGTTCTCCAACGTCCAGGTCCATAGCTGGGCCTCGGTCGAGGATTCGGTCATCCTGCCCAGCGTCGACATCGGGCGCCATTCGGTCCTCAAGCGCTGTGTCATCGACAAGCACTGCCGGATTCCCGAAGGAACGGTCATCGGTGTCGATCCGGACGCCGACCGCCAACGCTTTAACGTCAGCCCCAAGGGAATCACCCTGGTCACCGCCGAAATGCTCGGCCAGGGCGCCGCGAGAGGTCGCTGATGGCTGATCTCGCCTTCCTCTGGCACATGCACCAGCCGGACTACCGTCATCCGGACACCGGCGATTTCGTGCTGCCCTGGGTTCTCCTGCATTCCATCAAGGATTATTCCGACATGGCTTGCCACCTGGAGCGCCACCCGGGTGTGCGATGCACGGTGAATTTCGTGCCGGTACTGCTCGAACAGATCGAAGACTATTGCGACCAGTTGGCCACCGGGCGCTGGCGCGACCCCTTGCTGCGCATCGCCGCCCATCCGGACCCCGATTCGCTGTCCGCCGAGGACCGCGCATGGCTGCTCGACATGGCGTTCCGCTGCCACGCGCCGACCATGCTGGAGCCATTCGCGCCCTATCGTCGCCTGCGCGACCTGTTCGCCTGCGTCAAGTCGCTCGATGCCAATACCGTGAGCTATCTGGCCGGCAGTTACTATGCCGACCTCGCCACCTGGTTCCTCCTCGCGTGGACCGGGGAGGGCCTGCGCCGGGATCGCCACGCCGTGCCGGAGCTGATGGCCAAGGGCGGCAATTTCGACCTCCAGGACCGCCAGAGCCTGCTCGCCGAACTCGGCGACGTGATGCTCAAGCTCATTCCGCGCTACCGCGCGTTGAGCGAGCGCGGGCAGGTCGAATTGAGCTGCACGCCGGCCAATCACCCGTTGTCGCCCCTGCTGATCGATTTCAAATGCGCGCGCGAAAGCTGGCCGGAAAGCACGCTGCCCTCGTCCGCCGAGTACCCCGGCGGCCGCGAACGCGTCAAGGCGCATCTGGCCGCCGCTGCGCACAGCCATCAGGAGCGCTTCGGCAGCGCGCCGGCAGGCCTTTGGCCGGCCGAGGGCGCCTTGTCGGCGGCGTTTCTAAACCAGATCGGGGAATCCGGATTCCGCTGGACAGCCAGCAGCTACAGCGTCCTCCGCAACTCGGCTGGCGACAACGCGCTGACGACGGTGCCTTGGCAGGCGCCGCCGGGCACGCCCGGGGACCTGACCCTGTTCTTCCGCAACGAGAAGCTGTCAGACCTGATCGGCTTCGAGTTTGCGACATGGCATGGCCGCGACGCCGCCCAGCATTTCATCAGCGAGATCGAAGGCATCCACGCGCATGAACCGCAAGCTCTGATCACCGTCTTTCTCGATGGCGAGAACGCCTGGGAGTACTTCCCGTACAACGCCTGGCACTTCTTCTCGGATCTCTACGGAGCCCTCGAAAGCCACAAGAAGATCAGCACCGTGACGCTGAGCGCCGCGGCAATCGCCCACCAGGGCCGGCGCAAGCGTCTGCCCCGGCTGGTGGCCGGAAGCTGGGTCTTCGGCACGCTGTCGACGTGGATTGGCAATGCCGACAAGAACCGCGCCTGGGACCTCCTGTGCGAGGTCAAGCAGTGCGCCGACCGCGCCCTGTTGGGCGACCGTCTCGACGAACGCGAGCGTGCCGCCGTATTGCGACGACTGGCAGTCTGCGAAAGTTCTGACTGGTTCTGGTGGCTAGGCGACTACAACTCGCCGCAGTCGGTCGCCTGTTTCGACAGCCTGTTTCGCGAAAATCTTAAATCCCTCTACCGTCTGCTGCGCCTGCCGGTTCCCGGCAGCCTCGATCACCCGATCAGCGTCGGCGGAGGCACACCCGAAAGCGGCGGCACCATGCGCCGGGCATCCTGAAATCCTGACCGATGACTCAAGCCGTTACCCTGCTCCTCGGCGTCCATGCCCATCAACCGGTGGGAAATTTTCCCGAAGTGATGACCGACGCACATCTGCGCTGCTACAAGCCCTTTCTGGAAACCCTGCACGAATACCCTGAATTCCGCTTCGCCGCCCATTTTTCCGGCTGGCTGCTCGACTGGCTGCGTGAGCACTATCCGGCGGACATGGCGCTGCTCGCGGCGATGGTGGAGCGCGGGCAGGTAGAGATGTTCAGTTCCGGCGACACCGAACCGGTCCTCGCCGCCATTCCCCGGCGCGACCGCGTCGGCCAGTTGCGCACGCTGAACGACAAGCTGGCCACCTGGACCGGCGTCAGGCCGACCGGCGCCTGGCTCACCGAGCGCGTCTGGGAGTCGTCCGTCGTTTCGGCGCTGGCCGAAACCGGCATTGCCTACGTGACCGTCGACGACTACCATTTCCTGTGCGCCGGCAAGAGCGCCGACGAACTCGACGGTTTCTTCAGCACCGAGGACGACGGCACCCGCCTCGACCTCTTCCCGATCTCCGAAGCCCTGCGCTACCGCATCCCCTTCGCGCCGGCGCACGAGGTCATCGCCTTCCTGGAAGGCCTGGCCGACCAGGGCCAGGCCGCCGCCGTCTATTTCGACGACATCGAGAAATTCGGCATCTGGCCGGAAACCTTTGATTGGGTCTACAACCGTGGCTGGCTCAAGGCGCTGATCGCGGGCGTGCTGGCGAGCCCGAAGATCCGCACCGCGACCTATGCCGACTTTCACGCCAGACACGCCACGCGTGGCATCGTCTATCTGCCGACGACTTCCTACAGCGAGATGAACGAATGGACGCTGCCGATGCCGGCGGCGGGCGTCTATTCGAACCTGCTCGCCGGCGAAAAGGCCGCCGGTCGCGGCGACCTGCACCGGCCCTTCATCCGGGGCGGTATCTGGCGCAACTTCCTGTCGCGCTACCCGGAGGCCAACTGGATGCACAAGCGCATGCAGGCGCTCTCGGCCCGTCTCGCCGCGCTGCCCGCGGCACCGCCCGAACTGACCGCCGACCTCTACCGCGCCCAGGCCAACGACGCCTACTGGCACGGGCTGTTCGGCGGCCTCTACCTGCCGCACCTGCGGCGCGCGGTGTGGAACAACATCATCGCCCTCGAGGCGAAACTCGACGCCCGGCAGCCGCGTCCGGCGGCGCTTGCGGTCGATCTCGATTGCGACGGCAAGAGCGAAACCTTCATCCACAACGACCACCTGCAACTGGTCGTGCGCGACGACGGGCTGGGCGCCGCTCATGAACTGAGCAGCTACGCGCTGACGCACAATTTCGGCGACACCCTGCGCCGCTACCACGAGCACTATCACGACAGGATCGGCAGCGGACCGAGCGAGCACAGCGGCGATGGCATCGCCTCGCCGCATGACACCGTCAGCTTCAAGCATCCGGTCAGCCCTGAAGACATCGTTCCCGATGCCCTGCCGCGCGCCCTGTGGCTCGATGAAATCGACGGCGAGGCGCTCACCGCCTACCGGCAGGAAGATCCGGCCGCGTTGCGCTTCACCCACCCCGGCCTGGTCAAGACGCTGGCGCTGGACGGACCGACCGTCACCGTGACCTGGCACTGCAGTGGCCTCGCCGGGCGCCGCTTGACGACCCGGATCAACCTGGCGATGCCCAGTTGCGATGGTTTCCTCGGCCGCTACGTGCTTGCCGACGGCAGCGTTCCCGGCGGCTTCGGGCAACCCATCGACCTGCCGGCCACAACCACATTGACGCTCGAGGACGGCGTTCTCGGCGGCAGCGTTCGCCTGGGTACGCAGAATCCGGCTGAAATTTGCGGTCGACCGCAACAGACGGTCTCCCAATCGGAGGCCGGCTTCGAGAAAATCATGCAGGCCGTCGAAGTGTCCGTCATGTGGACCTTGCCCGACGACCAATGCACCCTCCAACTTCAACTGACCACCCAATAAGAGCGCACCATGACCGGAACCGTATTCAAACTCGAAGTAAATCCCAAGATTCCCGTTCGTCTGCGACCCCTCGAAGAACTCGCCAGCAACCTCTGGTACAGCTGGGATCGCCCGACGCGCTCGCTCTTCGCGCAGTTGTCGGGGGGCTTGTGGAGGGCGACCAACCACAACCCCAAGGCGTTTCTCAAGCGCGCCGACCAGAAAGGCCTTGAAGCCGCCGCCGAGGATGCGGTCTTCATCGGCTCGCTGAATCGCGTGATTTCGGCCTACAGCAGCTACCACGAGTTGCCCAACATGGCGCACGTCCATGGCCAGCGGTTCAAGAGTGACGACCTGATCGCCTATTTTTGCGCCGAGTTCGGGTTCCATGAGAGCCTGCCGATCTACTCCGGCGGCCTCGGAATTCTCGCCGGCGACCACTGCAAGGGGGCCAGCGACATGGGCCTGCCCTTCATCGGCATCGGCCTGCTCTACCGCCAGGGCTACTTCCACCAGACGCTCGACGCCGACGGCAACCAGCAGGCGACCTACAGCGATTCCGAATTCGACGATCTGCCGGTTGCGCCGCTGCGCGACGCCAGCGGTAACGAGATGCTGGTCGATGTCGAGTTTCCCGGCCGCATCGTCCATGCGAAACTCTGGGAAGTCGTGGTCGGCCACGTCCGTCTCGTCCTGCTCGACACCTGGCTCCCGCAGAATTCGCCGCATGACCGCGAGATCACCCACCGCCTCTACGGCGGCGACAGGACGACGCGCATCGAGCAGGAAATCCTGCTCGGCATCGGTGGCGTTCGCGCCCTCGCCACGCTCGGCCTCAAGCCGTCGGTCTGGCATATCAACGAAGGTCACGCGGCCTTCCTCATCCTCGAACGCATTCGCAGCATGATCAGCACCGGCCTGCCTTTTGCCGCGGCGCTCGAGGCGGTCGCCGCCAACGTCGTGTTCACGACGCACACACCGGTTCCGGCCGGGCACGACCATTTCCCGGAGGAAATGATCCACCACTATTTCGCCGATTGGTGCAAGGCGAACGGCGTCCCCTACGAGCAACTCCTGAAACTGGGTGTCGAACAGGGCAAGACCGATTTCAACATGACTGCCCTCGCCCTGCGCGGCTCCCGCCACCACAATGGCGTGTCGCGCATCCATGGCGATGTCTCGGCCGAGATCTGCCGTTATCTGTGGCCGCAAATCGACCCCGAAGAAAACCCGATGGCCTACGTGACCAACGGTGTCCACCTGCCGACATTTCTGGCCACCGAGTGGCACGAAACCTTCGAACGTTTCCTCGGTGTCGGCTGGGGCGAACGGCAGACCGACCCGGCCAACTGGGAGGGGATCGCGAAGATTCCGGACCAGACCTTCTGGAGCATTCGCCAGCAGCTGAAATCGCTGCTGCTGCAACTGGTCCGAGAGCGCCTGGGCGAACAGCACCAGCGCAACCGGGGCTCGCTGACTCACCTCGACCGCCTGCTCAAGCATGCCGATCCGAAAAACCCGAATGTCCTGACCATCGGCTTCGCCCGTCGCTTCGCGACCTACAAGCGGGCCGCACTGCTCTTCCAGGATCCGGAGTGGCTGGCCGAGATCATTGCGCAGGCACCGGGGCCGGTGCTTTTCCTGTTTGCCGGCAAGGCTCATCCGGCCGACCAGCCGGGCCAGGAAATCATGCGCCTGATCGCCCAGATGGCCAGGCGCCCCGAGTTCGAGGGCCACATCCTGCTCGTCGAGGGCTACGACCTGCACCTGGCACGCTCCCTTGTCGCCGGGGTCGACGTCTGGCTCAACAATCCCATCTATCCGCTGGAAGCCTCCGGCACCTCCGGAATGAAGGCGGCAATGAACGGCGCGCTCAACCTCTCGATACTCGATGGCTGGTGGGGCGAAGGCTACGACGGCAGCGGCGAGGTTGCCAACGGCTGGGCGATCAAGCCCGCCCCCGGGCACCTCAACGAAGCCCAGCGCGATGCCGAGGAAGCCCGCACGCTCTACGAGCTGCTCCAGGACCATGTCATCCCGACCTACTACCGCACCGGTCCGATGGGCTATTCGCCGGAATGGGTGGCGATGGCCAAGCAGTCGATCAGGACCATCGCGCCGCAGTTCAACGTCATCCGCATGGTCGCCGAGTACGCGAAGAATTTCTATGCGCCGGCCACCGCCCACGGTCGACGCTTCGCCAGGAACCACTTCGCCGTCGCCCGCACGGTCGCCGAGTGGAAGGAAAGGGTGCGTGGCGCCTGGCCCGGCGTGCGCCTGCACCGCATCGACCTGCCGGAGCGCCGTCTCAAGTTCGGCAAGTCGCTGCATCTCCAGGTCGCCGTCCAGCTCAACGGCCTGACGCCGGAAGACGTCACCGTCGAGGTGCTGATCGGTCGTCCCGGTCCGCAAGGCACCTTCAGCAGGCGCGCCCGCCACTACCCGCTGAGCACCCGGGGAGTCACCGACAGTGGCGAGACGCTGTACGCCATCGACCTGACTCCGGAAAGCTGCGGCAAGCTCGAGTACCGGATCCGCATCTTTCCGTCGCATCCGGACCTGATCCACAGGTTCGAAACCGGCCTGATGATCTGGCTATGAGAATCTACGACTCCCCAGCCTGGCGCGCTCTCGCCGCCCATGCCGAAGCCGTGCGCCCGGCACATCTGCGCGAACTTTTCGCTGCCGACGGGCAACGCTTCGAGCGCTTTTCGCTGCGCCATGACGGCCTGTTGCTCGACTTTTCCAAGCAGCGCATCGATGGCGAAGCGCTGGCGCTGCTGCACGCGCTGGCCGAAGCCGCAGACGTCGACGGCTGGAAGCGGAAGATGGTTGCCGGCGAAGCGATCAACCATACCGAGGGCCGCGCCGTCCGGCACATGGCGCTGCGTGCCGACAAGGAGGAACCGCTGGAAGTGCGCGTCGTCCTCGAGCGCCTGCAGAACTTCTGCGAGAGCATCCACGGCGGCAAGTGGCGGGGCTTCGCCGGCGAGCGCATCACTGACGTCGTCAACATCGGCATCGGCGGCTCCGATCTCGGCCCGCGCATGGCGGTCAGGGCACTGGCCGCCTTCCAGCAGCCGGACCTTAATGTCCATTTCGTCGCCAACGTCGACGGCGCCGACATCGCCCCGCTGCTCGCCCGGCTCAACCCGCGCACGACGCTGTTCGTGATTGCCAGCAAGACGTTCACGACGCTCGAGACGCTGACCAACGCGCGCACCGCCCGCGCCTGGCTGCTCGCCGCAGCGGGTCGCGAAAGCGCCGTCGGCCAGCATTTCGTCGCCCTGTCGACCAATCTCGAACTGACTCGGCAGTTCGGCATCTCCCCCGACAACGTCTTCGAATTCTGGGACTGGGTCGGTGGCCGCTTTTCGCTGTGGTCGGCGATCGGCCTGTCGCTGGCGCTGGCGATCGGCTGGCGCCAGTTCAGGCAGTTGCTGGCCGGCGCCTGCGCCATGGACCGGCACTTCGTCGCGGCGCCGGCGGCCAGCAACCTGCCGCTGACGCTGGCCCTGCTGACCGTGTGGAATACCGACTTTCTCGGCGCGTCGACCGCGGCCGTCCTGCCCTACAGCCAGTCGCTGGCGCTGTTGCCGGCCTACCTGCAGCAGCTTGAAATGGAGAGCAACGGCAAGCAGACCGATCGCGACGGCGAGCCGGTCGGGGTCGGAACTTGCCCGGTACTATGGGGCGAAGCGGGTACCAATGGCCAGCACTCGTTCTATCAACTGATCCATCAGGGTGGCCAGACCATTCCCTGCGATTTCATCGCCCTGCG
>WBZM01001033.1_pt1 | contig 30950 bp, 26 predicted proteins | sample 5204271 | NCBI WGS metagenome assembly WBZM01 (sample SAMN12344346, study PRJNA552823) | activated sludge metagenome | biome: Activated sludge suspended growth; feature: Nitrification reactor; material: Wastewater; isolation source: activated sludge from nitrification reactor of wastewater... | reverse complement strand
GGTGAACCAAGCACCTGCACCACCACCTGCGGCGACGGCATCGTTGCTGGCACCGAGGAATGTGACGACGGCGATACGATGGACGGCGACGGCTGCTCCGCCGTTTGCGAAATAGAACCCGGGTACTACTGCATGGGTGAGCCAAGCACCTGCACCACCACCTGCGGCGACGGCATCATTGCTGGCACCGAGGAATGCGACGACGGCGACACGATGGACGGCGACGGCTGTTCCGCTGTTTGCGAAGTGGAACCCGGCTACGGCTGCACAGGTGAACCAAGCACCTGCACCACCACCTGCGGCGACGGCATCGTTGCTGGCACCGAGGAATGTGACGATGGCGATACGATGGACGGCGACGGCTGCTCCGCCGTTTGCGAAGTGGAACCCGGCTACGGCTGCACAGGCGAGCCAAGCACCTGCACCACCACCTGCGGCGACGGCATCATTGCTGGCACCGAGGAATGCGACGACGGCGATACGATGGACGGCGACGGCTGCTCCGCTGTTTGCGAAGTGGAAGACGGATGGGCCTGCACGGGCGAGCCGAGCGTGTGCGTCGAAGGCTGCCCCGGCGGGGTCATACCGGGCAACTTGGTTTTTAATACTCAAAGCGACTTGGATGACTTCGCAATGAATTATCCGGGCTGTACACAAGTGGCAGGCAATGTTACAATTGATGGTACTATGACGGATTTGAGTGCGCTTAGCTCAATCACTACCATCGGCGGAGACCTTTGGATAATTGATTGCGACAACCTTCCAAGCCTTGCTGGGCTGTCAAGCCTTACCACCATTAATGGCGGTTTTTATTATCAGGCCAATGCCCTCGCAACCCTCTCTCAATTGTTCAACTTGACTTATGTAGGCGGACCATTGACGATTTGGGGAAACGATGGCCTCACAACCCTCGATGGGCTACAGGGAGTCGAGCATGCCGAACATTTGCATATTTGGGAGACTCCATTGACCAACTTGAATGGCTTGGATGGGCTGGTTGGCATGTGCCAATATGTTTCTATAATAGATAATCCTGCCCTACAATCCTTGGATGGGCTTAGCTCACTGAGTGGCATCTTCGATTTAGAAATATTCGATAACCCAATGCTATCCAGTATTTCTGCGCTAAGTTCACTGAACATTGTTGATGATATAACCATAAGTTTCAATCCCGAGTTAACAGCGCTGACGGGACTCGACAATATTAGTCTGTCCTTCCTTTCATCCTTGACCATTACAAATAATTCCAGTTTATCTACTTGCGACGTTGCCAGTATTTGTAACTACCTGTCAGGAGGTGGGACTCCACTCATCCAAGATAATGCGCCCGGATGCGACAACGTATCCCAAGTTGAAACTGCTTGTGGTGCCTGCGGGAACGGCCTCATCACGGGCACCGAGGGCTGCGACGACGGTAACACCATGGACGGCGACGGCTGCTCTGCATCCTGTCAAGTAGAACACGCCTACACCTGCACGGGCGAGCCAAGCATTTGCGCTTCTACCTGCGGCGACGGCCTCGTGGCCAGCGACGAGGGCTGCGATGATGGGAACACTTTCGGCTTAGATGGTTGCGATGCTTCCTGCGAAGAAGAACCGGGCTACGAATGCACGAGCGAGCCAAGCGCCTGTAATGGCATCTGCGGCGACGGCCTCATCCGTGGCACTGAAGGCTGCGACGACGGCAACTCGATGGACGGCGACGGCTGCTCCTCCACCTGCACCGTGGAGCCGGGCTATGCCTGCTTTGGCGAGCCGAGTGTTTGCACGGAGGCTGCCGACTACACCTTCACGGGCAGCGGCAACTGGAACAATCCCGCCAACTGGGACGCCAACGGCGTGCCGCCCCCAGTTTTGCCATCGGGCAGCAGCATCACCATCAACGGCACGGGGCCTTGCGCCACGGACATACCCTCCCTTGAAATCGGGGCAGGCGTTTCACTGACCATTGCCTTAGGCAAAACGCTATCACTTGAAGCCAATACCGCCATGTTCGTAGGAGGTACACTGACCATTAATGGTTCACTGGAACTCCCCGCAGGCCCAGGGTCAAACCCGGTTTTCGCAGCACCCGGCTGCTCCATCCAAAACAACGGCAGCTTCGATTTCGGCACGGACAGGGGCATCATCCTGATGGGCAGCATGAACAATACTGGCAGCCTTGCCAACAATGGCTACCTATACATACAACCGGGCGGTCAATTGGACAACTGCGGCACTTTCACCAACAACGGAACGATGAGCAGTGAGGGTAGCTTCATCAATTGCGCAAGCGCAACCATTGTCAATGCAGCCTCTGGCCAAATATCCTGCACCGCCGAAATAACGGGTGGTGCCCTAGTCAACCACGGCGGCGTTATCGTCGGCTGCTCGCCCGGCCTGATGAGCGTCATGGGCGACTTCACCACCGATGGCGAACTCAATATGGAACTAGAAGGTACAACTGCCATTCAGCAGTATGACCAACTCAGCGTAACGGGCGTCGCAACCCTTAGCGGAACAATGAGCGTGACCTTTTTGAATGGCTTTACGCCAGCAGTGGGCAACAGCTTCACCCTTATCACTTATGGAAGCAGGGTAGGCACATTTTCTACCATCAATATCCCCTGTCCCGCCTGCTGGAATATTGACTACCAAGCTGGCCAACTCGTCTTAACACATCAATCAGCATTGCCTGCCGAACTGGTCAAATTCACTGCCACACCAGTTGAACAGCAGGTGCAGCTCGATTGGCAGACCGCCACCGAAACCAACAACCACGGCTTCGACCTCCAGCGCAGTCAGGATGCAAAGCATTGGGAATCAATCACTTGGGTAAACGGGCAAGGTAACAGCCAAGCCATCCAAAACTACCAACACATGGACAAGAAGCCTAAACCTGGCATCAACTACTACCGCCTGCGGCAAGTGGATTTTGATGGTGCATCCAGGTATTCAAAAGTGTTGCAGGTCGAGGTTGAAGGAAAGGAGCATAAGCTCGAAGTGCTGCCGAACCCCAACAGCGGGCAGTTCCGGCTGGAATTGGCATTGCCAAAAGGTATGAACTATCAAGTGTCCATCTCCAATACGAACGGTCAAATCAAATGGATTCAAGGCGGGACGAGCAGTGGGGAGTTTACCCTTAGCCCATCGCTCGATTCCCCGCTGCCGTCAGGCATTTACTTCGTAAAGGCCAGCACTGCCTATGGGCAGGTGGTGTACAGGTTCGTGGTGAATTAAAATTGCCTTCAATTTTTCGGCGAAATAAGTAACGTGTCCGAAATAACATACCCATTTGGGCGGCGTTTTTTCGACGCTGACTTCCCTGCCTGCCGGCAGGCAGGGTTGACGAAACAGTTGCGTAGCGCTGCTATGCGCCTGTTCCGCCGCCTTGCCATCGCCAAACCGAAAAGGGCATCTTATTTCGGACACGTTACTAAGACAACAAGGATAGCGACGTTGCCAGTATTTGTAACTACCTGTCAGGAGGTGGGACTGCACTCATGGATGATAATGCGCCCGGATGCGACAATGTATCCCAAGTTGAAACTGCTTGTGGTGCCTGCGGCGGCGACCTCATCCGTGGCACGGAAGCCTGCGACGATGGCGACACGATGGACGGCGACGACTGCTCTGCCTCCTGCCATACAAGAGTATGACCGACTCAATGCAGGGGGCATCGCCACACTCAAAGGAGACCCGCTACAACCCAGGCTTTTAGCCCCAACTCCCAGCATCAAGTATCCAGCATCAAGTTCAGGCCCAACTCCACACCACTATCTCCCAGTGGTCGGTCTCGTCCTCGAAGGTATGGATGGTCTGGAACCCGACCCGCTGGTGGGCACGGATGGAGCGGGTATTGCGGGTGGCGATTTCGGTGGCCACGAAGTCGAAGCGAGGGCTGTAAAGTTCTTTGTGCTTTTGGTACAGGCCGTCGAAGATGCCCATGCCCCGGTAGCCCTCGGCCACGCAGACTTGGCCCATCACGTAGTATTGGTAGTCCACCATTTTTTTACCCTTGTAATCAATGTTTTCAAACATCAAGAACATGGGTTTCAATACCGGAATCAGGTCTTGAAAGCTCGGAAGCATCACGAGCGCATAGCCCACCACTTGGTCGCCGTCCTTGGCGATGACCTGCGGGATAGCCTCGTTCATGGCCTTCAACAAATCAAAATTATGCTGCACGGTGACGAAGCCCTGCGATTGTGCTACTTCGGCGCTTACACGTGTGGAGAGGTTGGCCTGTTGTAGGGCAAGCACCTGATGGAGGTCGGTGTCGGTGGTGATGGTTGTGAAATGGACTGGGTCGGGTGAGCTGGTCATGCCGTAGAATTTGATTTTAGAATCAGATAGACGATTTCAGGTTTTAGGGTTCCGGACAAATCTAAAATCGTCTTTCTGAAATCTAAAATCAAAATAATATTCGCAAAAAGGGCTGAAGCTACCCCTCCTCGCCATCCCCGTCGGCCGACGCCGTGCCGAGATACTTGACCTGCACCACCTCTGGGCTGGCTTGGAACATCTTCAGCACGGTAATTTCATAATTGCCGACCTTGATGGTCTCGCCCTCTTCCGGTATTTCCTCTGCGACTTGCTGGAGCAGGCCTGCCAACGTGTGGTACTCTTCCCGCTCTGGGAATGGCTCTGGCAGTAGTTCGTTGATTTCGTCTAAGGGGTTTTGCGCCTGAATTTTATAGGTGCTGTCTTCCAACTTCTCGACGATGAGCGGCTCGGTGTCGTACTCGTCCTGAATCTCGCCGACAAGTTCCTCGATGATGTCTTCCAGCGTCACAAGGCCAACCGTGCCGCCAAATTCGTTGACGGCAATGGCCAATTGCGCCCGCTCCTTCTGCATGAGGCGCAAAAGGGAAATGACTTTTTTATGGGAAGAAACATAGAGCACCGGGCGCATGATGTCCTTGATGCCCTTGCCGCTCTCGCCGTGGCGGGAGAGCAGGAGCAGGTCCTTCGAATGCACGAAGCCGATGATGTGGTCAATGGTGTCGTCATAGACCGGGTAGCGGCTGTAGCCTTCGGTAATGGCGTACTCGATGTTCTCTTCCAGCGGCTCGTTGATGTCAATGGCGGCAATCTGGGTGCGGGGCTTCAGGATTTGCCAAATGAAGCGGTCGTCGAAGTCGAAGACGTTCTGGATGAGTTCCCGTTCCGAGTCGTCAATGGCACCACCTTCGGCGCTCTCGGCGATGATGAGCTTCAGTTCCTCCTCCGAGTGGATGCCCTCGTGCTCGTGGATGGGCTTGATGCCGATGAGGCGGAGTATCAGATTGGCGAAGCCATTCAGCACATATATGAATGGCTTGAACACAATACGGAATATGCGCAGTGGTGCAGCCACGGCCAAGGTCGTGTTGATGGGGTGGCGGATGGCCAACGATTTCGGAGCCAATTCACCAAAAACGATGTGCAGTACCGTGATGGTTGCAAATGCAATTGGCAGGGCGATTTTGTGCGCTGTAGCATCGTCCACCTGCACCCCGAACCAGTGCATGATATTGATGACAATATCGGAGACGACGCTCTCCCCAATCCAGCCGAGGCCGAGAGAGGCGAGGGTGATGCCCAATTGCGTAGCGGCCAAATAGGCATCGAGATTGCTCACCACACTCTCAGCAACACGGGCGGTGAAGCTGGAGCCTGTGCGTACCTGTAGCTGTGAGATGCGGACTTTGACGATGGCAAATTCGGCAGCAACGAAAAACCCGTTCAGTAATACCAAAAATATCGTGAGTAATATGTCAGCGACCATGTAGGTTGACTTGCGTCTTGTTGGAGAAGCCCGTTTTACGAAATATAACCGTAAATGTTAGGCGATGGCCGCAAATGTAATGGATTTTTGGATGATTCGGTGAGGGGATGGGTAAAACGTTGGTTGTCAAGGGGTTCAGGCGGGGTATGTTGAGCCATAAAACAGAAAAGCCCTGCTGGTGGGGGAACCAGTCAGGGCTTTGTTTGCTTCTGTGGGGGTGGCGCCACAGCGGCTCAGTGCATTGGGTTCAACGCCGTTTGCTCGCTGTAACGGAGGATGTTTTGGAGGGCGTCCGGCTTTGGGCTGAACTTGGCTTTTGGCAGTTGTAGGTAGCCTTCGTAAAGCTCCCTGTATTCTTCCATCAAGAGCGGGTCTTCTTTGAGCGCCTTGGCGATTTCGAGGGCCTCGGCGGCCGAAGTTTCCCGGTAGATGTAACGAATCAAATCAAGTTGTGTATAGTATTGTTCCATTCAAATGATAATTGGTTAGATGGCCTTCAAAGAGGAAGTTAGCAAATGTTGGGAGTGGTCTGTAAAGGTGGATTGAATTAACGGATGCATCAACCTTTATGAACCTTCGCCATCCAATTGAAACCCCGCCGCTTTTGGCCGGTTTACAAAGTGTGCTGTTGTTCAAATTCGCCTATAAAACTACCCGTTTGTTTCAATTATTGCTTTCCATCGGAAAAAATCGGAAAATTTTCATTGAAAATCCCAAAAAGCTAAAACCTCGTTCAATTTAGTGTGCGCACCTACCTTTGTCGTATAGCTGTTTAGCGTGCCGCTGCTTCTCGGAAAGGGTGGAACGAAAATAACTTCCCGGTTTTGGCCAGCCTCCGGCTGGCCAAAACCGGGAAGTTCGCTCTCATTTTCGGCGACGAAGCCGCCGAAAATGAGAGCGTTTTTTTGATTGTTACTAAACAGGCTACACTGCCATTGCACCAGCATTTTATTGATATGCAATTGACCTTTGCCACTCCCGCCCTGTTGTTCCCGGCCATCTCGCTGCTGCTGTTGGCCTACACGAACAAGTTTTTGGCGATAGCCAATCTCATCCGAAACCTGCACGACCGCTACGAGAAGGACAACAAGCCCATTCTACGGGAGCAGATCGCCCATTTGCGCAAGCGGCTGAACCTTATCCGGCTGATGCAGACCTTTGGCATTGCCAGCTTCCTCATGTGCTTCGTCTGCATGTTCTTGTTGTTTTGGGAAAAACAGGTGGCCGCCACATGGGTGTTTGCCCTGGCCTTGGTGCTGATGATGGCCTCCCTGACCCTCAGCCTCCTCGAAATCTGGATTTCGGCGGGGGCGCTCCGCCTGCTGCTCAAGGATTTTGAAAACGGCTAACGGTTTACGGCCAACGGCTTACGGTGGACGGCTTACGGTGGACGGCAAGGTGAACCGTTAACCGTAATAACTACCTTTGCGCCAAAGACTAATCTATGCTTGAAAACTGGCTGCGGCCCATCAATATGGAGAATGTGGTGGAAACACCGCTCGACTCGGCACATTTTGGCGAGAGAATAAAACGGCACGACAAAGAAATGCCCTCGCTACAAGCCGTTCGGCTGGCCATTGTTGGCGTCGGCGAGGCGTCGGCGGATGCAGTGCGTCGAGTGCTCTACCGGTTGAGTTTTCCTTTCGGGAAATTGGAAGCCGCCGACCTTGGCAACCTGCGCAAGGATGATACCGCCTTTGTGCTGCCGCTTTTGCAGGAATTGATGGACAGCAAGATATGCCCTGTCATCATCGGCAACCTGCCCAAGCTGGCACAGGTTCAGTTCAAGGCCCATTTCGCCTGCCAGCCTTCGGTGAACGTCGTGGCAGTGGATGAGCGGGTACCCTTCCACCCCCGGCTCGGCGAACTGGATGGCAACTACCTCAACCCTGTGATGAACGGCAAGAGCCGCCCCTTCCATTTTGGCATCGTCGGCTGCCAGTCCCACTTCGTGGACGACGAGACCTTCCAAGCATTGGAGGGCATCAATGCTGACACAGTCCGGCTTGGCAAGGCCAGGGCCAATCTCGCAGAAATTGAGCCTATCATGCGGGACGCCGACATGGCCTGCTTCCATTTGGCTGCGCTGAAGAGTGCCGAGGCTCCAGGCGTGGCTGCCCCATCGCCCAGCGGCTTCACTTGCGAGGAAGCCTGCCAGTTGAGCCGCTATGCAGGCATGAACGACAAATTGACTTCCATTGGTTTTTATGGCTTCGAGGCCGACCTCGACGATTTTGGCCGCTCTGCGCAAGTGACTTCGCAACTGATTTGGTACTTCTTTGATGGGTTTGGCAACCGCCGCAATGACTTCCCCGCCTCGATGGACGGCCTGACGGAGTACATCGTGGACTTCAAGGGACACGACCACCCCTTCACTTTTTGGAAGAGCAACAAAACCGGGCGCTGGTGGATACAAGTGCCCGTCAAGCCCAAGAAAAAGCACCAAAGGCATCGGCTCATCCCCTGTTCGTACAACGATTACCTGTTGGCTTCGAAAGGCGAACTGCCCGACCGGATTTCCAGCGCCTTTGGCCGCTTCGCTTAAAAATGGCACCTGGCTCAAAAACAACGCTGCCCACAGCTTTGAAAAAAAATGGCTAACACCTTTGCCGATTGGTGTAGATAGCCGACTTTTGCATTAATACGCTTGCCCAACCACCGATTCCTGCCCTATTTCTACACGTTCCCGCTCCCATAAAACCTCACAAAAGAACAACTTCACGGTTCACCACATTATTATCGCTATTAGATAACCAGAATCTATCCATTGATTTAAGGGACACAAGAGGAACAGATTACATCACTGTAGCCAACAAGGGGAGTGGACTAACGCTGGCCATAGGCATGCGTTTATCCTGAAAGCCCTGAAAGATTTTTAGGCTTTGGCCTTGTTTTTTAGGGAGCACCCTTGTCCGTTTTTTTGAATGACCGATTACAACCGCTTTGCGGCTAACATTTCAGACTATGAGTATCAGATTACTAACCTTCCCATTGTTCATACTGGCTATATCCAGTTGTACCCAACGAGGCCAGATTTTGCAGAAAAACCAGCCCGAAACAGCAACAGTACCAATCAGCCAGGCATCCGTGTTAGCATACGTGGAACCAGCCCAGCCCGACGCAGCCGCCTCCAAGACCAAAAAACTCGGCACCAACATCAATACGCCCTACTCAGATTACGCCCCCTTCCGGTACGGCGAACGGCTATATTTCTCGACAACCAAATTGGACGAAAACGGCAACCCAAGCATTGACCATATTGTGTCTTCTTTGCTCACCGGGACGCCAGCCGACTGGACGGAAAACTCGGAGAAGCAAGGTGAGAGCACAGCACATGCCGCACTGACTGCCGACAACAGGCGCATCTATTACACCATCTGCAAGGAGGAAAAGCCTGGCAAACAGGAATGCGAGATACTAACCCGTGAGCGGGCATTCGAGGGGTATTGGCTTCCCGCCAAAAGGTTGAAAGGCATCAACATGGACGGATTCAACTCCACCCACCCCAGCATTGGGTTTGACTTCAACCTCCGCAAAGAGGTGCTCTATTTCGCCTCCGACCGGCCAGGCGGGAAGGGTGGGTACGACGTCTGGTGCAGCCCCATCGAAGCAAACGGGGTGCATGGCACGCCCTTCCCGTTGCCCTTCAACTCGCCGCAGGACGACGTGACGCCTTTCTTCTATCAGCAGGGACAGGTACTGTTTTTCAGCTCCAATCGGCAGGAAAAGAACGGCTATGACATTTACCGAATCGAGAAGAAAAACAAGGCTTGGGGCGAGGCCGAGGCCCTCAACGAGGTTTTCAACAGCCCTTACAACGAGGTATATTTTACCTGTCACCAACGTTCAGGCAGGACATATTTTTGCTCGGACAGGCCAGGTTGCAACTCAGCCGACCCCGCCAAACCTTGTATCGGATACGATATTTATGAAGGCCCGCTTCCCATCGAACTGGAACTGGAGGTGCTGCTCGCCAATGGAAATGCCCTTCTTCAGGATGCCTCGGTCAGCATCGTAGATTCGGAGACTGGCATTGCTTTGACACCAGAAACGGACTCCAAACGCCATTTTATGCTTGAGCCTGGCAAAAAATACCGGGCTACGGTCGAAGCATCGGCTATTCCACGGAAACTTTGGACATTGAGGCGGCAGCCGCCAATATCCTATCTGTTGTCAAAAAACAAGTCCGGCTGCACCAAAACGCAAAACTCGTCATCCATTCCTACAACGCATTGGACAGCATGCCATTGGGGGGGACGGTCATTGTTTATACGAGCGATAAAACTGGCAAGATTGCCCATCAAAATGCCGAACCGGACAATTCCTTTGGCTTTATGGTGCCATTTGGCAATAATTCCAAGTTGGAAGTAAGCAAATCCGGCTTTAACACTGCCGTCGTCAGTTTCGATGCAATGACAGCCGTAGGGCCATCCGCAGTAATGGATGTGAACGTTTACCTGAAACCGTTCACCAACCTGCCCTTTTCCCTCTACTTCGACAACGACCAACCCCGCTGGATGGAGTCTTCTTTGGAAACAGAAACCAGGATGGGCTATGAGCAGCTTTTGCTTCAATACATGGAGCGTAAATCGGTTTTCGCCGACCGCTACTCGGAAGGTCTTGCACAAGACCAACTCGAAGCAAGTCAACAACAAGTATTTGCCTTTTTTGACGATGAGGTAAAAAGCGGCCTGCGAGAACTGGATGAGTTGTGCAACGAAATCGAGCCTTATCTAAAGAAAGGTTACCAACTTGAAGTACTCGCAGAAGGTTTTGCAAGCCCCCTCGCTGCAAACGACTACAACCAACGGCTGACCGCACGTCGTGTCAGTTCCATTCGGAACTATATGAAAACCTGGGGCAAGGGAGTGTTGAAACCCTATTTGTATAGTGGCAAATTGGTGATAACCAGCAGTTTCCTTCAAAATAGTGCGCCGTCCGCAACGGATGCTACTATCCAACCCAGCGACCGAAGGTTGGTCGAATTCAGCCCCGATGCATCCAAAATGCGCAGGGTTATCATAAGGGAAGTAAGGATCAAGGGGAAAAAAGTATAGGAAACGCATGTTGCGGGGCAACATGGTTCCCTTTCAAAACTGATAAATCCCTGCAAGGGCGAACCGGAAAATTTGCAAATGGCTTTCTGCCGTGCGGCTGTCCCCGGAAAGAGCGAAACGAAAATTTTGCAAAGCAAAATTTTCGTTTCGCCCTAAAAACATTCTCCTCGGCTCTGGTGGCTCCAGAATGTTTTTAGGGCCGGCAAATGATTTTTCTGCAAAGGCAGAAAAATCATTTGCCGGCCCCCTGAAGGATCCCGCCTTCCGGCGATGCATGAGTAAACAACTACAAAACCTCACTTCATGTTGAAGCAATTATTTTTCCTATCCCTCCTGCTCTTCCCTTGCCTCACATTGAAAGCCCAGACAGCCACGGAAGAGGAGCAAGCTGCTGTCATCGCTGTCATTCAGCGCATGTTCGATGCCATGCGGGCAGGCGACAGCACAGCTTTGCGCTCCACTTTCGATGCCACGGCAAGGCTGCAAACAGTTTTTACCAACAAAGAAGGAAAAACCTCCTTGGCCGATGAAACCGTGGACGAGTTCGCAAAGGCAGTGGGCACTCCCCACAAGGAGGTCTATGACGAACGCATCTGGAGCTACGATGTGCGCATTGATGGGCGGCTCGCCACAGCTTGGACGGAATACAGTTTTTTCTTGGACGACAAATTATCCCACTGTGGCGTGAATGCCTTTCAGCTTTTTAAAGGGGAAAACGGCTGGAAAATCACCCAAATCACTGATACCCGCCGACGGAACGGCTGCCAGACCGAACCGAACACAGACCTGGGAGCCATCAACCAGCTAATGGATGCCTGGCACCATGCCGCTGCCGTGGCAGACGAGGAAAAATTCTTCGGGAGCATGACACCTGACGGAATCTACCTTGGCACCGATGCCAGCGAGCGTTGGCTGCGGGACGAGATGAAGGAGTGGTCAAAGAAATACTTTGAACGGGAAAGCGCCTGGGCTTTTACCGCCCACCACCGCCATGTTTATTTTTCGTCAAATGGACAAATAGCTTGGTTTGAAGAACAATTAGATACCTGGATGGGGCCTTGCCGTGGGAGTGGCGTACTTCAAAAAACCGGAGATGGTTGGAAGATCCGGCACTATAACCTTGCCGTAGCCGTGGCAAATGATGTCGTGAATGAATACATCAAACTGTTGCCCAAAAAGTAGGCAAAATAAAAAAGGGTAGCCGAAGCTACCCTGAATAACCCTAAAAAACCAAATGAAAACAATTTATCTTCGTGGGCAAAGCCCTACTTTTTTCGGTTTAATGCGGATGCAAATTTCTGTCAAATTCCGCATAAAAACAAACAATAGCACAATTTTGTTTACGAACGGGCATTTTTGGGTGTTGAAAAGTCTCTCAAATGCTTACTTCTTTCTCCTTTTGCTTTTTTAATATATTCGGACATACATAATCCGTAGTCTCAAACTTGCCCGATTCCAATATCGTTTTGAAACCACCTTTGACGTCCACTATGTTTTCAAACCCCCGAGCCTTTAATATGGACGCAGCAATCATACTACGGTAGCCCCCAGCGCAGTGGATGAAGTATTTCTTGCGGCGATCGAGGTCGCCCATGTAGTCGTTGATGAAGTCGAGCGGTACGCTTTCCACGTCCTTAATGTGCTCCGCAGCAAACTCGCTGGGCCTGCGTACGTCCAGCACGTGGCTGAAATCACATTGTTGCAAATTTATTGCCAATTCTTCTGCCGTGATTGATTTTATGGTGTCGGTTTCCATTCCGGCTGCCTTCCAAGCGGCTATTCCACCATCCAAGTAACCCACCACATTGTCGAACCCAACCCGGCTCAAGCGGGTAATTGCCTCCTCGGCTTGGCCTTCTGGCACGATGAGCGCCAGCGGCTGGTTCACATCGGCCACCAAAGCCCCAACCCATGGGGCAAACTGGCCACCGAGACCAATAAAAATAGAATTTGGAATGAATTCACGATGAAATTCGTCCTCGCTGCGCACGTCGAGCATGAGCGCACCGGTAGCGTTCACAGCCTCTTCAAATGCCCTTGGTGAAAGGGCCTGTGCGCTCCGCTTCATCACATCTTCAAAGCTGGCATAGCCTTCTTTGTTGAGGCGGACGTTTTCCGGGAAGTATTTTGGTGGAGCCATCAGGCCGTCCGTCACTTCATATACAAACTCGGCCTTTGTCATGTTGCTGCGCAATGCGTAGTTGTTCGCTTTTTGCGCACCGATCGTTGAAACCGTCTCTTTTGACATGTTTTTGCCGCAGGCAGAGCCAGCTCCGTGCGCAGGATAAACCGTCACCTCATCGGGCAGGGTCATCAATTTGTTGCGCAAGCTGTCGTAAAGGTGGCCAGCGAGGTCGGCCATTGTCAAGTCTGATTTCTGGGCCAAATCGGGCCTCCCCACGTCGCCGATGAAGAGCGTATCGCCCGTAAACACGGCTTTCTCTTCGCCGTTTTCGTCCAGCAGCAAGAAGCAGGTGCTTTCCATCGTGTGGCCGGGGGTATGCAGCACCTTGATGCTTAGGTTGCCCAGCTTCAGCACCTCGCCATCGGTGGCGATGTGCGCCTCAAAACCAGTTTTTGCATTCGGGCCATAAACGATGGTTGCGCCTGTTTTCTTTGCAAGGTCGAGGTGGCCAGACACAAAGTCGGCGTGGAAGTGGGTTTCCAACACGTACTTGATGGTTGCGCCGTCTTCGGCAGCTCGGTCAAGGTAGGGCTGCGTTTCCCGGAGGGGGTCAATCACAGCAGCTTCACCGTTGCTCTCGATGTAATAAGCCCCTTGGGCGAGGCAACCCGTATAAATTTGTTCGATTTTCATGTACACCAAATTTTGATTAAACAGATGGTACAAAGGTGACTAAAATCATCCCTTCAACTCAGGTACTATTGTCACAAAACGGCCATTTCGACTGACCTGTTCTAAAAATCTTGGCAAGTCGGGCCACCTTTTCTCATTTCAACATTAACTCAATTCTGTTGCGATGGGTTTTAATCTTGTCCATGCCCTCCAGTTTTTTCAACAATCGAGTGACTACTTCTCTCGAAGTGTTCAGCTCGTCAGCCAGTTCCTGGTGGGTAGCATAGACGTAGCGCTTCTCCTGTAGGCCTGCCTTTTTCTTCAACAATCGCCAAATGCGCTCGTCCATGCGCTGGAAGGCGAGGCTGTCCACGGCGTCCAGCAAGTCCTCAAAGCGGCGCTGGTAGGCTTGGAACACAAAAGTTTTCCAGGACGGGAAAATGCTCATCCAGTAGTCCAGTTTTTCAACCGGAACCATAATAAGTTCGGTGGGATCTTCGGCCACGGCCCGCACGGCGCTGGGCCGGTTGGCGGTGCAGCAGGTGAGCGACATGGCGCAGGTGTCCCCCTTAGTCAGAAAATATAGAAAGGTTTCCTTGCCCTCTTCGTCTTGCCGCATGATGCGTAGGCTCCCGGACAGGATGATGGGGATGGAGCGGACTGGCATTCCGGGCCGCATGAGTTCGATACCTGGTTCCAGCTTTTTCAGGACGCCTATCTTTTCAATTTCTTCCACCAATTTTGGTTCAAAATGCAGTGAATGGATGTTTGTATTCATTTGAAAATGTCTGATTTTTTGTAAATTAAATTCAGCTTGGCAGCCTGTCCCGAAATTTGCCATAGACCCAAGTGCCAGCAATGGCGCTCAAAATCGTGACAGCGATGACGGTGACCCCAGTGCCCAACTGTGCGAACAATGGGCCGGGGCAAGCCCCTGTGATGGCCCAGCCAAGGCCAAACGTCAGGCCTCCAAATATCTGACCTTTATTGAATTTTTTGTCCTGAAAATCAATGACCTCGCCTCGTATCGTCTTGATATTCAGTTTTTTAATTAAAAATACGGAAATGGCCCCCACCACCACCGCCGTGCCGATGACGCCGTACATGTGGAAGGACTCAAGCCGGAACATCTCTTGGATGCGGAACCACGAAATGACCTCTGCTTTCACGAGTATGACTCCAAATAAAATGCCTGCGAGCATATATTTGAAATTGTAGTAAAACGGTACTTGCTTTTCGCTGGCGTTCACGCATTGGGAATCCAGTGAGCGCACTTCAAAATCGCTGTGCTTGTATTCTGGCGAGGTTACTACCCGCTGCTTTTTATCTTTCGGTGCATCAATCATGGTGCATCAATTTTAAAGGTTCAACAAAAATGGGACAATGAGGTTGGCGGAAATGAACCCACCGACCATGAAGCAAATGGTGGCCACAAGGGAAGGCCATTGCAGGTTGCTAAGGCCGCTGATGGCATGGCCGCTGGTACAGCCCCCTGCGTAGCGGGTGCCAAATCCAACGAGGAAGCCACCGACGACGAAAAAGAACAACCCCTTCAAAGTCAATAAGTTATCCCAATTGAAAATCTGTGTGGGCACCAATTCGGAGTAGTCGTCAATGCCGTGGGAAGCGAGGTCGGCGGCAAGGGCTGGCGCTACTTTTACCTGTTCGGGGTCGTGCAGGTAATGAACCGCCACGAAACCGCCTACAACGATCCCTGCCACAAAGAACAGGTTCCATATTTCCTTTTTCCATTCATAATTGAAAAAAGGGATATTGGCTGGAAAGCAGGCAGCACAGATATGACGCAAGCTGGCCGAAATACCGAAACTTTTGTTGCCCAAAATGAGCAGCAGAGGCACAGTCAGGCCAATCAATAGACCTGACACCGACCAGTGCCAAGGTTGTTTTATTAATTCTAACATAAGAAAATGGTTGAAACTGGGCAATTGGTTGAATTAGTAAATTGGTTGGTGCTTGGCCATTTTAACCAATTCAACTACTTCAACCGATTCCCTCAATGTTACTCTTTTCCCGTCCAGGCGAGGTAGCCGCCCTTCAAGTTGTACAGACTATTGAAGCCCTGCTTGGCCATATAGGTGCAAGCCTCGCCGCTCCGACGGCCGCTGCGGCAATACAACAAGTACGTTTTTGATTTATCCAACTTGGCGACTTCCGCTTCGAAGGTGGCTGCTTCGTAATCAATCTGGCCAGCGCCCTCAATCATGCCTTGAGCGGTCTCCTCCGGGGTTCGCATATCAATGAGCACGATGCCCGGTTCTGCCATTTTTTTCTTGAAGCCAGACACGTCCAAGTCCGTGAAGCCATCGGCGTTTTTCTGGGCAGTTTGGGAGGTGCAGGAAGCGGCACCGATTATAAATAAAGTTGCAAGGAAAAGAAGCTGTTTCATGTCTTAAAGCAAGTTGTTATTGACGGTTGAACTGGATGCTCCACATACCCCGCAACTCGTCCGGTGCGTAGCCCGTGGCGGCGTCCTGTGGGTACAGTTTTTTTATCACTTCATAGTCTGCTGCCGCAATGTCGGTGCCGACCGTGCCGTGGCATTTCGTGCAGAGCGGCATCAGTTTGATGGGGGCCGCAAAGGCCACGCTACCATCTTCGAGCAGCCTGACACGAGGCTTTGGCGCCTGCACCAGCGCCGCCAGTTCCTCCACCTCCCAGCCTTGCGCCGCACTCTTCGGGTTGCGCAGCTTGGTGCTCGTGCGGTGGATGGTTGCGCCATGCACGCTTGAAAGGCTGTCGAGCAGGGGGTAAGCTGCCAGGTTGCAATATTCAACAGCACCTGCCACGCCGCCAGTTTCCACCGCTGCCGTCAGCTTACCGCTCAAGGCGGCGAAAGCTGCAGCCGTGATTGCCTTGCCTTTTTCAAGGTAAGCCTGCTCCTCTTCAGGGGTCAATGCTTTGGCAGTGGTTTGGACGTTTTCTGGTGTTGGCGTTGGGTTGGTGCATTGCGCCAGCAAAAAAAGCAAACTAAGCCCAATCGAGCGTATTGTCAAAATCCTCATATTGATTGATTTTCATCAAAAAATGGCATTCAAACCAAGCCCAAACCAGTTGCCCCGACGGATGGCCCCAACACCGGACTGGCTGAAGAAAGCGTTCACCTGCGAGCCATCGCCCGCCGCCCCGGCATCGCCGCTGCGCCAAGTATAGTGCAACAGCAATTTCAGGTTCTTGCCGTCAAGGTACCAATTTACGCCAGCATCGAAAGTGGTTTCTTCGCCTGCCGACATTTTCAGCGCCGAGGCCCTTGCCTGCTCCTTGGCATCCATGCCTCCTTTGAACTGCATGACCATGAAAACTGGCTCCAGCACGAACTTGCCCGTTGGCACGTTCACGCCGAGGCGGAGGTGGCCAGTGCCTTCTTTTGCGGTAAAACTGCCGAGGCTGTCCCGGCCTTCCCTTTCCAGAAACATCCATTCGCCATCAAGGTTGAGCGGCCCCCAATTTAGCAGCAGGCCGGGGCCAATGGCGGTGGAAGACAGGAATTGCTCGGTCTCCCCTTGGTGAGAAGCGTTGAAGTCGAGCGAGATGCCTTTTCTTTTATTGAAAAAATTCACGTCGTAGCTGATGCCGTACTTCTGGAACTCTGCGTCGCCAATGGAGAGCGAGGCCCGCCCAGCCAGCAGCGGCGCATATTTTTTGCCCACCGAACCACCTGACAATGAGGCGGTTATGGGATTGAACACACCCAAATTATAGTTAAGTGCCAGCTTACCTTTGCCCACGATGCCCCCAAGGTTTAGTCCGGCTGCCCGGCCGGGGCCTGTGCCTACCAAGTGGTTGCGCAGGTAATTCTGCGACATGGATTTTTCAAAAGAATTGACCGACCAGCCCGACGTGATGCTCTCCCGCTGCACCTGAGGCCGGAACCAGCCACCGATGAGGTTCATGCTTTCGTCCTTCAAAATACGCCATTGGACAAATGCATCCCAGATGCCCACGGCAGGGTCGGCCTTGTTGGTGGCCCCGACGCCGCTGCTGAGGATGTCACGCCCGGCTTGGTCATAGAACATGGCGATGCTGTATTTCAGGCCAGTGTACGGCTCACCGCCAACCACCAGCCTCGCCCTGCGAAAGGAAACATTGAAGCGGTCGTCCACTGCCTCGTATTGCTTGGAAGTGGTGTTGAAAACCTCCATGCCCGTGCTTTGTATGGCCCAAAGCTGCATCATGGCCTTTATTTCCGGGGTGTACTTGTTGTTCTTGGGCAGCCAGCGTTGGATGGGAGTGGGTTGGTTGGCATCGGCTTGCGCCAATAGGCCGTTGGCCATCATTAGCCAACCGAGGGTAAGGAGTCCGATTAAACGTATGGGCTTTTTCATTGCGGCGCAAAGGTCGCAATGGCGGTAGAATTTGCAAGTGATGATAGTCACGGAGCGGCTTTCCTACACGACGGATGCCTGTCCCAACAAAAAAAGCCTTACCCGATTCAAGTTCAGGTAAGGCCCTTCAAGATATGGTCAAGTACAACGGCTTATGGCTACAACTCGCCCTTCGTGTACTTATAGTCATAGTTCCAGTAGGAGCAGACGCTGACGAACTTCCATTCACCGTTCACTTTGCGCAGCACCTTAAATGTCTTTGACAAGGTGTACTTCGAGTTGTCGTCGTTGCCGGAGTACTCGTCGTAAGTGGCGTAGGCGAGGCTGCCCTCCACCACTATCAGCATATTTTTATTGATGAAATCAGGGCGACGGGTGTCGGCGGGGTTGGTGAGCCAGCCCTTCACAAGCTCGTTCACGCCGTCCCAGCCCTGTCGCACGGAGTAGGAGCCGTCCCGGTTGTTCCAGCCGATGAACACCGTGTTGTCATGCACCCAGCAGGACTTCCAGCCCTCATAGTCGTGCTGGTAGGCAGTGTAGGTTTCTTTTTGGAGTACGGCCTTGATGGCTTCCTGGTCGGCGCTTTGCGCAAGGGCCGTTGTCATGGCCACAAATGCAAAACAGGCGATAAACATCAGTTTTTTCATTTTAAAAGGTGGTTTGGTGAAAAAAGGAAAATAAGGGCCACCCCCACCGAGGTGAGGCGGTGACTTTCATTTGGTTTTTATCGAAAATGATTCTTGAGTTTTAGCTGCCCAACTGCCGCTTGAAGTCGGCGTGGTCCCATTCGATGTGGAGCTGGACGATTTTGTGGTCTTCGTTCAGCCGGAAGATGAAGATATGGTCGCTACCGAAGCGCAGGCCCTTGGTTGGCACGTCGGCAAAGTCCTTGGCCTGCGTGCCGGAAATCACCACGTCGGCCCGTACCCGGTTGTCCTCGTCAATCATGGCCGAGTCCACCGTGTTGGTCAGGTCGGGGAAGCAGTCAATCAGGGCAGACCAGATGCCACGGCCCAGCTCTCCGATTTTGCCCCGGCCAACCTCGCCGAGCGGCTTGAACCATACCTCGCCATCGGTGTCGCAAAAGCTCATCATGCGGTCGAGGTCTTGCTCTTGGTAGGCGAACATGAACTGGATGCATGGGTTTTTCATCATTTCGAGTGGGTGGGTGCTGACTATTTTTTCAGAAGTGGTCGTCATGGTTCGAATTTTTTTAGGTGAAATTATATGGCAAAGATGGAGGGCAAAGGCGGCGCCTCATTGTAAAAATGCGCCAAAATCAATGCCCCTGCAAAAAGCGAGAAAGCTCGGCGCTGCGCTCTGCATAAGTGGAGGGTGCCTCGCCCATGAAGTCCCGGAAGTCTTTGATGAAGTGGGCCTGGTCGTAGTAGTCTCCTGCCCCGATGAGCCGCTGCCAGTCCAGTTTTTGCGAAGCACCAATCGAATAACAAATATGGCTGATGCGGCGCAACCGGGCGTAGTATTTTGGGCTGACGCCCACCCTTTCGAGGAACTTCCGTTCGAAGTTGCGGCGGCTCATGCAGGCCGAGCGCAGCAGGTCGTCCATGCGCACGATGCCGTTCTGCGCCACGATGCGGTTGGCCGCAAAGTCGAGTGCCGGGTCTTTGGCAGCCCCCTTGCCCAAGCGTTCCATCAGGAACTTGACCAACAGGGCCACCTTGTTTGTCGGGAGGGATGCCTCGGCAACCTGCGCTATCAATTCACGGGCTTCCGGCCCGAAAACGTCCTCGAAGCAGAGCCGCTCGCCCGCCAGTTCGTACATCGGCACCTTGAAAAACGCCGCCAAGCCCGCCGGTTTGAACACGATGCCCGCCATGCCTATTTTGCCCTGCAACTGCAACTGGTACCGGGTGGTGAACTGCCCCGACATGAACGCCTGGGGGACATCGCTCGGCCCTTTGAGGCGGTCATTGGCCCCGTACCGGTCGCCATAGTTGATGACCAAAGAACAAAAGCCATTAGGAGGAGAGTCAATGCTGCGCAACTTGGCACCCACCGTCCATTGCCACACAAAGAAGCACTCCACATAGGGACTGAGGAGGGGGGACGGCGGGTATTTTTGGTAGGTAAGCACTCAGTTGGCGATTAGGTTTTGTTCAACAAAGTTAGAAGAATGTTGGAGGGATTCGCATTTTCATTCACGATGGAAAAATGAATGAACAGCTTAGCTCCTATCTTTGCCCACCTTGGCACTTGCCATTCAGCAGTCTCCGACTGCCCACTGCCATCCCGAGAAATCGGGACAAGACCTGACGAACCCGCCAAAGGCGGACAAGCTGCAAACTGAAATGCTCGACACCGCCATCGAATATCTCAAGGGCGTCGGCACCGTAAAGGCCGATTTGCTCAAAAAAGAACTCGCCATCCACAGCTTCGGCGACCTGCTTTTTGCGTACCCCTACCGCTATGTGGACAAGACCAAGTTCCACAAAATCAATGAGTTAAGCGAGGAAAGCGGGGAGGTGCAGTTGAAGGGCATCCTTCGCAAACTGGATATCATGGGCGAGGGCGGCAAGCGGCGGCTTGTCGGGCGGCTGCGGGACGAGACGGGCGTCATCGAGCTGGTCTGGTTCCAAGGGATTTATTGGTTGGAGAAGAACCTGAAAGTCGGTTCGCCGTATGTGGCCTTCGGCAAAATCAACAGTTTCAACGGCTTCATCAACATCACCCATCCCGAACTGGAGGAGGTGAGCGAAGAGAACTTGGAAGCCGCCCGCACCTTTGCCCCGGTCTATCGCAGCACCGACAAGCTGAATGCCAAGGGCCTGGAAGCCAAGGGCCGCCGTCGGCTTATAGAGGCGTTGTTTGAAAAACTGACGCCCAACGACCTGCCGGAGACCTTCCCCGATTACATGCTCGAAAAGCTGCGCCTGCCCAGCCGCTACGACGCCCTGCGCTGGATACATTTTCCCCCCAGCCAAACAGAATTAGACGCCGCCACCAACCGCCTGAAATTCGAGGAGCTTTTTTTCCTCCAAATGCGCCTGTTGCAGAGCAAACACCGTCGCAAGGCGGCCATCAAGGGCTATGTTTTTGAGAAGGTCGGCGAACTGTTCAACCGCTTTTACAAGGAAAAACTGCCCTTCGACCTCACTGGCGCACAGAAGCGGGTCATCAAGGAGGTGCGGGCCGACCTCGGCGCTGGCATCCAGATGAACCGCCTCGTGCAGGGCGACGTGGGCAGCGGCAAGACCGTCGTGGCACTGCTCGCCATGCTCCTCGCCCTCGACAACGGCTTCCAGGCCTGCATGATGGCGCCCACGGAAATACTGGCGCAGCAGCACCTCCTTGGCATCAGCGGACTGGTGGAAGGGCTGAGCATCCGGGTGGAGTTCCTCAGCGGTACGGTGAAGGGGAAGAAGCGGGAAGCCATCCTGAAAGACCTCAAGAGCGGCGACATCCACATCCTCATCGGCACGCACGCCCTCATCGAGGACTGGGTGGAGTTCCAAAACCTCGGCCTCGCCATCACCGACGAGCAGCATCGCTTCGGCGTGGCGCAGCGGGCTTCCCTTTGGAAAAAAAGCAAGCCGCTGCCGCCGCACGTGCTCGTGATGACGGCCACCCCAATTCCCCGCACCCTCGCCATGACCCTCTACGGCGACCTTGACGTGTCGGTGATTGACGAACTGCCGCCGGGCCGAAAACCCATCACCACCTCGCACCGAACCGAGAACCACCGCCTGCGGGTCTTCGGTTTTATGAAGGAAGAGATTGCGAAGGGCCGCCAGATTTACGTCGTGTACCCGCTCATCGAGGAGAGCGAGAAGATGGACCTGAAAAACCTGATGGAAGGCTACGAGTCGCTGAGCCGGGAGTTCCCCATCCCCGACTACCAAATCAGCATCGTGCACGGCAAGATGAAGCCAGCCGACAAGGACTTTGAGATGCAGCGCTTCGTGAAGGGGGAGACGCAAATCATGGTGGCCACTACGGTTATCGAGGTGGGGGTGAACGTGCCGAATGCCAGCGTGATGGTCATCGAAAACACCGACCGCTTCGGCCTCTCGCAACTGCACCAGCTACGGGGCCGGGTGGGCCGGGGCGCCGACCAGAGCTACTGTATCCTCATGACCGATTTCAAGCTGAGCACCGACGCCCGTGAGCGCATCGCCACGATGGTGCGCACCACCGACGGCTTCGAAATCGCCGAGGCCGACCTGCGGCTGCGTGGCCCCGGCAATATTGAGGGCACCCAGCAGAGCGGCCTGCTCAACCTCCGCATCGCCGACCTGGGCCGGGACGGGGAGATACTGCGCACGGCGCGGGAACTGGCGCTGCGCATCCTCGAAAAAGACCCGGAATTGCAGCATGTGCTGAATGTGAGGTTGAGGGAGCAGATGGAAAGGGAAGGGAAGAGGGGGAGGAGTTGGGGGAGGATAAGTTGAGGACTATGACTGCTGGCTTTCTGCCTCAATAATGGTTTCTATCCAGTCTTTCAGTTCAGGAATTTCATTTGTCAAAGTGTCCCATACTATTTCATAATCCACCCCGAAATAATGGTGGATGAGCTTGTCCCGCATGCCTGCATAGCTTTTCCAGTCCACCTCAGGGTATCGGGCACGGAAGTCATCAGGTAGGTTTTTGATGGCTTCCCCAATGACCTCGAAGCTACGGGTAAATGCTCGAATCAGGACTTCATTGTGGATGAAAGCCTCATAGGTGAGGTTTTGCGATTCCTTCAGCAAGAAATCAATCTCTACCATGATATGTCTCAAAAACTCAAGCAGCGACCGAGACATATTCGACTTCTTTTAGGATATAAGGCTTTAGGAATGGGCTGAGGCTTTCCACCGTCACGACTTCGGTTTTGCGGTTGAACAGGTCTTCCAGGAAATAGGCCAAACGGATGAAGTTCTTGTAGGTCTTTTCCCCTTGCTTGAACTTTACAAGGATGTCCACATCGCTGCTATCCTTTTGCTCGCCCCGGACGAAGGAACCGAAAAGCCCTATTTCGGCTACGCCAAACCCTTCAATCTCCGCAAAATGCTGCCTCAATAGGGCAAACACCTGCTTCCGGTCTTGGACAGGCTGCTGCATTTTGGATGAAGAAGTGGTTGGCACGGTGGTGATTTTTTACAAAGGTAAGGGGTTTGGGGAAAAATTAGGAGTTGCAGCACCTCCTGAATGTTAGGCTGCGGGAACAGATGGAGAGGGAGGAGTTGGGGGAGGACATGTTGAGCACATCGCAAGTTACGCTGCGCTAAACTTGCTCGAAATGTGTAAGTTGAGGGAAATGTGTCGGCTTACCTTTAAGATATGCCGACACCTTATTGAGTTTATTATACAGCTACTTGATAAATATTCCTGAATCTATCAACTTCTTCATATATTCTCTCATATTCTTTTTTGCTAATCTCTATCATGTTTTCAAAAGATTCATTTTCGTATCTACGAACGGTAAAATCTGATTTCGGCCCATTCAACAGCGCATGTTCATATTTACAATACAATTCAACAGCAAACGCTTCTATAATTCCATCACCCCTTTCGATTTTGTAAAATACGTCTGGTTTTACCTGATAAAATATTTTATTTTTCATTGTTTTTTTTTAAAAGAGGGATTCCACCTGCAAAGCCTGTGTTATCCGCCCCTTTGTTGTTATCAATGTATTTCTTGCAAATAGTTATTAAACTTGTTTCAGTAACTGGGTTAAGAACTCCATAACATGGAGGGTCAGTAACTATAACATCTATTTAAAGACCTCCACTCCCGTAAAATGAATCAACAACCTTAATAACATACACATCTCCATTATTAATTACATCATAAACTACAAGGTTATTATTTATAATAGCTATTATAATTCAAAGTTTAAAAAAGTAAATAATCACTGTTCCAGCACCTGAGAACACATCTATTATAACAACTAATAAAAGAGAAGCGAAAGCCACACAAGCAACCTTCGCTTCATTATTAGCTATACTATCCACCACCATGTCAACCAACCCCAAGGAGGTATATAGCTAAATCTTAGCAGGATTATTGATAGCATCAGCAATAGCATTAGCAACAAATGTATGAATTTAAATACTGTCACTATTGCCTCCAGATAGTCTGCCATCCTTTTTATTCCATCTAATACGCTAACCACCTTTACAGGTAAGAACTCCATCTTTTCCATGATTATAAAAATTTAAATAGGGATGACCTTTGCAAGGTCAATGCCTATTGATTAGGATAATATTTTTAAATTGTGAGACGAAGATAAGTCAAGATATTTCAATTCAAAAGAAATATCGACAGCCTGCTAATATCAAGTGTTCTTAATTTTTGTTTTTAAATGGGCAACAGGCTGTGGCTTCCATAAGAGCGACAGTCTGTTTAAAACAACAAATTATGATTAAAAAAATTTATCTTTTTTTGAAAATTTTCCCAGTTGTCAGAAATGTCAAGCAAGGTTCCACTTACAGCACTACTTGTAGCCAGTTTGCAACCTGTAAGCCCACGTTATCAATCCTTTAAATTACCCTACAAATCTAATATCATTTTTCACAGATAGTAAACAGGGTATATTAGAACCCCGTTGGCCCACCGTTGTGGCCAGTTTGCAACTGGACACCGCAGCCCAGAACAGCTGACCCTACCTCTCCTTCACTTCCCATCAAAAACAGCCAAAAATTTTACAGTGCCACCCTGAACGTTCAGACACGCCCTGCAAACTTTTACAGTGCCATCCTGAACGTTCAGACACGCCATGCAATCTTTTACAGTGCCACCCTGAACGTTCAGATACGCCATGCAATCTTTTACAGTGCCACCCTGAACGTTCAGACATGCCATGCAAACTTTTACAATGCCACCCTGAACGTTCAGACATGCCATGCAAATTTTTACAATGCCACCCTGAAAGAAATCCATTACCATTTTCTGGAATAAACGCCGATTACGCTTGCATCTGACCCTAAACACATAATAAATTTATCCCATCTCAAACCTTTGGGACGAGGCGACCCGTAGCTTCGGCCCAATACAAATCTTCACAAGCACCATGCTTAACCTACAGACTTTTTTCAAGAACCCGTTTGAATCCGAGCGCATCGGCGATGATGACATGCGCAAATTCTCCGAAGACCACCTCAACCGCACCATTGCCAACAACGGCGGCGGGGTGTACACCCCCATCATCACACCCACCACGCCGCTCGTGTCGGCCTTTGCCAGCGCCATTGATGCCGAGAACCTGAAGGCGGGCATCCAGAAGGGCGGCACGCTGAACGTGGACAATATCATCGAGGAGTTCAAAAAGAAGGTGAGCCGCAGAGAGGGGGCCGTGCGCAGTGCCTTCGGCGACGACTCGTCACAGTACCTGGAGTTTTTCCCGCAGGGCCTCACTGAATATTCCAACGCAACGAAGGCCAACGTCGTCACGCTGATGACCCGCATGAAGGACCGCACCGATTTTTATAAAGCGGAACTGGGCGACGCCATTGCAGCGGAGTTCGCCGAACTGCTCGACCGCTACAACTTGGAGCGCACGAAGCAGTTGCAGAACTTCGGCTCGGTGGAGGCGCTGCGAACGGCCACCAGCACGGCCCGTGCGGCACTGGTGGCGCAGTTGGGCCTGAACCTCCTGTTCATCGCCGGGAAGAACCTCGGCTTCCCCGCCCGCCTGGACGACTTCATGGACCAGAGCATCGTCCGCCGCCCTTCCGACCGTGAGGATGGCACCCTCGCCGGCATGGTGCAGGGCGGGGCCACCCTCAACATCGAGAGCCAGGGCATCGGCGCCGACACGCAGTTCACGCTGCGCAATACGGGCGTCACGCAGCTGCTGTTCGCCCTTTCCAGCGCCGCCGACACGATGCCGGAGGGCGCTGGCCTCACGGTGGCCCCCGGCGAGCTGCGGCAGGTGCCCGCAAGTGCTTTGGGGCCTTCCGGCAATGCCTTCCTCAATGTGCAGAACCAGTCCGCCGACGTGGCGGGCGGCTGGGAGGTAGTGGTGCTATAAACGGCCTTTTATGCATGAAAAAATGGCGGCGTGGGGTGTGCCCACGTCGCCATTTTGTATTTGCCCCTTTGCTACGATCGGTTTGCAACCAGTCATCGCAGCCGATTGAAAATATCACCATCCCCTAATAAAAAAAATCCCAAGCCCAACACTCGGTCAGGCTTGGGACAGCTTAGGTTTTGGATTGCGAAACCTGCTAATTACTTACGGGTAGCCGTAAGGTTGCAAGTAAAATCAGCGCCTCCGCCCGAAATGGTTTCCTTGATGGTCAGCTTGTCGCCATCCAGGTCTGCATCCACTGTTAGCGTAATGCCTAAGTCCGTGCCGCTTTCGTTGATGGAACAATTGGACGGCGTGATCGGGTCATAGGTGCTGGTGAGGGAAGGAGTCGCATACTCAATGACAATGGCATCGGTTCCGCTGGCGGTGATGGTAACGGTCACATCCTCAGAGGTGCCGCCACAGTCCGTGGTGCCTTCGTAGGTGCCTACCCAGTCGGACTGGGTGCAAGTGGACGAGGAGTCATCGTCTTTTTTGCAGGCAACAAAACCTACGACCAAAAGAGCGAATAGAGATGATTTTAAAAAATTCATGTTCTTTGATTTAATAAATTTATGATGTAAAAAGCGGCAAAGTTAAGGGAAATGCCCCTCAGAAACCATTGTCCCAAATTTTTCCCACCCAAATTGCAGCCTCGTGGCCCCTCCCGCCGTTTCCCATCGCATATTTCCCACAACAGCCATACTTTTGCTTTTTTTACCATCCATGAAATACGAAGCATACGAACCCGTCATCGGCCTTGAGATACACCTTCAATTGGCCACGCAGAGCAAGGCATTCTGCGGCGACGACGCCAGCTTTGGCGGAGAGCCGAACACGCACGTGAGCGCCATCTCGCTGGGGCATCCCGGTACGCTGCCCCGCCTGAACAAAAAGCAGGTGGAGTATGCAGTGCGCCTGGGCCTGGCACTTGGCAGCCGCATCAACCTGCGGAATTGCTTCGACCGGAAGAACTATTTCTACACCGATTTGCCGAAAGGCTACCAAATCACGCAGGACCGCCTGCCCGTGTGCGTGGGCGGCTCGCTTGAACTTCAAATGGAGGGTTATCGGAGGATCGTGCGCCTGCACCACATCCACATGGAGGAGGACGCCGGGAAGAGCATCCACGACCTCAGTCCCAAACATTCCATGATTGACCTGAACCGGGCGGGGGTGCCCCTGCTCGAAATCGTGACCGAACCCGACCTGCGAAGCGGCGAGGAGGTGGACGCCTTCATGACCGCCATGCGCCAACTCGCCCGCTACCTCGGCATCAGCGACGGCAATATGCAGGAAGGCTCCATGCGCTGCGATGTGAACGTGAGCGTGCGCAAAAAGGGTGACACCAGCTTTGGCGAACGCTGCGAAATCAAGAATGTGAACTCCATGCGCTTCGCAAGGCAGGCCATCGAATACGAGGTGAAGCGGCAGGTGGATTTGATTGAAAACGGCGAGACCATCGTACGCTCCACCCTCAATTTCAACCCAACGACGGGCGTCACCTCCCCCATGCGGGACAAGGAAAGTGCGCACGACTACCGCTACTTCCCCGACCCCGACCTGCCGCCCGTGGTGTTCACGCAGCAATGGGTGGACGAGGTGGCGGACAGCCTGCCCGAATTGCCCCAAACCTTGGTCAAGCGATTTACGGAAGTTTACCAATTGTCCGCCTACGATGCCGAACTGCTTACGCAAGAGCGGGAAACAGCCTTGTTTTTTGAAAAACTGGCGGAAAAAGCGCCAAGCCCAAAGGGTGCTGCCAACTTGGTCATCAATAAGATTCTGCCCTGGACAACCGAAACGGGCATCAGTATCGAAGCTTTCCCGGTGCCGCTGCTGCGACTGTGCGAATACCTGCAACTCATCGAGGAAGGCAAGGTGAGCGCCTCCATCGCCAACCAGCGGCTCTTCCCCGAACTGGTGAAATCGCCCGACGCTGTGCCGTTGGAGCTGGCTCAACAACTGAACCTGGTGCAAAGCTCCGACACGGGTTTCCTTGAAAAAATAGTGGACGAGGTGCTGGCCGCCAACCCCGATAAGGTGACTGAGTACCGCAAGGGCAAGAAGGGCCTCATCGGTTTCTTCATGGGCGAGGTGATGCGGAAATCGCAGGGCAAGGCCGAGCCAAAGGCCACAAACGAGTTGGTGGCGAGGAAGTTGGCGGGATGAAAAAAAGCAAAAGGCGTATGACTCATTCAAGAATCATACGCCTTTATTGCAAATTTATGAGGTCGATAGCGGATTCGAACCGCTGTACGAGGTTTTGCAGACCTCTGCCTAACCACTCGGCCAACCGACCGTTTTTAAGTTTCGGAAATCCTCTAACGCCCTGCGGCGCAATTAGGTTTCGTCAGCCTAATATTTTGTCAAACTTATTTGCTTGACAGGCTTTCTTTCAAAGCGGACGCAAAGGTAAGGACTTTTTTTAAACCAACGCAACTAATGGGCGATGCATTTTTTTGAAAGACGACTTCCCCTACAATGCTTATTGGTATTCGGGTTTTGAAATAACGGGGAATTGGACCGCCTGCCACCTTCGATTTGCCTGAGGTTTTTACGGTCTTTTCCAACCAGTGCACCTGGCTATGAATGGAATACGGGTGCTCCTACAACCATTTATCTTGTTTCTTTTACAAGGATTTGGATAGGGTAAAATAGAAGGTAGCCCCCTTTCCCATTTCCGATTTGTACCAAATATCGCCCTTGTGCAGCTTGGCTATTTTCTTGCAGATGGCAAGGCCCATGCCAGTGCCGGGCCTGTCGAGATGGTTGATGCGTTGAAACGGCAAGAAGGCTTTTTGCTGGTAGCTCTCGTCGAGACCAAGGCCATTGTCGGTGACAGTGAACTGCCAAAACTTGAGCCGTTCCTTCACCTCTATGCAGATGACGGGTGGCTGGTCTCCTTTGAACTTGATGGCATTGGCCACCAGGTTTTGGAACAATTGCATGATGCCCGTTCGGTAGGCGTTTAGTGTGGGCAGTTCGGGTATGAATATTTCCGCTTGGCTTTCCTTGATTTCCGTGGCAAGGTTCTGCACCACTATCTGGGCTACTTCATTGAAGTTCACCTCTTCAGCACTGCCCTCCTTACTCAAGCCAGCGTATTCCAGCAGGTCACGGATAATTTCGTTCATGTGGCTGGCCCCTTTCACGATGTATTCGACAAACTCAATGGCTTCGGCATCCAGCTGGCCTGCATAGCGCCGCTTGAGCAACCCAGCATAGCTTGCAATGGTGCGCAAGGGGCTTTTAAGGTCGTGCGAGGCGATGTAGGAAAACTGCTCCAGTTCTGCATAGGATTTTTCCAACATCTTGAGCTGCTCCGAGAGTTGGGCAGTTTGCTCCTCCACCAATTGCTTTTGATGTTGCAATTCCCTGTTGGTGCTCTCCACTTCCTCTTGCCTGAGGCGAAGCTCGTCAATGCTTCGGTTGAGCAGGTTTATCATGATGGCCTTGTCCTTGATGGTGCGCTTCAGCATGAAATCAAACCTTTGCACCTCTTTATTGTGCTTGGTGGCATAGTTGAGCAACTCACTTCTTGTCTCTTCGGGCAAGGACAAAGAGAGGATGAAAGCTATATGTTCATCGTAAATGCTTTGCATAAATTAGCCAACTTTTGGGTTCATTTGGGCATGGGAAAAACGGAATTCACCTTCGCTCGTTGATCACCACGAGCGAACAGGTCTCGTTGTGGAATTCACAAATACCGTTTTTGGTCGGGCCGATTTCACCGTAGGTAAAAAAGCCAATCAAAGGCTTCTTCCAGAAATCGTAAATGCCCTTTACTTCGTCCTCGATGAGCGGGCCTAATGCGGAGTGCCTGCCTTTGCAGGAGAACAAAACCAGCGCATCTGCATTTTCAGCCTGCTGTTTCAGGTCAGCGAACTCTTGGATGGTCTGGTCAATCACCTCGAAGCCAGGGGCAATGGAGAACCTGAAACGGTCGCCGTTCTTCACGCCGCCTGCCAATATCAACGCCCCGTTTTCCTTTACTTGCAGAAGAGGTGCCCGCAGGATGGGCGTACCATCTTCTCGGATGATCTGCAACGGGTACTGTGCGCTCATCTCACTCACCTCCCCAGTGCTATCATTGTCGAAATAGCCAAAATATTTGATAAAGGCATTGACCGCAGGCTCGTTGTTGATGGTATAAACAATATTGCCCTCGGCATGGGTGATGGTGTTCTCCATGCCCACGCCTTCCCATCCGCTGGTGGCAAGCCCTTTCAGTTCCACTTTGTCGTTGTCAAAAGCAAGGATGGCGACACCGTTCGACGAAACACCGTGCCTTGTGAAGGAATAGGTCTGCGTGAGTTGGAGGTCGTCGGCAGCAAGGCCCCCAAAAATTGGTGCATCCCCTTTCAAACCAGCCTTCAGCCCATAAACGATTTGCTCTGCATCTATCGTAACCCCGCCAGACATGGCCATGATGGCCGGGCGCTCAAATCGGGCCGCAGCGAGCGCCCCCACTTTTTTGCAGGCATTGAAGGGGTTGTCCCCTTCGTATTCTTCTGCATAAATCGAATAAAAATCCGGGTTAATTTCCATTAAAAGCCCCGTGACGATACCGTCGAAAACACCCTCGTTCACAATTTCACCTGCCGTGGATGCACCTGCTATATCAATCCCAAAGCTGTCGAAAATGGCAGCCACTTTTTCGATATCGAAATTGATGGAACAGAACACGATGCCGAGGTTGGGCGAAAAGCCCTCGGCCTTCAATAAGGTAAGCTCTTGTGCCACGCCATCAACCGATTTTGCAGCAAATGTTTTGGCTCTCATATATGTACGTTTGCAGCGTTTTTAGTAACGTGCGAATAACAAGTTGTGGGGCTTCGAGCCGCCTCCAGCGGCTCGAAGCTCTCAAGTTAATTTTCACCCGTTACTTACTACACTGTAAACTAAATAAGTTGACCTTTTCAAAGCAGGGGTTTGGGGACGATAGTCCCCAAGCATCCCCCTTCTCCCGGCGGCGGCAGCCTTCGGCTG
>WBZM01001031.1_pt1 | contig 30973 bp, 27 predicted proteins | sample 5204271 | NCBI WGS metagenome assembly WBZM01 (sample SAMN12344346, study PRJNA552823) | activated sludge metagenome | biome: Activated sludge suspended growth; feature: Nitrification reactor; material: Wastewater; isolation source: activated sludge from nitrification reactor of wastewater... | reverse complement strand
CATCACCTACGCCGTGGAGGTCGAGGAGTACGCCGCCCGCACCATCTGGAGCGGCGGCACCCGCACCGGCGCCGGCTTCTGGGTGGCGGAGCCGGAGGTGGCGCCGGCCTGCGAGGCCCTCGAACGGGCCGGGTTGATCAAGGGGCTGGTCGACCGCGGCTAGCGTCCACCCCCCTCGCAGGGGAGCCCCCCGGCGCGGCGTACCGGTCCGGTTCGCGTGCGTGGCGCCGCGGCGGCGTTACCCATCGGCCACCATGAGCGCCGCTGCCGCCCGTACGCCCTCCGACGCCCCGCCTCCACCCGCCGCCCCGGCCTGGCACGCCCTCCCCGCCCCCGAGGCGCTGGCCCGCGCCGGCTCCCGCGCGGTGGGGCTCACCGCCGCCGAGGCGGCCGAGCGGCTGGCCCGCCACGGCCCCAACGCCCTGGCCCGCGGCGGCGGCGACGGCGCCTGGCGCATCCTCTGGCGGCAGGTGGACAGCCCGCTGGTCTGGGTGCTGGTGGGCGCGGCCGCGGTGGCGGCGCTCCTCGGCGAGACCGGCGACGCCGCGGTGGTGGCGGCGGTGGTGGTGGTCAACACGGTCATCGGCTTCCTGCAGGAGTACCGGGCCAACCGGGCCATCGAGGCCCTCTCCGGCCTGGTGCCAGAGGCGGCCACCGTCGTCCGCGACGGCGAGCGGCGCAGCGTGCCGGTGGCGGAGCTGGTGCCGGGCGACCTGGTGGCGCTGGCCTCCGGCGACAAGGTGCCGGCCGACCTGCGCCTGCTGGCGGTGAAGGGGCTGCGCGTCGAGGAGGCGGCCCTCACCGGCGAGTCGGTGCCGGCCGAGAAGGACGTGGCGGAGAAGCCCGAGGCCACCCCCCTCGGCGACCGCACGTGCCTGGCCTTCGCCGGCACGCTGGTGGCCTCCGGCACCGGCAGCGGCGTGGTGGTGGCCACCGGCCAGGCCACCGAGCTGGGGCGCATCTCCGGCCTGCTGCGCCAGGCCGGGACCCTCGACACGCCCCTCACCCGCGCCCTGGCGCAGGTGGGCAAGGTCATCACCCTCGGCATCCTGGCGCTGACCGCCTTCCTCATCGCCGCCGGCACCTGGCGCAGCGTGGCCGAGGGCGTGGCCCTGGGCGAGGCGCTCCGCGAGATGCTGGTCTTCGCGGTCTCGCTGGCGGTCGGCGCCATCCCCGAGGGGCTCCCGGCCATCGTCACCATCGCCCTCGCCATCGGCGTGCAGCGCATGGCGGCCCGGCGCGCCGTCATCCGCAAGCTGCCGGCGGTGGAGACCCTGGGCTCCACCACCGTCATCTGCTCGGACAAGACCGGCACGCTGACCCGCAACGAGATGACGGTGCTGGCGCTCTGGACGCCGCAGGGGGCGCTGGAGGTGGAGGGGAGCGGCTGGTCGCCGGTGGGGCGCTTCCGCCTTGGCGCCGAGGCGGGCGGCGAGGCCGGCGGCGCGCCGGCGGTGCCCGGGGAGGCGGCCCGCGACCTCCTGCTGGCGGGTACGCTCTGCAACGACGCCACCGTGTCGCCCGCCGGGGACGGCTGGGCGGTGGCGGGCGACCCCACCGAGGCGGCGCTGGTGGTGGTGGCCCGCAAGGCGGGGCTGGAGGCCGAGCCGCTGCGCGCCGCCTGGCCGCGCCTGGACGCGGTGCCCTTCGAGTCGGAGCACCAGTACATGGCCACGCTGCACCGGGGCCCGGGCGGCGCGCGGCGCGTGCTGGTGAAGGGGGCGCCCGAGGTGGTGCTGGCCCGCTGCGCCCGGCGCGCCGGCGGCGCGGCGCTGGACGCCCCGGCGGTGCTCCGCGAGGTGGAGGCGCTGGCGGCCCGCGGCATGCGCGTGCTGGCGGTGGCGGCCCGCCCCTGGGACGCGCCGCACGACGACCTCGCGCCCGCCGACGTCGCCGGGCTGGAGCTGCTGGGCCTGGCCGGGATGATCGACCCGCCCCGCCCCGAGGCGGTGGCGGCGGTGGCCGCCTGCAAGGCGGCCGGCATCCGCGTGAAGATGATCACCGGCGACCACCGCGGCACCGCCCAGGCCATCGGCCGGCAGCTCGGCCTGCTGGCCGAGGGTGAGGCGGCGCTCACCGGGGCCGAGCTCACCGGGCTCGACGAGGCCGGCCTGGAGCGGGCCGCCGAGGGGACCCACGTCTTCGCCCGCGTCTCGCCGGAGCACAAGCTGGCGCTGGTGCGCGCGCTGCAGCGGCGCGGCCAGGTGGTGTCGATGACCGGCGACGGCGTCAACGACGCCCCGGCGCTCAAGCAGGCCGACATCGGCGTGGCCATGGGGATCACCGGCACCTCGGTCTCCAAGGAGGCGGCCGCCATGGTCCTCACCGACGACAACTTCGCCACCATCGTGGCGGCGGTGGAGGAGGGGCGGCGGGTCTACGACAACCTGGTCAAGTCGCTGGCCTTCGTGCTCCCCACCAACCTGGGGCTGGCGCTGATCTTCATGGTGGCGGTGCTGGCCTTCCCCTTCGACCCGGCCACCCACGCGCTGCTGCTCCCCATCCGCCCGACCCAGCTCCTCTGGATCAACCTGGTGGCGGCCGTGGCCCTGGCGCTGCCGCTGGCGCTGGAGGCGCGGGAGCGGGACGCCATGCGCCGCCCGCCCCGGCGGGCCGGGGAGCCCATCGTCTCGCGCCTGGTGCTGCGCCGCACCGCCCTGGCGGCCGTGCTCATGACCGCCGGCGCGGTGGGGCTCTTCCTCTGGGAGCACCAGCGGGCCCTGGCCCTGGGCGTGGCCCCGGACCTGGCGCTCGCCGAGGCCCAGACCATGGCGGTCACCGCCGTCATCTTCTTCCAGGTGCTCTACATGCTGGAGTGCCGCTCGCTCCACGGCTCGCTCCTCTCGGCCGGCCTGCGCAGCAACCCGGCGGTCGTCCCGGGCGTGCTGGGGGTGCTGGGGCTGCAGGCCCTCTTCGTCTACGCGCCCTTCATGCACCGGGTCTTCGGCACCGCAGCCCTCGACCCGGAGGACCTCGCCAAGGCCGCGGCCGTTGCACTGGTGGTGATCCCGGCCATGGCGCTGGAGAAGGCGCTGTCCCGCCGGCAGGCGACGCCCCGTCCTTGACGCGCTGGCGCGCTGGCGGCGCTATCGGCCCCGCCGATCGCCAGCCCGCCGACGCCCACCTCGGACCACGCCTGGCGGTTCGCGGGTTTGCGCGCGGCACGGGGCGTGCTCTTGGTCCGCCCCATGACCGCGCCCACCGCCTGGCCCGCCGCCACCGTGACCGCCAGCAGCCCCGCCCAGCGGGCCGCCCAGCTGGTCGACCAGCTCCTGGTGCGGGCGCGACCCGCCACACCGCTGGTGGAGTTCCTGCGCGCCCACCTCGACGCCGCCGCCCCCGGCGCCGCCCGCGGCTTCGCCGAGCACCTGGTGGACCTGCTGACCCTGGGCGTCCGCTGGCGCCTCCACGCCCGCGCCCACCTGCGCCGCGCCTGGGCCCGCCCCGACCACGACGCCGTGGCCGGCCTGCTGGTCCGGCTCCGCGCCGCCGGCGTCCCGGCCGGCGAGGTGGCCCGCCTCAACGCCTGGAACGAGTTCGCCATCGCCGAGGGCTGCCCCGAGATGCTGGACGAGGCGGTGGACCTGGCGGCCTGGTTCGAGCCGGCCGCCGACGCCCTGCTGGGCCGCTGCGCCGCCGGCCTGGAGGCGCAGCTCGAGCTCTGCCGCGCCGAGGTGCTCTCCCGCGCCTTCCGCGAGCGCCGCGCGCCCGCGCCGGTGCGGCCGCTGGCGCGCCTGCCGCTCACCCGCACCGCGCCGCGGCCGTCGCAGGCCACGCTGGCGGCGGAGTCGGCGCGGCGGACGCTGGAGCGGCTGGCGCGGGGGTCGAGGGCCTAGCGCGGCGGCCCGAGGGGCGGCGGCGCGCCGCCGGGGGGCTTGGGCGCCGGCGCGGTGGGCCGGACCGGCTCGCCGGGCTTGCCGGTCTTGAGCACGTTCATGGCGAGGGCGATCATCGAGCCCACGTCGGAGAGCGTGGCCGGCAGGACCACCGTGTTGGTGGTCTTGGCCAGGTGGCCGAACTGCTCGACGTACTTCTCGGCCACGCGGAGCTGCACCGCCTCGGTGCCGCCCTCGGCGTTGACCGCCTCGGCCACCTTCCGCAGGCCCTCGGCGGTGGCCACCGCGATGGCGGTGATGGCGTGGGCCTGGCCGTCGGCCTCGTTGATCTGCTTCTGCCGCACCGCCTCGGAGGCCTTGATGACCTGCTGCTTCTGCCCCTCGGCGTTGTTGATGGCGGCGTCGCGCTCGCCCTCGGAGGTGAGGATGACGGCGCGCTTCTCCCGCTCGGCGCGCATCTGCTTCTCCATGGCGGCCAGCACGTCCTGCGGCGGGGTGATGTTCTTGATCTCGTAGCGCAGCACCTTGACGCCCCAGGGCGCCGAGGCCTTGTCCAGCTCCTCGACCAGCTGGGCGTTGATGTAGCCGCGCTCCTCGAAGGTGCGGTCCAGGGTGATCTTGCCGATCTCGGAGCGGAGCGCCGTCTGCGCCAGCTGGGTGATGGCGTAGTAGTAGTCGCTGATGCCGTAGCTGGCCCGCTGCGGATCGAGCACCTTGAGGTAGAGCAGGCCGTCCACCGCCACCTGGACGTTGTCGTTGGTGATGCAGATCTGCTCGGGGATGTCGATGGCCTGCTCCTTGAGCGTGTGCCGGTAGCGGATCACGTCGAGGAAGGGCAGCAGGATGTGGAAGCCGGCGTCGAGCACCATGTGGAACTTGCCGAGCCGCTCCACCACGTAGGCGTTCTGCTGCGGCACCACCACGGCGGTCTTGACCACCACGAAGATGATGAAGATCGCGACGACGATGGCGATCACCAGTCCGGCGCCGATGGGTTCCATGTGAGTCCCTCCGATGTGTCGGGTCGAGGTGCGGAAGCGGTGGGCTGGCGCGCTACCCGGCGCGCAGCCACAGGGTGAGGCCGTCGACGCGCTCCACCAGGCAGCGCTGGCCCTTCTTGAGCGGGATGCCCGAGGCGGCCCGGGCGGTCCAGGGGGTGCCGCGGAGCTCGGCGCGGGCCTGGCCGCCGGCCGGCAGGTCCTCCAGGAGCGTGGCCTCCTCGCCCACCAGCTCCTGGTGGACCGGCGCCGGGCGCTGCAGGCGGCGCAGCAGCGGTCCGCGCAGCGCCATCAGCCCCACGACGGAGAGGACGGAGAAGGCCAGCCACTGCGCCGTCTCGCCCACGCCGAAGGCGGCCAGCGGGGCCACCAGCAGGGCGCCCACGCCGAAGAAGAGCGCGAAGAGGCCGCCCGGCGTGGAGACCTCCACCACCAGCAGCGCGATGCCGACCAGGACCCAGAGCCACCAGCTCATGCGTGCCCCCTCCGGGAGGCGACACGGATGGTACCACCGCCGCGGACGCGCGACCGTGCCAATCCCGCGGCGCCCCGCCGCACCTAGCTCCGCAGCTCCGGCTCCGGCGGCCGCTTCCGCAGCTGCGCCGCCGCCAGCGGCGAGGCCTGGTGGTGCACCAGCCGCCAGGCGCCGCCCTCGCGGACGAAGGTGTTGGTGGCCACCAGCCGCGCCCCCTGCAGCAGCTCGTGGCAAGTGACGAAGGCCGCCGCGCCGAGGAGGTGGGCCTGGGCCATGGTGCAGCGCACGTCGGGCGAGGCGGCCGACTCCATGATGGCGCGGAAGGACGCCACCACCTCCTCCCGGCCGTCCAGGACGTCCCAGCCGGGGTGGATGCAGGCCACCGGCGCCTCCCGGGACCAGAGGGACTCCATGGCCTCCGCGTCCCGCGCGGCGAAGGCCCGGTAGAACGCCTCGTTGGCCTCCAGGACCTCCAGCTCGTCGCGCATGGGGCCTCTCATAACGCCCAGGCCAGGGCCACGCCGCCCGCCCCGCACAGGAGCATGGCGCCCAGCCCGGCCAGCACCCGGGCGCCGAAGGGGCGGCCGCCGATGGCCGCCGCCATGGCGCCCTTCACCACCGTGTTGGACGCGGCGCCGAGGAAGATGGTGGTGGCCGCCACCTGCGGCGCCACCTCGGTGCCGGCCAGCCGCGCCATCGAGAGGGTGATGGCGTCCACGTCGGTGGTGCCGGCCAGCACGCCGGCCGCGTAGGTGCCGGCGGTCCCGAGGTGGAGGGCCGCCGCCTTGCTGCCCAGCAGGACCACCGCGAAGAGGAGCGCGAACTGGAGGGCCCGGCCCAGCTCGAAGGGGTTGGTGAAGGTCACCGCCGCCCCCTCCCGCGCGCCGCCGCGGTCGCGGAGCCAGAGCACCAGGCTGGAGGAGAGGCCGCCCAGGGCGGCGCCGGCCATGGGCCAGGCCAGCAAGCCCTGGAGGCCCGGGTTGACCACCGCCACGATGGCCAGGATGCGCAGGAACATGATGGTGGAGGCCAGCACCACCGCCTGCGCCGCCGCGCCGCCGATCTCCGGCCGCTCGCGGGCGCGCCCGGACATGGAGAGGGTCACCGCGGTGGAGGAGACCAGGCCGCCCACCACGCCGGTGAGGGAGAGGCCGCGCTGCGGCCCGAGGAGGCGCAGGCCGGCGAACCCGACGAAGGAGAGGGCCGAGATGAGCACCATCAGCCGGCCCACGTCGAAGGGGTTGAGCACGTCCAGCGGCCCGTAGGTGCGGTCGGGCAGGAGGGGCAGCACGATGACCGCCACCACCAGGAACTTGAGGGTGGAGGCCATGTCCTCGCGGGTGAGCGTCCGGGCCAGCCGGTGGGTGGTGGGCTTGGCGGAGAGGAGGAAGGTGGCCGCCACCGCCACCGCCGAGACCACGAAGACGCGCCGCCGGTCCGGCTCGACGATGCCGTCGGAGCAGGCCAGCGCCCCCAGCAGGAAGGAGAGCAGGAAGGCCGCCTCGGAGGTGATGCCGCGGCTCCGCTCGCGGGCCACGTCGGCCTGGTAGTTCACCACCAGGAAGGCCACCAGCGCCACCAGCGGCACCAGCAGCGCCCAGGGGCCGAGGCCGCGCGCCAGGAGCGCCGCCACGCCCCCCACCAGGGCGAAGAGGGGGTGGGTGCGGGCGCCGCCGATGAAGGAGCCGGTGGTGTCCTCCGGCGCAGAGCGCTCGCGCTCCAGGCCGATGAGCAGGCCGGCGGCGGCGGCCAGGCCGAGCGAGAGGAAGGGCTCGAGATCGTCCATCCCGGGGATGCTAGCCCGGGCTGGGGATGGGTGCGGCTTTTTGAATGGTCCTCGGCGCGCCAGGCGCTAGTCTCCAGGGGATGCACGCCGCCCACGACTTCCTGGTCGCGCTCACCGTGGTCCTCGGCGTGGCCGCCGTCACCACCGTGCTCTTCCAGCGGCTCAAGCAGCCGGTGGTGCTCGGCTACCTGCTGGCCGGCCTGATCGTCGGCCCGCACGTCCCCATCCCGCTGGTGGCCGACGTGGGGATCGTCCAGACGCTCTCCGAGCTGGGCGTGATCCTCCTCATGTTCGCCCTGGGCCTGGAGTTCTCGCTGCGCAAGCTGGTCTCGGTGGGGCCGGTGGCCGGCGTCACCGGGGTGGTCCAGTGCACCATCATGCTCTGGCTCGGCTTCCTCACCGGCCAGGTGCTGGGCTGGACGGTGCTGGAGTCGGTCTTCGCCGGCGCCATCATCGCCATCTCCTCCACCACCATCATCGCCAAGGCCTTCGACGAGCTGGGGGTGAAGGGCCGGCTGCGCGAGCTGGTGGTGGGCGTGCTGATCGTCGAGGACCTGATCGCCATCCTCCTCATGGCGGTGCTCACCGGCCTGGCCCGCGGCGCCGGCGTCAGCGGGATGGAGCTGGCCGCCACCATCGGGCGGCTGGCCCTCTTCCTGGCGGCGCTCCTCGGGGTCGGGCTGCTGGTGGTGCCGCGGGCGGTGCGCTGGATCCGCCGCCTCGACCGGCCCGAGACCACCCTGGTCTTCGCCCTGGGGCTCTGCTTCGGCGTGGCGCTGCTGGCCTCGGCCTTCGGCTACTCGGTGGCCCTGGGCGCCTTCATCGCCGGCTCGCTGGTGGCCGAGTCGGGCGAGGGCCCCCACGTCGAGCACCTGGTGCAGCCGGTGCGCGACATGTTCGCCGCCATCTTCTTCGTCTCGGTCGGCATGCTCATCGACCCCGCCACCATCGCCGCCCACGCCGGGGCCATCGCGGCCTTCACCGCCGTGGTCATCGTGGGCAAGCTGGTGAGCGTCTTCGCCGGCGCCTTCCTCACCGGCCAGGGCATCCGCACCTCGGTCCAGGCCGGCATGAGCCTGGCGCAGATCGGCGAGTTCTCCTTCATCATCGCCGCCCTGGGCCTCTCGCTGGGCGCCACCCGCGACTTCGTCTACCCGGTGGCGGCGGCCGTCTCGGCGGTCACCACCCTGACCACCCCCTGGCTCATCCGGGCCGCCGATCCGGTGGCCGCCTGGGTGGACCGCCGGCTGCCGCGCCCGCTGCAGACGGTGGCCGCCCTCTACGGCACCTGGCTGGAGCGGCTGCGCACCTCGCCGCGCCGGGCCACCACCGCGGCGGCGGCGCGCCGGGTGGTGCGGGCGCTGGCCCTCGACGCCGCCCTGCTGGCCGGCCTGGTGATCGCCGCCTCGCTGGCGGTGGCGCCGGTGGGGCGGATGGCGGAGGCGCGGCTCGGGCTGGGCCCCGCCGCCGGGCAGGCGCTGGTGGTGGGCGCGGCCGGCCTGGCGGCGGTCCCCTTCCTGGCCGGCATCCTGCGCAACGGGCGGCGGCTGGCGGAGCTGCTGGCGGCGGCCGCCTTGCCGGGCGGGGCGGAGGGGGCGGTGGACCTGGCGGCGGCGCCGCGCCGGGCCCTGACGCGCACCCTCCACCTCGGCGCGGTGGCGCTCACCGGCCTGCCCGTGCTGGCGGTGACGCAGCCCTTCGTGCCCCCCGGCGCCGGCCTGGCGGTGCTGGCCATCCCACTGGTGGCCCTGGGCGTGGCCGCCTGGCGGGGCGCCGCCAACCTGCACGGCCACGTGCGGGCCGGCGCCCAGGTGATCGTCGAGGCCCTGGCGCGCCAGGCCGAGGGGCCGGCCCCGGCGGCGGGGGCCGCCCTCACGCAGCTGGACGCCATCCTCCCGGGGCTGGGGGAGCCGGTGTCGCTGCGCCTCGAGCCGGGCAGCGCCGCGGTGGGCCGGAGCCTGGCCGGGATCGACCTGCGCGGGCGCACCGGGGCCACGGTGCTGGCCCTCTGGCGCGACGAGGGGGCGGTGATGGTGCCGGGGGCCGGCGAGGTGCTGCAGGAGGGGGACGTGCTGGCGCTGGCCGGCACCGTCGAGGCGGTGGCCGCCGCCAGGGCGCTCCTCTCCGCGCCCGCCGGGCCGGACGGGCCGGCGGAGGCGCCGCCGAACGCCGAGGCCCGCGCCTCCTGAGACCGCGCGTGCCTCGCGGCCGCGCCGAGGCGGGGGCTACCCCAGCAGCGCCAGCAGGTCCTGCTTGATGGCGGCCCGCGTCGGCTCGTCGGCGGCGGCGGAGAGGGCCCGCTCCAGCGTCTCGGCCGCCTTGCGGCGGAAGCCCTTCTCCTCGTAGAGCGCCGCCAGGGCGCGCAGCGGCCCGAGGTAGCCGGGCCGCAGCTCGGCGGCCCGCTCGAAGGCGGTCATGGCGCCGAAGGCGTCGCCGCGGGCCCGCAGGGTGCGGGCCAGGTAGGCGTGGGCGTCGGCGGCGTAGGGGTCGGCCTGGAGCGCCGCCTCGAAGGCCGACTGCGCCTCGGGGAGCCGGTTGGCCAGCAGGTACTCCTTGCCCTGGGCCACGAAGGCCACCGCGGCCCCGGCCTGGCGCACCTCGCGCGCCGCGCTGGCCTCCAGCACCGTCTCGATGCGCCGCAGCAGGTCGTCGAAGTGGAAGGGCTTCTCCACGTAGTCCTCGGCGCCGTAGGCCTCGCGGGCGTCCTGGGCGAAGCGCCAGCCGCGGTAGACGGCGGTCATCATCACCACCGGGACGTGGCGGGTCACCGGGGAGGACTTGATGCGCCGGCAGGCCTCGAAGCCGTGGAGCTTGGGGAGCATGGCGTCGAGGAGCACCAGGTCGGGCACCAGCACCTCGGCCTTGGCCAGCCCCTCGGCGCCGTCCTCGGCGGTCTCCACGGCGTAGCCGTGCTTCTCCAGGGCCCGCTGCACCAGGAGGCGGATCTCCGGCTCGTCGTCCACCACCAGCACCGTGCGCCGGCCGGCCGGCCGCACGCCGACCTCCACCGTCGGCGGCGCCACCGCCACCGCCACGGCGAGGGGCTCGTCGGCGTCGAGGCCGCCGGCGTCCACGTCGATGGAGACCAGGTCGTCGTCGCCCAGCTCCACCGGCTCGGCGGGCGGCGCGGCCTCGCCCGGCACCACGGTGGCCACCTGCGGCGGCGGCCCACCCGGCGCGTCCCGGCCCCGCCAGGCGCCCTCGTCGCGGGCCCGGGCGTCGTAGGCGGCCGAGATGGCCTCGCGGATGGCGCCCTGCACGGCCACGTAGCAGGAGACCTCGCGGCCGGTGACGAAGCGCACCTCGGTGAGCACCCGCTCGTCCCCCGGGGTGGCCATGGCCAGGTGGAGGCGGCCGCCCTCCTCGGAGACCGGGAGGATCAGGTCGTTCTCGGCCACCAGGCGCGGCACGAGGTCGAGGAGGGCCAGGTCGATGACCGAGTGGGAGAGGTCCACGCCGGGCACGCCGTGGCGCTCCGCCAGCGCCGCCGCCAGGCCGGCCTCGGCGACGCCCATGGCCAGGAGCCGGGAGCAGAGCCGCTCGCCCCGGGCCTTCGCGTCGCGCCAGGCCTGGTCGACCATGGCCTGCGTGGCCAGGCCACGCTGCACCAGCAGGACCCCGATCGGTTCGGCCACGCGACGCTCCCTTCGGCCGGCCCCCCCGGCCCCGGGGCGGGAGCATAGCCCGGGGAGGGACGCGGGGTGCGGCTCGCGGGCGTCCCGCGTGGGCGGTGCGGCGGTCCGGACCCTCAGCCGACCGTGTCGGCGTAGGTCATGACCAGGAACATGACCGTCTCGCCGGAGGCCTTGCTGCGGTAGACGTGGGGCACGTCGGCCTCGAAGACGATGGCATCGCCGGTGCCGAGCACCTCGCGCTTGCCGCCCGCCTCGATCTCCACGGCCCCGGCCGCCACCACCAGGTTCTCCACCGTGCCCGGGTTGTGGGCGTCGGCCTTCTCGACGGCGCCGGGCCGGAGGGTCAGCTGGTAGAACTCGACGCGCCGGGGCGAGTCGAAGGGGAAGAGGGCGCGGGAGCTGAAGGCGCCGTCGTGGCTGGTGAGGAGCTTGGCGGCGTCGGCGCGCATCACCTGGAGGCCGCCCTCCTGCCGCGCGCTGATGAGGCCGGAGAAGGGCACGCCGAGGGCGCTGGAGATCTTCCAGAGGACGTTGATGGTGGGCGCGCTCTGGCCCAGCTCGATCTGGCCGAGCATGGCGCGGGAGACGCCGGAGGCCTTGGAGAGCTTCTCCAGCGAGAGGCCGCGCTGGCTGCGCAGGCGCCGCAGGTTGGCCCCCACCACCGGCGTGAGATCCGAGCCGGCGGCGGCGGCGGCCTCGAGGTGCTCCTGGGCGGGCTGCGGCGCCGGGGCCGGGCGGGCCTTCGGCTTCCTGCTGGTCTCACGGGCGCTCTTCATGGATGGACACTTTTCCGTTACAACGGATCGGTTGTCAACGCGCGCGCCCACGCCCGCCGGCCCCTGGCGGCTGACCCTCGTCACCGACCCCGACGACTGCAACCTCGCCTGCGACATGTGCGAGTGCGGCCGGGCGCGGTCCGGCCTCGGCCCCCGGCCCCCCACGCCGCGTCGCATGGACCCGGCCCTGGCCCTCGGCGCCCTGGCCTCCCTGGCCTCCCTCCCGGTCGCCGGCCTGCGCGAGGTCATCCCCTCCACCATGGGCGAGCCGCTCCTCTGGCCCGGCCTCGACGCCCTCCTCGACGCCTGCGCGGCGCGGGGCCTCGCGCTCAACCTCACCACCAACGGCACCTGGCCCGGGCGCGGCCCGCGGGCCTGGGGCGAGCGGCTCTGGCCGGTGGCCCGCGACGTGAAGGTCTCCTGGAACGGCGCCACCGCCACCACCGCCGAGGCCGTCATGCCGGGGCTCGACTTCGCGGCGGCGGTGGACGGCCTGCGCGAGGTGGCGGCGGCGCGCGACCGCGAGGCGGGCCGCTCGGGACGCCGCGGCACGCTCTCCTTCCAGGTGACCGCCCAGGCCGCCAACGTCGACGAGCTGCCGGACCTGGTCCGGCTGGCGGCGCGCCTCGGCGTGGACCGGGTGAAGCTCAACCAGCTCCAGCCGCGCGTCCCGGCCCTGCTGCCGCGCGCCCTGACGCGGAGCGAGGCCGGGCTGCGCCGCTGGAACGCGGCGGCGGCGGCGGTGCGCGCCGTGGCCGCCTCGCCGGAGGGTCGGCTGCCCTGGGGCGCCCAGGTGGAGGTCCAGCACGCCGGCGACCTCGCCCTCACCCCCGCGGCGCCGGCGCCCCTCGGCCCCTGCCCCTTCGTCGGCCGCGAGGCCTGGCTCCTCCCCGACGGCCGCCTCGCCCCCTGCCCCCACCCGGCCGCCTGGCGCGGCGAGCTGGGCGACTTCGGGTCGGCCGCGTCGGCGCCCCTCGCCGACCTGTGGGCCGGCGAGGCGCTGGCGGCCTTCGCGGCCGCGCACGAGGACCACCCCACCTGCGCCGCCTGCCCCTTCCGCCGCCCAGGGGGAGCCTGAGCCTCGGCGAGAAGCGCGCCGACGCTCAGGCTCCAACACGCGGGGCTGACGCCCCGCCCCGCCAAGCGGAGCTCGGCGGGGCCCCTCCCCCCCTGCGGCGGGGCCCAAATCGCTTTCGCGCTGCGCGCTCGGCGATTTCCCCGCCGGGGAGGGCTTCGCCCTCCTTGGCCCCGGCCGCGAGTTTCCCTCGGTGCGCTTTCCGGGGCAGGATGCGGGCCATGGCCGATCCCCGCCGCCGCCCGGCGGCCGCGACCCCGACCGCGCCGCCGGCGCCGGGCACCCTCGCCCCCGGCGAGCTCTCGCGCCGCGAGTTCGAGCAGGCCCTCTCGCGGCTGCTCCGCGACTACGAGTCGGCGGCCGACAACCCCGGCTGCGTCCGCTGCGAGGGGTGCCGCGCCTGCGTCTCGTGCATGTTCTGCACCGACTGCGAGGAGTGCCACCGCTGCACCCACTGCCAGGGCTGCCGCTCCTCCTCCCACCTGACCCACTGCAGCGAGTGCCAGGGCTGCCACGACTGCGCCTACTGCGAGCGCTGCGACAACTGCGCCCGCTCCAGCTACCTGGTCCTCTCCCGCGGCTGCTCCGACTGCACCTACTGCTTCGGCTGCGTCGGGCTGGCCAAGAAGGACTTCCACATCCTCAACCAGCCCTACACCCGGAGCGAGTACTTCCGCATCGTCGAGGCGCTCCGCGCCGAGCTCGGGCTGTAGCCGATCCCCATGCTGCCCGCCGCCGCCCTGCTGGCGCTCCTCGCCGCCGCCTCCGCCGAGGTGGAGCCCCCGCGCGCCCACCCGGGCGACGCGGTGCTGGTGACGGTGCGCGACGCCCCCGCGCCGCCGCAGGGGACGCTCCTCGGCCGCGCCCTGCGCTTCTGGGAGGCCGGCCCGGGCACCTGGCGGGCGCTGGCGCCGCTCCCCACCGAGGCCCCGGCCGGCCCGGCGGCCCTGGCGCTCAGCGCGGGCGGCGAGCCGGTGGCGGCGGCGCTGGAGATCCTGCCGGCCGCCTTCCGCACCACCACCATCGACGTGGCGCCGCGCTTCCTCGCCCCGCCGGCCTGGGCCAAGAAGGCCATGGCGCGCGACCAGGAGGCGCTCGGCAAGGCCTACGCCCAGCCCTTCGGCCCGCCCGGCTTCGCGGTGCCCTTCGCCCTGCCGGCCGACCACGAGCGCACCGGCCGCTACGGCGACCAGCGCGTCTACAACGGCAGCGTGGCCGGCGCCCACTACGGCCTCGACCTGGCCGGCCCGGCCGGCGCGCCGGTGGCCGCGGCCAACGACGGCGTGGTGGTGCTGGCGCGCGAGTGCTACCAGTCCGGCCGCACCGTCATCCTCTGGCACGGCGCCGGCCTCTTCACGGCCTACCTGCACCTCTCGAAGATGGAGGTGAAGGCGGGTGAGCACGTGAGGAAGGGGGCGCGGGTGGGGCGCATCGGCTCGACCGGGCGCTCCACCGGGCCGCACCTGCACTGGGGGGCGAAGGTGGACGGGCTCTGGGTGGATCCGGAGTCGCTGATGCGGATCGACTTCGCGGGGGCGATGGCGAGCTCGACCGCGACTTCGCCCTCGACCTCGACCGAGTCCTCCGCCCCCTCACCCCGGCCCTCTCCCCCTGCGGGGGAGAGGGAGGGTGCTCCGGCGACCTCGCCCTAGGCCGCCCGCCCCTCCGCCAGCGCCGCCTGGTGGGCCCGCACCAGGTCCTCGATGCCCGCGCCGGGCGGCGCGGTGGCCACCTGGATTCCCCGGGCCGCCAGGCGGGCCACGCTGGAGGGGCCGATGGCCGCGGCGTAGAGCACGTCGCAGCCGGCCAGCGCCCAGGCCTTGGCCTCGCTGCGGCGCCCGGGGGCGGCCGAGACGGCCGCCTCGCCGTGGCGCAGGAACCCCGCGGCGGTGACCTCGTAGATCACCAGCCGCGGGGCGGCGCGGAACTGCTCGTCGAGGTGGTGGCCGTCCCGGGTGGCGAAGGCGATGCGCATGGGTTCCTCCTCCCGGGACGGCGCGGCCCGCTGGCCGCCTCCCCGGCTACTTGGACGACAGGCCGAGCGCCGGGGCGCCCACCGGGACCGGGCCGCCGTGGCCCGCCTCGGCGGCGGCGCCGCCGAGATCCTCGCTGGTGATGTAGGCGCGCTCGCCGGCCTCCACCTGGTCCAGGCCGGACCACTCGTCCTGCTGGTCGGCGCGCAGGGGCGTGATCAGGCCGACGAGCTTGTAGAGCACGAAGGAGAGGCTGCCGGAGAAGGCCAGCGTCGCCACCACGCCGATGGCCTGCTTGCCCACCAGGGCCAGGCTGCCGTCGGCGCCGGCCGGGTTGACCGCGGCGGAGGCGAAGGCGCCGGTGAGGAGCGCGCCCAGGGTGGCGGCCACGCCGTGGACGGCGAACACGTCGAGCGAGTCGTCGAGGCCGAGCTTCGGGCGGACGCGGATGGCGCTGAAGGAGGCCAGCGCCGCCAGGGCGCCCAGCGCCAGGCTGGCCATGGGGCTGATGAAGCCGGCCGCCGGGGTGATGGCCACCATGCCGGCCACCGCGCCCGAGGCGAGCCCCACGCCCGAGACCTTGCCGTGCAGGACGATCTCGGCGAGGCCCCAGGCGCCGGCCGCCGCGGCCGGGGCCAGGAAGGTGTTCACGAAGCCGGTGCTGGCCAGGCCGTTGGCCGCCAGGGCCGAGCCGCCGTTGAAGCCGAGCCAGCCGAACCAGAGCAGGCCCATGCCGAGGATGGCGAAGGGGACGTTGTGCGGGAGCGTGGACGGCGCCTTGAGGCCGGTCCGCTTGCCGAGGAGGAGCGCGCCCACCAGCGCCGCGGCCGCCGCGTTGATGTGCACCACCGTGCCGCCGGCGAAGTCGAGGACGCCCAGGTTGCGCAGCCAGCCGCCCGGCGCCCAGACCCAGTGGGCCACCGGCGCGTAGACCACCAGGCTCCAGAGGGCGACGAAGAGGATGAAGGCCTTGATGCGGACGCGCTCCACGATGGCGCCGGAGATGAGGGCCGGCGTGATCACGGCGAACATGGCCTGGAAGAGCATGAAGGTGGAGTGCGGGATGGTGGCGGAGAGCGTGGCCTCCGGCGCGTCGCCCACGCCCGAGAGGCCGGCCCAGCCGAGGCCGCCCAGGAACGCGTCGAGGCCGCCGCCCGGGGCGAAGGCCAGCGAGTAGCCGACCACCGCCCAGAGCACGCCCACCACCGCCATGCAGACGATGGAGAGGTTCATGGTGTGGACCACGTTCTTGGCGCGCACCAGGCCGCCGTAGAAGAAGGCCAGGCCGGGCGTCATGAGCATCACCAGGCCGGCGCTCACCAGCACCAGAGCGGTGTCGCCGGTGTCGATCTTGGGGGCGTCGGCGGCGAGGGCCAGCGCCGGCGCGAGGAGGGTGGCCGCGGCGGCCAGGGCGAGCCGCAGGCCACGGCCGGCGGCGGCATCGAGGGGCTTCAGGTTTGGTCCGGTCATGGTTCTCCCGATGGGGGTGGGGGCGTGGCGGCGCGCCAGCGGGAGGGGGCTTGTGCATCCACCGTGCCCGCGCCGGTCGGGGCGCCGCGCGCCGAAACAGGCGTGGATCGCCCCTGGCGAGGCGCGCCGCACGCCGCGCTGCTCGGGGGCCGCGCCGGACCGTGCCCGCCGCGCGGGCAGGCGGCCCGGCGGCCGGCCTACAGGGCGCCCTCGCCCCGCTCGCCGGTGCGGATGCGGATGGTCTCCTCGACCGGGGTCACGCGCACCACGCCGTCGCCGGGCTTGCCGGTGCGGGCGGCGCGCGTCACCGCGTCGAGGAGCCGGGGCACCAGCGGGCTCGGGACCACCACCTCGAGCTGCAGGCGGGGGGCGAAGCCGGCGCCGCGGGCCTGGCCCCGGTGGATCTCGGTCGGCGCGTCGTGGCGGGAGAGGTCCTTCACCTCCGCCACGGTGACGCCGCCGACGCCCCAGGCGAAGAGCGCCTCCTTCACGTCGTCGAGCCTCGCCGGGCGGATGATGAGCGTGAGCTTGGTCACCGCCCCGGGGCGGCTGCAATCGGCGCGCCCCGCCGGGCCCGTGGCCGGTGCGCCGGTCAACGCCCGGTGACGCCCCGGCGCGGGGGCGCGCCTGCCCGGCCGCCGGGCAGCGCGCTGCCCGCGCCCGCGGCATCCGCGCCCACCACGCCCGCCCGTCCGCGGCTATGCTCCCCGCCGGGAGGCCGCATGACGGGCGAGACCACCGGCCAGGAGCGCGCGGCGCTGAAGCGGATGCGGGCCATCCGCAACCTCGGCATCATGGCCCACATCGACGCCGGCAAGACCACCGTCACCGAGCGGCTCCTCTTCGCGGCCGGGCGCACCCACAAGATGGGCGAGGTCCACGCCGGCGACGCGGTGATGGACTGGATGGAGCTGGAGCGCGAGCGCGGCATCACCATCACCTCGGCGGTCACCAGCCTGGCCTGGCGCGGCCACGAGCTGCACCTGGTGGACACCCCCGGCCACGTGGACTTCACCATCGAGGTGGAGCGCAGCCTCCGCGTCCTCGACGGCGCGGTGGCGGTCTTCGACGCCGCCCACGGCGTCGAGCCGCAGAGCGAGGCGGTCTGGCGCCAGGCCGACCGCTGGCGCGTGCCGCGCCTGGCCTTCGCCAACAAGATGGACCGGGTGGGGGCCGACTTCGAGATGACGCTGGCCTCGATGCGCCGCCGCTTCCCGGGCATGGCCATCGCCGCCGCCCACCGGCCCCTGGGCGCCGAGGCGGCCTTCGAGGGGCTGGAGGACCTGGTCCACCGCCGCACCATCCGCTTCACCGACCCCGAGGACCCGCGGGCCTTCACCGCCGCCGACGGCCTCTCGGCCGAGGGGGAGGCGGCGCGCCGGGCGCTGCTGGAGGTGCTGGCCGACCACGACGACGCGGCGGCCGAGGCCCTCCTCTCCGACGCCGACCTCGCCCCCGAGGCCATGTCGGCGGCGGTGCGGCGCGCCGTGGTGGGCGGCCACGTGGTGCCGCTGCTGTGCGGCTCGGCGCTGCGCAACAAGGGCATCCCCCAGCTCCTCGACGCCATCTGCGACTGGCTCCCCTCCCCCCTCGACGTGCCGCTGCCGCCCGCCACCACCCCGGACGGCCGGCCGGCCCCGGCGCCCGCCGCCGACGAGAAGGGGCCGCTGCTGGCGCTGGCCTTCAAGGTCTCGCTCCTCGACGAGCAGCGCCGCTTCGTCTTCCTGCGGCTCTACGCCGGGGCCCTCGCCGAGGGGGACCAGGTCTGGAACGCCTCGCTGGGGAAGGCGGAGCGGGTCTCGCGGCTGCTGCTCATGCACGCCGCGCAGAAGACGCGGGTGGAGCGGGCCGCCGCCGGCCAGATCGTGGCGGTGATGGGCCTCAAGGACGCCCGCACCGGCGACACCCTCTCCGATCGCGCCCACCCGCTGGTGCTGGAGCGGATCGACGGCTACGAGCCGGTCATCTCCCAGTCCATCGAGCCGGGCACGCAGGGGGAGCGCGAGCCGATGCTGGAGGCGCTGGCCCGGGTGGCCGACGAGGACCCGACCTTCCGCTTCGGCGAGGACCGGGAGACGGGGCAGCTGCTGGTCTCGGGCATGGGGGAGCTGCACCTCGAGATCGTGGCCGAGCGGCTGCGGCGCGAGTTCAAGCTCGCGGTCCGCACCGGCCAGCCCCAGGTGCTGCTCCGCGAGACCATCTCGGCTGCGGCGGACGGCGAGGCCACCTTCGAGCGACTGCTCGACGACCAGCCGGTCTTCGCCCGCGTGGCGGTGCGGCTCGACCCCCTCCCGCGCGGCGGCGGCTTCCGCTTCGAGGCGGCCCCGGGGGCGGCGGCCACCGTGGCGGCGCTGCGGCCGGAGGTCCTCGACTTCGTGCGCCAGGGGGCGCGGGAGGCGGCCGAGTCGGGCGTGCTGGAGGGCCACCCGCTCCAGGACGTGGCGGTGACCCTCACCGCGCTGGAGTGGCGCGAGGGGGCCTCCAGGCCCTTCGCCTACAAGGTGGCCACCGCCGGGGCGGTGCGCGAGGCGGCGGGCCGGGCCCGGCCGGTGCTCCTCGAGCCCATCGGCAAGGTGGAGGTGCTGGCGCCGGCCGACCACCTGGGCGATGTCATCGGCAGCCTGGACCGGCGCAAGGGGACCATCCTCGACGTGGCCGACCGCGGCGCCGGGGCCAAGGCCATCGGCGCGGAGGCGCCGCTGCGCCGCCTCTTCGGCTACGCCACCGAGCTGCGCTCGCTCACGCAGGGGCGGGCCGTCTTCACCCTCCGCTTCGACCGGTTCGATGTCGCCTGAGGCCGCCCCGCGCGCCGCGCCCGGCGGTTGGCGCCTCCTCGCCACCGCGCTCCTGCCGCTGCTGGCGGTGGCGGCGGCGCTCTGGTGGGTGCTGGCCCGCACCCGGCTCTGGTACGGCCTGGACGACGTCTCGGACACCGGCCTCTACTGGATCTACGGGCGGCGGATCCTGGAGGGGCAGCGCCCCTACCTCGACTTCCCGGTGGAGTACCCGCCGCTGGCGCTCCCGCTCTTCGCCCTGCCGGCCGGCGCGCCCGGGCCGGCCGCCTACGCCCGCCTCTTCAACCTGGAGATGCTGGCCTGCCTGGCGCTCTCCGCCTGGCTGGTGGCGCGGGCGGCGCGCGGCGGCGCCCGGACCGGCCCCCGCGCCGCCGCCCTCGGCTTCGCCGCCGCCGCCGCCGCCCTCGGCGCCGTCGCCGTCAACCGCTACGACGCCGCGGTGGCCCTCTCGGTGGCGGCCGCGCTGGGGCTGGCGCTCGACGGGCGCCACGGCCTGGCCGGCGCGGCGCTCGGCCTCGGCTTCGCCATGAAGCTCTCGCCGGCGGTGCTGCTGCCGCTGCTGCTCCTCCACGCGGCGCGGCGGGGCCCGGTGGCGGCGGCGCGGGCCCTCTTCGGCTTCGCGGTGGCCGGCCTGGCCCCCTTCGTGCCCTTCCTGGTGGCGGCGCCGGAGCGGCTCCGCCCCATGTTCGAGTACCACCTGGCGCGGCCGCTCCAGCTCGAGTCGGTGCTGGCCACGCCGCTCCTCGTCGGCCACCTCACCGGCCTGGCCCCGGGCGCGGTGGCCTCCTCCTTCGGCTCGCAGAACCTGGTCTCGCCCGGCGCCGGCGTGGCGGCGGCGCTGGCCGGGCCGCTGGCAGGCGCCGCGCTGCTGGCCGCGCTGGCCCTCTCCTGGCGCCGCCGCGCCGCGCTGCGCGCCTCGCCCGAGGCGCTGGCCCTGGCGGCGCTCACCACGCTCCTCGCGGTGGTGGCCACCGGCAAGGTGCTCTCCCCGCAGTACCTCGCCTGGCTGGTGCCGGCGCTGGCCCTCGGCTGGCCGGCCTGGCGCGGCGTGGGGGCGCTGGTGCTGGGCGCGCTCCTGCTCACGCACCTCGAGTTCCCGCGCCACTACTGGTCCTTCGTGGCGCTCCGGCCCGGGCCGGTGGCGCTGGTGGTGGCGCGGAACGTCGTGCTGGTGGCCGCCTTCGCGGCGGCGCTGCGGGCGCTCTGGCGGCTGCCGGCGACGGGGTCGCGGCGCTAGCCGGGCCGCCGCGCCGGCGCCGCCTCAGCCCCCCCTGGCCGCGGCGAGCACCGCCAGCATGGCCGGGTGCAGGCCCGGCGGCGCCGCTGCCACGCAGCCGGTCTCGAGGATCCGGTCGCCGCCCTCGAAGTCGGTGGCCACCGCCCCCGCCTCGCGGGCGATGAGGATCCCGGCCGCCGAGTCCCAGGGCTTGAGCTTGGCCTCCCAGTAGCCGTCGAGCCGCCCACAGGCCACCCAGGCGAGGTCGAGGGCGGCGGCGCCGAGGCGGCGAATGCCCTGGGCGCGGGTGACGAAGCCCTCGAGGCGCCGCAGCACCTCGGCGTGCTCCCGGTGGACGTCGTAGGGGAAGCCGGTGACCAGCAGCGCCTCCCCGAGGGCGGCGCAGCCGGCGTGGCGGATGGGGGTCCCGTTGAGCGTGGCCCCGCCGCCGCGGCTGGCCAGGAAGAGCTCCCCGCGCATGGGGTCGATGGTGGCGCCGGCGGCCAGGCCGGCCGCATCGGCCACGCCCACCGTGACGGCGAAGTGGGGCAGGCCGTGGGCGTAGTTGGTGGTGCCGTCGAGGGGGTCCACGTAGAACTGCAGGCCGCTCCCGGTGACCGCGCCCGACTCCTCCGCCAGGATGGCCGCCCCGGGGAAGCGCGCCCGCAGCACCGCCACCACCGCCGCCTCGCTGGCGCGGTCGGCGTCGGTGACGAGGTCGATGGCCCCCTTCTTGTCGATGGTGCGCGCCGTGCCCCAGCGGGCCCGCAGCACCTCCGCCCCGGCCCGCACCGCCTCGGCGCACCCCTCCAGCAGCCCGCGCTCCACCGTCATGGGACCCCGTCCTTCCGTGCCGCACCGCGGCACGAGGCGAGGATATACTCCCCTCCATGACCAAGGTCATGGCCGTCCTGCGCACCCTGTTCCTGGCCGGCATCACCGGCTACATGCTCTGGGCCCTCCCCCTCGGCGTGCTGCTCAGCTCGGCCAAGTCCAGCGCCACCTTCACCGTGGACATCCTGGAGCGGGTCGCCTCCGGCGGCTGGATCGCCATCGCCTGGATCGCCTTCGAGGTGGTGCTGGGGTGGGGGCGGGTCTGGGTGGACGGGCGCCGGGAGCTGAAGGCGCTCCGGGCCCAGGCCGCCGCGTCCGTCAAGCCGGGCGCATGATCGGGCGCGCCCTCGGCCGGCGGCTCTCGGCGCTCCTGCGCCGGCCGCTCAGCCTCTACTACGACCCGCGCTACCGGCTGCCGCTCTCGGGCCTGGAGGGGGCCACCGGCATGGAGCCGCGGCGGGCCGACTTCGCCGCCTGGTGGCTGGCCGCCTCCGGCGCGGTGGCGCAGCGGCGCATCCGCGCCCCGTCGCGGATCTCCATCGACGACCTGGCGCGGGTCCACACGCCGCGCCTCCTCGAGTCGCTGGGCCAGCCCGCCGTCCTGGCCGGCATGTTCGGCGCCGACCCCGAGGAGCTGGCGGCCGACGAGCTCCTCGACTCGATGCGCCTGGCCTGCGGCGGCACCCTCGACGCCGCCCGCGAGACGCTGCGCACCCGCGAGCCGGCCCTCAACCTGCTGGGCGGCTTCCACCACGCCGGGCCGGACGCGGCCGGCGGCTTCTGCCCCATCGACGACGTGGCGGTGGCGGTGGCGGCGGTGCGCGCCGAGGGGTTCACCGGCCGGGTGGTGGTGCTCGACCTCGACGCCCACCCGCCCGACGGGCTGGCCGCCTGCCTGGCGGGCGACCCCAAGGCCTTCGTCGGCTCGCTCTCCGGCTCGGACTGGGGGCCGGTCCCCGGCGCCGACGAGACGGTCCTCCCCGAGGGCTGCGGCGACGACGCCTACCTCAACGCCCTCGACCGCCTGCTGGACCGCGCCCCCCGCCCGGCGCTGGCCTTCGTCATCGCCGGCGGCGACGTGCTGGCCGGCGACAAGATGGGGCGCCTCGGCCTCACGCTGCGCGGCGTGCGCCGCCGCGACCTCACCGTGGCCCGCTGGCTCGACGGGCGGCCCCAGGTCTGGCTCCCCGGCGGCGGCTACTCCCGCGACGCCTGGCGCGTGCTGGCCGGCACCGGCACGGCGCTGGCGCTCCGCTCGCTGCGCCCGGTGCCGCCCGGCTACGACCCGCTCTCGGCCCGCTTCAGCCGCATCGCCGCCGAGCTGACGCCGGGCGAGCTGGGCGACTCGGGCGAGCTGACGGCGGAGGACGTGGAGGAGGCGCTGGGGCTCCGGCCCACGCGGCAGCGCCTCCTGCTCGGCTTCTACACCGCGGGCGGCATGGAGCTGGCGCTCCACCGCTACGGCACCCTGCAGCAGCTGGCCCGCCTGGGCTACCGCGGCTTCCGCGTGGAGTTCGACCAGGGCGGCGCCGGCGAGCGGGTGCGGCTCCTCGGCGAGGCCGACGGCCTCGACGGCCTGCACGTGCTGGTGGAGGCGATCCTGGAGAAGCGCCCCTGCGCCGGGGTGCCCATGCTCTACATCCACTGGCTCTCGCTGCGGAACCCGCGGGCCCGCTTCAGCGAGCGGCGGCCGCGGCTGCCCGGCCAGGAGGTCCCGGGCCTGGGGATGGCCCGCGAGACCGCCACCATGCTCATGCGCATGGCGGTGCGCCTCGGCCTCTCCGGCATGGTCTTCCGGCCGTCGCACTTCCACCTGGCCTACTCGGCGCGCCACTCCTTCGCCTTCGTCGATCCCGACCGGCAGGGGCGCTTCGAGGCCATGGTGCGCGACCTGGCCGACCTCCCGCTCCTCGAGGCCACCCAGCTGGTGGCCGAGGGGCGGGTGCTGATGAACGGCCAGCCCTACGCCTGGGAGGCCGACGAGATGGCCTACTGGCTCTCCGAGTCGCCCACCGATCCCGGCGAGGTGGAGCGCGAGAAGCTGCGCGTCCACTTCACGGTGGCGCCGCCTCGCTGAGCAGCTGCCGCACCTCGCGCTCCAGCGCCGCGGCGTGGCGCGGCTGGAAGCCCTGGTGGACGAAGCGGACCGCCCCGGCCCGGTCGATCACCAGCGTGGTGGGGAGCCGCTGCACGTCGAGCCGCTCGGCGTGGCGCGCGCCCCCCCGGTCCCAGAGGATGGTGAAGGAGACCGGGTTGGCCTCCAGCCAGGCGGCCACCTGCGCCTTGTCCTCGTCCATGGAGACGCCGTAGACCGCCAGCCCCTGCTCCCCCAGGTCGCGGGCCAGCCGGTCGAGGGCCGGCATCTGCTCCCGGCACGGGTCGCACCAGGTGGCCCAGAAGTCCACCACCCGGACCTGCCCGCGGGTCGCCGAGAGGGAGACCTCGTGCCCCTTCAGATCCGGGGCGGCCAGCTCCAGCGGCTTGCCGACCAGGGGGGAGGCCACCAGGGCGGGCCGTCCGGCGGCGCACCCCAGGACGGTCAGTGCGGCCACCAGGGCGGCGGCGGGGGCGGCGAGGCGGGGGCGCATGGGCGTCGGAATCATAGCTTGCGCGGGGGGGCGGCCAAGTGCTTGTGCCCGGGGCAAGTGGGTTTTTCCCGGTTGGCTTGATCCAGATCAAGCATACACTGCCCCCCCTATGCCATGGTTTCGCCCGCCGTCCCGCCGGAACTCCCCGGCGCTGCGGGCACGTCCCGCACCCACGGCACAGCCGAGGCCCCGATGCGCACCTCTCCACGCTGGCTCTCCGCCCTGGCTCTCGTCCTCGCGACGGTCGCCCGGGCCGACGTGATCGAGGCCTCCTCGACCACGATGGTCACGGCCGGGCAGCAGACCCGCGGCGGCACCGCCCTCACCGCCCCCGACCTGGTCACGGTCACCCCGGTCTACGAGATCGTGTCGGTCTCGGCCCGGGAGATCCGCAACCCGGTCTTCGAGAACCTGGAGATCACGGTCTCCGGCTGGGGCGCCTACGACTTCGGCGACGTCCGCTGGGACGCCGGGACCACCGACAAGTTCACCGGCGACCTGAGCGTCGCCTCCGTCCGCGGCTCGCTCTTCAAGCGGGCCCTGACGCTGCGGGCCGGGCGGGCGGTGGTCGCGGCGGGCGTGGGGCGCATGCTCCAGCTCGACGGCGGCGACCTGCTGGTGCGGCTCCCGGGCGGCGTCTCGCTCTCCGGCTTCGGCGGCATCCCGGTGGCGCAGCGCTTCACCACCCGCACCGGCACGCGGAGCTGGAACCCGGCCGGCGGCGACCTGGCCTACGGCGGCCGGCTCGGCTGGACGCTGGCCCTCCCCGGCGGCTACGGCCGCGGCCTGGACGTGGGCGCCTCCGCCGTGGTGGTGGAGGACTCCAAGAACCCGCTGGAGAAGTCGGTCCGCAAGGACGCCGGCGTGGACCTGCGCTACGCCCCCAGCACCGCGCTGGTCTTCGTGGGCAACGCCACCTGGAGCCTGGCCGAGGCGCGGCTGGCGGCCGCCACCGTCGAGGCGCTCTGGACGGTGAACGAGAAGCTCTTCGCCAACCTGGACTTCAAGCTTACCTCGCCCGACCTCTTCCTGTCGCGCGGCTCGATCCTCTCGGTCTTCACCGACACCGACCGCAAGGACGTGGGCGGCGGCCTCCGCTACGAGCTCGCCAAGCACCTGCAGGTGGGCGTGGACTACCACGCCCTCCTCGAGCCGACCGGCGAGGGGAGCAAGACCGAGCTGGGCCACGAGGCGGCCGGCCGGCTGGAGTGGGAGCGCGGCCACACCTCCGCCGGCGCCGAGGTCACCTACCTGAAGGCCACCGACAACGGCTACACCGGGTTCCGCGCCTACGGGCGCCAGGACTTCGGCAAGGCCTTCGTGGCCGCCGACGCCCTCTTCCACTCGTTCGAGAAGGAGATCAACCGCCAGGGCTCGGCCCTGACCGGCACGCTCTCCTGCGGCTACCAGCTGGGCCACGGGTGGAACGCGGTGGTGGCCGGCCGCGCGGGCATGACGCCGTTCCTGGAGCAGCAGGCCGACCTGATGGTGAAGCTCGTCTACAACACGACCACCCGCGTGCGGGAGGTGAAGTGATGAACCGCCACCTGCTCCTCGTGGCCGCGGCCGCCCTGCTGGGCGCCTGCACGGCCGGCAAGGACACCAAGCCGGTCGCCAAGGCCGACCCGCCCTACGTCTTCCCCCACTCCCCGCACGTCGACGGCGACGTCGACTGCAAGCTCTGCCACGGCGCCATCCTCAAGGCCACGGAGCTGGAGAACCGGGTCCGCCACGTGGCGCTGCCCAAGAAGTCCGACGACTGCTCGGGCTGCCACGACGAGATCCCCAAGATCACCATCCCGGCCCGCTCCCGCGAGTTCGACTTCCGCTTCAACCACGCGGCCCACCTGGCCAAGCAGGGCGTCACCTGCAAGACCTGCCACGCGAACCTGCCGGAGGCGAAGCAGGCGGAGCGGTCGAAGCTCTCGATGAGCGCCTGCACCTCGTGCCACCAGCACGCCAAGGACTTCGCCGAGGCGCGCTGCACGCCCTGCCACACCGACCTGAAGAAGTACGAGAAGCCGGTGGCGTCCTTCAAGCACGCCGGCGAGTGGCTCAAGCTCCACGGCGCCATGGCCCGGCCCACCGCCGAGAGCTGCGCGCAGTGCCACGAGCAGACCTTCTGCGCCGACTGCCACACCGCCACCACCACCCCGGCGCGCCAGGCCATCGTCTTCCCGGAGGACGTGAAGCGCGACTTCATCCACCGCGGCGACTTCGTCTCCCGCCACATGATCGAGGCCGGCGCCAGCCCGGCCTCCTGCCGCAAGTGCCACGGCTCGCAGTTCTGCGACGCCTGCCACTCGCTGCAGAACGTGAGCCCCAGCGCCCTCGGGGGCGGGCCCCTCAAGGATCCGCACCCGGCCGGCTGGGTCGCCACCGGTGGCGGCCTCCACGGCGCCGCTGCCCGCCGCAACATCCTGGCGTGCGCCGCGTGCCACGACCGTGGCACCGACGCGACGCAGAACACCTGCCTCCTCTGCCACCGCAGCGGCGGCGCCAACCCGCACCCGACCGGCTTCATCTCGAAGCACAAGGACGACAACAAGGCCGCCGGCGTCTGCCGCGCCTGCCACGTCGCGCCGTAGCGAGTCGCGCTCCCTCCTCGGAGCGAAAACGGGCCCGGTCACCGCGAGGTGGCCGGGCCTTTTTCGTGGGGTCGGGGTCGGGGTCGGGGTCGGGGTCGGGGTCGAGGTCGGGGTCGAGGTCGGGTCCTCCATCGACGCACCTCCTCGCCTCTCCCCGCGAAGCGGGGAGAGGGTTGGATACTCAGTGGATCCCCGCCCCCGCCCCTGCCCAAGCCCGAGCCCCCGCCCTCGATTCGCCCTCCCTTGATCCCGGCGGTACATTCCCCCGGTGCGCCTCCCCCCTCCCCTCCGCCCCGGCGACGTGGTCCGCGTCATCGCCCCGGCCAGCCCCTTCGATCCCGCCGAGCTGGAGCGCGGGCTCGCGGTGCTCCGCGATCGCCTCGGCCTCCGCCCCCGCCACCGCCCGGACCTCACCGCGCGGCGCGGCTACCTCGCCGGCGACGACGCGCGGCGCCTCGAGGAGTGGCGCGAGGCGGTGGCCGATCCCGAGGCCAGGGCCATCTTCTGCGCCCGCGGCGGCTACGGCACCATGCGGCTCCTGGCGGCCATCGATCCGGCCCCGCTCCTCGACGCGCCCAAGCTGGTGGTCGGCTTCTCCGACGTGACGGCCCTCCACGCCCTCCTCAACCGGGCCGGCCTGGCCACGGTCCACGGTCCGGTGCTGACGCAGCTGGGCCGCGCCCCGGCCGACGCGGTGGACCACCTGGCGGCGCTCCTCTCCGGCGCGGCGCCCGGGCCCGGCGCCTGGGCCACCCCGGCGCCGGGCGCCGGCCTGACCGGCGGCGCCACCATCACGCCGGGCCGGGCCTCCGGCCCCCTGCTGGGCGGCTCGCTCACGCTGCTGGCCCACCTGTGCGGCACCCCCTTCCTGCCTCAGCTCGAGGGCGCCATCCTCTTCATCGAGGACGTGGGCGAGGCGCCCTACAAGCTCGACCGCTACCTCACGCAGCTCTCGCTGGCCGGCGCCCTCGACGGCCTGGCCGGCGTGGCGGTGGGCCAGCTCCACAAGTGCGACCAGGGGGACGGCAGCGCCGCCGCGGCGGTGCGCGGGCTGGTGCGGGCCCTCGGCGTGCCGGCCATCGAGGGGCTGGCGGCGGGCCACGAGGATCGCAACCTGGCCCTGCCCCTCGGCCCCCGCGCCACGCTGGTGGCGCCCGGCCCCGGCGACGAGGGGCCGCCGCGCCTCCTCTTCGACGAGGGGGCGGTGGCGCGCTCGCCAGCGCCGCGGACGCCGCGGGCGCCGGAGGCCTGAGCGTGGCGCCGGGCTTCCCCACGCTCCCGGGCACCGAGGCGGCGCTCGCGGCCGGCCTGGCCGAGGGCGTGGCGCCGGCGCTCTCCGCGGCGGTGCGCCACCAGGGGCGGCTCCTCCACGCCTCCTGGCACGGGGACCTCCCCGCGCCGCCCGCGGGCCTCCCGCGCCCCCTCGGGCCCGACGACCTCCTCGACGTGGCCTCGCTCACCAAGGTGCTCTGCACGGCCACGCTGGCGGCGCAGGCGGTGGCGGAGGGGCGGCTCGGGCTCGACGCGCCGGCCTCGGCGCTGGTCCCGGGCGCGCCGGCCGGCGTGACGCCGCGCCACCTGCTGGCGCACTGCGCGGGCCTCCCCTGGTGGCTCCCGCTCCACCACGCCGCGGCGAGGGTGCCCGCGGCGGCCCCCATCTTCCGCCCGCCCGCCGACCGGCCGCCCTTCGCCGACCTGGCGCCCGCCTTCGCCGCCGCGCGGGAGGCCGCGCTGGCGGCGCTCCTGGCCGCGCCGCCGGCGGCGCCCCCCGGCGCGCGCGCCACCTACTCCGATCCAGGCTTCCAGCTCCTCGGCCTGGCGCTGGAGGCGGCCCTGGGTGCGCCGCTCCCGGCCCTCTTCGAGGCGCGGGTGGCCCGGCCCCTCGGCCTCGGCGCCACCCTCTTCGTCGACGGCCTCGATCCGGCCGCCACCGCCGCGCGCCTGGGCAGCCGGGAATGCGCCCCCACCGGCTGGAGCGCGCCGCGCGGCGAGCGGCTCCAGGGCACGGTGAACGACGACGCCGGCTGGGCCCTCGGCGGCGCCGCCGGCCACGCCGGCCTCTTCTCCACGGCGCTGGAGGCGTCGGCGGTGGGCCAGGCCTGGCTCGACGCGCTGGCCGGCCGCCCGTCGATCGTGCCGGCCGCGGCGGCCGCCGCCTTCGCCCGCCGCGACGCCACCCCCGGCTCGACCCGCGCCCTCGGCTGGGACACCCGCAGCCCCGAGGGCTCCACCCTCGGCGCACGGCTGGGGCGCGGGCCGCGCGGCGCCCTCGGCCACCTCGGCTTCACCGGCTGCTCGCTCTGGCTCGACCTCGACGCCGACCTCGCGGTCGCGCTCCTCACCAACCACCTGGCCGGCCGACCCGCCGGCGTCGGCCCGGACAAGGCCCGCCTCCACGCCTTCCGCCGGCGCGTCCACGACGCGGTGGCGGCCGACCTGGGGATCGGCTGAGGCGCCGGCGGGCCCGCGCCGGGGCTTGGTGCTATGACCGGCGCATGGATCGCCAGCCCGACGCCAAGCAGGTCTTCGACGGGGCCGCCGCCGGCTACGACGCCCTGCGCCGCCAGCTCATCCCCTGCTTCGACGGCCTCTACGGGATGGCCCTCGACCTCCTCGACCTCCCGCCCGGCGCGGCGCCGCGGATCCTCGACGTGGGGGCCGGCACCGGCCTGCTGGCCGGCCTGGCGAAGGCGCGCTGGCCGGCGGCGCGCCTCACCCTCCTCGACTTCTCCGAGGAGATGCTGGCGCGGGCCCGCGAGCGCTTCCGCGGCGCGGCGGTGCCGGTGGAGATCCGCGTGGGCGACTCGCGCAGCGCGCCCCTCGGCGGCCCCTACGACGCCGTCATCTCGGCCCTCTCCATCCACCACCTGCAGCACCCGGAGAAGAAGGCCCTCTACGGCCGCGCCCTCGCGGCGCTCGCGCCCGGCGGGATCTTCGTCAACGCCGACAACGTGGAGGCCGAGGATCCGGCGGTGCAGGCGCGGGACCGGGCCGCCTGGATCGACGCCATGCGCGCCACCGGCCTCCCCGAGGCGGAGCTGCAGGCCGGCCTGGAGCGGACCAGGGTGGACGTGCTGGCGCCCCTCGGCGTGCAGCTCGCCTGGCTCCGCGAGCTGGGCTTCGAGCAGGTGGACTGCGCCTACAAGTGGCGCCACTTCGCCGTCTTCTCGGGGCGCCGCCCCGCGGCCTGAGCCGCTAGCGCGCGGACTTCGCGCCGGCCGGCTTCTTCTCCGCCGGCCTGGGTGCGGCCTTGGGCGCCGGCTTGGCGCCGGGCTGAGCCCCGGGCTTCGCCGCGGTGGAGGCGGCCGGCTTGGCGCCGGTGGCGGGCGGCTTCGCGGCCGGCCTGGCCTCGGCGGCCTTCGCCGGCGGCGGCGCCTCGGCCTTGGGGGCGGCGGCAGGCTGGCCGCGCGGGGCCACCTTGGCCGGGCCGGCGTCCACCTGCACGCCGGCCGGCGGGGCCACCTCGGCGCCGATGCGGCGCTGGCTCACCTTCTGGCCCTGCGCGGCCCGGTAGTCCAGGTAGCGCCCCGCCTCGAGGCGGGCCAGCGCCGGCGGCACGCCGCGGGCCTCCACCGCGGTGAACCCCTCCAGCGGGCGCCGCGAGGTCCACCAGCGGCCGTTGTGCCGCAGCCACCAGGCGCCGTCCTGCTGGAAGACCTCCAGGTCGAGGCGCGTCACCACTTGCAGGCCGGGCGAGAGCTCGGCGAGATCGACGGTCTCGGGGAGGGCGACGCGGATCTCGTCCAGCTCGGCCGCGGAGGCGGAGGCGGGGGCGGCGACCAGGGCGGCGAGGAGGACGGAGAGACGGAGCGGGCGGGTCATGGAGATGCACCATAGTCGAGGGACAGGCCGGGAGAAAAGCGAGGAGTTGCATCGGGATCGCCGTAGGCGGTCGGGCGGGGTATCGTGCGCCGGTCGAGGTCGAGGTCGAGGTCGAGGTCGAGGTCGAGGTCGGGGTCGGGGTCGGGAGGAAGTCGTGGTCGACTGGAACCGGATCAAGCGCATCCACCTCATCGGCGTCTGCGGCACGGGCATGGGGTCGTTCGCCGGCATGCTCAAGGCGGCGGGGCACGAGGTGACGGGGTCGGACGAGAACGTCTACCCGCCCATGTCCACCCAGCTCGAGCGGTGGGGCATCGACGTCATGTCGGGCTACCGGGCCGAGAACCTCGACCGCGCCCGGCCCGACCTGGTCATCGTCGGCAACGTGGTGCGCCAGGTGAACCCCGAGGCCACCGCCATGCGCGAGCGGGGCCTGGCGCACCTCAGCTTCCCGGCGGCGCTCGGCGAGCGCTTCATCGGGCCGCGCCACGGGGTGGTGGTGGTGGGCACCCACGGCAAGACCACCACCAGCGCCATGATGGGCGCGCTGCTCCACCACGCCGGCCGCGACCCGAGCTTCCTGGTCGGCGGCGTGACGCGCGACTTCGAGTCCAACTACCGGCTCGGCGCCGGCCCCCACTTCGTGGTCGAGGGGGACGAGTACGACACCGCCTACTTCGACAAGGGGCCCAAGTTCCTCCACTACCGGCCGCGCACGGCGATCTTCACCAGCTGCGAGCTGGACCACGCCGACATCTACCGGGACGAGGCCCACTACGAGTCGGCCTTCGAGCGGTTCGCGGACCTCCTGCCGGGCGACGGCTTCCTGGCCGCCTGCGCCAGCTACGACAGCGTCGTGCGCATCGCCCGGCGCGCCGGCTGCCCGGTGGAGACCTACGCCGTGGATCGCCCCGGCGCCGACTGGGAGGCGCGCGGCCTCCGCCTCGGCGCCGACGGCGCCCGCTTCACGCTGGCGCGGAAGGGCGCGGCGCTCGCCGAGGTCCACCTGCCGGTGGGCGGCGCCCACAACGTGGAGAACGCCCTCGGCGTGGCCGCGGCGGCCACCGCCCTCGGCCTCTCGCCCGCCGAGATCGCGGCGGGGCTGG
>WBZM01001028.1_pt1 | contig 31145 bp, 23 predicted proteins | sample 5204271 | NCBI WGS metagenome assembly WBZM01 (sample SAMN12344346, study PRJNA552823) | activated sludge metagenome | biome: Activated sludge suspended growth; feature: Nitrification reactor; material: Wastewater; isolation source: activated sludge from nitrification reactor of wastewater... | reverse complement strand
GCGCACCTCGGTGCGTTGCAGGTGGCGCAGTTCGACCGCGATCAGCTCGAGTGTGGCGCCGACGGCGGCGCACGCCCACAGGTACTCGGCGTGGCGGTCGCGGGCGATCACCTGCGTGGCCGGCACGGGGCGCAGGCCGAGGCGGTCGGCGACGAAGCGCTCGACGCTCGGGTCGATGTTCGAATAGGTGCCGACCGCGCCGCTGAGCTTGCACACCGACACGACGTCGCGAGCGGCCCGCAGCCGACGTCGGTCGCGATCGACCTGCAGCGCCCACAGCGCGACCTTGGCCCCGAAGGTGGTGGGCTCGGCGTGCACACCGTGGGTGCGACCGATCATCACCGTGTCGCGGTGACGCCGGGCCAGCTCGACGAGCGTGCCGAGCAGCGCCGTCGACGCCTCGATCAGCAGATCGGCCGCGTCGCGCAGCATCCAGCACCAGGCCGTGTCGACGACGTCGCTGCTGGTGAGCCCGTAGTGGATCCAGGCGCCCGCGGGCGCGCCGATCGCGGCCTGCACGACGTCGACGAAGGCGGCCACGTCGTGGTCGGTGACGAGCTCGCGCTCGCCGACGGCCGCGACGAACGCGTCGTCGACCACGGGCGCCGCCGACCGACACGCGGTCGCGTGGTCGGCGGGCACCAGGCCGAGGGCCACGTGGGCCTCCGTCGCCAGCAGCTCGATCTCGAGCCACCGGCCGAACCGGGCGGTGTCGGAGAAGACCGCGGTCATCTCCGGCGTGGTGTAACGGGGGATCATTCCGACGCCCAGTGGAGGTAGTCGTCGCGCTCGGCGCCCACGCCGACCACGTTGATCGGCACGCCGACCTCGGCCTCGATCAGCTGTACGAACGCCCGGGCGGCCGTGGGGAGCTCGCTCGTGCGCCGCACGCTGCGCAGTTCGCGACCCCAGCCGGGCAGCTCGACGTACTCGGGTTCGACCCGGCCGAGCAGCTCGACCCGGTCCGGGTAGCCGGCCAGACGCTGGCCGTCGACCCGGTAGGCGACGCACACCTTCACCGTGTCGAAGGTGTCGAGCACGTCGAGCTTGGTGAGCGCCAGCTCGGTGAGCGAGTTGAGCCGCACCGCGTGGCGCAACATCACGCAGTCGACCCAGCCCGGACGGCGACGACGCCCGGTGACGGTGCCGAACTCGCGGCCGATCTCGACCAGACGGTCGCCGTCGGCATCGAGCAGTTCGGTCGGGAACGGGCCGGCACCGACGCGTGTGGTGTACGCCTTGGTGATGCCGACGATCCGGTCGATGTCGCGCGGCCCGAGCCCGGTGCCGGCGCACGCGCCACCCGCCGTGGGGTTCGACGAGGTGACGTACGGGTACGTGCCGTGGTCGAGGTCGAGGAACGTGGCCTGCGCACCTTCGAGCAGCACGTGCTGGCCGGCGGCGAGCGCGTCGTGCAGCAGGTTGACCGTGTCGCCGACGTACGGGGCGAGGCGCGCGCCGAGCTCGGCGAACCGGCCGACGATCTCGTCGATGTCGAGCGGATGGCCGCCCTCGGCGACGAGCGCCGCGCTCTCGGCTTCGGCCCGCTCGCGCACGGCGGCGGCGAAGGCCGCCGGGTCGAGCACGTCGCCGGCGCGGATGCCGACGCGTCGGGCCTTGTCGGCGTAGGCCGGTCCGATGCCCTTCAGCGTGGTGCCGATCTTCGCGTCGCCGCGGCCCTGCTCGTATACGGCGTCCCAGGCCTGGTGCCACGGGAAGATCAGGTGGGCGTGGCTGCTGACGACCAGTCGCTCGCAGCTGATGCCACGGCGCTCGAGCGTGTCGACCTCGTGGAACAGCGTCGGCAGGTCGACGACCACGCCGTTCGCGATCACCGGGACCACGTGGTCGTAGAGGATGCCGCTCGGGATGAGCTGGAGGGCGTAGCGCTCGTCGCCGACGACGACGGTGTGGCCGGCGTTGTGACCGCCCTGATAGCGGACGACGTAGCCGTGCTCCTTCGAGAGCAGGTCGATGACCTTGGCCTTGCCCTCGTCACCCCACTGGGCGCCGACGACGACGGTGACCGGCATGGCACGCTCCTCACACGCTTTCCACGAGCCCTGGGCTCGCACGGTGTCCGGCGGTTCCGGAACGTGTGGCGAGCCTACTCGGCCGACGGCCTGCTCACCCACCAGACGTGTTCGTGGTCCTCGAACACCTGGTCGAGCCGGTCGGTCCACACGGGCAGGAAGCCCGGACGCTGCGAGCGGTAGCACTCGATCGCGGCGACCTTGGCCGCGAGGTCGACGGGGACGTGCTCGCGCGTCGCGTGACGGCCCTCGCCGCGCAGGTGGGCGACCACGCCGGCGTAGCCACCGCCCCACGCGTACGGCAGGTCCTCGTAGACGATGACGTGGGGCGCGAGCTCGAGCGCCAACGCGAGCAAGCGCGTGCGCAGCAGCACGTGATCGGTGTGGGGGAGGCCACCGGGACGCACCCGGAGCAGCGGCAGCTTCAGGCTGTGGCGGCGGAGGCGGACCCACCCCGGCACCTCGCCGAGTCCGGCCGGGATCGCGAGCACCGTCGGTCCGTCGTGCTCGGCCACGACGGCACGCACGAGCCGCTCCGCCTCGTCGAGGACGACGGCCGTGTCGCTCGCGCCCCGGTACAACTCCTCGGGCAGCCCGAGGTGTCGGCTCGGCACCCCCACCAGCTCCATCGCGTGGCGGTCCTCCTCGAGCCGGGCTGCCATCGCCTCGGTGCTCGACGAGAAGCCCTGCTTCACGTCCCAGTGGCTGGGGGCGCCGTCGTCGGGCACGCCCGTGAAGACGGTGACCGACTCGACGGGCGATCCGGCGGCGAGGGCAGCGCGCATGAGCCCGAACGCCGACAACGGGCTGTCGTCGAGATGGGGCGAGATCACCAGCAGTCGGTGGTCCCGCACCGCCTCGAGCGCCTTCCCCTCGGAGGTCGCCTTCGGTGGCCGCACGGGGGCTCACGCTACTCAAGGGTCGATCGCGTGGGGAGGGCCACCCGGGGGAACGGGCCGATCGGACTACCGGCAGGCCGACCGGCCGGCGTTCGCCGCTACCGTCGCGGGCATGAGCGCGACCTCGGGCGTGATGCGACGGATGCGATGGGCCGACATGTCGGTCGACGATCGGGCGGCACTCCTGCACCGCGGCCTCGACGAGATCTTCGACCCGGCGCTGCGGCGGTCGATCGGCGACCTGATCGACGACGTGCGCGAGCACGGCGACGCGGCGGTGTGCCGTGCCCTCGCCCGCTTCGACCGCATCGAGCTCGAGCCGCACCAGCTGCGCGTGAGCGCCGACGAGCTCGGATCGGCACAGGTGTCGGCCGAGGTCGACGCGGCGATCGACGACGCGATCGCACACCTGCGCTCGTTCAACGAGCACCTGGTGCGCCGCGCGGCCGACTGGTCGTTCGAGAGCGAACCGGGCCTCACCGTCGGCGAGAAGGTCACGCCGATCACGTCGGCCGGGCTGTTCGTGCCGAGCGGCAAGGCGTCGTACCCGAGCGTCGCCTACCAGCTGGGCGTGCCCGCGGTGGTGGCCGGGGTGGCCGAGATCGCGCTGGTGGTACCGCCCGTGCCCGGCGGGCAGGGCGAGGTCGACCCGGCCGTGCTGACGGTGTGCCGCAAGCTCGGCATCACCCAGGTGTTCCGGGCCAACGGGCCGGCGGGCATCGCCGGGCTCGGCTTCGGCACCGAGTCGTTCCCGCGTGTGCGCAAGATCGTCGGTCCGGGCTCGCCCGCCGTCACCTGCGCCCAGGTCGAGATGCAGCGTCACGGCGTGGCGACGATGATGCTGCTCGGTCCCACCGAGAGCGTGGTGGTCGCCGACGGCTCGGCCGACCCGCAGCTGCTGGCCGCCGACCTGCTGATCGAAGCCGAGCACGGCACCGATTCGGCCGTCGTACTGATCACCACCTCGGTCGCGCTGGCCGACGCCGTCGACGCCGAGCTCGAGCGCCAGCTGGCCGCGCTGCCGGCGGTTCGCGCCGAGGCGGCGCGTGCGTCGCTCGGGGTGAACGGTGGCTGCGTGTTCGTCGACGACCTGGCGGTCGCGGCGTCGGTGGCCAACGCGTACGCGCCCGAGCACCTGCAACTGGCGGTGGCCGACGACGCGATCGACGCGACGCTCGAGCTGCTCACCGACGCGGGCGAGATCCTGGTCGGGCAGCACACGCCGTTCAGCGCCGCGAACTTCGTGATCGGCTGCCCGGCGTCGCTGCCCACGAGCGGCTTCGCGCAGGTGTCGTCGGGGATCACGGCCGAGGCGTTCCTCAAGCGCACCGCGGTCGCGCGGGCCGACAGCCGTGCGCTCGAGCGGATGGCGCCGTCGATCCTGGCGCTCGCCGACCACGAGGGCTTCCCGGCTCACGGCAACGCGATCCGCGAGCGGCTCGGCCGCTGATCAGGGCGCGGGTCAGGCCGCCGAGGGCTCGACGGCAGCGGCGCGGCTGATCGACCGGTACCAGCGCGAGCCGGACGCCGCCGCGGTGAGCGCGACGCCGAGCAGACCCGCCAGCGTGAAGATCAGTGCGATGCCCCGTGCCGTGCCGGTGCCGAACCAGCTGCCGATCGAGTCGGCGCCGGCGCCGTCGGTCATGAACGGGATCACCCAGAGCTGGGCGACCGGACCGATCGCGAGCGCGGTCACGGGCGACGCGGCGTTCTCGAGGGTCTGCGCGAAGCCGAACACGCGCCCCTGCTGTTCGAACGGGACCACCTGCTGCATCACCGTCTGCTCGGCGGCCTCGATCACCGGCATGAGCGCGAGCCACACGAACATGCCGATGCCGAGCAGCACGATCGACGACCTCAGCGCGAACACGCTGCAGACCGCCCAGTTGGCGAGGTTGCACATCAACGCCACGCGCAGCGGACGCGTCCCGAGGCCGCGCTTCGACACCACCAGGCCGCCGACGATGAAGCCGAGGCTGAGGACGGCGAACAGCACGCCCCACGTCTCGACGGAGACGAGCTCGAGACCGTAGGCGTCCATGAGCGACATGAACACCCCGCCGAGCAGGTTGTTGCACGCCGCGAAGAGGATCAGGCCGAGCAGCCCGGGCACCAGGCGGATCGCCGCCATCGCGCCGCGCACGTCGACGGCTCGTTCGTGCGCGCCGGCCGGTGCCGGTCGGTCCTCGGGGACGGCGATCGTGAGCAGGTGACCGAGCCCGGCGACACTCACCACGGTGGACAGGGCGAGCGCCCATCCCATGCCGAGCTGACCGATCGCGAGGCCGCTGAACACCGACGTGATGGTGAACGAGACGCCCATCGTGGCGCCGATCATCCCGTTCGCCCGGTCGCGCTCACCCTCGGGCACGAGCAGTGTGACGCACGTGGACAGCGCGATCGACCGGAGGTTGCCGACGACCGAGCCGGCCATGACCAGCACGACCAGCGCCCAGAACCACGGCGCGCGGAGCCGGTGGACGTCGTCGTCGGGTGCCACCGTGTAGACGACCGACGCGAGCGCGAAGAACACGGTGCTCGACACCGAGGCGACCGCCATCGCCGTGTGCTTGCGGTGCCGATCGACGAAGGTGCCGAACACGAGGCCGAGCACGGCCGCGGCGATCGCGTAGGCGCCGCCCACGACCGACGTCGCGATCACGGAACGGGTCTCGAGGTACGTCCAGAACGTGAGCGCGAACCACAGGAAGCTGCTCATGACACCCCCGACGAGGGCGTTGGCGAGGAGGCGGCGGAAGACGACCATGGCGAGAAGTGGACGAGCCGGCGCGGCCTGGCTCATCGTTCCGATGTTGCCAGACGGGTCAGACGCGTGGCGGGGGCCATTTCGTTAGGTTGCAGCACATGTCTTCCACTCCCCCACCCTCCAGGGCGATCGTGGCCGACCGATTGGTGATGCACTTCGGTGACGTCCATGCCCTGCAGGGTGTGTCGTTCGACGTGCCCACCGGTTCGGTCCTCGGCCTGCTCGGCCCGAACGGCGCCGGCAAGACCACGGCCGTCCGCATCCTCACCACGATCCTGAAGCCCACGTCCGGGCAGGCGTGGGTGGCCGGCGTCGACGTCGCCGCGCACCCCAACGAGGTGCGCCGGCGCATCGGCCTCGCCGGCCAGTACGCAGCCGTCGACGAGAACCTCACCGGACGCGAGAACCTCACCCTCGTCGGCAGGCTCAACCACCTCGCGAAGTCGAACGCCCAGCAGCGTGCGGTCGAGTTGCTCGAGCAGTTCCACCTCACCGACGCGGCGAATCGGCCCGTGCGCACCTACTCGGGCGGCATGCGCCGCCGGCTCGACCTGGCCGCGGCGCTCGTCACCCATCCCCCGGTGTTGCTGCTCGACGAGCCCACCACCGGTCTCGACCCGGCGAGCCGTCAGGACCTGTGGGACGTGATCGCCACCCTGGTGTCCGACGGCACCACGGTGCTGCTCACCACGCAGTACCTCGAGGAAGCCGACCGTCTGGCCGACCGGATCGTCGTGATCGACCACGGCCTGGTGGTGGCCGAGGGCACCGCGGCCGAGCTGAAGTCGCGCCTCGGCGAGACCACCGTCGTGCTGTCGTTCCGCGACGGCGGTGCCGCGGGCGAGGCCGCCCACGCGCTCGGCGACTTCGGCGCCAGCCGATCCGTCCACGACGACCTCGTCGTCTCGCTGCCGCTGCGAGGCGGCGCCAACACCGTGCGCGAGGCGCTCAACCTGCTGCACGCCCGCTCGATCGACGTGGGCCGCATCGACCTGCACGAGCCGACGCTCGACGACGTGTTCATCAGCCTCACCGGGAGCACCGCATCATGACCACCACCGACACGCTCCCCACGTTCGCACCGGCCGTCGGCACCACCGACGGCGGGCTCGGCTGGGCCATCCGCGACACGATCGCGATGACCGGCCGCAACCTCACGGCCATGCGCCGAGTGCCTCAGGTGCTGGTGTTCTCGCTCGTGCAGCCGGTGATCTTCGTGTTCATGTTCCGCTACGTGTTCGGCGGCGCGATCCAGATCCCCGGGCAGGACTACGTCGACTACCTGATGCCCGGCATCTTCGCCCAGACCGTCTCGTTCGGGGCGATCAACACCGCCGTCGGCCTGGCCGACGACAAGGGCAAGGGGCTGCTCGAGCGGCTGCGTTCGCTGCCGATGTCGCGGGCCGCGGTGCTCGGTGGACGCGTGCTCGCCGACACCGTCCGCAACGCCGTCATCGTGCTGCTCATGGTGGCGATCGGCATGCTCGTCGGCTTCCGCACGCACACCAACGTGCTCGCCGTCCTGGCCGGCATCGCGGTGCTCGTGTTCTTCGGTGTCGCGCTCGCGTCGATCTTCGTGTTCATCGGGCTCAGCGTCACCAACGGCGAGGCGGCACAGGCGGCGGCCTTCCCGCTGCTCGCACCGCTCACGTTCGCCTCCAGTGCGTTCGTGGACCCGGCCTCGATGCCCGGATGGCTCGAGTGGTGGGCTCGTCGTCAGCCGCTCAGCAAGACCACCGAGGCGGTGCGCGCGCTGATGCTCGGCGGGCCGACCTCCGGCCCGGTCACCGCGTCGATCATCTGGTCGGTGGGCATCATCGCCGTGATGGCACCGCTGGCGATCGCGAAGTACCGACGCGCCTGAGCCGTCCCGCGTACGGTGACAGCATGGCCGTGCCGGTGCTGCTCGTCACGAAGGGGCATCCCTTCGAACGCGCGCCGTTCCTCGCCATGTTCGACCACCTGGTCGACCTCGGGGCGATCACCTACGAACACGTCGAGCACCCCGATGCCGAGGCTCGGCTGGATCCCGCGCGGCTCGCACCGGCACGGGTGGTCGTGTTCTACGACATGCCGGGGCTGCGCTTCACCCGAGCCGATCCGCCGCTCGAACTGGTCGAGCCGAGCCCGTCCTACGTGGCCGGGTTCGAGGCGTTGCTCGCCGCCGGCGTCGGGATGGTGTTCCTGCACCACGCGATGGCCGGTTGGCCGTCGTGGCCCCGCTACGCCGAGGTCGTCGGCGCCCGGTTCCTGTACCAGCCCGGGGTGCTCCGGGGCAGCGAGTGGCCCGACTCCGGCTACCTCCTCGACGTCGACCACACCGTCGAGGTGGTCGCCGCCGATCACCCGGTGTGCGCGGGACTCCCACCGTCGTTCGTCCTGCACGACGAGCTGTACCTCACGCCGCCGGTGCGTCCCGGGGTCACCCCGCTGTTGCGCACCACGCACCCGATGACCGCCGGGCACTTCTGGTCGGCCGACGCGGCGATCCGCGGGCGGCGCGACACACGCGAGGGATGGGTCCATCCCGACGGGCCGGACCTGATCGGCTGGACGCACACCGTCGAGCGGTCGCCGGTGGTGTACCTGCAACCGGGCGACGGGCCGAGCAGCTACGCCGACCACCACGTGCGGACGCTGCTCGCCAACGCGATCGGCTTCGTCGACGCCGTCGACCGGCCGGCCGCTCGACCGCTCAGGACGTGAAGTAGCCCATCACGTCGGCGACGAGATCGAGCGCGCCCGCGTTGTTGTAGATCGCCACGCCACCGTCGACCCCCACGCGGGCGAGCACCATGTTGGGGATCACCTGGCCGGCCACGACGTTGAGGTTCGACGCGAGCGGACGGTCACCGCCCGCTGGGTACACCGTCACGAACGTGTCGCGATCGGGAGCGACCGCGGTGACGTTCATCAGCACCGCGCTCACCCCCGAACCCGGGATTCCTGCCGCACCGGTGAGTTTGAGCACGAGCGGCGTCTGCCCCACCTTGGCCTTGGGTGCACCGAAGCCGTCACGCGTGTCGAGCACGCGCACCGGTGAGATCGCCACCAACCGGCCGGGTGCGTTGTCGGCGAACGCGGCGACCACGTCGGCCACCACGTGCGTGGCGCCCGTGTTGTTGTAGATGCTGACCCGACCGTCGGTCCCGACGCGAGCGAGCACCATGTTGGGCACCGTCTGACCGGCCACCATGTTGACGCTCGACGCGAGCGGCCGCTGGTCGCCCGCCGGGAAGACGGTGAGATAGCTGCCGACGGTCGGTTCGGTCACGGTGACGTTCAGCGCGACGGCCTTCGCGTTGGCGGGCACCCCGCCCCGATCGGTCACCTTCAGGTGGATCGTCTGCCCCGGCCCCACCTGACCGAGCACGTCACCGGTGCCGTCGCGGGTGTCGAGCAACCGAGCCGGCGTGAGCGCTCGGAGGCGCAGGCTGCTCGAGGGCGTGAACCACCCCACGAGGTCGGCCACCAGGTTCACGGTGCCGGAGTTGTTGTAGAAGCTCAGGTTGCCGCCGGGGCCGAGCTGCCCGATCACGAGGTTGGGCACGGCCATGCCGGGCACCGGGTTCAGGTTCGCGGTGAACGGCTTCACCGTGCCGCCCGGCCACACCGACACGTACGTGGGCAGGGTCGCGTCGACCGCGGTGAGGTTGATCGCCACCGCGGTGGCGTCGGTGGGCACGCCGAACTGCCCGGCGATCGGGAAGCTCCACGACTCGCCGGCGACGATCGGGGTGGTCCGGCCGCCGGTGCCGTCGCGGGTGTCGAACAGCCGCACCGGGTTCGTCGACACGAAGCCGCTCGACACCGAGGGGCCGAGCACCACCGGCGTCACGTTCGCCGAGGCCCCACCCGGACCGGCCTGGACGAAGTCGAGGTCCTGGTAGCCACCGCCGAGGATCGTGGTACCACCACCGCCCATCCAGCGATCGAGCAGGGTGCCGTAGATCCAACGGAAGTCGACGTACGACAGCATGCGCCCGTTCCGGTCGACGTTCACCAACGAGGGCATCTGCCCGTACAGGCCGCCGCGCACGTTCGTGCCGATCACGAACGACGTGTTCGCTGTGCCGTGGTCCGTGCCGCCCGAACTGTTCGATCCCGGGGTGCGACCGAACTCGGAGATGACGAGCACCATCACCCGGTTCAGCCACTGCGGCTGCAGGGTGGCGTAGAACGCCTGCAGGCCGGCGTTCAGGTCGACGAGCAGGCCCGGCAGCGCGTTGCCCTGGTTGTCGTGGGTGTCGAACCCGCTGCGCGAGACGTCGAACGCGCGCAACCCGAGGTTCGCGTTGATCAGGCGGGCGGCGATCGTGAGCTCACGGGTGAGCTCGCCGCCGCCGGGCAGCGCCTGCCGGAACGCGGGCGCGACCTCGGCCGCCAGGTCGAGCTGTCGCTTCATGGTCGCGTTGAACAGGTCGTGCAGCTCGCCACGCCCGCCCGATGCCGACGACATCGCCCGCAGCCCTGCGTACATGCGCTGGTCCGAGGCGGTGTTGTCGAACCCGAACATCCCACCGTTCGGCGGGATGCCCGCGGCGCGACGGACGGCGCCCTGCATGTGCAACGGCACCGACGAGTCGAGCGATGCTGCTGCCAGGTCGGCGACGCCGGCGGGCTGGCCGTCGAGCCAACGGCCGAGCCAGCCCGTCGACGGTGGTCCGCCACCGAAGCGCCCGTTCATCCAGATCGCCATCGAGGTGAAGTGCGAGAGGTCGGGGTTGGCGTAGCCCGTGCCCTGCACCGCGGCCACCATGCCGGCGTCGTACAACGTCTTCAGGTAGGTGAGCTGCGGCGCGAACCCGACGCTGCCGTTCACCGCGAGCACCTGGTTCTGCGGGATCGCGATGTTCGAGCGGCGCGAGTAGTAGTTGCCGTCGCCGTAGGGCACGAAGGTGTTGAGTCCGTCGTAGCCGCCGTACAGCGTCACGACGACGACGATGCCGTCGGTCGGTCCGATCGGCGTGCCGGCCCACGCTTCGGGGATGTCACCGCCGAACAGGTCGCCGGCGATCGTGCCGACGGCCGCCCCGCCGAACACGCCGGCACCGATCGCCTGCAGGAATCGGCGTCGGGTCCAGCCGTGGGGACCGGGGCGCTCGTCGTCGTGATCGGGTCGCGACAGGAGGTGCAGCGCGTCCTCGGTGGAGATGTCGGGGTCGAGCACGGTGGTCGTTCCTCTCGTTCCTCAGCTCGGACGTCTCAGCTCGGGACGTTCATCTCGGCGGTGAGCATCGCCATCACCAACAGGTTGGTGATCGCCTTCGCGTTGCTGCCGTTGGTGGCGACCCGCTCGGCCTGGTGTGCGTCGATCAGCGACTGCCTGGTGACCGTCGCGAGCGTGATGCCGAGGTAGGCGGCGATGATGTCGACGGACTCGGCGACCGACTTCGTGATCAGGTCGTCGAACATGCCGTTCGCGCGGACCAGCGACGCGACGCGCTTGGCGAGGTTCGCGCGACCGCTCAGTGCGCTCGTCGTGAGCCAGAAGGTGTTGGCCTTCCATCCGGCGACGTTCGGCGGGTCGAAGATCCGCTGGCCGAGCGCGCCCGCGTAGTCCCAGATCTTCACCGAGGCGGCCGTGAGGCCGGTCTGCACCAGCAGTGCGACCGCCCACTCGGTCGGGGTGCGGACCAGCCCCTGCTTCGCCTGGTCGGAGTAGAACTCCGTTCGGTTGAACAGCGCACGCAGCAGCTCGAGCACGGACAGATCGCTGGCGACGAACACCGCGGCGAGGTCGTCGACGATGTTCTGCGCCGGATCGAGGTAGGCGAAGTACTCCCACAGCTTCTTCGCGATGAACTTCGCCGCGAGCAACCGCTTGTCGACGTTGTTCAGCAGCACCTCGTCGATGACCTCCGGACCGTCCCAGTTGCGCCGGGTCCCGAAGATCGTCTTGTCGCCGTAGTCGTGCTTGCTCGACCGGAACTCGTAGGTCCGGGTCGTCGAGTTGTAGTTGTGCCCGGTCCACGCCCGAGCCGACTCCGCCACGTCGTCCTCGGCGTAGTTGCCGATGCCGAGCGTGAACAGCTCGAACAGCTCGCGGGCGAAGTTCTGGTTCGGCGTGCCCTTCACGTTCACGGCGTTCGACAGGTAGATGAGCATCGCCGGCTGCAGCGACATCGCATGGGTGAGCGCCCGGAAGTTCCCGACCGCCATCGAGCGGAAGAGCTGGTTCTGCTCCATCATCTGGTCGTTGCGGCCGACGACGTCGCCCTCGCTCACGAAGTGCCCGTGCCAGAAGAGGGTCATCTTCTCCTGCAGCGGTCGCGGCCTCGTGGCCATCATGTCGAACCACCAGTGGAAGCAGGCGATGCCCTGGTTGTACGAGTCGTTCGACTGCACGGCGAGCTCGGGTGGCACCGTCGGGTTCGCGTTCGGCGAGAAGTCGAGGACGTTGTCGACCGCGGCACCGATCGAACCCCCGACCAGCTCGGCCACACGCGCGGGGCGCGCCACGAACTCGGTGCGGCGGAGCAGATGGGCGATGTCGGCATCAGCGGCCACGGCGAGGCTCCAGGTTTCGGCGGTGGGACGGCGGTTCGTCGGCGGGGTTCGAGCGGAGTCCCCGTCCGACGGGCAGGACGTCAGAGGTATCGGCAGCCGCGGGCGCCGCTGGAGCGCGAGGCGCTGAAGACTTGGTCAGAGCGCGTCAGGGATTCGTCAGGTCGCCCGCGTGGCGGTGCCACGTGGCCTCCATCGCCGCCCAGCGACCGCCGAGCGCGCGCAGCTCGGCGGGGGTGCCGAGCTCGACGATCCGACCGGCGTCGACGACGGCGATCCGATCGGCACGCATCGCGGTGGCGAGGCGGTGCGCGATCACGATCGCCGTGCGCCCCTCGAGCACCGCGTCGAGCGCGCGCTCGACGATCGTCTCGCTCTCGAGGTCGAGGCTCGAGGTGGCCTCGTCGAGCACCAGCACGCGCGGGCGCGCCAGGAACGCCCGCGCGAGCGCGATCAGCTGCCGCTCGCCGCTCGACAACGACACGCCGCGTTCGTGCACGAACGTGTCGAGCCCGTCGGGCAGGCGGTCGAGCAGGTCGCCGAGGCCGACGGTGTCACACGCAGCACGCACGTCGACGTCGGTGGCACCCGGCAGGCCGAAGGCCACGTTCTCGCGCAGGCTCGCGGCGAAGAGGAAGGGCTCCTGGGGCACGACGCCGAGCTGTCGGCGCAGCGACGCGAGCGTCACCTCGCGCAGGTCGTGGCCATCGATGCGCACCGCTCCGGCCGTCGGGTCGTGGAACCGCGTGACGAGCTTCGCGATCGTCGACTTGCCCGAGCCCGTGGCGCCGACGAGCGCGAAGGTCTCGCCCGGCTCGATCACCAGGTCGACCTCGCGCAGCACCGGCACGTCGGGGCGATAGCCGAACGAGACGGCGTCGAGCTCGACCCGGCCCTCGATGGGCGGCAGCTCGTGCGCGGTGGGCGACTCGGGCACCGACGGCTGTGTGCCGAGCAGATCGCGCAGCTTGGTGACGGCCGCCTGTCCCGACTGGTAGGTGGTGTACAGCTGCACCAGCTGCTGGACGGGCGCGAAGAACGAGGTGAGGTACAGGACGAACGCGGCGAGGGTGCCGATCGACAGCTCGCCGCGGAGCACCATCCGGCCACCGACGAACAGGATGACCACCTGTGCGATCGCGCCGAGCAGGTCGGCCGCCGGGCCGTAGAGGCCCCCCTGGCGCGCGGTCACCACGTTCGCGTCGCGGTAGCGGCGCACGATCCGGCGGTGCGCCACCACGTTGTGCCGACGGCGGTTGAACGCCGTGACCAGGCGCACGCCCTGCAGCGTCTCGCTCAGATCGGCCAGCACGTCGGCGATGCGGTCGCGCACGGCGGCGTACGAACGATCGCTCGCCGACCGGTACCAGAGCGTGATCGCGGTGAGCGCGGGCACCACCACCAACACGGTGATGAGCGCCAACGTCGGCTCGAGCGCGAACAGGATGACCGTGACGACCACCAGCGTGAGCCCTTGCACCGCCAGGTTCACCAGGCCGTCCTGGAACAGCTGCTGCAGCGCGTCGATGTCGCTCGTCATCCGGGTGAGCAGCCGGCCGGCGCGCTCGTCGGTGTAGAAGTCGATCGACAGCCGCTGCAGATGGGAGAACACGCGGAGGCGCAGCTCGTACAGCAACCGCTCGCCCAGCCGACCGGTGAACGAGACGCGCCACGCGCCCGCACCGGTGGCCAGCACGACCGACCCGATGTAGAGCAGTGCGACGAGCACCACCACACCGGTGCGGCCGGGCGTGATGCCGTGGTCGATGCCCTGCTGGGTGAGCACCCCGCCCGCCTGCAGGGCGAGCGTCTCGACGGCCACGAGCACCAGGGCGATCGCGAGCCGCCAGCGGTGACCGCCGAGGAAGCTGCGCAACGTGAACGGACGGGACTCGTCGCCGATGGGGTCGTAGCGCACGGCCGGCTCGGGGTGGACGGGCTCGGTCGCGAGGATCGCGTCGGCCTGCTCGCGCAGCTCGGCCGGTACGCCCGCGAACGGCAGGCCCGCCGCCGCGCTGGTCTGGGCGCCCCCCGGCCCGAAGCCGCCACCGCCGGGTCCGAACATCATCCGCCCACCGCCCCCTCGGCCGGCGCGTCGCCGATCGCGTCGCCGACCTCCTCGGCGCGCACCTGCGCGAGCACGGCGGCGTAGCGCGGCTCGCCGGCCAGCAGTTCGGCGTGCGTGCCCGACGCGATCACCCGACCGTCCTCGAGCAGCACCACCCGGTCGGCGAGCGCGATCGTCGACAGCCGGTGTGCGATCAGGATCGTGGTGCGCGAGCCGAGCAGCTCGTGCAACGCGCCGTGGATCTGCTGCTCGACGTGCACGTCGATCGCCGAGGTGGCGTCGTCGAGCACCAGCACGGCCGGGTCGGCCAACAGCGTGCGGGCGATCGACACGCGCTGGCGTTGCCCGCCGGACAGGTCGTAGCCACGTTCGCCGACCACCGTGTCGTACCCCTGGGCCAGGTCGACCACGAACTCCTCGGCCTGCGCGGCGCGAGCCGCGAGCGCCACGTCCGCACGCGAGGCGTCGGGCCGGGCGTAGGCGATGTTGTCGTGCAGTGACGCGCTGAACAGGAACGGATCGTCGAGCACCACCCCGACGTGGTGGCGCACGCTGGTCAGGGTGAGATCGCGGACGTCGTGACCGTCGATGCGCACGCTGCCCGACTGCACGTCGTAGAAGCGCGTGAGCAGCCGGGCCACGGTGCTCTTGCCGCTGCCCGTGCGTCCGACGATCGCCACGGTCTCCCCCGGCTCGACGCGCAGGTCGAAGTGGCGCAGCACCGGCTCGCCGGTGGCATAGGCGAAGGTGACGTCGTCGAACTCGACGGCACCGCGCGGTGCGACCAGGTCGATCGCGCCCGGCCGGTCCACCACCGTCGCCCGCTCGTCGAGCACCTCGAAGATCCGTCCCGCCGACGCCGACGCCCGTTGGCCCATGATCAGGATGAAGCTGAGGAACCGGAACGGGGCCTGCAGCAGCACCACGTACGCGTTGAACGCCACGATCGCACCGATCGTCACGTCGCCGTCGATCGCGAGCAGGCCGCCGTACAGCAACACGCCGGCCAGGCCGAGGCGGGGAAGGTTCTCCGTGAGCGGACCCCACGTGGCGCGGGCGTCGTTCAGCTTCACGTTCGCCCAGCGCAGCCGGGTGGCCGCCCGGGCCAGCTTGCCGAGCTCGCGCTCCTCCGCGGCGAAGCCCTTCACCACCCGCACGCCCTGGATGTTCTCGTCGACGATCGTCGTGATCTCGGCGGTGCGTCCCTGCACGATCCAGCTCATCGGGAACGAGATGTTGCGGAGCTTCGAACCGCTCAGGTACGTGAAGGGCAGGGTCGCGACGGCGACCAGCGTGAGCCCGACGTGGATCGACAGCATCAGCCCGAACGCCACGAAGAAGCTCACCAGGTTGAGCGAGATCAGCGGCGTGAACGTGAGGAACATCTGCACGGAGCGGATGTCGGAGTTGGCCCGCGAGATCAGTTGGCCCGCCTGCACCCGGTCGTAGAACGCGAAGTCCATGCGCGTCAGGTGCCCGAACATCGAGGTGCGCAGGTCGCTCTCGAGGTCGTACGCGACGGTGTAGAGCGTGGTGCGGTACCAGTAGGTGAGCACACCCCGCACGAGCGCCACCGCGCCGAGGATCCAGACGAAGTGCTCGAGGGGTCGTGAGCGCGAGCGCAGCCCCTGGTCGATCGCCGACATCGTGACCCGGGGGATCATCACCCCGGCCACCATCGCGACCAGCGCTGCGAACAGGGCGCCGAAGAACCGCCACTTCCGCGCCGCCAGCAGTGGCCACATCCGGCGGAGCCAACGGAGCTCGCGGTTCGGGTCGATCACCGCTCTCGGCGGCGGGGCGTCACGCCCCTCCGGCACCCCCAACGGTTCGAAGCTCGACCACGGCCCGTCGGGATCCATCGCCGCCCGACACTACGCACACGGCCGGACGGCCGTCCGAGCGGAGCTGGTGGCGCGGTCGATCAGAGCGTGAGGCCGGTCGCGCGAGCCTGGAAGCGATCGATCACGGCGTCGACGAAGGCGTCCATGTTCGACAGGTCGAGGCCGAGGGCCACCGCGGACTCGGCGACCCGATCGGGATCGGGCTCGCTGTGCGACCAGGCGCCCCCGGTGCGCTCACACACGCGGTGGGCCAGCACGTCGGCCAGGTACACGCCGTGGGCGATCGGGTCGTCGCACGAGCTCGGGTCGTGGTGGTACTGCACACCGAGCCGCACCGTCTCGGGCAGGCGCCACTGCTGGCACAGCAGTCCCCCCGCCTCGCCGTGATTGGCGTCGAGCACCATCCGCTCGCCGTCGGCCAGGCCGGCCCCGGACTCGCGCACCACGTCGAGGAGCAGGCGGTGCGGCGCGTCGAGGAACCGGGCCAGGACGAGCAGGCCGATGTCGCGCAGCAAGGCCGCGGTCGCCACCTCGGGCGGCAGCTTGACGGTGGCCCGTTCGCGCACCACCTCGGCCGCGATCGCGCCCGTGACCGAGAGCAACCCGAGCTCGCCGTCGCTCATGCCGTACTCGGGCACGGGCGCCGACATCTCCGACGACAGCGACAGCCGCAGCGCCGTGGCCATCACGCGCTGCATGCCCAGCCGCACGATCGCCTGGTCGACGGTGGTGATCTCGCTCGTGGCCGCCGACGCGGCCGAGTTGGCCTCGCGGAGCACCGACGCCGCGAGCACCTGGTCGTGCGAGACCACATCGGCGATGTCGGCGTTCGAGGCCTGGTCGGTGGCGTTGATCGCGACGAGCTGCGCCGCGCTGTGCGACAGCGGACGGAGCCCGGCCGCCGCGTCGGCGATCTCGTGTGCGTGGACCAGCTGTGGGTCGTCCGACCGGCTGCCGGTCCCCTCGTCCGTGTGCGCCCTCGGCGTGCCGAACCGTTGCGTCATCGCGACCACCTCGTGCCGTTCGTCGTCGGCGCGAACCGGTCCGCGCCGCTCACGTCGCCGTGAGTTTGCCGACGACCGTCCGCCGTGATGCCAGGTTGTCGACCAGGTGGTGACGGGGTGTGGCGGATCGGATCAGCTCTGCACGGAGAGCCGGCCGTCGACCACCTCGACACGCACCGTGTCGCCGTCACCGACCTTGCCCTCGAGGACGAGCACGGCCAGCGGGTCGCTGATCTCGCGCTGGATGACCCGCTTGAGCGGTCGCGCCCCGAAGCTCGGGTCGTAGCCGTGGTGGGCCAGCGTGGCCATCGCCTCGTCGCTGATCTCGAGCGTGATCCGACGGTCGGCCACCCGCTTGCGCAGGTGGGCGAGTTGGATCCCGACGATGTGCTGCAGGTCGGCTTCGGTGAGGCTGCGGAAGCGGATGATCTCGTCGACGCGGTTGATGAACTCGGGCTTGAAGAACGCGAGCGGATCGCCGGGCAGGTTCGAGGTCATCACGATGACCACGTTGGTGAAGTCGACCGTGCGCCCCTGGCCGTCGGTGAGGCGACCGTCGTCGAGCACCTGGAGCAGCACGTTGAACACGTCGGGGTGCGCCTTCTCGATCTCGTCGAGCAGCACCACGCTGTACGGACGGCGGCGCACGGCCTCGGTGAGCTGCCCGCCCTCGTCGTAGCCGACGTAGCCGGGAGGCGCCCCGATGAGCCGCGACACGGAGTACTTCTCCATGTACTCGCCCATGTCGATGCGGACCATCGCCTTGTCGTCGTCGAACAGGAACTCGGCGACCGCCCGGGCCAACTCGGTCTTGCCGACGCCCGTCGGCCCGAGGAACATGAACGACCCGATCGGCCGGTTGGGATCGCTCAGGCCGGCACGCGACCGGCGGATCGCGTTGGACACCGCGACCACGGCCTCGTCCTGGCCGACGACCCGCTGGTGCAGCAGCTCCTCGAGATGGACGAGCTTCGACATCTCGCCCTCGAGCAACCGGGTGACCGGCACCCCGGTCCACTTGCTGACCACCTCGGCGATGTCCTCGGCGTCGACCTCTTCTTTCAGCATCCGGTTGCCGGACTGCAGCTCGTCGAGGTGCGCGGTGGCGTCGGCGATGCGGCGCTCGAGCTCGGGGATGCGGCCGTAGCGGATCTCGGCCGCGTGGTTGAGGTCGGTCTCGCGCTCGACGATCGTGCGGAGCTGCTCGAGCTCCTCTTTCAGGATCCGGATGGCCGAGATGGCCTCCTTCTCGCCCTCCCAGTGACGGCGCATCTCGGCCGTCTGCGCCTGCAGGTCGGCGAGCTCGGACTCGATCGCCTCGAGCCGCTCCTTCGAGGCCGCGTCGGTCTCCTTCGCGAGCGCCACCTGCTCGATCTCGAGCTGCAGGATGCGCCGCTCGACGACGTCGATCTCGGTGGGCAGCGAGTCGATCTCGATGCGCAGCTTGCTCGCGGCCTCGTCCATCAGGTCGATGGCCTTGTCGGGCAGGAAGCGATTGGTGAGGTACCGGTTCGACAGGACGGCCGCGCTGACGAGCGCCGAGTCCTGGATGCGCACGCCGTGGTGCACCTCGTAGCGCTCCTTCAGGCCGCGCAGGATCGCGATCGTGTCCTCGACCGACGGTTCGCCCACGTACACCTGCTGGAAACGACGCTCGAGCGCCGGGTCCTTCTCGACGTACTTGCGGTACTCGTCGAGCGTGGTGGCGCCGATCATGCGCAGCTCGCCACGGGCGAGCATCGGCTTGATCATGTTGCCGGCGTCCATCGCGCCCTCGGCGCCGCCGGCGCCCACGATGGTGTGCAGCTCGTCGACGAAGGTGATCACCTCGCCGGCCGAGTCGGTGATCTCCTTGAGCACCGCCTTGAGCCGCTCCTCGAACTCGCCGCGGTACTTGGCACCGGCGAGCATCGAGCCGATGTCGAGCGAGATGAGGCGCTTGTCCTTCAGGCCCTCGGGCACGTCGCCGTCGGCGATGCGCCGGGCGAGGCCCTCGACGATGGCGGTCTTGCCGACACCGGGCTCGCCGATGAGCACCGGGTTGTTCTTGGTGCGGCGGCTGAGCACCTGGATCACACGACGGATCTCGTCGTCACGGCCGATGACCGGGTCGATCTTGCCCTCGCGGGCACGGGCCGTGAGATCCTGGCCGTACTTCTCGAGCGCGGCGAACTGCTCCTCGGGGTTCTGACCGGTGACACGGTGGCTGCCGCGCACCTCCTTCAGCGCCTGGAGCAGCTCCTCGCTGCCGACGCCGAGGCGGGCGTTCATCGCGAGCAGCAGGTGCTCGACCGACAGGTAGTCGTCCTTCAGATCCTTGCGGTACGTGTCGGCGTTCTCGAACACGTTGTTGAGCTCGCGGTTCATCCGTGGCTCGTCGCCGCCGTAGGCCTTGGGCAGCTTGGCCACCGCCTCGTCGGCCTTGTTGCGCACCATGAGCGGCGCGAGTCCGAGCTTGGCGAGCACCGCCGGGGTGAGGGTGTCGTCCTGCCGGGCGAGGGCGGCCATCAGGTGATCGGGCGTGAGCTCGGGGTTCGACAGCGAACGCGCCTGGTCGATGGCCGCGGCCACCGCCTCCTGGGTCTTGATGGTCCACTTCTTCGGATCGATCGCCATGGGCGGCAGTGTAACTCCACGCAACAAACTTGACACGTGACGTATCAAGTTCGGCTCAGTCGTCTGACTATGACATCGGGCACAACGGGCCGATCGGCTTCGTTGCATCGTGCAACCGGACGGCAACATGCAGATGCCCGCTCGGTGCGGGCCGCAACCCCCGAGCCCCCCGGCCAACCCCCTGGAGTCCCCTGATGTCTCGCGTCCGCGCCCTCGCCCTGCCCCTGATCGCCACCTCGCTGGTGCTCGCCGCCTGCGGTGGTGACGACGACGAGACGACCACGACGACCGCCGCGGCCGTCACCACCGAGGCCGCGACCGAGACCACCGCCGCCGTCGAGACCACCGCCGTCGTCGAGACCACCGAAGCCGCCGTCGAGACCACCGCCGTCGTCGAGACCACCGAAGCCGCGCCCGAGACCACCGAGGCGGCCCTCGGCTCGATCGTCGACGTGCTCGCCGCCAAGGGCAACTTCACCACCCTGCTCGGCGCCGTCGAAGCGGCCGGCCTGACCGACACCCTCGCCGGCGGTCAGTTCACCCTGCTCGCCCCCACCGACGAGGCCTTCGCGAAGGTCGACCCGGCCGCCCTGGCGGCGCTCACCGCCGACCCGGCCGCCCTCGCCACCGTGCTGCAGGGTCACCTGATCGGCATCGCCCAGGAGTCGAGCAACATCGGCATCTTCAGCAACCTGATCACCGTGGCCGGCACCTCGATCCCCGTCACCAACGACGGCACCACCATCACCGTCGGCGGCGCAGCCATCACCGAGGCCGACGTCCCGGCCGACAACGGCTTCATCCAGGTCATCGACACCGTCATCCTCCCCGCGGCCTGACCCGGCTCACCTCGTCCCGGGCGCGGGCGCGGACCCTCCGCGCGCCCGCGCCCCGTCGAGGTTCCCCCGCCCGACGGGTGACCCGACCGCCTACCATGCGCCGATGCGCGTGGGGGCATTCGCACGGTTGATCGCGGCGACCGGCGCCACGGCCCTGCTCGTGGCGTGCGGCGATCCACCGCCCGGACCTGCGGGCACGATCGCCGCGGCGGTCGCCGGCCGCACGCCGGCCGTCCGCGCGACCGATCCACCCGCCGCCCCGCGCGCGGTCCACGACGCCGCGCGGGCACCGATCGAGCTCGCGCTCGACACCACCCCCGCCGCGGCCGCCGTGGTGGCCGACCGCCTGGAACCCCCGCTGCGCACCCTGCTGGTGGCGATGGGCGGCGACATCCTGAACGAGAACGCGGTCAACGCCGCCGGTGCCGCTGCCGCCGGTCCGGGTGAGCGCTACGACTTCCGCCCGGTGTTCGCCCCGCTCGCCCCGGTGCTCGACGCCGCCGACCTGGCGATCTGCCACACCGAGCTCCCGATCGGCGCACCCGGCGCCCGACCCGGCCAGTACGGCCGCTCCCCCTACGGCGGCAACCAACTCCTCGCGCCGTACGAACTCGCTGCCGCACTGGCCGCCGGCGGCTTCGACCGCTGCAGCACCGCGTCGAACCACAGCAACGACACCGGCCCGGCCGGCATCGCGTCCACCCTCGACGCGCTCGACGCTGCGGGGCTGTCCCACACGGGCACCGCTCGCACCCCCGACGAGGCCGAGCCCCGCGTGTTCACGGTCGGCGGTGTGCGCGTCGCCCATCTCGCCTATACGCGCTCGTGGAACACCGACCTGCCGCGCGACCGGTGGATGCTCGCCAGCGTCACCACCCCGGAGCAGGTGGCCGCGGACGTGGCGACGGTGCGGTCGGCAGGGGCCGAGATCGTGATCGTGAGCCTGCACCTCGGCACGGAGATGCAGACCGGTCCCACCGGCGCCGACCGCACGTTCGCCACCACGCTCACCTCGATCGCCGACGTCGACCTCGTCGTGCACCACGGTCCCCACGTGGTGCAGCCCGTCGAACGGGTGAACGGCACGCTCGTGTACTGGAGCGTCGGCAACCTCGTGTCGGGCATGGGGACGGCCGGTTCGGGGAAGTACGCCGATCTGCGCACCCTCGACGGGCTCCTCGCCACGGTCCGCTTCACCGAGTCGCAGCCGGGCCGGTTCGTCGCCGAGTCCTGGCCGGTGGTGGTGTGCACGTCACGCCTCGACCGCAGCGTGCACCCGGCCGTGTCCGAACTGGCCGACCCCGAGCTCGCCGCGCGGCTGGCACCGGTGCAGCGCGACGAACTGCGCGCCTGCATCGATCGCACGGTGGCCGTGGTGGGCGAGGTGCGCTGACGCCAGACTGAGGACATGCGACTGCTCGCCACCGACCTCGACGGCACGCTCCTCGGCCCCGGCGGTGCCGTCACCGCGCGCACGATCGCTGCCCTGCAGGCAGCCCGCGACGCCGGCTGGTACGTGGTGCTCGCCACCGGGCGCCCGCCGTACATGGTCGAGCTGCTCATGCCCCAGCTCGGCGCGATCGCCACCCACGGCGTGATGGCCAACGGCTCGGTGGTGGCCACGCTGCCCGACCTCGGGGTGCTCAGGGCGATCCGTTTCGAGATCGGGCTCGCCACCGGCGTCGTCGACACGCTCCGCGCGATCGACACCGAGTACGGCTTCGCCCTCGCCACCGACGCCGGCTTCGCGCACGAGGACGGGTTCGCGCAGCGCATGCCGGCGCCCACCCCGTCGCCGCCCGTCGCCGACGTGATGGTCGCCGCCGCCGGTGCCACCGAGGCGATCAAGCTGATGGTGTTCCACCCCCGTCACGGTGCCCACGAGCTGCTGGGTCTGTTGCCGACGATCCTCGGTCACGACGTCTCCGTCACACACATGGGGGCCGATTGCGTCGAAGTGGGTGTGGCAGGCATCGACAAGGCCAACGGGCTCCGCTTCCTGTGCGATCACCTCGGGGTCGATCGCAGCGACGTGGTCGCGTTCGGCGACGAGTACAACGACCACGAGATGCTCATGTGGGCCGGGCACGGCGTGGCCATGGCCAACGCGCCCGAGGCCACCCGAGCGATCGCGGACGAGGTCACGGTCAGCAACCTCGACGACGGCGTGGCCGTTGCGCTCGAGCGGATGCTGCGAGGCTGACGTGGCGGGCAACAGCCGTCGCCATCGCGTGGTGGTGATCGGCGCGGGCTTCGGCGGCCTCGCCGTGGTGAAGGGCCTCCGCCACGAACCGGTCGACGTGGTGCTCGTCGACGCCCACAACTTCCACACCTTCCAACCGCTGCTGTACCAGGTGGCCACCGCGGGCCTCGACGTCGACGACGTCGCCTACGCGATCCGCGGCATCTTCCGCCGGCAGCGCAACGTCGAGGTGCGAATGGCCACGGTCACCGGTGTCGACGTCACGGCGCGCACGGTGCACTGCGACGCCGGCGGGCCGATCACCTACGACACGCTCGTCGTCGCCGCCGGCGCGATCAGCACCTCGTACGGCGTCGCGGGGGTGGGCGAGCACGCCTTCCCGCTCAAGTCGGCCGCCGACGCCGTCGCCCTGCGCCAGCACGTGATCGGGCGCTTCGAGGCTGCGGCGACCGACCCGTCACTCGTCGAGCGCGGTGCACTCGACGTCGTGGTCTGCGGTGGTGGGCCCACCGGCGTCGAGATGGCCGGCGGACTGATGGAGCTGTTCACGAAGGTGCTCGCGAAGGACTTCCCGCAGCTCGACGTCCGCCGGGCGCGGGTGGTGCTGGTCGAGGCGGGACCCCGGCTGTTGGCGGCGTTCAGCGGGCAGAGCGGCGAGCACGCGCGCTCGGGCCTCGCCAAGGTGGGCGTCGAGGTGATCACCGGCACCGGCGTCGCCGACGTGACGCCCGAGCGTGTGGTGCTGACCGACGGCACGCAGATCACCGCCCAGACCCTGGTGTGGGCGGCGGGCGTGCGAGCCCACCCGCTGGCCACGACGCTCGGGGTCGAACTCGGGCGCGGCGGCCGCGTCGTGGTCGACCCAGACCTGTCGGTGCCGTCGCATCCCGAGATCTTCGCGATCGGCGACATCGCCACCGATCGCGACCAGCCGCTGCCTCAGGTCGCGCAACCGGCGATCCAGGGCGGCAAGCACGTCGCCCGCCAGATCGCGAACCGCCTCGCCGGCCGCCCCACCGAGACCTTCCGCTACGTCGACAAGGGGTCGATGGCCACCATCGGCCGCCACCGTGCCGTCGCCGACTTCCCGGGCGGACAGCGGCTCAGCGGCTTCGTCGGATGGGTCGCGTGGCTCGGCCTGCACATCGTGTACCTCATGGGCTTCCGCAACCGGGCCAACGTGCTCGTCAACTGGGCGTGGAACTACCTCACGTACGATCGCGCCGCCCGTCTGCTCACCGACGAACCCACGCGCCGCAGCTGATCCGGCCGTCGCGGTCGGGCACTACCGTGCCCGTCGTGTCCTCCGTCATCGCTCCGCTCAGCCGCTCGTACGTCGATGCCCGTGCGGCCTTCCTCGAGGCCGCCGCTGCGGCCGGCGCCCGCATCGAGTCGCACCCGCACCCGCTGCGAGGGGTCGACGGCGAAGCGCTGTTCGTCGACGTCGCCGAGGTCGGCCCGGCCGACGCCGACCACGTGATCGTGGTGGTGTCGGGCACCCACGGGGTGGAGGGATACCTCGGCTCGGCGTTGCAGCGCCACCACCTCGGCAACCTCGACCCGGACCGCACCGGTGGGCCCACGCTCGTGTTCGTGCACGCGCTCAACCCCTACGGCTTCTCGTGGGTGCGCCGGGTGAACGAGGACAACGTCGACCTCAACCGCAACTTCGTCGACTGGAGCCAGCCCCCGCCGGCCAACCCCGACTACGCCGAGCTCGCCGACATCCTCGTGCCTCCGTCGTGGACCGCGGAGGTGCAGGAGCAGACGGTGCTCGCGCTGATGGGCAAGCTCGACGAGCTGGGCATGCCGCGGCTGCAGCAGATCATCCAGGGCGGCCAGTTCGACCACCCGACCGGCGTGTTCTACGGCGGCACCGGCCCCACGTGGTCGCACCGGTGGCTCCGCGAGTTCACGGCCCGCCGCCTGGGGGGCGTGTCGCGGGCAGCGATCATCGACCTGCACACCGGGCTCGGCCCGTGGGCGCACGGTTCGCTGCTCAGCAGCGATCCGCCGAGCAGCGAGGCGTTCGCCCGCCAGGTCGCGTGGTGGCACGACGTCACCGGTCTCGACGCCGACGACAGCGTCTCGGCCGTGGTCGCCGGCGACTGGCTCGCCGCAGCGCACGGCTTCGCGCCCGCCACCGAGATCACCGGCATCACCATCGAGTACGGCACCGTCGACGGCATCACCGTGCTGCAGAGCCTGCGGGCCGACGCCGTCCTGCACTCGTCGGGCGACCCGACCGCCGCATCCGCGTCGGACGTCCGGGCGCAGGTGCGCGCCGCCTTCCTCGACGACGACCCCGCCTGGCTCGAGACCTGCTGGCCCCGGTACCAGTTCGTCGCCACCGCCGCCCTCGAACGCCTGTCGTGACGACCGCCCCGGTGCTCACCGAAGACGACGTCGCCGCCTACCTCGACCGGCTCGGGCTCGAACGCGAGCCGCCGTCGGCCGACGCGCTCGACCGACTGCACCGCGCACAGCTCGAGCACGTGCCGTACGAGACCATCTGGATCCACGCGGGCGACGTCTGGACCGTCGACCTGGCGGCATCCGTGCACCGCGTCGCGCACCAGCGGCGCGGCGGCTACTGCTTCCACGTCAACGGCGCGTTCAGCTGCCTGCTGCGCGCCCTCGGCTACGACGTCACGCTGCACGCCGGCGGCGTGCACGGCCCGGATGGGCCCGACGCGGCGGCGATCGAGAACCACCTCGTGCTCCTGGCCCACGGCCTGCCGACCGACGCCAACCCGGAGGGACACTGGTACCTCGACGCCGGCCTCGGCGACGCTCTGCACGCGCCGCTGCCGCTCGTGTCCGGCACGTACCGGGACGGGCCGTTCGAGTTCGAGTTGCGGCGCGTCGAGCTCGGATTCGCCGACTGGGCACTGCGCCACCACGCGCTCGGCTCGTTCGACGGCATGGTCTTCGAGGCGACCCCGACGACGATCGAGCGCTTCGCCGCCCGCAACGTGCACCTCGCGACCTCGGCCGACTCGGTGTTCACCCGCACCGTCACCGCGCAGCGGCGCGACGCCGGCGGTGTCGACGTCATCCGCGGGCAGGTGCTCAGCCGGGTCGCGCACGAACAGGGCGAGGGCGTCACGCTCGAGACCCGTGACGAGTGGTTCGACGCGCTCCGCGAGGTGTTCGAACTGCCCCTCGACGATCTCGACGACGAGCGACGCGATCGTCTGTGGAACCGAGTGCATGCGACCCACGAAGCGTGGCTCGCGACCCGCGACGACGGCTGACCACCGATCGGCACGGTTCTGGTCGCGAATCCTCTCGCAGATCGAGAGGATTCGCGACCAGAACGAACGGGGTCAGCGGCGGGGGTCGCCGAGGCGGGGGCCGCCGAAGATCGCGACGGTCTGGCGCAACGGCACCAGGTCGCGGCGCGGCGACCGACGCGAGGCGTCGGCCTCGACGACGGCCACGCGGTGGCGCAGCTCGTCGTTCTCGGCCCGCAGCCGTTCGACCTCGGCCTCGAGCTCCATCACCCGGCGGATGCCCTCGAGGTTCATCCCCTCGGCCGCGAGGTCCTGGATGCGGCGGAGCCGCTCGATGTCGACGTCGCTGTAGCGGCGGTTGCCGCCCTGGGTGCGTTGCGGCTGCACCAGCCCGCGGCGCTCGTAGATGCGCAACGTCTGCGGGTGCATGCCGGCGAGTTCGGCCGCGACCGAGATGACGTAGACACCGTGGCTGCGTGAACGCATGACGATCAGACCCTTTCTCCCTGGGCGGACGCACCGGCCGCGGCGCGAGTGGCCGCAGCGTAGGCCTCGACAGCCGAACGCTGCTCGGCGGTGAGGTGGGTGGGCACCTGCACGTCGACGGTGACGATCAGGTCGCCGTGGTGCTTGGCGGTGACCACGCCCTTGCCGCGCACGCGGTGGCGCGACCCGGGCTGGGTGCCGGCCTTGATGCGCAAGGTGACCGGCGAGCCGTCGAGGGTGGGCACCTCGATCTCGCCGCCGAGCGCGGCCTGGTCGAAGCTCACGGGCACACGCACCGTGAGGTTGTCGCCGTCACGGCCGAAGCGCGGATGCGCGACCACGTGGCACTCGACGATGAGGTCGCCGGCGGGGCCGCCGTTGCGACCCGGGGCGCCGCGACCCTTGAGCCGGATCTTCTGGCCGTCGGCCACCCCGGCGGGGATGCGCGCCTGCACCTCGCGCTGGCGCTTCTCGACGCCGGCACCGCGGCAGGTGAGGCACGGCGACTCGATGGTGACCCCGCGACCTGCGCAGGCCTGGCACGGCGACGAGAACGAGAAGAAGCCCTGGTTGTCGTCGACGACCCCACGCCCGCCGCAGCGCGAGCACACCTTCGGCGACGTGCCGGGCTTGGCGCCCGACCCGTTGCACGTGCCGCACTGGGCGTCGGTCGTGAGGTACAGGGTGGTGGTGAGCCCGTGCACGGCGTCGGCGAAGTCGAGCGTGAGCGTGGCCTCGACGTCGGCGCCGCGCTGCGGACCACCGGCGGCGGACGCGCCACCGCCGCGGCGGCCGCGTCCGAACATCTGGCCGAGCAGGTCGCCGAGACCGTCGGCACCCACGTTGAACGTGGTGCCACCGGGGCCGCCGCCCGGCCCGCCGGGACCGAAGCCTCCGACGGGACCGAGGCGACGGACCTCGTCGTACTCCTTGCGCTTGGTCTCGTCGCCGAGCACGTCGTACGCGGCGCTGACCTCCTTGAAGCGGTCCTCGGCCGCCGCGTCACCGGGGTGGGTGTCGGGGTGGCTGTCGCGCGCGAGCTTGCGGTAGGCCTTGGTGATCTCCTTGGCCGTCGCGGTCTCGGCCACGCCGAGGACCTTGTAGTAGTCCTTCTCGAACCACTCGCGCTGCGCGGCCATGGCTCAGCCTCGCACCTTCACCATCGCGGGGCGGAGCACCTTGCCCTTCCACACGTAGCCGGTGCGCAGCACCTCGGCGACGACGGGACCGTCGGCGCCACCGTCACCGGGCTCGTGCATGACGGCTTCGGCGACGGCGGGATCGAACGGCTGCTCGGCGAGGTCGAGCGCTTCGAGGCCGTGCTTCTGCAGCGCGCCGATGAGCGCGCTCCAGATCGACTCGATGCCCTGCACCTGGTGGGCGAAGGCGGCTTCGCACGCGTCGAGCACCGGCAACAACGAGTCGACGATCTTGCCGGCGGCACGATCGATCTCGTCGGCCTGCTGGGTGGCGACACGCTTGCGGTAGTTCTCGAAGTCGGCCTGGAGACGCAGCGCGATGTCCTTGAACTGGTCGCGCTCGGCGAGGAGCGCGACGACGTCGTGCTCGACGACGGCCTCCGCCTCGGCCACGGCCGCCGCATCAGCGGCGGCGCGGGCCTCGGCGTCGGCGGGTCGGGGTTGCGCGCCGGAGAAGTCGTCGATCTCGCTGCCGCGCTCGTCCTCGAATCCGAGGTCGTGATCGGTCATGACGGCCGGCTCACTTCTCGTCGACGATCTCGGCGTCGATGATCTCGTCGTCGTTCACCGAACCGGTGCCGCTCTGACCGCTGGCCGAGCTGCCGGCCGCGTCCTGATCGCGAGCAGCGGCCTCGTACAGCTTCTGGCTGAACGCCTGGGTGGCGCCCATCAGCGTCTCGTGGGCCGCCTTGATCGCGCCCATGTCGTTGCCGTTGAGCGCCGACTTGAGGTCGGCGAGGGCGGACTCGACGGGGGCCTTGTCGTCGGCGGTGACCTTGTCGCCCTGGTCGCGCAGCACCTTCTCGGTCTGGTACACGAGCGAGTCGGCGTTGTTGCGGACCTCGGCCTCCTCGCGGCGCTGGCGGTCCTCCTCGGCGTGCGCCTCGGCGTCGCGGACCATCTGGTCGATGTCCTTCTTGTCGAGCGTCGACTGACCGGTGATGGTCATCGACTGCTCCTTCGACGTCGCGCGGTCCTTGGCGGACACGTGCACGATGCCGTTGGCGTCGATGTCGAAGGTGACCTCGATCTGCGGCACGCCGCGCGGGGCGGGCGGCAGGTCGACGAGCTGGAACTTGCCGAGGGTCTTGTTGTAGGCGGCCATCTCGCGCTCGCCCTGCAGCACGTGGATCTCGACGCTCGGCTGCATGTCGTCGGCGGTGGTGAACACCTCGGTGCGCTTGGTGGGGATCGTGGTGTTGCGCTCGATGAGCTTGGTCATCACGCCGCCCTTGGTCTCGATGCCGAGGCTGAGCGGGGTCACGTCGAGCAGCAGGACGTCCTTGACGTCGCCCTTCAGCACGCCGGCCTGGATGGCGGCGCCGACGGCGACGACCTCGTCCGGGTTGACCGTGCGGTTCGGCTCCTTGCCGGTGAGGCTCTGCACGAGGTCCTGCACCGCGGGCATGCGGGTGGAACCACCCACGAGGATCACGTGGTCGATCTGGCCCTTCGACAGGCCGGCGTCCTTGATCGCCTGCTCGAACGGGATCCGGCAGCGCTCGAGGAGGTCGGCGGTGAGCTCCTGGAACTTGGCGCGGGTGAGCGTCTCGTCGAGGTGGAGCGGGCCCTCGGGCGTGGCGGTGATGAAGGGCAGGTTGATCTGGGTCTGCTGCACCTGGCTGAGGTCGATCTTGGCCTTCTCGGCAGCCTCCTTCAGGCGCTGCGCGGCCATGCGGTCGGCGCCGAGGTCGACACCGTGGGCGGCCTTGAACTGCTTCACCAGCCAGTCGATGATCCGCTGGTCCCAGTCGTCGCCACCGAGGTGGGTGTCGCCGTGGGTGCTCTTCACCTCGAACACGCCGTCGCCGATCTCGAGCACCGACACGTCGAAGGTGCCGCCACCGAGGTCGAACACGAGCACGGTCTCGTCGTCGGCGCCCTTGTCGAGGCCGTACGCGAGCGCCGCAGCGGTGGGCTCGTTGATGATGCGGAGCACCTCGAGGCCGGCGATCTGGCCAGCTTCCTTGGTGGCGGTGCGCTGGGCGTCGTCGAAGTAGGCGGGCACGGTGATGACGGCCTGGGTGACGGTGTCACCGAGGTACGCCTCGGCATCGCGCTTCAGCTTCATGAGCGTGCGGGCGCTGATCTCCTGCGGGGTGTACTTCTTGCCGTCGATGTCGTCGCTCTTCCACGACTGGCCCATCTTCGACTTGATCGAGCGGAACGTGCGATCGGGGTTGGTGATCGCCTGGCGCTTGGCGACCTCGCCGACGAGCACCTCGCCGGCCTTCGAGAAGGCGACCACGGACGGGGTGGTGCGGGCGCCCTCGGAGTTGGGGATGACGACCGGATCGCCGGCCTCGAGGACGGCGACGACGGAGTTGGTGGTGCCGAGGTCGATGCCGACTGCCTTGGCCATGGTGATCTCCTGTGGTTGGCGGGTAGAGGGGGTCGCGAGGGTTGAGCGAACCTGACGCAACTCTACGACCCGCATCCGCGACCGCCAACCCCGGGAGCAGAAAACATGAGTCGACGTGACTCAGGTTTTCGCCGTCACCGCCAGTCGAGGATCACCTTGCCGCACTCGCCGGTCTCGACCACCTCGAACGCGTCCTCGAACGCGTCGGCCGCGATGCGGTGGGTGATCACCCCGCTGACGTCGAGCCCGCTCTGGAGCATCGCGGCCATCTTGTACCAGGTCTCGAAGATCCGCCGGCCGTAGATGCCCTGCAGTTCGAGGCCCTTGAAGATCACGTCGTTCACGTCGAGCGTCATCGGTCCGGCGGGGATGCCGAGGATCGCGATCCGGCCGCCGTGGTTCATCGCGTCGAGCATCTGGTTGAACGCGGCCTCGGCACCGCTCATCTCGAGCCCCACGTCGAAGCCCTCGGTCATGCCGAGCTCGGCCATCACCGGGCCGAGCCCCTCCGTGCGCACGTCGACCACCCGGTTCGCGCCGTGCCGCGCGGCCATCGCCAAGCGGTACGGGTTGACGTCGGTGACCACCACGTTGCGGGCGCCGATGTGCCGGGCGATCGCCGCGGCGAGCACGCCGATCGGCCCGGCGCCGGTGATCAGCACGTCCTCGCCGACGCAGTCGAAGCGCAGCGCGGTGTGTGTGGCGTTGCCGAGCGGGTCGAGGATCGCGGCGACGTCGTCGCCGATGTGCGGCGGTACGACGAACACGTTCTCGGCCGGGATGACGACGTACTCGGCGAACGCACCGGGCCGGGTGACGCCGACGCCGGTGTGTTGGTGGCAGAACTCGCGGCGGCCGCCCTTGCAGTTGCGGCAGTGGCCGCACGTGACGTGGCCCTCGCCGGCGACCCGCTGCCCGACGATGAGCCCGGCGACCGCGGCGCCGACCTCGACGATCTCGCCCATGAACTCGTGGCCGACCACCATCGGCACCGGGATCGTGGCCTGCGCCCACGCGTCCCAGTGCCGGATGTGCAGGTCGGTGCCGCAGATCGACGTCTTGTGCACCCGGATCTTCACGTC
>WBZM01001026.1_pt1 | contig 31201 bp, 9 predicted proteins | sample 5204271 | NCBI WGS metagenome assembly WBZM01 (sample SAMN12344346, study PRJNA552823) | activated sludge metagenome | biome: Activated sludge suspended growth; feature: Nitrification reactor; material: Wastewater; isolation source: activated sludge from nitrification reactor of wastewater treatment... | reverse complement strand
TTTGTTGTCGTTCCATCCCCCAGTTGCCCGTAAAAGTTATAACCCCAGGCCCATAACGTACCGTCACTCTTTAACGCTACAGTATGGTAAATACCGCATTCTACTTTTACCCAGTTGGTGCCGGGTACCTGCACCGGTGTTGTACGATTGGTTGTTGTTCCATCACCTAATTGGCCATAACCATTGTAACCCCAGGTCCATAAAGTACCATCGCTTCGAATGGCAGCAGTGTGATAGTAACCGCCTGAAACCTGAACCCAGTTAGTGGCTGAGCCAACCTTTACCGGGTAATTTTTATTTGTTGTGGTGCCATCGCCCAACTGGCCCTGGCCGTTGTAGCCCCAGGTCCACAAACTACCATCACTGCGTATAGCTGCTGTGTGCTGGTAACCGCTGGTAACTTTTGACGCCGGAAAACTAAGCCCGCTTATTACCGTAGGCGTTAAGTCAACACAGGTAAAAGTTGTTTTATTGATATATGTTTCATCACCAATTTGGCCATTGCCGTTATCGCCGGCTGCACAATAGGTATCGTAGTCTGTACTTTTGATAATGACACTGGTACGATAAAAAGTGCTGAAATACACAACATTGGTTTGGCCTGTATTAACCGGAACAGGCTGAAGAGTAGTATTGCCAATGCCCAATTGACCGTTACCATTGTAACCCCAGGCCCACAAATCACCGTTTGTTTTTAGCCCAAGGGTATGATTATCGCTACAACTTACTTTGCTCCAATTGGTAAGTGCGCCGATTAATGTGGGAGTTAATCGGTTAGTTGAAGTTCCATCGCCCAACTGGCCATTACCGTTATACCCCCACATATAAAGGTTGCCGGTGCTGTTTACCGCCCCTGAATGATTAAAGCCCGCACTAACATAAGACCAGTTTGTGGCTGAACCTACCTGGGTAGGGCTTGAAGCATTGTTAGTTGTACCGTTGCCCAATTGCCCGTAACCGTTATAGCCCCAGGCCCACAGGGTACCGTCGGCTTTAATGGCGGCAACGTAATCTCCGCCGGCTTCAAAATTAGCTGTCCAGTTAACAGCAGATGGAACCTGCACCGGTGTAGTTCTGTTGGTAACAGTTCCATCTCCTAATTCGCCGTACCCGTTGTAGCCCCAGGCCCACATTGTGCCATCGCTTTTTACTGCTACAGTAAAATAGATGCCACAGTCAACCTTAACCCAATTATTAGCTGAGCCCACCTGTACCGGTGATAAGCGGTTGGTGTTGGTCCCATCGCCCAACTGCCCATAACCGTTGTAACCCCAGGTCCAAAGTGTTCCATCGCTTTTAATGGCGGCTGTGTGATAATAACCGGCGGAAACACTGCTCCAGGTACCGGCAACCTGCACAGGAAAATTTTTGTTTACTGTGTTTCCTATGCCTAACTGGCCAATTCCATTGTAGCCCATGGTCCATAGCGTGCCGTCACTTCTTATCACAGCATTGTGCTGGTAACCTGTGCCGGTTCGTGATTGGCCCAAAAGGGTTGTTGCAAAGGAGAATAGAATAGCTAATACCGTAATTACACGGCAACGGGTGGGGTAGATTGCTGACATATATTTTTGTATTGCTCGAATACCAACAACGTTCTGCTGATGCTCAAGGTAAATTCGCGGGGAGAAGAATTTCCTTAACCTAAAAATGCAAAACCTCCTGGTGTCCGAATTAAGACAATAGTAATATTAAAATTATTAAATGTCAACACCTTCACTTGAACACACTTTCATATATTAATACCCCGTTCAATTGCGCTTAGATAGACCACTGATTCTCTTTTCGCAGCCACTAAGTTTTCAATGCTTTCCTTCGCGTTTTCCATACCGGTCCATCCCTCAAAAGAACACGCTGTTTTCCTAACAACCGTTAAAATTTTTAAGTAAAATACGGTAACTCCGAACTTCATGAGCTTTACTTTGTTTAATCTTTTGTAATAAACATTAAACAAAAGCACATGATAAACTTAAGACACAAAACCAGAACGCTATGGCTAACCTTTGTAGCCTGCATTGTTACGGGCTTTGCCCAGGCAAACTCCTATGTACAACTTATTCATAACTGCGCTGACCCTGCAGCCGATACTGTTTCAGTTTATGCTGATTTCGGTTCAGGCCAAACCCTGATTTCTTCAGCCTTTGCCTTTCGCACGGCTTCGGCCTTTTTAACTGTTCCATCGGGTGTAGCTATTACGGCTTATATAAAAGCCCCCGGTGCTTCTGCTTCTGACCCTTCCATTTATTCTCAAACACTACCTGCACTTGCAGCCGATTCCAGCTATGTAGTTATTGCCAGCGGTGTTGTAGGCAGCGGTTTTGCAGCCAACCCCAACAGTTTAAGCACAGCATTTGAGCTAAAACTTCTTGCACCTGCCCGCCGCTCATCCTTCAATAGCGGCAAAGTAGAATTTGCAGTGTTCCATGGTGCAACTGATGCGCCAGCCGTAGATGTAAACTTAACCGGCGGAAGCACACTGGTACCCAATGCACAATATGGTGCGGGCAGCGCCTACCTTAGTGTAGATCCTACCTGGTACCCTATTGATATCGCAGCTGCCGGAACCAGTACCGTAGTTGCCAGTTACGTTGCCGACCTAAGCAGCCTCAGTGGTGGTGCAGCGGTGGTTTTTGCCTCCGGCTTCTTAACCCCTTCTGCTAACAATAATGGCCCGTCATTTGGATTGTTTGCAGCTCTTGCCGACGGTACCGTTATTGAGTTACCGCAGCAATCTTTTGCAAAAGTTCAGGTACTTCATAACTGCGCTGACCCTGCAGCAGCTTCAGTAGATGTTTACATTGATGGAGCATTGGCGCTGGATAACTTTGCATTCAGAACAGGAACGCCGTTTATTAATCTGTTGGCCGGTGTAAACCATACTATCGCAGTAGCGCCTCCAACATCAACTTCCGTAAGCCAGGCACTGGTATCATTCCCTAATATAAACCTGGTTGCAAATCAAAATTATATAGTTGCGGCTTCAGGCGTTGTAGGTAGCGGTTTTGCTGTTAACCCCGATGCCGTTAGCACTGCCTTTACATTAAAGGTTATTCCTAACGCCCAACTTAGTGCAACTAACTCTTCTAAAGTAGATTTTGCAGTACTACACGGTGTAACAGATGCACCTGCTGTGGATGTTAAAGTAAGTAACGGTGGTCCTACACTGGTTTCAAACGCCAAATACCAGGATGCTACAGGCTACTTATCTGTTGACCCAACCTGGTATCCTTTGGATATCACTCCGGCAGGCTCATCGCTTGTAGTTGCAAGCTATGTTGCAGACCTTAGTTCATTAACAGGAGGCTCGGCCCTTGTATTTGCAAGTGGCTTTCTTACCCCGGCACTAAACAACAACGGCCCGGCATTCGGCTTGTATGCACTGCTTGCTAATGGCACTGTATTGCAATTACCCGTTCAAACCTTTGCGCATGTGCAGGTATTACACAACTGTGCAGACCCTATTGCAGATTCAGTAGATGTATACATCAACGGCGTAAAAGCGCTTGATAATTTTGCCTTCCGCACGGCAACGCCGTTTATCGACCTGCTTGCCGGCGTTGAGCATAATGTAGGTATTGCTCCTAAAACTTCCACCAGCGCTTCAGATGCCATATGGTCGGATAGTTACACCCTGAACGCTGACGAGAATTATATACTAACGGCTTCAGGTGTAGTAGGCACAGGCTTTGCCGCAAACCCCGATGGTAAAAACACTGCTTTTGATGTGCTGGTTAAGCCTATGGCGCAGCAGGCTGCTGCTATGATGACCAACGTTGATTTCTTTGCTATCCACGGTGCTACTGATGCACCTACAGTTGACATTTCAGCAGTAGGTTTCGGCACTATTATCAATAATGCGGCTTATGGCGATCAAACTGCTTACCTTCAGGTACCGGGTGGCGCTTACCAGTTATCAGTTAAAGATTCTTCAGGTAATACAACAATAGTTACCTATAATGCTGATATAACAGGACTTGCCGGTAAAAGCGCTGTAGTTTTGGCCTCAGGCTTTTTGAATCCGGCCGCCAATAACAATGGTGCTGCATTCGGCCTGTTTGTTGCCCTGCCAACAGGTGGTGAGTTTATTGCGTTACCGGTAGTATCATCCATTAACGAAGCTCAACAGTTAAGCAGCATTACAGCTTTCCCTAATCCAACCAATGGTATTTTAAACATCAGCTTTAACCAGGATATGGAAGCGGAATACAAAGTGCAGCTTTTTGACGTGCGTGGTGCAATGGTTAAAGAACTTAACCTGGGCCGCGTTGCAGCAGGAAAACAGCAATTAGCCTTAGATGTAAACGATTTAAACAACGGTTTATATACTGCCAACGTTGTAAGCGGTGGCAGCAACCAAACCTTAAGATTTAGTGTGGTGAGGTAATGGTTCCCTCTTGGGTTTTCAGGTAAGGGCTGCATTTAGGTGCAGCCCTTTTTTATTTGTAAAAAAGGAATGGCAAAGAAAAACAGAAGGTTTTTACATTTTGAATTTGCCCGAACCAAGCAGTTGCTCCACCTCCCTCCTTAACCAATCAGTTAATATGGAGTTAGGGGATTGATCGCTCCTGCCGGGCATGTTTTCCTTCAGTTGCAGGCCAAGTGCCAACAAATCGTCTTTTACCTTATCAGGCGCGCTATGCTGCAGTACATGGTAAAACCTCCTGAATACCGCAACTATGGGCTTGCTTATTTCGGTTTGCTTGGTAAAATCGCGGTTCATCTCGTAGTTAATCGCCTGGTCTACATTTATGCACTCTCTTGAAGCAAGTCCAACTTCGCCACGCAGGTAGTAAACTGCGCTTAAAATAAGCCGCATAAAGAAATAGAACTCCGAACCTTCCTTTTTAGCTTCCAGGTTAACGTAGCTTTCTGCTTTATCTGCTTCGCGGGCGTACAGGTGCAGCACCGCTACCAAAAATGGCCCCCTGCTTGATATCACTTTACCATGTAAAAGTAAATCGGCGTGCCTGCGCCCCGCTTCAATGGCGGTATCAAGGTTATCATTGCGCATAAGGGCAAGCACGTAATTAAGTATGGCCGGTTCCTGCACAGCAACAGGCAATTCATTAAAGTGTTCGTAAACTTTTGCAAAGTAGGGTATAGCTTCAGCAAAGTCCGAATTAATGTAATATTCCTGAGCAATGTTCAACCAAAAGCGGCACAAAGCCTCCAGTGGGTTTCGCTCATACTTTCTGATTATTTCCTCATCAGTAAGTATGCTTTTAACCAGCTCAATTTTTTCATATCCTTTAGCGAAATTTATTTTCGCGCGTTTACTCAAATACCTGGCATAAAGGTCATTTTTTTCCAGCCCGTCAAGCGCTATTGTCTGAAGCGGTAAATAGGGTTGCTCTACATTTTTATAAGCAGAGATTATCCGTTCCGAAAGTTTGAGCCGTATTTCCTCTAACCGTATATCGCGCAAAAACTTCTTTTGCAGCAGTTCAATCCTTTGTGAAGATAACAGGGTCAGGCGCTCAGCATTACTCAGGGTTTGCGGTTTTGAAACCAGGTGGTACTGCAGGTTTAAATCACTCAGTTTTACCAGAACATCCACGTCATCAGCCTCTACAGCCTTTTTCCAGGCAGCAGCAAATTCATCTTCAAACAACTCATCGGCCCTTTGCTTTAATAAATACGCCAACAGTTCCGGTGATTCAAACCCGCCGGCATCATGCTGCTGCTTTAACACCACCTCCTGCATACGTTCATACAAAAGCCGGTACTCATTACGCAACAGGTAATCCTCCTGCTTGTTGTATTTTTTGCCAAATACCTTTCTGAAAACCTCAGCAGTATCAGGCTCGCCGTCGCTCAGGCCCGCCTTTAGGGCTTCAAACAGTTTTTTAACACCGGCTCTTTTAGCCGTTTTAAGCGATAATTCCACAGCCCCCAGGTCCTTTTCTGATAGAACCTGTAAAAGGCTGAAAGCCTTACTGTACTTCATTCTCACTAGCTTTCTTCACGGTAATAAAGCTATCATTTTATCACAAACATGGCAATTTCAATTTGTGCAGGTTTTTAAAACCGTGGACTTTTGGCATACAAAAACTGAAGAAAAATGAAAAACGGAATTGCCCGAAACCTATTTAACGTATTGTGTATCGTTTGCCTGATAATGACCGTGTTTTTATCGGCCTGTCACAGAGACGACCCCGATACTATTACTCCTGAACCAATTAGCTGTAACGACATAAACTCAGACGTTGTTTGGGCCGACCGTGGGGACGGAATTGATTACACAGTTGACTGTGAAATAACCACTTACGCCAAAATTACCATAGAGCCCGGTGTTGTTATCCAGTTTGAAAATAATGCCGGTATCAAAGTTGCTCCAGGCGGCTCGTTAAAAGCCATAGGTACCTCAACCAACCCTATCGTTCTAAAGGGTAATGTTGATGCAGCCGGTGTTTGGAAAGGCCTGTACTTCCAAAGCAACAATGTTGAAAATGAACTGAACTACTGCACCATTTCAAACGGCGGCAGCGCCAGCTTTGATGGTAATGCAACCCGCAAGGCAAACATCCGTGTAGCTAACAACGCACAGTTAAAAATCCGCAACAGCACGGTTTCAAAAAGCGGATACGATGGCCTTTATGTAGATGGTTTTGATTCTGATGCCATTAACCCCGTTACAGCGTTTAACAACAACGTATTCAGTAACAACCAAAATTACCCTATAAGCACCATAGGCGCCATGGTTACTGTAATGGATGGAACCACATCGCAGTTTACCGGCAATACCAAAAACAAAATTCTGGTACGCGGTGGCCGTTTATATGGCAGCCATACCTGGGTAAAAGCTTCTGTTAACTATCTCATTCAGGATATCCTTTCGGTGGGTTATTATACCGATAACGGAAACCTGACTGTTAACCCCGGTGTTACAATTGAGTTTGCCGGCGATGCAGGCTTCTGCACAGGCGACTATTCCACAGCTTCGTGGTTAAAGCTTACCGGATCATCGGCCGAGCATGTAGTATTAAAAGGCGAAACCACTGCCCCGGGGGCATGGAAAGGTGTTGCCTTCCAAAGCACCAGCCCTAACAACGAAATCAACTATGCTGATATCAGCGATGGCGGTTCTTCTTCTTACACCGGCGCTACGCAAAAGCGTGCAAACATACACGCCGGTGCCTGGTCTGATGGTAGCTTCACTATCAGCAACTCAACTATCAGCAATAGCGCCGCCTGGGGCATCTGGGTTACATTGGGCTCGCCCGATATCACCATCCCTGCTTCTGTTACCTACAGCAGCAATGCCAGCGGCAATTATTACAAAGAGTAAAAACACTAAACCCCAAACCTCTCCGCTGCTAAGGCGGAGGGGTTTACCTTTTTTTTGAATGAGGTAAAACCCGTGTTGATGAAAACAAGAGCGCTTATCGTTTGCCTTTTTCTTGCTTACCTGCAAATAAGCCTGCATGGACAAACAGTGCAGCTAACCATTATACCCGGTAGTGAGTATACTATGGCCCGCCGCGATGAATGGAAAGTGATGGCTAATAACACCACTAACCAAAACCTTAATGTCTTTTTCTATGGCCTTGCCACCGAACTGCAGGACGGCAAAATTTACGAAGTGCGCTCTAAAGCCCGTTTACTTGCTCCGGGCATTACAACCTTCAACAGTCAGTACTACGTAGGGCTCGATCCCTTTGATGTTCTTTATCAAAACCAATCGTACCGGCAATATGCCATACAAACCAATGGACTGCCGGCAGGCGATTATGAAATTTGTATCACCGCATACTCAGCAATTGATTCAAGCGAGTTAGGTTCTACCTGCTATAATTTTTCAGCTGATTACTATACCCCGCCCATTTTAATAAGCCCTGACAATAACGATACCGTTCGGGAGGATTACCCCTTCTTTACCTGGTTACCCCCGGCCCCTTCCAACGGGCAAAACTTTGTTTACACCCTCAACATTTACGAATTACAAAACATTCAAACTACGTTAAGCAGCGTACAAACCAACCCGGCCTGGTATCAAAAAAGCGGCATTCCAACTACTATTTCGCAATACGGTATTAACGCCCGTAATTTTCGTAACGGTAAGCGCTACGCATGGTATGTAACCGCTTACCAGGGAACCAAAGCTGTAGCCAGTAGTGAGGTATGGAGTTTCGTTTTCAACAAGGAGAACATGCTACTGCCCATAGATAGTACTGCAAAAAAGAAAGAAGCTAAAAAGAATTTGCCCGACCCGCATATACCTTATTTAGAACTAAAAGCGCAAACAGGTACCGATTACCATGTAATTGACAACAACCTCCTAAGTTTTCAACTAATAAATAACACACCCGCCAAAAACATTGGTTACCGTATAGTAAACAGCCGCCAGCAGGTAATGCATACCGATGTTCTGGATGCCGGATACGGATTTAACTACTATAGCCTTGACCTGAAAACACTTGGCAGTTATGAACCTGGGAAATTTTATGAACTGCAGGTTACCGACCCCGCCGGCAACATAAACAAAGCCCGTTTCAAATTAATACAGAAGTAACATGAAACTTTTTCGTAAACACATAGCCAAAGTGGCTTTGGCGCTATTGGCCATCGAAATTTTTGAGGCCATTACACCAATTGCCGTATTTGCATTAACCGGTGGGCCCAGTATGCCCGAAGTACAGCAGTTTAATGAAGCGGGCACCGATGAAATGGTGAACCTGTTTACAGGCGATTTTACATACAACATACCACTTATGGATGTTGGCGGTTATCCTTTATCCATATCCTACAACTCCGCAGGAGTGCAAATGGAAACAGATGCGGGCAATGTTGGCCTGGGTTGGAACCTGGATGTAGGAAGCATAAGCCGCGATGTCAGGGGCTTGCCTGATGACTTTGCAGGAGATAAAATAGAGAAAAAGATGAATATGAAACCCGAGGAAACCAACGGAATTAAGCTTGGCCTTGGGGTAGAATATACCGGCTTTGACCCGGCCACTTTGGGGGCCGACCTTTCGTTTACTACATCCAAAAGCAACTACAGCGGCTGGGAAACCGGCTTTGGTCTTAATCCATCTATCTCCATTTCAGATAAAACCAGCTCGCGCGAAATGAGCGGCACGCTAAGCCTGGGTGTTGGCTGGAATAACAAAGAAGGGGCATCTGCCCAGCCCTCGCTTTCATTTAGCGGCAAAGCAGAAGATGGACAAAATAAATTCGGCTGGGGCGCAGGCCTGGGGTTGGATGTCAACTCCCGCACAGGCCTAAAGGCTATAAACTATAAAATAGGCGGAAATTTCAGCCGCTCCCCTGTAAACGCCCATCGCCAGCATGAGGGGCGCCCTATCGAACAGGTATACGGCCGTGGAGGGCAAAACGTAAACTTCCGCTTTCCCGTTTCGTTTGCTTCAACGGCCTTTAACCCCAGCATGGAAATGCCGCAGAAAACCGAGGCCTACACCTACTCACTTAAAGTAGGTGGCGAAGTTTCAACCGTGAGTATTACGGGTAACATAGGCGGCTTCTACAGCAAAACAGGCTTAGCGGTAAATGTTGATTCATTCCCGGCCTACGGCTATATCTATTCGCATAAAAGTAGTGGAGGAAAGGAATTGCTGGACTTCAACCGCGAGAAAGACCGCCCTTTTATGAAAGAGCTGCCAAACCTGCCCGTTACAAACTTTACACATGATCTTTACACTGTAACCGGCCAGGGCGTTGGTGGTAGTTTCCGCCCAATGCGTTCAGATGTAGGCACGCTCTGCGATCCTTTAAACTCGCAAAACAATTTCAATACCGAGATAGGTGGAGAAATTTCAATAGGCAACCTGGTGCACGGCGGTGTAGATGTTACCGTTGCCTATACCAACCAGCAGGTTAAAAAGTGGACCGATGGAAATGCACTGAATGATAAACTACGGTTTACCACCTTCAACAATGCCGATGCCCTGTACGAACCCGTATATTTTAAAAATATGGGTGAGGCCATGCCTATGGCCAATCCTGAACAATTCAGCGCCATTGGAGGATTTAAACCGGTGCGTACTTCTGTTGGTGCCGATGGCAATAATGATGGTAAACTTTACTATAACGGCACTGAGCCTCCGCTCGCAACATCTGCCGATTTCCTAAAGCATCAACGCGAACCACGCAATCTGCACTTTGCCTATCTAAATGCCGAAGAAGCCGCGCACAACGGGCTTATCCGCGAAATACGCAGCTACAAGCCGGGCATTTCGCCGGTAATTGCCGATACCGCCCTTGAAGGCTCCACTAAAGCCCCCGTTAAATATGCGCGTAACAGAAGTTACAGAAAGCGTGACCACCTTTCTGAAGTTACGGTAACACGCACCGACGGCGCACGCTACATTTACGGAGTACCGGCCTATAATGTTTATTCAAAAGATGTATCCTTTAATATAAGTGGTAACACAAAGGATGAACTGGGTATGGTGCCTTATACCGCCGGGGTTGACAACAGTTTAAACAATACCCGTGGATTGGATAATCTGTATGAATCGGAAACAACACCGGGATATGCCTACGCCTGGATGCTATCTGCCGTGCTTAGTGCTGACTATGTAGATTTAACCGGAGATGGCCCCACAACCGATGACCTTGGCACTTATACAAAGTTTAACTACACACGCGTTACTGATAACTACCGCTGGCGAACTCCGGTTGAGCAAAACAAGGCTTATTACCAGGAGAACAACAAAAATGATGCGCTGGACAACATGGCTAACTACAACTATGGCGTAAAAGAAGTATGGAATATCCATTCCATTGAAACGCGCAATTTTGTTGCAGAGTTTACCTACTCCCTGCGCGACGATGCACTGGGCGTCATTAACGAGAATGGTGGGGCCAACCCTTTAATGCGCCTGCGTAAACTAGATAAGATTACGCTCTATGCAAAGTCAGACAGGCTGCTGAACGGCGACCGCGCCACACCAATAAAAGTGGTTTATTTTGAATACGATTACTCGCTATGCCCCGGCATACCCAACTCGGCCACTGCGGGTGGCGGTAAGCTTACGCTTAAAAAAGTTTCGTTTTCTTACGGTACTTCCCTTAAAGGCAGGTTAAGCCCGTTTGTATTTAACTATAGTGACTATAACCCCTCTTACCACCCCAAAAAAGTTGACCGTTGGGGCAACTTCATCAATAAAACCGGTGATGACGCAGGAAGCTACGCCTCGCTTAAAAAGGATTCAGCCGATGCTTATGCATCTGCCTGGCTGCTTACCGGCATTAAAACGCCTGAAGGAGCCCAATTCAAAATTCAATATGAAACCGACGAATATGCCTATGTGCAAAGTTACAGGGCAATGGAAATGTACGACATTGTTGCTATAACCAACGAGGCGGATAAGAACCTTGCCCCACGCGATGGCGATGAAACCGTTTATAGCGGAGATAACAACAACCTCTACATAAAATTTAAACTGAAGAAACCCACGAATGACGAGCAGGTTTTGAAAAGATACCTTGAAACAGCATCTCCATTATACTTCAGCTGCCAAATGAATTTAACCAGCAGTAGTGATGCCCCAACCTTTGACAAGGTAGATGGTTTTATTGACCGTATTGCCGGCAACTTTGGAACGCGGTATGGCTTTTGTACGGAGACCGGCACCCCCGGGGGGTATACACATGCATGGTTAAAATTGCCCGCTGTTCCTATTGGCGATAGTAACGAGGAGGTGGCAAGCGGCGGAGTTAACCCTTTTGCTAAGGCAGCCTGGCAAAAAATACGAAAGAGCCTGCCGGAAATGATATACAACTCCCCTTCGCCTGACACGGATGACCCCACAGCATGGGCCGAATCAGTTGCAGAATCCTTCAACACTATAGCAGAAGCATTCAGCGACCCTAACTCTTATTTAAAAGGAAGAGGACATGGCAGAAGTATTAAGCTAGGGAAAAGCAAAATACGACTTAGCTGCCCGGACTATAGAAAGTTTGGAGGTGGTGCACGCGTTAAACGAATAACGGTTTCTGATAGTTGGGCAGGCATGAGCGGTGTGCCCGGCACCACAACCGAGTACGGCACCGACTACATTTACACCAAAACAATTAACCTTAATGGCGCAAATGTTGAAGTAAGTAGTGGCGTGGCCAGCTACGAGCCTATGGTGGGCGGTAGCGAAAACCCTTTAGTTCGGCCTGTGCCATACGTAATTGAAAGGCCGCTATCCATTGATCAGAGCTTTTACTTTACCGAACCTGTAGGCGAATCATTTTACCCCGCGCCTGTTATTGGCTATGGCCAGGTTAAGGTGCGCAACATACCGCAACCGGGTGTTACACGCAATGCCACCGGCTTTACGTTACATGAATTTTATACGGCATACGATTTCCCTACCCGTACCCGTCAAACAGACTTGATGGTTAATCCTAAGGAGGTGCCCATGCCGCCTTTTTACATGGAAAAACAGGCCACCGTTTCGCAGGGCTTTTCTGTTGAGTTAAACAATATGCATGGCCAGCAAAAAGGCATACACGTTTTTCAGGAAACAGACTCTATAAATCCGATTAGCGGAAAACAATTTATCTATAAAACCATAGGCGGCAGCCTGGATAACACCGTTGATGTAGTTGACCCCGCAACAGGAACTATAAGCCGCACATTAATGGGTATTGATTACGAAATGTACGCCGATGCAAGAGAAGCTGTGCAGGAAACTTTTGTGCCGGGGGCCCAGATAAACACTGACGGCTTTATGGCCAGTATGATTCCTGTTTTTATACCAATGATTTACCCTGAGTTTAACTATGCGTACAAACGCTACCGCGCATTAACCTTCACCAAAGTTATTCACCGCTCAGGTATTTTAGACCGCGTTGTTAGCTATAACAACGGCGCATCTGCAAGTGTAACTCAATCACTTTACGATAAAAACACAGGTTTGCCGGTTGTTACCCTTTCCGAAAATGAATTCGGCAATAACGAATACGGAACTGGCGTTCCGGCACATTGGGTTTATAAGGGTATGGAAGGCTGCTATAAAAATCAAGGGGCGTATTTAAGCATTACATTACTTGGTGCCGGCACTTCCTTAATTTCAGATGCAGATAAAGTATTTGAACCGGGCGATGAAGTACTGGTTAGAAAATACAGCGAACTGGTGCCTGTTGGCCTGCCCGGCACGGGGCGTAGTGTAGACGCACCGCCTGACAGGGCCTGGGTACTTTCGGTTAATGCCCTGGGGGTTAGCTTCATCAACCGGGCAGGAAATCTGTTACCCGCCGGTAATTATGAGTTGTATATTTTAAGAAGCGGTAAGCGCAATCTACTGAGCGAACAGGCGGGCTCAATTACTTCGTTAACCAATCCTGTTGTATCCTCAGCGCTGCGCTTGCCCGAAACCGGAATAATTAATGCAGCCGGCCAGGATTACAGCAACCACTGGCAAACATATGCTGCCTTTCAAAGCACAACCCCTCAGTATAGATGCAACTGCACTAATGTTTCAAACAAAGGGCCCGGTAAAAACAATATGCTGGGCATACAGGCTTTTCTGCGAACCTTGTTTGCTACAGGCAACTACAAAGCGCGTGGTTTAAACCTTTCGCAGGAACCATACGATGCATTTGCTCCGCTTTTTGATGATTACATGAGCGATGGCCCAAGAACTTATTCAGGCATGCGCAACGGCTCGCAGTTAGACGGCGTAATTCTAAACCGGGATAGTACCTACTGCACGGTAAGGATAGAAATGAAGGACGGCCGCACTATGTTTCCGGATAGCATTACTAATATTACCCTCGACCCCGGCAGTACAGAGGAAGAAGACCGCGAGTTTTGTGAAGATGTTTACAGCATACTTGGCACCGTTACTTATAAAGGCACTCAAGGAACTGTAACAGCAGCAGTGCGCATCACATCCTCCTGTATTCCTTTCTTCAACTGTTCTGAAACCTACCCCACACCGGGCAGCATTAGTTGCTCGGCATCTGGCACAGGCATAATCAATCCTTTTGTTACGGGCATTCTTGGCAATTGGAGGAAGCAAAGCGCATATACGCCAAGAGGAGAAAGGAGTACTGCTCATAACGAAGATGGCGGAGTGTTACAGTCTTACCTGTCCTTCTTTTCTGCCGGTTTCCCTTTAAGCATAAGTGCACCTTTAAGCAATTGGCAAAAACAAGAAAGTGCTACAGTAATTGATGCCTTCGGACGCAACCTGGAAACAAAAAATGCCACTGGCATTTATACCGCCGAAGTTTTTGGATATGGATTTTCCTTACCGGTGTTAAACGCGGAAAATGCCCGGTATGCCGCAGTAGGCTTTGATGGATTTGAGGATTACCAATATAAAAATGCCGCCAAAAATCCGTTTAACAGTTGTGGCCTTGTACCACATTTTAAGTTTGACACCAGCGGTGCCAGGTTAGACGGTACTTTAAGCCACACAGGATACAACAGCCTTAAAGCTACTGCAGATGTAACGCTAACGCGGGTAAAGAATGAAATATGCGAAGGCACAACATCTGCCGTAGGCAGTTCCGGATTTACAGCCAACGGTTGCGATATAGTTAAGCCCTTCTCCCCCATCGCCGGTAAATATCTTCTTAGCGTGTGGGTAAACCGCGAAGGCAAACAGCAGTCTGTAACCACAACAGGCAGCAGTACTGCTTTGTTTAACCCGGGCACACTGCAAAACCTGCTTGGTAATACACCATTGATACCGGGCCTTACCGGAACGGGATTAACACCCGGTATTGTTGGCAGTGCAGCAGATCTTGAAGTTACAGTAATCACTTCATCGGGTATAGCACAATCATTGGGTACATTCAGCGCATCAGGCCCAACAATTGATGGTTGGCGGCAGATAAATGCCGTATTTGATATTCCCACAGGTGCGCGTGAAATTAAAATCAAACTCACTCCACATGGTACTGCCTGGTACGATGATATACGTATTCAGCCGTTCAACAGCCATCTAAAATCATTTGTATACGACCCCGTTCGGCTGCGTATAATGGCCACCCTTGATGAAAACAACTTTGCTACCATATACGAATATGATAACGAAGGCAACCTCGCACGCACTAAGTTTGAAACTGAAAACAATATTGTAACCCTGCAGGAGGTACGTGCAGCTAAACCTAAAACAAGATAGTTATGAAAAAGCTGAGCACTCTTGTTTTAATCCTATTATACAGCCTTGCAGGTTTTGCAAAAACGGACAACAGTACCTTTTTCGTAATCCGCAATGCTGACCTTAGCAGGCCCGGTACTGATTCTATCGTTAACACATTATACGACCATGAATTTTGTGATACACTGGGCAATTTCAGAAGCGGAACAACCTTTAAAATAAAGCGGTGCGCTGTTTCCCTTACACTTTTCAGCAACCCTCACCTAGCGCAACCGCCAACAATGGCATACGATGCCGAGGTACAGTGTAACATTCAGTTTAAAAACCGTTTTTCCAATACGCTGCAGCCAGCCCAACAGGTTAAACTCTCTATTCATTACGATCCGGCCAAAGGTATCGCCTATAAGGCAAAAGACTTTTTTATGCTGGAAAACGCCGTATGGGCGCGCATAAAAGTTACCAAAGTAAATGTACCCATACTGGGGCTGGACACCGCCTTTTACCTCCAATTACAATATGAAGGAGAAAAAATCTTTACTCCCGTTGCTTCACAAACTCCGGCATCAATCAGTTTTCAGCCTTCCTCCAACAATGGCTACTTAAAAGCTACATGGGAGCCGCTGGAATGGGCCGAACGGTACGAATTGGAATGGACCTTTGTGGATGACTACGATATCAGCGGCAACAGGCCGGCAGCCTCCATACCGTACGATTTCAGGTTTAACGCTTCAAGGGTTTCTCTTTTAAACACCGAGTATGAAATACCAATGGTTTTTGAAAGTGGTTACGTTTTATACCGCGTAAGGGCAATCGGGCTAAAAGGCAGCAACTTTGATGAAACCGTAAATGGCTGGTGGAATTTTCCTGAAAGCGCCTCCGGTGTTCCATCCGATGCAACCCATGTTTACCGTGTTAGCGGTAGCGCCGTGCATCAACAGGATAATATGAACTGGCAATACAACGGCAGTTTTGGTGGCGATGAATTGCATAAGGAAGCCGTAAAGTATATGGACGGTACACTGCGAAACCGGCAAACAGTAAGCACGGCACATACCGACCAAAATTTGATTGTAAGTGAAACCTACTACGATTATCAGGGCCGGCCCGGCGTTAAAACGTTACCCGCTCCGGTAAAGCCTGTTGCGCCTTCTACGGGTTCGGGTTCCACATCAATATCACTAGGTGGTGGTAGCGGAAACCCTTTTCAGCCGGGTTATCATTTGCTGAACTTGCCCGGCTATCATGGCACATTAAACATTGGTTTGGTTACTGACTTGTTTTCTTACCGCAGCACGCAACCTAAAATTGCTTATCAAAAAAACTTTAACCTCAATCCTTCAGGGCAACCTTATTCCAAGGCCGACTTTGACGTTGACCGTGGCAGCAGTTGCGATGCCGCAGCATTACCCATGAGTACAAGTAGCGGGGCCGGCAAATATTATTCGGCCGAAAATAATGAGCAGGATGAACAACAGGCTTACGTGCCGGATGCACAGGGCTATCCGTTTACGCAGGCTACTTACACACCTGATAAAACCGGCCGCATTGCTGCAGTTGCCAATGCAGGCGAAGTGCTTAAAATGGGTAACGGCCACAACCAGCACTACTACTACGGCACTCCTGCCCAAAAGGAACTGGACCGCCTGTTTGGCAACGACGCCGGCACCGCGAACCAGTATACCAAGGAAATGCTGATAGATGAAAACAACCAGGCGCACATTACCTACAAAGATTTAAAAGGGCGGGTTGTAGCTACCGGCCTTAGCGGCGATGCACCGGCAGCGCTTGCGCCAATACCGCATGGCGATGCTGTTGCTATCAATTTACACCTGCTTGAGGAAGACAACCGTATAGATGAAGCCAATCAAAGCATTTTAAGCAATAAAACACTGCTTATCTCCAAAACTACAGCGGTATCATTTACCTACGCCCTTACCCCACCGGCATACAGCACCCGTTACTGCGACGGCACAAATGTTTGCTATGATTGTGTTTACGACCTGGAAATAGATGTTAAGGATGAATGTGGCGTTTCGCTATGGCACGTATCACAACCCGTAGGCAGCCTCGGGGCCTTAACCTCGTGCAGCAGCACACCTGTTAACCTATCGCAAAGTGTAACCCTTAATGCCGGCAACTATTACATAAGCAAAAAACTAACTATTAGTGAGAGTGCTGTAAACAGTTACCTGGCTGATTTCAGAAACCGCATTTGTGTGCAGCCCGTGGAACCTTTCCTTCCGGCAGCCGGGCTGGCCAACGGTGCCGACCCCTGCAATGCCGGCTGCAGCACCTGCCCAACCGTATCAATAAATCAAACCTATACCGTAACCCAGAGAGACGGCAGTACAAGAACCGTTTCTTATCCTGTAAGCAAATTAGGAAGCAATAGCGGGAACTGCACATTGCTGTGCGGCCAGGAGGTTACATCGCCTTGTAAAACTGCGTTGCTCGCCATGCTGTCGGATGTTTCGCCAGGAGGGCAGTATGCCGAATTCAGGGACACCACAGTAAGAGATGTCATCAACCCTTCGGGCATCATTAACCCAACCATATTCCAGCTATCTGTTCTAAATGAGGCTAACCAACTGCCTGTAAGAAATGCGAATTGGAGAAACCCCGGCTTTGCTTACCAAAACAAAAACGGCACTGAAGCTTACATTGAATTGAACGAGGATGATTTGCCCGCTCATATGGAGGTGGACATACTTGAACGCGATGGCAAACGCTTTATTAAGCCGCAATACCTTAACCGGGTTGAAGATTTTATCAGCTATTGGCAACCGCAGTGGGCCAATTCACTGGTTATGTATCACCCTGAATATGGTTACTATGCCTGGTGCATAAATCACAGTACTACTTACAGTTACGATTCTTTAATGCGCGTTACTGATTCCTATACGCAGGCGCAGTCACGCAATCTCATAAATCATCGCTCACTTAACTTCAGCAACGACCCCTTTTTTACAGCGGAGCCTGCTGCCCGTGCGCCAATGATGAACATGTTAGAGCATTTTACAAGCCTGTCAGGTTATCCTGATTTTAATATTGAAGAAGCAACTTATCTAACGGTTAACTGTAACAACGTTAACTATAACACTTCTCAGCTAAACAGCTGCGCCAGGGGAAAAAGCCTTTATACCATAAGTGAAAGTGCCGATGCAGAATGGAAGTTCTACCGCGATTTCTACATCATGAAGCGCAACCTGGTGCATGACGAAGCACGAAAGTTGTGGATTAGTGCCAACGGATACCACCTGAACAACTACATAGGTACTGATAGCAGAGGCTATATAGCTGACCCCTTGTATGGTGACAAGGTTAAGCGCTTTAACAACAGCGTGGATGCGTTTGAAACTTTGCCGGTGGATGCCGGTGATTTAACTGCAGAAACCCTATACGAATGGCGGCAGGCTGCGGATAACAATGCAGCTGCATACTGCAACCGTTGCCCAATAGCAAATGATTTCACCGCTTTTTTAAATGCATTGGCCTCCGCAAAAAAACTGAAGGCAAACCTGACATTGCCATCCATTACACCTTTAAACTTCTCTAAAGCTATCACACGCTCCTTTGCCGATTCGCTTGCCATACAGTATCTATGGGACAATACTGCAACAGCCAACGCACTTAACATATCGGTATCTACAACCAGGGGCACTCAGTGCAACATAACATTAACCAAAACGGTAGGCCTTAGCTGGGATAGCATTGTGCGTTTCGATTGTTTTAAGGCGATAGACCCACACAAATTTACACTACGCGCCACAACGGCCGGCGACAGCACCTTTGAAGTTTCGGGGGAAGCTTCATGCTTTAATTTTAAGGATTGCGCGCCGGCCGGTGCGTGTACCAGTACAGCCAATGCTGATGAAATGGCAGTGCTCATGAAGTATCTGTTGTTACGTAACAGATATCAAGCGCCCGTATTGATACTGCACCGCCGCGGAACAAATTCGCCCTGGTTTGGCAGAGGGCTCAGGTCTAAGTATTCCGGGGCTACAGCCTTTGTATGGAAATTTAAGGGCTGGAATATTAGCGGAAAATCGTTTAATGCTGAAATAACCATTACAACACCAGGAGCAGCCAATAAGGCAGATAAAATCCAGAACTGCAATTTTACGCTCTCCGTTTTAAGCGCCGGCTACACCCTGGCTGATGTTAAGGATATTATAGATATACGGCGCCCCGATACCGTAAAGGGTTGCGCACAAACAGAATTTATACTTACGGCCATTAACAGCGCAGGTGCAACATTCTTTATTAGTGGCACTTCCTGCTATGAGCTATATAATTGCTGCCCCGTGCAACGGCAGCCGGGCAACGATGCGTTGTGCTGTATACCTAATTTCCACCGGCCTGTGATTCAAAGAAGTTGCCTGGATGACGCCCGTAACCTGGCGGAAACAAACCGAAACCGCAGCGATTATAACCGAACAGCTTTTGTCATAGATACATTACGGGCTTCCTTCATTAACCATTGCCTTCATGCGGCAGAAGTCCTTAATGCATCTTACAACGAAAGCATCTACCAAATTACTTTGTACTATTACGACCGCTCAGGCCAATTGGTTAAAACAATACCGCCTAAGGGTGTTGACCTTTTAAGCGATGCCGAAGTTAACCAGGTGCAAAGCCACCGTAACGGTACTTACGCGGCTGTTTACCCTACCCACACGCAGGCCACCTCTTATAAATACAATGCAGGCAACCAGTGCATTCAAAAAATAACCCCTGATGAGGGCACGGTACGTTATTGTTATGATCAGTTTGGCCGTTTGGTTATGAGCCAAAGCGCATCGCAAAGAGAAGAGAATGCATGCACTTATCTTAAATACGATTTACACGGCCGTACTATCGAAACAGGCAGAATACCTTACAGCGGAAATATACCTTCCGCAATTATTTACAGTTCATTCGCATCAACACTTGCGTCTTCAGTAAAAACAGAGATAACTGAAACTGTTTACGATCAGATACCATCTGAAGCTACCGGCGATTTTAGCAGTGCCGCAGCATTTATGCGCAACCGCACTGCTGCAATACACTACAGCGAAAACGAGGGTGTAAAAGATTACAGCACCTATTTTAGTTGCGATGCGCAAGGGCATGTTAGGGAACAGCTCATCAACTACAAAAAGCTGCGTCGCCTATTTCCTTCACTAACCACAAGGGCTGAGGTAAAAAAGATAGAGTTCCAATATAACAACATCACCGGCAAGGTTACCCGCATGTATTACCAACCTAAACAAGCAGATAGGTTTATACACTGGTACACTTACGATGCTGATGGACGAATGGTAGCCGTGCACACCGGCACCAATCCCTATGAAATGGAATCGCTGAGAGATTGCGATGCGCTTTACAAATTTTATCAACACGGTACTTTAGCACGCCTTGAGATAGGAACTGAAAAAATACAGGGGCTGGACTATGCCTATACCCTAAATGGTTGGCTTAAAGGAATAAACGGTGGCACTACCAGTGGCGATGCCGACATGGGGCAGGATGGCAGCGAAGGAAACCACGTCACTTTTGCCAGGGATATCTTTGGAGAAGTGCTCAACTATTTCCCTGATGACTATCAATCCATAGCAGGAAGCGGAGCTTCGCGCTTTTACCCGGATTTAAGCGGCTCGGAATTGGCGGGCGATTTCTCAAAGCCATTATACAACGGCTTTATCCAAAACTCGGTTTCGGTAATCAACTTCGATTCGCTGTTGCCTGTGAATCGCAGCATTGGCAGGGCTTATCGTTATGACCAGGCCAACAGATTCACTGAAATGAAAATGTTGTTCAATCCCGGCGTTAACACTGCACTTATTACTGATTACAGTACCCGGGTTGAGTACGATGCCAACAGCAATATAAGCCGCATGGTTCGCCTAATGCAATCGGGCAGCGCTATGGATGATTTGACCTATCACTATATGGCCGATGGAAGCAACCGCATTGAATTTGTAAGCGATGTAGCTTCAGCATCAGCCGCTGCAGCAGATATTGATAACCAATCTTCAGGCAATTACCGTTACGATGCCTCGGGTAAATTAACGCGCGATATAGCCGGTGGTATTACAAATATTACATGGAACAATAACGCTACTATAAAACAATTGCAGAAAGCCGGGGCCACCGTAAATTACAGTTACAATGCCTATGGCCACCGCGCACTAAAGCAAAACGGTAGCAACACTACTTTCTATATAAAGGATTTAAAAGGAAACACCCTGGGCACTTATATGCTTACTGCTGATAATAAAGTGGTTTGCCGCTCACTGGGTATTTATGCAGAAAACCATTTGGGAGAGTTTGCTATAAATAAAGTTTTAGGGCCTGCTGCAGTAAGCCGCGATTCTTTCTACCGTGGCTTAAAACAGTACGAAATTAAAAACCACATTGGTGATGTGCAGGCAGTTGTTACTGACAAAAAAATACCCTCATTACTTGGCACAGGGGTTACATCATCAGCCGATGCACTTTGCGCCAGCGATTACTACCCCTTTGGAATGCTTATGCCCGGCCGTAGTTTTGGAAACAGGCAATACCGATATGGATGGCAGGGAATGGAAAGTGATGATGATTTTTATGGAGATGATAATGAGTACACCACCCAATACCGGCAGTATGATGCCCGCCTTGGCCGCTGGATGAGCACTGACCCAAGGGCAGATAAATACCCGGGCTTATCGCCATATGTTGCAATGCTGAATAACCCTATAAGCACCAATGATGTGCTGGGTGATGATCCACCGGAACAAACATTGGCTGAATGGTGCGCCGAACGGGGCCTTGATCCGCGCCGCATGTATGAAGTGCTAAGATTTGACGAAAGAGGTAATTTATACGTACTCGCTGTAAGGCCCGGCCAGCACATGAGTGGCCGTTCAATTGCCGGCTACCACGACCGACGGGGTATTGTAGGATGGGTGGACCGTAGGTTAAGCGGCACCGCCTGGATGGAGCCTTACATAGAAAACGAAAGATTGTTGGAAGGTTACCGGCAGGAAGTACAAAGCAGACTGGGCGACTACCTGGATGCTATAGGTAGTATCACCTCCGAAATTTCAGATGCCGAAGATGTAGAATTAGGCAGCGAACGCCTTGGCGAATTCTGCGAAGCTATAAACACTATAAACGATGTGCGCGCGGCACTTGATGCACCCGACCAGGTAGCTGCATTTATTGACGCATACGAAAGTGTATCAGCATTAGAAAGAGAAGTGCATGACAATCCCGAAAGCGGGGCGCGCCTTATGGCCGCAAGGGCCAGAGCTTTCGATAGGCTGTTAACCTCCGGTGCCGACCTTTTGCAAGCTGTTGGTATAGAACTTCCGCCAAACGTTGCTGCTGCTTTAGAGGATGGCAATCTTGTAGAAAACCTAAGCAGGGCCTTTTTCCGTCATGTGTACGAAATGGAAGAGCCGGGCGAACTTCATGATGCCTTAAGAGGAGAAAGGATGGAACACCGCGGCATGGATGGGGTTAGGGGAAGTGGAAGCACAGGAACAACACGAAGAAGAAGATAAACAGGTGATGAAGAAAAAGGCATTTATAGCAATAGTATTGTTAAGCTTGCTTATGCAGGGCAGGGCGCAGCTAACCTTCAGCCCAGCTGATGGCAAAGATGTTAGCGCAGCTACCTGCTGGCGTATTCGCTTACAAAACCTTACCGGCGCCAGGCAGTTAATTATACTATCCGGCAAAATATATGGCAGTAATGATTCCCTCTTGTTTGAGTGCGAGAGCGAGAAACTGATGCTTAATACAGGCACACAGCTGTTAAGCGAGGCTCAGGTGAATACTAAAACTATCCGGTTTTACAACGATGAAATAAAACAACAATTGGCGCTTAAAGCAGTGCTGCCACCCGGCCGCTATAAATTTTGCACCACTGCAAAAGTGCATAACAGCGAAGAACTGTTAGGGGAGGATTGCTTAATAATTACTGCAATTGCCGCAAAAGACTCAGTTAACCTAAAGTCAGTTTTGGGTAAGCTGAAAGAAAAGGGTATTGAGTTTTATGGCAACGCTGGCGTAGAGCACATTTACTCAAACAGGCAGGGTACGGACCAGGTAATGCCGCCGCATTTGGTAAGGGTTTGGGCCCAGCCTTCAGTAATGATATATAACGTACCGCTAACCCTGAATATGTTTTATACAACGGAGAGAAACGGAAACTACCCCAATCCTTTCGCCATATCTTTATCCTTTGATGCTGATAAATTTAAAGAAACCCTAAGGCAGAAGGTGGAAGAGAAAATACTGGAAACCACGAAGCTTGACGTGCGCAATCTGCAAAAAAGCGCCGAGCAACTTAAAGAACTTGATGGTATTGATAATAAGTTGAAAGATGCCGCTTCTAATAAGGTTGAACTGCAAAACCTGCAGAAACAAATTAGCAGTGCCGATTTTGCCGGCTTAGAAGAACAGTTTGAGCAGTTAAAAGAACAGGGAGAAAATGCCCTGGCCGCCTTAAACTATAAAGAGAAAAAAGAACAGTTAGAAAGTTTACTTGTCTCAAGCATGAATGAAAGCCCCGAAGATTCTGCTTCTGATGCTAACAGAACAAAGAAGATAGACAGCCTTAACTTACGCCTGCTGCAGTTGGAAGCAAAGAAAGATTCTGTATTGCAAAAAAGCGGTGGCCTAGGCGAAAAACTAAAAGCTTTGGAAGCCAAAAAACAAAAGCTGAACGAGTTGATGACCCGTTTGAACCAGGTTAAAACACTGGCAGCCCAGTTTCAAAAACTAGGGGAACGCAAAGCAGAGTTGGAACAGCTGCAGCAAAAACTTTCGAATCTTAAATCAATAAACACTGAAGACATCAGCCGGCTTGGCGACCCCAACGCCTTACGGCAGGCGTTAATTGACCGGGGCCTTTTTACCGGCGTAAACCGACTGTTCTTTGGGGTAAAGCAGCTATCTATAGGTACCAGCTACCCGGTTTTCTCTCCTCTTACCTTAAACGGCATACAAGTACATGGGGCCAGTGTAGCTATTAACCCCGGCCTGTTCTATCTGCATGCAGTTGGTGGTAATACACACCTTGGCGCTACTAATTTTCAAAACATATTTAAAAGCGCTTACCAGCGTTGGATGGCAGGTGGTAAGATAGGTGTTGGCAAAACAGAGCAAAGCCACTTTTACCTTTCTTACATTCATTCGTTTGATAGAAAAAATACGCTTCCGGTTTCTATGGAGCAAACGGTGAGGCCATTACAGAATGATGTGCTGGCAGCCGAACTACAGCTTACTTTCTGGAAAAAAAGGATACGTCTGTTTGCCGAGGCGGCCGGAACCGGCTTCAACCGAAACATCAACGACTCCCTGCTGCGTATCGAAAATGTGTATTACAAAAAAATACCCGCATTCCTAAAGCCCAACCTCAGCACTTCTTATGACTATGCTTACTCTGCATCAGCGTATTTCAATTTTTTTAAAGGCAACAACATTACCCTGTTTACCGATTATGTTGGGCCGGGCTTTACCAGTTTTGGTGTTCCCTTCCTGCGTAATGATGTATTGCGTTACGGCGGAAAGGTGGAGCAATCTGTTTGGAAAAACCGTATCCGCATCAGGGGCAACTATAAATACGAAATAGATAATCTTATTGAAAGTAAACGGGCCGCCACTGTTCTTCATTTCTTCGGAGGGGGCATTTCATTCAACCAGCGTAAATGGCCAAGCCTTAAAGCTGACTATTCAGGAACGATGCGCAGAAGTGTATTTGGGAACATGCTGGTTCATGCTCTTGCAGCTTCGGCCAGTCATACCTATAGAATTGCGAAAGTAAACCTGCGAACGGCACTTAATTATCAGTATTTAAACAGCAGCGCCGATTCGATAAACGTAAGCGAATACACCTTACACAACGTTATGCTAACACAAGGGCTTAGCTTCCGTTATCCTTATACGGTATTTGCCACCGTTGGTTATAACCAACTTCAGAATTTTGCAGGAATAAACCGCCAGGTGCAGTTTGGTGCAGGCTTAACGGGTCAACCTGTAAAAAACCTGGGTATGGCAGCTACCGTAGATTTTACTAAAAACCTGAACAGCGATTACCGGCTGGGAACCCAATTCGATATCTCCTACCTCCTGCTTAATCACATTACTTTTGGCATTAACCTGCGCTACAATAAATACCAAAGCGCCCCATTAGGTTTGGGCGCTTACAACGAGATTGTGTTAACCAGCAGATTGTTGTTTGTTTGGTAATACATCGTGCAGTTAACAGTGCCAACCCGGGGCGTTTTATTTCTTACATTCACATCCGGACTATTAACTCAAGCAAATGAAAAAAATCACTCTACTTCTGCTCTCCCTGGCAGCGTTATACTGTTCTAAAGCGCAGGCACCGCAAAAATTAAATTACCAGGCTGTGGTACGCAACAACGCAGGTGTACCGGTTGCCAATGGTACCAACGTAAAGGTTCGCTTTACCATTCACGATGGCTCAGCAACCGGCGCAACTGTTTTTACGGAAACAGACACTACGGTTGCCAATCAATTTGGTTTAGTGGATGTTCAGGTAGGCACCTGGGGTAACTTAGCTATAGTACCCTGGGGTAATGGTGCAAAATTTCTGCAGGTAGAAGTTGACATAAACAACTCCGGCACTTTTACCGATATGGGAACCACACAACTGTTAAGTGTGCCTTATGCTCTTTATGCCGCTAACAGTGCGCCCGGGCCACAAGGGCCGGCAGGGCCAACGGGCAATCCGGGTGCAGCAGGGCCCACAGGTGCGCAAGGCCCGCAAGGTACTGCAGGTGCAACGGGGCCGCAAGGCACACAAGGTAATACAGGACCTACCGGCCCGACAGGCGTTGGCGGGGGCGCAACCGGCCCCACAGGCGATACGGGCCCCCAGGGTTTGCCCGGCAACACAGGTGCACAGGGTGCAACAGGAAGCACCGGCGCACAAGGCTTAGCAGGGCCAACCGGCCCAACAGGTCCTCAGGGTGCCACAGGCCCTTCGGGTATTGTAAATGGCTACATCATAAAAGATATTCAAACAGGATTTAATAACACAGGTGTTGTTTTGCCCGCATATAACGCAGCCTACACCGCACTTACCTCCGTTACCGTAAACGTTACTTCGCTAAGTGATGTGATGTTCATTAACACCTCCGGCTTTGTTGACCAGGTTGGCCTGAACAACGACCCCTGCGCATTCTATTACGTAACGGAAGGGATCAACACCAGCGAAGTGATAAGTAACGGATTTAGAGGAGACGGTGGCAGTACGTATGTAACCGGCGAATCTATTGCTTTAAGCGGTGGGTTTATGTTATCCCCGGGAGCCACCGGCCAGCGTACCGTAACTTTATATGCCCGCGATTGCTTTAGCGGCCAGGCCACAACAACAGGCAGAAACGTTCGGCTTACAGTAATGGTAATCGGTAACTAAATTTTGCTTACAAAGCAAGAACAAACTGATGTTATTGCTTCTTCAGTTGCTCAACAAGCCACCTCAGAGAAAACTCCAGTATAATAAACTGCTCCACACGCGGTTCCGCATGCAGTTCCGCCTTCAAAGCAGCCATTTCTGCTTTACGCAATTCACGCTCTTTAATAAGAGCATTAATATACTTAATAAATAAATTGCATATAAAAAAATAGCGCTCGTAAAACGGTCCTTCGTGTGCCTTTATCATGCGCAGTATATTCCGCCCTTCGTTAAGCGCCAAATCATGTTGTTGCCTTACAATAAACACAATCAGGTAAATCATTCTAAACATCAGATTCTGATGCTCAGTCAATTGCACATCCACCGGTAAACTTTGCACGGCTTCATCCGCTTGGTGCAAAAACAAGTGGCAGTACGATTTATACAGGCATATGGCAATATACTGGCGGCTGCCCTGCACCATGTTTTCATTCTGTTGGTAAAAACGAATACCGCGCTGGTACTGTGCCTGGTTAATTTGGTTAGCTATATAATTTTGCAGAATTGCCGGCGGAGGGGTGTGATTATGTTCATCGCACCGCTTTAAACATTCAAGCATATATTCATCCGCTTCTGCAAAACGTCCCAATAAAATACACTCCATAGAAATGCCGGTTAACGAAGTTATCTGCGCATTAAACGCAGAATATTCACCGTGGTAGTGGCTCCCCTCCTCAATAGCCAGCATCTTCTTCAATACCTCAATGCGTGTTGCTCCCTTGGTTTCGTAGGCATGTTTTTTCAAAATAAGGTATTCTTCAAAAGGGTCGTAGCCGTGGCCATCATTAAGGTTCACTAAATACTGTGCCTCGGTCCGTTCATCATCCTTACGGCTTTCTACTTTACCTTCTATATTGATAAGTGTACTTAGTATATAAGCATGACGGGCTTCAATTTCCCTAAGCTTGTATCGCAGGTTTCTAATCTGTTCAGCCTTCCACTCATCAGTAGCCAAGGCCTGGTCCTTCAGGTTTTCCAAAGTTTTGGGCTTGGTGTAAATCAGCCACAAACTCTTAAGATCAAGCAGGCGCGCGGTATCTTCCGGTTTTATGTATTGCTTTCCGTAATCAATAAAACGGTCAATGTCCGCTTCAAAAGGAGCGTTCAGCTTTCTGTCGAAAAAGCTACGGGCCAGCCAGTAGTAATAGGTGCTTCGGTGTTTTTTAATATAATCTCTGAACGTATCCTGAATCAGGTACTCATATAATATCTCGTTCAGCAGCCGTAGCTCATTACGCAACAGGTAGTTTTTATCACTGCTGTAATCCTTTTCAAATGCCGCAACATACAATTCATCGTGCGTAGGTATGCCGCTTCGTTTGCGGTATTTCTTCAGGGCTGCATAAATCTGTTGAAGGCTCTTGCGCTTTTGTGCTTTAACTAAACCGTCAATCTTACCGATCTCGCGGTCGCTTAGTACGCGTAACACTTCCAATGCCCTCATGTTCCAAAATTACAATTGTATATAGACATTAATAATGTGAATTAAATCATATTTATCACAAACTAATTTTAAATTATTTTTTTTATATTTTATAATTTATTGTTTTTCAATACTATAATTTCATAATAGATATGATAAAAATATCAATAATTGAAGATTAATTTATCACACTCTGTGATATTTTGTGTTTAAGGCTCCGAAGGATACCGATAGTTTTGACCCACTAACCAAAGGTACCCCCAACTAAATGCACTTTATGAGATTATCCCTTCTACTAACATTATTGCTATTGCAAGCTACCCTACTTTTTGCCCAGGTTCCGCAGGCCGTAAATTACCAGGCTATTGCCCGCGATGGAGGTGGTAGCGTGTTGGCCAACAAGAACATTTCTGTACGTTTTACCATTAACAATGGTATAAACCCCGGCTTTCCTGTTTACCAGGAAACACAAACGGCGGTAACTAACCAGTTTGGTTTATTTACCTTAAAGATAGGTTACGGCAACCCTACCATCGGAAGCTTTGCGGCAATTAACTGGGCGGGAGGTAATAAATACCTGCTGGTAGAATACGACCCTAATGGTGGAAGCAATTACATTAACATGGGAAGCACCGAACTGGTTAGCGTTCCTTATGCTTTGTATGCTGAAACTGCCGGCAATGCAGCAGGCACCGGCCCAACGGGGCCTACAGGGGCCACTGGACCGGCAGGCGCAAACGGCCCGGCCGGTTCCACGGGTGCACAAGGAACTACCGGTGCAACAGGGCCAACGGGGCCGTCAGGAAATAACGGCGCAACCGGCGCAACCGGACCACAAGGTGTTAACGGGGCTGCAGGCGTAACCGGTTCAACCGGGGCCACTGGTGTAGGTATAACTAATATCATTGATAATGGCAATGGAACAATTACTATCGTTCTTTCCAACGGCACTATATATACTGTAGCATCGGGTGTAACAGGCGCCACGGGGCCACAGGGTAATGCTGGCCCACAAGGCTTGCAGGGTGCAACAGGTGCTACAGGCGCAAATGGGTTAGATGGAGCAACAGGACCACAAGGAGCAACAGGAGCTAATGGTGCTGACGGTGCAACAGGACCTCAAGGCCCAGCAGGTAATGATGGCGCCACTGGTGCACAAGGAGATACAGGTTCGCAAGGCGCTAACGGTTTAGATGGAGCTACAGGACCAACGGGTCCTACAGGAGCAACGGGCTCAGGTGGAGGTGCTACAGGTCCTACCGGCGATACCGGTCCACAAGGCTTACAGGGACCAACTGGTGCGAATGGATTAGATGGAGCAACAGGTCCGCAAGGAGCAACAGGAGCTAATGGCGCTGACGGTGCAACAGGACCCCAAGGCCCAGCAGGTAATGATGGTGCCACAGGTGCACAAGGTGATACAGGTCCGCAAGGCGCTAACGGTTTAGATGGAGCTACGGGACCCACTGGCCCTACCGGAGCAACGGGCTCAGGTGGAGGTGCGACAGGTCCTACCGGCGATACCGGTCCACAAGGTTTACAAGGACCAACAGGTGCTACAGGCGCAAATGGGTTAGATGGAGCAACAGGAGCTAATGGTGCTGACGGTGCAACTGGCCCTCAAGGCCCCGCAGGTTATGATGGCGCTACGGGAGCTACCGGACCACAAGGTGATACAGGTCCGCAAGGCGCTAACGGTACGAATGGTTTAGATGGTGTAACAGGACCTACTGGTCCAACAGGTGCCACCGGTTCAGGTGGTGGTGCTACAGGTCCTACCGGCGATACCGGTCCTCAAGGTTTACAAGGACCAACAGGTGCTACAGGCGCAAATGGGTTAGATGGAGCAACAGGTCCACAAGGAGCAACAGGAGCTAATGGTGCTGACGGTGCAACAGGACCCCAAGGCCCCTCAGGTAATGATGGCGCCACAGGTGCACAAGGAAATACAGGTCCTCAAGGCGCAACAGGTGCTAACGGTTTGGATGGAGCTACGGGACCCACTGGCCCTACCGGAGCAACGGGCTCAGGTGGAGGTGCGACAGGTCCTACCGGCGATACCGGTCCTCAAGGTTTACAAGGACCAACAGGTGCTACAGGCGCAAATGGGTTAGATGGAGCAACCGGCCCACAAGGAGCAACAGGAGCTAATGGAGTTGACGGTGCAACTGGTCCTCAAGGCCCCGCAGGTAATGATGGCGCTACGGGAGCTACCGGACCACAAGGTGATACAGGTCCGCAAGGTGCAACCGGTGCCAATGGGTTAGATGGCGTAACAGGACCCACAGGCCCTACCGGAGCAACGGGTTCAGGCGGCGGTGCTACAGGCCCTACTGGTGATACAGGCCCCCAGGGTTTACAAGGACCAACCGGCGCAAATGGGTTAGATGGAGCAACCGGTCCACAAGGAGTAACAGGAGCTAATGGAGTTGACGGTGCAACTGGCCCTCAAGGCCCCGCAGGTAATGATGGTGCCACTGGCGCGACAGGTGCACAAGGAGATACAGGTCTGCAAGGCGCTAACGGTTTAGATGGAGCTACAGGACCCACTGGCCCTACCGGAGCAACGGGTTCAGGTGGAGGTGCGACCGGTCCTACAGGCGATACCGGTCCTCAAGGTTTACAAGGACCAACAGGTGCTACAGGCGCAAATGGGTTAGATGGCGCAACAGGTCCACAAGGAGCAACAGGTGATACCGGCCCGCAAGGTTTACAAGGGCCAACTGGTGCAACAGGTTCTAACGGAACAAATGGAGTTACCGGAGCAACAGGTGATACCGGTCCACAAGGTGCACAAGGACCAACGGGAGCTAATGGTACTGACGGTGCAACTGGTCCTCAAGGCCCCGCAGGTAATGATGGTGCCACTGGCGCCACAGGTGCGACAGGCGCTAATGGTACAAATGGCGTAACCGGTGCAACTGGCGATACAGGACCGCAAGGTTTACAAGGCCCAACAGGAGCTACCGGCGATACTGGCCCACAAGGTCTACAAGGGCCAACTGGTGCGACAGGTTCTAACGGAACGAATGGCGTAACCGGTGCAACCGGCGATACAGGACCACAAGGTTTACAGGGTCCTACTGGTGCAACAGGTTCTACCGGAACGAATGGAGTTACCGGAGCAACCGGCGATACAGGCCCACAAGGTTTGCAAGGATCTACCGGCGCGACTGGTGCTAATGGTACAAATGGAGTTACCGGAGCAACAGGCGATACAGGACCACAAGGTTTGCAAGGACCTACCGGCGCGACAGGCGC
>WBZM01001025.1_pt1 | contig 31217 bp, 25 predicted proteins | sample 5204271 | NCBI WGS metagenome assembly WBZM01 (sample SAMN12344346, study PRJNA552823) | activated sludge metagenome | biome: Activated sludge suspended growth; feature: Nitrification reactor; material: Wastewater; isolation source: activated sludge from nitrification reactor of wastewater... | reverse complement strand
GGCTCACGGACCGATTTCTATCGCAGCCGGACCGTCGCCTGTCGAACTTGTAGCTCTCGGTCGCTGTGGCGACCTGTGGCCTACAAGTTCGGTGGCGCTCGTAGAACTTGTAGCTCTCGGTCGCTGTGGCGACCTGTGGTCTACAAGTTCGGTGGACCGGGACGACGCGCGACACGCGCCGGAGGACGGAGTGGAGCCGATGGGAATCGCATCCGATCCGGCGAGCCTCCCAAGATTGCAGTCATCGCGTGCTTCATCGGCCGCGAGCTGGGCGGTTGGCGGAGTAGCCGGTGGAGTAGCGGATCCGGTGCGGTTCCGTTGTCGCCAAGCTGCTGGAGCGAGCCTGCTCGATGAACGAGCCCCTTGATGAGCGGGGAATTCGAACGGCCCGGCCGATGTGGACAGTGTTTAGGTGGCCGGCAGCGATCAGGTCGTAGACGGTGCTGCGTCCGACGGCGAGCAGGTCAGCCGCCTCGGGGATCTTGACGAGGCCGTGGGTTTCTTGGGGTGCGGTGGCGTCGTTCATGGGGTGTCCAAGCGCGGGGACCCGTACTCGTCACGATGAATCTTCAGATCCTGTCGACGGCGCGTGGGCTCGGCCCGGCGACACCCTCGGGCGGGGAGGGGGCTCGGGTCGAGCGCTCGGGTGGTCAGCACGTCTCGTGCGGTCGCCGGCACCCGTGGTCGGGACACGAGTCGGCCGATGGACCGGCTGAGGTTCTGCTCGCCGTATTGACGCGTCAGCGTCAGAACCTGGCGTCAGTCGGTCCAGAGAGGGGCGAGGACTGCGGGGGCGGACGGGCCGGAGGACCTGTTCCGTTCGTGCTTCGCGTCGATGGTCCGTCTCGCCACCTTGCTACCGGGGTCAGTTGATGTGGCCAAGGAGCGGGACTGTGCCGTCCCCTGAACACGGCGCGGTGAGGGCCTGACCTTCACGACAGATGCTCTGCCGCTGACGACTCCGGCTGGCTGGAGACCGCGCCGGGATCTACTCGCTGGTGTACGACGCGCCGGCTGCTGTTCTCTATCCGAGGATGAGCAGCGGCAGGCTGAGGATGACGAGGGCGATGTTGAGCCCGAACGCGAGTCCCGAGGGCAGCGTCAACGCTGCCACGAGGAACGCGATCTCTGCGACGTGTGTGCGGCGGGTGGCGAGTAGCCATATTGCGGCGCCAGCGCTCGTGGTGCCGATCAGCAGTACCGCGGTCCACCACAAGGCGGAGTAGTGAACTCGTGTCACCCACGCGACGGTGGCGGTGGTGATCGTCAGCGGGGCAAAGGCGACGAGAGCCACCGCATGTCGATGTCGGGCCGAGAGTCACTGGCTCCGTAGGGGTAGGAGCGATGCGATCTCGACACTTGGTAGTGGCGGAACAGTCGCGAGCTGCCCGGACTCGGTTGGATCAGACCTCATCGGACATGACGGCCGATCGCGCGTGACGCCTGCAGCCGCAGAGGAGATTCCACTTGACCGCACCAGAGCGATCGGGCCGCCACCGCACGATCCCGACTTGATGACCTCGCCCAATCGGACACTGACCCGCCTCCCACGTCCATCCGGCATTTCATGCCGGCTGCGAAGGTGGCAACCGATACCGTCGCCAAGGTGCGAGCGGAATGGAAGGTCCTGCGGGCGTCTGCCATTGCAGTCGTCTGCTTCCTGATCGGCGCTGGCGCGACCGCCTGCGGTGACGACACCAACGACACGTCGACCATGAAGGCGCCGACTTCGTCTGAGAACGTGGCCTCGACGATCCCGGCGGACGAACAGGTGGACCTCCAGTTCAGAGCGGTGCTGAAGGACCTGCCGGCCGGCACCTCGACAGTCGAGGGCCTGGAGCCGGACCAGGTTGTCCTGACCGACACCGACGGGCAGTCGCTGTTGCTCGGACCCGTGCTCCTGGAGGGCGCAGTCTTTGAATCGGCTGAAGCCCAACCTGATCCTCAGGGCGAGTACTGGCAGGTAGTCCCGGTGTTCCGCTCGGGAGCGCAGGGCATCGACGGCTTCAACAAGGTCGCCGAGCAGTGCTACTCGGCTGCTCCGACGTGCCCGGCGACTGCCGGTGGTCCGGGCCGGATTGCGATGGTCCTCAACGGCGAGGTAGTGACTGCGGCCGCCATCAACACGCCCTCGTTCGATCGTGAATCTATTGCGATCGCTGGTGGCTTCTCCGAAGAGACGGCGAGAAGCATCGCCAAGGGGTTGACGGGTCAGGCCAGCTGACGGCGTTGTGTCAGCCCCCCCCAGAGGGGAGCACGAGCCACTACATAGCGGCCGTACCTTGGCGCCGCACCTCCGAGCATCGTCTTCGCAGGGCGCGCGTTTCGGACCTTGCCAGTGATCCGTGCCCTTCCCAGCACAAATCCAGCAACCGGTTCCACGGTGGTGTCAGGGTCGTGCACGGCGGTCCTGAAGTTGTCCGCCTCGACGTCGATGCCCCTGCTGAAGGAAGCGTTGTCGCTCGGGTGCGGCCGTTCGAGCGTTTCCGCCGGGGCGTGGTGGTCAGCCAGACCGAGTCTCGAGCGGAGTCGACTCCTGGTTCGTCCCTGCGATGCGCGGTGCTGGACCAGGACCGAGCCCACACGGAGCGGTCCGACAACGGACAAAAGCGCCGAGCGGTTGCACCCCGATCCGCCGAGTCAGGTCCGTGGGCGACCGCAACTGTGTGCGGAATCCTGTGGCGTGGGAGATGGTCAGCCCTGACCGTCACGATGGTCAGACGTTTCCTCCGGATACGTCGGGACCGCTACGGTTGATCTCGGGCGACGGTCCCTTGCCGGGCGAGCGCGGGGGACCAACTGACCACCTGGGCGTATCCTTGCGGGGTGACCATCACCGTCGACCTCCCGGATGAGGCCCTAGCTCGTCTGCGCGCAGAGGCGGAGCGTCGGGGGATCTCGTTCGACGAGCTGCTCGTCGAGTTCGCTGGGACGCTGCCGTCCGACAGCGGCGAGTCGAAGCCGAAGCTGGCGTTCATCGGCTCGGGTGCGTCGAAGGACGGCATCTCGGACAAGGTCGACGAGCTGCTCGCGGACGGCTTCGGCCGATCCTGACGGTGCTCGTCGTCGACGCCGGCGTCCTGGTCGCCGCTGCCGACCGATCAGATCCGGCGCACGAGCGGTTTGCGGCGCTGCTCGCCAGCCCGGCGGGCCCGATCGTCACGACCGGGCTGGTCATCGCCGAGGCGTCCTACCTGATCAGTCGGGAGCTCGGCGCCGGACCCGAGGCCTTGCTCTTCCAGGCGATCGCCCAGGGCGAGGTTCACGTCGCGGATCTTGTGCAGTCCGATTGGGTACGGATCCACCAGCTCGTCGAGGACTACCGGGACCTGCCACTCGGCGGCACCGACGCGAGCGTGATCGCTCTGGCGGAGCGTCTCGACCAGTCGACCGTGGCCACTCTGGACCATCGTCACTTCGGCGTGGTGCGACCAGCGCACCGGGACTCGTTCGACCTGCTGCCCTGATCGGTGATCCGGGCAGCCTCGGCCGCCGAGAGCGATCAGATCGTCGGGTCCGGAAGCCGGGCTGCGGACGTCGGCAGACGACATCCCAGTACTGGAGAAGGTTCTACGGATGTCGACGTCCCGTGCGGGACGCCGACAGACCCCGGAGTGGAGCCGATGGGAATTGAACCCACGACCTCTTCCATGCCATGGAAGCGCTCTCCCAACTGAGCTACGGCCCCGTGAGGGCGACACTGTAGTCGGCCGGCGCGGGTGTCGCGAATCGACCGGACCACGACGGTTCGGCGTCGGTTCCGGGCAGCCTCGGTGCCGTCGGTAGTCTGCCGCCCATGTCCGAAGCTGCCAGCGCCGGCCCCTCGGGCGCCCCCGACGCGCCGACGATCGACCCCTACCGACCCCAGGAGATCGAGCCGCACTGGCAGGCCTACTGGCGTGAGCGCGGCACCTACGAGGTCGACAACGACGATCCCCGCCCGCGCAGCTACGTGCTGTGCATGTACCCGTACCCCTCCGGTGCGGCGCACATGGGCCACGTCCGCAACTACACCTTCGGCGACCTCCTCACCCGCTACCGCACCATGCAGGGCGAGGCGGTGCTGTCGCCGATGGGCTTCGACAGCTTCGGGCTGCCCGCCGAGAACGCGGCGATCAACACCGGCGTGCACCCGCGCACCTTCACCGACGAGCGCATCGAGATGCTGCGCAGCTCGATCACCCGCATCGGAGGCGTCTACGACTGGCGCCGCGAGGTGCGCAGCCACAGCCCCGAGTACATCCACTGGTCCCAGTGGATCTTCCTGAAGTTGTTCGAGGCCGGCCTGGCCTACCGCAAGGCGGCGCCGGTCAACTGGTGTCCGGGATGCCAGACCGTGCTCGCCAACGAGCAGGTCGTCGACGGGCGCTGCGAGCGCTCCGGCGACGCGGTCGAGCGGCGCGACCTCGAGCAGTGGTACCTGCGGATCACCGACTACGCCCAGCAGCTCCTCGACGACCTCGAGCTGGTCCAGTGGCCCGAAAGGGTCGTCACCCAGCAGCGCAACTGGATCGGCCGCTCCGAGGGCGCCGAGTTCGAGATGGCCGTCGTCGACGCCGACGGCTCGGCGCGCGCCGACCTTCCCGGTGTCGCCAGCGTCCGGGTGTTCACCACCCGACCCGACACCAGCTACGGAATGACGTTCTGCGTGCTCGCCCCCGAGCACCCGCTCGTCGAGGTCATCACCACCGCGGAGCGGCGCGCCGAGGTCGACGCGTTCGTGGAGCGGGTCCGCAACACCGCCGAGATCGACCGCCTCTCGGCCGAGGGCGCCCTCGCGGACCGGGGCTGCGCCACCGGTGCCTACGCCCTCAACCCCTTCACGGGGACCCCGGTGCCGATCTACCTGGCCGACTACGTGCTGGCCACCTACGGCACCGGCGCGGTGATGGCGGTGCCGGGCGAGGACCAGCGCGACTGGGACTTCGCCACCGCGTTCGGCATCCCGATCGTCGAGACCGTCGAACGTCCCGACGGCTGGGACGGCGAGGCGTACTCCGGGCCGGGCCTCCACGTGAACTCGCCGGTCGATCCCGATGCCGTCCCCGGTCCGGACCTCAACGGGGTCGAGGTCGCGGCGGCCAAGGACGCCGCGATCGCCTGGCTCGAAGAGGCCCGGCACGGCGAGCGCACCGTCAACTTCCGGCTCCGGGACTGGCTGGTGAGCCGCCAGCGGTTCTGGGGATGTCCGATCCCGATCGTGTACTGCGAGGCCTGCGGGCCCCGACCCGTCCCGCTCGACGAACTGCCCGTGCTCGCGCCCGACGACGTCGAGTTCCGCCCCACCGGACAGTCGCCGCTGCGCTTCCACGAGGGGTTCCTGCACACCACGTGCCCCGACTGCGGCGGCCCCGCCACCCGCGAGACCGACACGATGGACACCTTCGTCGACTCGTCGTGGTACTTCCTGCGCTTCTGCGACCCGTGGAGCGTGGACGCCCCGTTCTCCAAGGAGGCGGTGCAGGACTGGATGCCGGTCGACCAGTACATCGGCGGGGCCGAGCACGCCGTGCTGCACCTGATGTACGCCCGCTTCTTCACCAAGGCGCTGTCGGACCTGGGCGTCGCCCCCGCCGCGCTGCGCGAGCCGTTCACCCGGCTGTTCACCCAGGGCATGATCCGCCTCGACGGCACCAAGATGTCCAAGTCCAAGGGGAACCTGGTCGCACCCGAGGAGATCATCGACACCCTGGGTGCCGACACGCTGCGCCTGGCGCACCTGGCGGTCAAGCCGCCCGAGGAGGACGTCGACTGGGAGGACTTCGGCCTGGACGGTTGCGCCCGGTTCCTCAACCGGCTGTGGCGCCTGGCCGTGCCCGGATCCGACCTGCTCGCCGCCACCCGCGACGGCGATCGCAGCGACGCGGACGTCGCCGTCGTCAAGGCCACGCACCGGCTGATCGCCGACGTGACCGATGCCTTCGAGCGGTGGTCCTACAACGTGGCGGTCGCCAAGGCGATGGCGTTCCTCAACGACCTGTACCGCTACGTGCAGTCCGACGCCGGCGCCCACGGGCAGGTCCTCGCCGACGCGGTCGACGCCCTGCTGCTGCTGCTCGCCCCGGCCGCTCCGCACATCACCGCCGAGCTGTGGTCGCGGCGCGGCGCCGCCTCGGGAGCTCCCGGCCGCCACGTGCACGAGGAGCCGTGGCCGGTCCCGGACGCCGACCTGCTCGTCGAGGACGCGGTGACCATGGTCGTGCAGGTCGCGGGCAAGGTCCGGGACCGCATCGAGGTGCCCGCGGACGCGGACGAGGAGACGTGTCGGGCCCTCGCCCTGGCGTCGGAGAAGGTCCGGACCCAGCTCGGTGACGCCGAGCCCCGCAAGGTCATCGTCCGACCGCCGAAGCTGGTCAACATCGTCCCGTGAGATCGTCCCCTGAGACCGTCCCCTGAGACCGCCCGCGAGAGGTCGTGACGACCGGCGCCAGCGACGGTCGTAACCTTCTCGTCATCCGAGGAGTCGAACGAAACGTGCTGTCGAACGAGCTGTCCCTGATCTCCCGCATCGAGTCCGTCGCCGAGCACGGCGGCGGAAAGGTGACCTTCGTCGACGGCGACGACCACACCACCCTCACCTGGGGTCAGCTGCACGCCGAGGCCCGCGCCGTGGCCGCCGCGCTGCAGGCCCGTGGTGTCGGCCCCGGCGATCACGTCGCCCTGCTGGGTCCGACCACGCGTCGGCTGGTGACCGCCATCCAGGCGATCTGGCTGACCGGCGGCGCCCTGGTCACCATGCCGCTGCCCATGCGGATGGGGGCGCTCGACCAGTTCATCGAGCAGACCCGCACCCGGATCCGGCGTTCGGACTCCAAGGTCGTCGTCATCGACAGCCAGCTGGCCGCGTTCGTCGAACCGGTCGAGGGGGATCCGCCCTTCATCGGGCTCGACGAGCTGTTCGTCGCCGACGGCCCCACGGCCGAGGACTACGTGCGTCCCGCCGACGACCCGTCCTCGCTGGCCATCCTGCAGTTCACCTCCGGCTCCACCTCCGAGCCGAAGGGGGTGATGCTCCCGCACCAGAACATCTGCCACAACCTCGACGGAGCGTGGATCTCCGCCGAGCTCAGCCACGACGAGGTGATCGTCAGCTGGCTGCCCCTCTACCACGACATGGGTCTGGTCGGGTTGCTGACCATCCCGATGACCCGCGACACCAACCTGGTGCAGGGCGCGCCTCAGGACTTCCTGGCCAAGCCGATCCGCTGGATGCGGTGGCTGAGCCAGTTCGAGGGGACGGCCTCGGCGGGTCCGAACTTCTCGTATGCGTTGGCCACCCGGGCGCTCAAGCGCACCGACGAGGAGCTCGACCTGTCGCAGGTCCGCATGTTCCTCAACGGCGCGGAGCCGATCGACGCGCCGACGTTCCGACGCTTCCTCGAGGCGGGTGAGCGCTTCGGGCTGGAGCCCGGTGTGGCGTTCCCGGCCTTCGGGATGGCCGAGGTGTGCATCGCCGGATGCTTCCCCACGCCGGGCAAGGGCCTGATCACCGACGTGGTCGACCGTGCCGCGCTCGAGCGGGACCAGAAGGCGGTCCCCGTCGACGCCGACACCGAAGGCGCCGTCGAGCTCGCGCTGCTCGGCCGCCCGGTCCCCGGCCTCGAGATCTCGATCCGTGACGCGAAGACGGGCGAGGAGTGCGGTGACCGGCGGGTGGGGGAGCTGCGCATCGCCGGCAACTCGCTGACCACCGGCTACTACAACCAGCCCGACGCGACAGCGGAGCTGATCACCGACGGGTGGCTCAACACCGGTGACCTCGCCTACACCGTGGGCGGTGAGCTGGTGATCTGCGGACGCATCAAGGACGTGATCATCGTCGGCGGCCGCAACATCTACCCGCAGGACATCGAGAAGGTCGTGGGTGAGGTGGATGGTGTGCGGACCGGCAACGTGATCGCCTTCGGCATCGAGGGTCGCCAAGGTGCCCAGAACGTCATCGTGGTCGCCGAGGCCAAGTCGGCCACCGACGAGCTCGAGCGTGAGATCACCCGTGTCGCCACCGACGCGGTCGGCCTGCCGCCCAAGGAGGTCATCCTGGTGCAGGCCGGCTCGGTGCCCAAGACCTCGTCGGGCAAGCTCCAGCGCTCGGCGTGTCGGCTCCAGTACCTGGCCGACGAGCTCGACCGCCTCGACCGTCCCTGATTCCACCTCTCCCGATCCGCCGTCGCTGCCGCGACGGTCGCCCGCGTCGGGTCGGCCCCACACTTGACCGTTCGGTCTAGTGTGACTGGCGCCACGCCGGCCGAGGGGTCCGACGGGCGGGGGTCGACCCGACCGGACCGGTCGGGACCAGGGGGTCAAGAGCGGTTGCGGCAGCGACGGTCGGCATCACGACGGGGGAGGCGCGGGTGAGGCCCGCGCGGGTCGCGCCAGGCCAGGATGCGCTGCGGGCGGTCGTCCGGGTGGTCGGTCCGGCCGTCGTGATCCTGGCCATCCAGCTGATCTGGTTCCCCATGCCCGTCGGCGGGATCCTGTCCGGCGTCGTGCTCGGGCTGTTGGGCTCGCTGTCGGCCCTCGGACTCGCATTGATCTGGCGTGCGAACCGCGTGGTCAACTTCGCTCAGGGCGACCTCGGCACGGTCCCGGCCACCCTCGCCGTCCTGCTGATCACCCTGACGGGTCTGCCGTGGCTTCTCGGCATGACGATCGGGTTGGCCGCCGCCGTGCTGGTGGGCCTGTTCGCCGACGTCCTCGTGATCCGTCGGTTCTTCCGGGCGCCTCGGCTGATCATGACCGTCGCCACGCTCGGGCTGTCGCAGATCCTCGCCTTCGGCACGCTCTACCTGCCCGAGCTGTGGGGCGAGGGACCGGCGATCAGGTCGCTTCCGGCACCGTTCGAGTGGAAGGCGGACATCGGTGGCGTGGTGTTCGACGGCAACGACCTGATCGCCGTCGTGGCCGCTCCGACGATCCTGATCGCGGTGGCGCTGGCCCTTCGCCTGACCGACACCGGTGTGGCGGTGCGCGCCGCGGCCGAACGCTCCGACCGTGCCGCCGGCCTCGGGATTCCGGTCCGTCGGCTCGAGGCGCAGGTGTGGACCATGGCCGCGGTCCTGTCGTTCTGCTCCGTAGCTCTTACCGCGGGAGTGGCGAGCCTGCCGTTCAGCTTCGGGCTGGGGCTCACCGTCCTGCTGCGGGCTCTCGCCGCCATGGTCGTCGGTCGGATGACGCACCTCGTGGCGATCACGGTGACGGCGGTTTCGCTCGGGGTGCTCGAATCGGGGATCCGTTGGACCACCGGGGAGTCGTGGCTGGTATCTCCGTTCTTGGCCGTACTGATCGTCGTCAGCCTCCTGCTCGAACGTCGGGGCACCAGCCGCGCGGATCAGGACCGGACCTCGTCGTGGCGAGCCAGTGGCGACGTGCGCCCCACCCCATGGTCGCTGGCCCGGCTGCCCGAGGTGCGAGCCGCCCGTGTGGCGGGCGCGCTGGCCCTCGCCGCGGTGGCGCTGGGGTTGCCGCAGGTGATCGGCACGAACGGACAGATCAAGGCCGGAGTCGTCCTGGTGTTCGCCACCATCGGAACGTCGATCGTGGTCCTGACCGGCTGGGCCGGGCAGGTCTCTCTCGGTCAGATGGCCTTCGTAGGCGCCGGCGGGGCCGTCGGCGCGTGGGCCATGGTCGACCACGGGTGGGACCCGCTCGTCGCCCTGGTCGTCGCCTCTGCCGTCGGGGCGGTCGTGGCGGTGGCGGTTGGGTTGCCCGCCCTGCGTCTGCGGGGCATGTACCTGGCGGTCACGACCCTTGCGCTGTCGCTCGCGGCGTCCGACTGGATCTTCTCGAACAAGGTCGCCGACTGGATCCCCCGTGGCTCGTTCCCCCGGCCGGCCCTGTTGGGTCGGATCGAGCTCGACTCCCCGCTGCGCATCTACTACTTCGCGCTGGCGGTGCTGGTGCTGTCCGTCCTCGCTCTGCGAGGCGTCCGCAACAGCCGCACCGGGCGGGTCCTGATCGCGCTGCGCGACAACGAGGCCGGCGCAACGGTGTACGGGATCTCCACCACCCGGGCCAAGCTCACAGCCTTCGCCCTCTCCGGTGCGGTCGCTGCGATGTCCGGAGTCGTCCTGGTCATCAGCCAAGGGGCGTTCCGCGAGGTCACCTACGGCCCTTGGGAGTCGGTCGACGTGTTCGTCGCCACGGTGATCGGCGGTCTCGGATCGCTGGCCGGAGCGGTCATCGGCGCGGTGTTCCAACGCGGTGCCCAGTGGCTGCTTCCGGCCCCGTGGTCGTTCCTGGCCACCGGGTTGGGCGTGCTGGTCGTGCTGCTGTCCATGCCTGACGGTCTGGGCGGACTGGCGTTCCGGGTCCGGGACCGGTTCCTGGCCTGGGCGGCCCGCCGTCACGGGGTCGCGAGCCTGGCGATCGACCGCACCCACCAGGACGGTTCGGCCGATGACGCCGTCCTCGAGCGGGCGGTGGCCTCGGTCACGGCCTCGGTCGCCGCCGAGGGGGGATCCCCGGCCGACCGTTCCACCGGCACGCCACCGTCGCCGGCGGTCCCGTCCAGCACCGATCCCGATCCCGATCCCGATCCCGAACCCGAGGCCGTGCGATGACGAGCGTCGGTCACCACGCCGCGACCGAACCCCACATCACCACCGAGGACCTGCGCGAGTCGGTCAAGGGGATCGTGTCGCCGCGGCGGTGGGCGGCAACCCTCGCTCACCCCAGGCGGGCACTCGGCGAAGTGGCCGGCTCCGGTCCGGTGTTCGCGCTGCTGATCCTGTTCGGCCTCAACTGCGTCGATGAGCTCGACCGCACCGGCTTCGGCATCCTGCTGCCCAACGTCCGCGACGCGTTCGGCATGTCCAACACCGGCATCCTCACCCTGGTGGCGCTCACCCTGCTCGGCGCCTTCCTGATGCAGATGCCGATCGCGGTGTGGGCCGACCGCGGCAACCGGGTGTTCATCACCCTGCTCGGCGCGGCGACGTGGGCGGCGTTCTCGATCATGACCGGGTTGTCCACCGCGATCTGGATGCTGATCGTCGCCCGCGCCGGTGCGGGCATCGGACGGGCCGTGGTCGACCCCACCCACGCCTCGCTGCTGTCGGACTGGTTCCCGGTCGACCGGCGGCCGGCGGTGTTCAGCTTCCACCGGGCGGCCAACGTCCTGGGCCAGTTCCTCGGCCCGCTGCTGGCCGGTGGGATCGCCTACCTGACCGACTGGCGGGTGCCGTTCCTGGTCTTCGCCGTGCCGACGGTGATCCTGGTGGTCCTGGGGACCCGGATGAAGGAGCCGATCCGTGGCGCCCAGGAGCGCCGGGCGTCGGGCGCCTCCGACGAGGTCGTCGAGACCGAGGAGCCGATACCGAGCTTCGCCGAGTCGTGGCGGCTGCTGTGGAAGATCGAGGTGCTGCGCCGCATCTGGTACGCGGTGCCGTTCCTGGCCGTGTCGCTGATCGGGTTCGTGTCGCTGGCCAGCCTCCTCTACTCCGACGTGTACCGCCTCGACGAGCTCCAGCGGGGGTACCTGGCTGCGGTGGTCGAGCCGTTCCAGCTGCTCGGTCTGGCCGTCGGTGCCCGTCTCGGCACCCGGCTGTTCCTCAAGAGCCCGGCGCTGATCTTCCGGCTGCTGCGCTGGGTCAGCTTCGTCGCCGCGGCGCTCGCGGCCGGGTTCGCCTACGCCCCGAACATCGCGGTCGCGGTGGTGTTCAACGTCCTGCTGACCGCGGACCTGGCCATCCTCCTGCCGGGGATCCTGGCCACGTTGTCGCTGGCGATCCCGGCCCGGGCCCGCGCCGTCGGGTTCTCGGTGGCGTCGTGGTGGGCCATCCCCGGCCTCGCCCTGTTGCCGCTCATCGGCTGGATCGGTGACAACTGGGGAACCCGCCTGGGCATGCTGGTCATGACGCCGATCCTGCTGGTCGGCGGTCTGATGATCTCCTCGGGTGGCTCGGTCATCCAGCGTGACATCGAGGACGTGTGGAAGTCCTCCACCGCCCGGTCCCAGGCGCTGCTCGAGCGACGGGCGGGACGTTCCAAGCTGCTGCTCGTCCGCGACCTCAACGTCGGCTACGACGGACTCCAGGTCCTCTTCGACGTCAACATGGAGATCGCCGAGGGCGAGATCGTCGCCCTGCTCGGCACCAACGGCGCCGGCAAGTCGACCCTGCTGCGGGCGATCACCGGGATCACCGAGGCCGACTTCGGGGCCGTCATCTTCGACGGACGCGACATCACCCACGCCCCACCGAACGAGATCGCCGCGCTCGGCGTCGCGTCCATGCCCGGAGGTGCCGGGGTGTTCCCCGGGCTCAGCGTGCGCGAGAACCTGCGGTCCGCGGGGTGGCTGGTGCGCCGCGACCGCCCTGAGCTCGACGCCCGGACGGCCGAGGTGCTCGAGGTGTTCCCCGTGCTGGCCGAGCGGCTGGAGGAACCCGCGTCGAACCTGTCGGGCGGCCAGCAGCAGATGCTCGCCCTGGCGATGGCGCTGCTGTCGCGACCCAAGCTCCTGATCATCGACGAGCTGAGCCTCGGCCTGGCGCCGGTGGTGGTCGGCAAGCTCGTCGAGCTGGTGCGCGAGGTGGCGGCCGGCGGGACCACGGTGCTGCTGGTCGAGCAGTCGGTGAACGTCGCGCTCGGCATGGCCGGCACCGCCTACTTCATGGAACGGGGCCGGGTGCAGTTCTCCGGCCCCGCCGAGGAGCTGTTGAACCGTCCGGACCTCCTGCGGGCGGTGTTCCTGGCGGAGTCGGTCGCCGCAGCCGGGGCCAACGACGGGGCGAACGGCGGGAACGGCACCGGACCGGACACCCGGCCCGCTGAGCCGCCGATCAATGCCGACCCGGCGTTGGAGCTGGTCGCGGTCACCCGGCGCTTCGGGGGGATCAACGCCGTCGACCAGGTCAGCCTGAGCGTCGCCCCCGGCGAGATCGTCGGCCTGATCGGCCAGAACGGCGCCGGCAAGACCACGATCCTCGACCTGATCAGCGGGTTCCAGCCCCTCGACGGCGGCCGCATCCTCCTGAACGGCTACGACCTGTCACACCTGTCGGCCGCGCACCGGGCGCGCCACGGGCTCGGCCGGACCTTCCAGGGTGGGCGGTTGTTCCCCGGGTTGACCGTGGCCGAGACGGTCGCGGTGTCCCTCGACCGGTCGGTCTCGGTCAAGGACCCGATCAACGCCGCATTGCGCCTGCCCGCCGCCCACGACAGCGAGGTGGCGGTCGGCCGGCGGGTCCGACAGCTGCTCGAGCTGTTCGGACTGATGGACTACCGCGACAGCTTCACCTCCGAGCTGTCCACCGGCACCCGCCGGATCGTCGAGCTGGCCTGCGTCGTCGGCCACCAGCCCTCGGTGTTGCTCCTCGACGAACCAGCCGGCGGCGTGGCCCAGAAGGAGGTCGAGCAGCTCGGCGCCCTGCTGGGCCGCATCCGCAGCGAGCTGGGCTGCGCCATGTTGGTCATCGAGCACGACATGCCGCTGGTGGCCGGATTGGCCGACCGGCTGGTCGCCCTCGAGACCGGGGCGGTGATCGCCGAGGGTGCGCCGACCGACGTGCTCGCGGACCCACGGGTGATCGCGTCCTACCTGGGGGACGACCACCTGGCCGTCGCCCGATCCGGCCACACGAACTGAACCCCGCAACAGGAGGAAGCACATGAAGACCATGGAAGATCCCCAGGGGTCCGGCTCCAGTCCGCTGCGCAAGTGGGGTCCGCTGATCGCGGTGGTGGCGGTGATCGCCGTCGTGGTCGGGCTGCTGGTGAGCCGCGGTGGCGGTGACGACACCTCGGCGAGCACGACGACCACACCATCGGGGGGCACGGACCTGCCCGAGGGGGTCGTGTCGTTCTCGGCCGCGAAGGCCGACGGCACCGTCGACGACATCGATTGGGGGAAGCGCTGCGACACCGACACCGGCGTGCTCGCCATCCCGATCTTCCCGGCGCCGGAGTGCTACAAGCCGTTCACCGGCGACAACGGCGGCGAGACCACCGTCGGCGTCACCGCCGACACGATCAAGCTGGTCGTCTACCTGCCCCAGGAGAACGACCCGATCCTGAGCTTCATCTACAAGCAGGTCGGCAACACCGACACGCCGACCCAGCTGTTCGAGAGCTACCAGGGCTACAACCAGCTGCTCGCCACCTACTACGAGACCTACGGACGCAAGGTCGAGCTGGTCCGTTACGACGCCACCGGCAACATCCAGGACGAGGTGGCGGCCACCGCGGACGCCGAGACGATCGCCCGTGACATCAAGCCGTTCGCCGTACTCGGTGGGCCCAGCCTCACCGAGGCGTTCGCCGACACGCTCGCAGCGAACAAGATCACCTGCGTGTCGTGCACGCCGGGTCAGCCCGGGCAGTGGTACCTCGACCGGGCCCCCTACATCTGGGACATCCAGAAGAACACCGACCAGAACCTCCAGATGGTCGCCGAGTACCTGGGCAAGCGGGTGGCACACCATCCCGCGGCGTACGGCGGCGACGCCGTCAAGGGCAAGGACCGCAAGCTCGGCCTGATCGCCCTCTCCTCCAGCCCGCAGTCCGACGAGATGCGACAGAAGTTCCTCGACGACCTGAAGAAGAACTACGACACCGAGTTCGCCCAGGTCGCCACCTACACCGACCCGGTCGCCCTCGCCGGCCAGGCCGGCGAGACGATGGCCAAGATGAAGTCCGACGGGATCACCTCGGTCGTCTTCATCGGCGACCCGCTGGCGCCGCAGACGCTGACCAAGAACGCGACCGAGCAGGGGTTCTTCCCCGAGTGGATCGTGACCGGCTCGGCGCTGGTCGACACCACGATCTTCGCCCGCACCTACGACCAGTCGCAGTGGGCCCACGCGTTCGGGCCGTCGAACCTGTTCGCCCGGTCCAGCGGGAACCTGACCGGGCCGACGTTCCTCTACAAGTGGTTCTTCGGCAAGAACCCGCCCGCCGAACAGGTCGCCCTGCTGCTGCCCAACCTCCAGCTGTTCTACGCCGCCTTCCAGGGCATCGGGCCGAACCTCTCACCGGAGATGCTGCGCGAAGCCCTGTTCCGTGCGCCGATCGTCAAGAGCACCGTGCTGACCCCGCAGATCAGCTGGGGTGACCACGACATCTGGCCGACCACCGACTACGCCGGTCTCGACGACCAGACCGAGATCTTCTGGAACCCGACCGCGACCGGCCCCGACGAGCTCGGCAAGGACGGGACCGGGATGTGGGCCTACGTCGACGGAGGCAAGCGCTACCTGCCGGGTCAGTGGCCGGACTCCGCGGCGAAGGTGTTCGCGGATGCCCCCGACCCCGTGACCTTCTACACGCAGCTGCCCGAGGGCATCACGCTGCCGACCTACGAACCCCTGAAGCCCGCGGGCTGAGCCGCCAGGCCCCCGCTCCGGGGCCGCGGGGCCGTGGGAGATCAGTCCTCGTCGGGACGCTGGCGGAGGAACTCCTGCAGCTCCGCGGCCAGCTCGTCGCCGGAGGGGATGCGCTCGAAGTCGATCGTCGGGGCGTCGACGGGCCCGTCGGCCAGGCCCTGGTCGACGAACTCCTCGAGCTGGGTGACCATCGCCTGGTGCTGGGGGTTCTCGGCCACCAGCTCGTCGATGCGGATCCGGGTGGCGGCCGCGTCCGCGGCCAGCTGGCCGCGGTGCGCGTCGATGCCGGCCACGTCGGCCAACCCGTCGAGCAGCGCCAGGCTCGCCGCGGGGTAGGGCATGGTCGACACGTAATGGGGGACCTGGGCCCACAACCCCAGGGCGGGGAGCCCGGCCCGGTTGGCGTCCACGTCGATGACGGTCTGGATCCCGCCGGGCACGTCCAGCGTCCCCCGCACGTAGCCGTGCAGGTCGTCGGACAACTTGGCCGACGACGTGGTGACCGACAGCAGCACGTCGCGGGTGTGGGGTACGGGGGCGGGATAGGCGCCCAGTCCGACGACCATGCGGCACCCGAACTCGAGCGCCAGGTCCAGCACCGCCTCGGAGAACGCCCGCCACTCGAAGTCGGGCTCGGCGCCCACGAGCAGCAGCAGGTCGTGGCCATGGGCGTCGGTGCCGGCCAGGAGCTCGATCGACGGCCACGCCAGGTTGGTGATCAGGCCGTTGACGAGGTGCATGATCGGACGGCGGGCACGGTGGTCGAGCAGCCGGTCGGCGTCGAAGGTGGCGACCACCTCGGCATCCGCGCCGGCGCGCACCGCGGAGACGGCGTTGACGGCGCCGAGGCCGGAGTCGATCCAGCCCTCGAGCCCGACGACGAGGACGGGGTCGGTCAGCTCGGGGTTGAGCTCCCTCTGGACGAGCGAGGACACGTCAGCCGATCCCGTCCGCGGCGGTCACCGTCATGTCCGACAGGGCGTCGAGCATGGAGCGGAACCCCTGCACCTGATCGGCCGGCACGTCGCCCATGGCGCCCCCGGCGTAGCGGGCGTAGACCCCGGCGATGATGCAGGTCAGCTTCCAGTACCCGAAGGCGATGTAGTAGTCGAGCTGCGACAGGTCCCGCTGCGAGCCCGCGGCGTACCGTTCGATCAGCTCGGCCTTTCGGGGGAACCCCTCGAGAGCGGTCGGCGACGCCTGGGGCAGCACCGCGGCCTGGTCCGGGTCGGACCAGTACACCCAGAGCAGACCGAGGTCCGCGAGCGGATCGCCGAGCGTGCAGATCTCCCAGTCGAGCACCGCCTTCACGGACCCGTCGTCGGCCAACATGCAGTTGTCGAGCCGGTAGTCGCCGTGCACGATGGCCGAGCCCTGCTGCGGAGGGATCGCGGCGGCCAGCCTGTCGTGGATCCGGTCGACCTCGGGCAGTCCCAGCCCGCCGTCGACCTGGGAGTCCGACGCCTGGAACTGGCCGTACCAGCGCTTGAGCTGGCGGGCGATGTAGTCGTCCTTGCGGCCCAGGTCGCCCAGGCCGACCGCGTCGACGTCGACGGCGTGGATGGCGGCCATGACGTCGACGAGCGACTCGCCTGCGGTGCGGCGCTGGGCCGGGCTCAGCGCCGCCGCATCCGCGGCACCGCGGACCACCCGACCGTCGACGAAGTCCATGACGTAGAACGGCACGCCGTTGACCGACTCGTCGGTGCAGAGCCCCACCGCCGGGGGAACCGGCACGTCGGTGGGGCCGAGCGCGGAGATGATGCGGTGCTCCCGCCCCATGTCGTGGGCGGTGGCCAGGACCTGGCGCAGCGGTGGTCGGCGCAGCACCCAGCGTCGGGCGTCGCGGTCGGTCACCGAGAAGGTCAGGTTGGAGTGACCGCCGGCGATCAGCTCGAACCGCAGCGGTGGTGCGACGTCGACGACGTGGTCGGTGAACCACGTCGTCACCCCGTCGGCGTCGATGCCGGCGGGCACGGTCTCGATGTCGTCGGTCGCCTCGGATGCTTCGGTCACACGTCCCCCTGGGTCGGTCGCCACGCTACTGCGGGTGTCGACACGACGGTGTCGGCCCCGGACGGGCCCGCGGAGGGTCGCCGTCGTAGACTCCCCGGGTCATCCGAAGCGGTGCCGGCAAGCCGTCACGGCCACGCCACGCGCCTCCACCACCCACCCGCACGCACACCAGGAGCTCCGTCGTCCCATGGCCGATGTCACCGACGCCACCTTCACCACCGACGTCGTCGAGCGCTCCCGCACGGTGCCCGTGGTCGTCGACCTGTGGGCGGAGTGGTGCGGGCCGTGTCGGACGTTGGGCCCGATCCTGGAGAAGGTCGTCGCCGACACCGGCGGCCAGGTCGAGCTGGCCAAGGTCGACATCGACGCCAACCCGTCGGTGGCGTCGATGTTCCAGGTCCAGTCGATCCCGGCGGTGTACGCCATGAAGGACGGCAAGGTCGTCGACGGCTTCCTGGGGGCCCAACCCGAGTGGCAGGTCGCCGAGTTCGTGCAGCGCCTCTACCCCAGCGTCGAGGACCGTGAGGTCGACCGCCTGGTCGCGGCGGGTGACGAGGCGTCGCTGCGTGCCGCTCTCGAGCTGGAGCCCTCCGAGGAGACGGTGATCGTCGCCCTGGCCGAGCTGCTCGTGTCCGACGGCCGGGCCGAAGAGGGCCTGGCCCTGCTCGAACGTATCCCCGAGTCGGCCGCCACCCGTCGGGTCGCGGCGCTGGCGCGCACCGGAGGGCTGGCCGACGCCGGCGACCTCGACGCCCGACTCGACTCGCTGCTCTCTCAGGTCAAGGACGACGACGACGCCCGTCAGCAGTTCGTCGACCTGCTCGAGCTGATCGAGGATCCCGACGCCGCCGGCGCCTGGCGCCGCAAGCTCGCCGCACGGCTCTTCTGAAACGGCGGTGCCCGGCCCCACCGGTCGGACCCATGACACGCGGCCCGTCCGGGTCGCCCGAGACAGGACACCGATATCCATGACCGCCACGACCATCTCCCACTGGATCGGCGGTACCCGGAGCCCCGGCGGTTCGGACCGCCACGGCGACGTGTTCAACCCCGCGACCGGTTCGGTCAGCGCCACCGTGCCGTTCGCCACCTCCTCCGAGGTCGACGCGGCGGTGGCCGTGGCCGCGGAGGCGTTCCTCAGCTGGCGTGACGTGTCGCTGAGCCGCCGGACCGAGATCATGTTCCGGTTCCGGGAGCTGCTGTCGGCCCACAAGGACGACCTGGCCGCGGCGGTCACCGCCGAGCACGGCAAGGTCCTCTCCGACGCCGCCGGCGAGGTCCAGCGCGGCATCGAGAACGTCGAGTTCGCCTGCGGAGCCCCCCACCTGCTGAAGGGCTCGATGAGCCACCAGGTCGCGACCCGCGTCGACGTCCACTCCCTGCTGCAGCCGCTCGGAGTGGTGGCCGGGATCAGCCCGTTCAACTTCCCGGCCATGGTGCCGCTGTGGATGTTCCCCAACGCGCTCGTGTGCGGCAACACCTTCGTCCTCAAGCCGTCGGAGAAGGACCCGTCCGCGTCGGTGCTGATGGCCGAGCTGCTGACCGAGGCCGGGCTGCCCGACGGGGTGTTCAACGTCGTGCACGGCGACAAGGAGGCGGTCGACGCCCTCCTGGTCAACCCGACGGTGCAGGCGGTCAGCTTCGTCGGCTCCACGCCGATCGCCCGCTACATCTACGAGACGGGCACGTCGCACGGCAAGCGGGTCCAGGCGCTCGGCGGTGCCAAGAACCACATGGTCGTGCTCCCCGACGCGGACCTGGGCATGGCCGCCGACGCCGCGGTGTCCGCCGCGTACGGATCGGCGGGCGAGCGGTGCATGGCGATCTCGGTCGTCCTCGCGGTGGGCGACGTGGCCGACCCGCTGGTCGCGGCCATCGCCGAGCGGGCCCGGGCGGTGCGCATCGGCCCCGGGACCGACGCGGACTCCGAGATGGGACCGCTGGTCACCCGGGAGCACCGAGACAAGGTGGCGAGCTACCTCCCCGCCGCGTCCGAGGCCGGGGCGCGCCTCGTGCTCGACGGCCGCGAGCAGTCCTTCGACGGCGACGGGTTCTTCCTCGGCGTGTCGATCATCGACGACGTCACGACCGACATGGACTGCTACCGGGACGAGATCTTCGGACCGGTGCTCGCGGTGGTACGGGTCCCCGACTTCGACGCGGCCATGGCGGTGCTCGAGGACAACCCGTACGGCAACGGCACCGCCATCTTCACCCGCGACGGAGGCGCGGCCCGGCGCTTCGTCGACGAGGTGCCCGTCGGAATGGTCGGCGTCAACGTGCCGGTCCCGGTGCCGGTGGCGGCCTACTCCTTCGGGGGCTGGGGCGACTCGCTGTTCGGCGACAGCCACATGTACGGCCCCGAGGGGCTGGCCTTCTACACCCGCTCCAAGGTGGTCACGTCGCGCTGGCCGGACCCCTCGACCAGCACCGTCGACCTGGGCTTCCCGCAGAGTCGCTGATCGCGACGCACCGTCACCGGGGAGCGGTCCCCGGTGACGGAGGGCCGCCCGGGGTCCTAGGGTCGACGTCGCTTCCCCCAGCACGTCCGGCGCGCGCCGGCACGACGGGGGAGTGGGCGTGGTCGACCGCGGGAGCGACATCAGCACGACCGAGGAGCAGATCAGCGGAGCCGTCTCGTCGGCGCACGCCGACGCGCTGGCCGAGCTGAGCCGTCCGGATCCACCCGAGTCGCTCTGGGAGCGCGTGGTCACCACGCTCGTCCCGCTCGCCCGTTCGTCGCCCGGTTGGCTCCGGGTGGTCGTGGCGACGGTGGTCGTGGCGGCGGTCGCGGGAGGGTGGGTGTGGCTCCGTCGGCCCGTCGACCCCGTCACGGGTCTGCCACGGGTGTCCGATCCGATCGCGACCTCCAGCACCGCGCTGGAGCCGACCGCGGCGTCGGTGACCGGGTCGACCGCGGCCGGAGCGCTCACGACGGGATCGGTGACGGTGCACGTCGCCGGCGCGGTGCAGCACCCGGGTGTGGTGACCTTGCCGGCGGGCAGCCGAGCCGTCGACGCGGTCGACGCCGCCGGTGGGCTGGCCCCCGGAGCCGACGCCGACCGGGTGAACCTGGCCGCACCCCTCACCGACGGGACCCGTCTGGCGGTGCCCCTCGTGGGCCAGCCGATCCCGACCGAGGTCGCGGTTCCCTCCGCGACTCCGGCAGGCTCGGGGAGCGGCCCGACCGCGGCGACGCCGGGCGCACCGGTCGACCTGAACACGGCCGACGTGACCCAGCTCGACACCCTGCCGGGGGTCGGGCCCGCCACCGCGGCGGCGATCGTCGCGCACCGCGAGGAGCACGGTCCGTTCAGCACGGTCGACGGGCTGCTCGACGTCCGAGGCATCGGCGAGGGTCGGCTGGACGCCGTCCGGGACCTGGTCACGGTCGGTCGGTGAGCGACGCCCACGTGGTTCTCGGCGCCGTCGCGGTCGCCGTGGCGGCCTGGCTCGGAGCATCGCTGCCAACCCCGGTCGTGGCCGCCGCGGTCGTGATGGCGGTGCTGCGCCGCCGTCCGTTGACGGTGCTCGTCGCCCTGGTGGCCGTGGCGGGACTGCGCTCGGGCGACGCCCGCTCGGCGCTCGAGTCGCCGTTGCCCGCCCGGGTGGCGGGAATGGCGCAGCTGGTGTCGGACCCCCGTCCCGGCGACCACGGCAGCACGGTCGAGCTGCGCGTCGCCGGCCGTCGGTACCAGGCCCAGGTCGATCGGAGCGACGAGTGGGTCCTGCGCCCCCTGCTCAGCGGTGAGCACGTCGAGGTGGTGGGCCGCCCCCGCCCGTTCCGCGGCGCGCCGGTCGGGTGGCAGCGGTCCCGTCACCTGGCCGGGCGCCTGGTCGTCACGCACATCGAGCGGGGACCGCCCGCCGCTCCGTGGTTCGCTCTGGCCAACGCCGTTCACCGTCGGTTGGCCGCCGGGGTGGGGTCCTTCGACGAGCGGGCCCGTTCGCTGTACCTCGGCCTGGTCGTCGGCGACGACCGCGCCCAGGACGACCTGGCGCGCTTCCGGTTCCAGGCGACCGGACTGGGCCACCTCCTGGCGGTCAGCGGTCAGAACGTGGCCTTCGTCCTGCTGCTGGTCCGCCCGGTGGCGTCGAGGGTCCCGCTCAGGGTCCGATGGATCCTCGGGGCCGGGGCGTTGGTCGCGTTCGTGCTGGTGACCAGGGCCGAGGCGTCGGTCCTGCGCGCAGCGGCCATGGCACTGGTGGCGCTGCTCGCCGCGACCTCGGGTCGGGTCACCCCAGGGGCCCGGATGCTGGCCCTGGCCGTGGGTGTCCTGGTGCTGGTCGACCCGCTGATCGTGTCGGGTCTGGGGTTCCAGCTGTCGGTGGCCGCGACGGTGGGTCTGCTGGTCGGCGTCGGACCGTTGGTCGAGCGGGTGCGGGGGCCACGCTGGTTCTCCGAGGCGGTCGCCACCACCGTCAGCGCCCAGCTGGCGACGGCTCCGCTGCTGATGGGGCTCAACGGAGGCGTGCCGTCGGTGGCGACGCTGACCAACGTCCTCGCCGTTCCCGCCGCCGGCGCGGTCATGGTCCTCGGGCTCACCGCCGGAGTCGTCGCCGGCTTCGTCGTCGATCCCGCCGCCGCGGTGCTCACCGCTCCGGCCCGACTGCTCGTCGGCTGGATCGACGGGGTCGCCGAGGTCGGATCGCACTCGCCGTTGCCGCTGCTCGGACCGCTGCGACTCGCGGCGCTGATCGTCGCCGCGGTGCTGGTGGCGCGGCGGCGGGGCCCGACCACGTCCGCGGTCACGTGGGCGCGGGCGGTCGCGGCCGTCGTGTTGGTCGCGGTGGCGTTGTGGCCCGTCCGGGCACCGTCGAGCGCGACCCGGGTCGCTCCGGGAGTGCTCGTCGGCGACACCGACTGCGGGCGCACCGTGCAGCTCGAGGGGAACCCGGACGTGTCCGACACCCTGGCGGCGCTGCAGCGCGCCGGGGTGATCCACGCGGACGTGGTCGTGGGTGGCTCCGCCCGGGCGGTGGTGCCGGTCGCCACCCAGCTCCGAGCAGACGCGGCCATCGGGGACGATCGGGGGTGCCGTGTAGCTTGAGCGCCCGTGGAGCCGCAGGTCGTCACCGAGTCCGCCTACGAAGTCCTCCACCCGCCGGTACGCGAGGTGAACCGCTCGGCGTCGCTGCGGGCGCGACTGGCCGAGGTCCGTCGACTGGCAGCCGAGGGGACGCCCGTGGCGCTGCACCTCGACCCCGCCGACGGCCCGGTCGTCTCGGTGGCCACGGCCGCGGTCGAGGCCGGAGCCACCGTCCTGGTGCTCCCCGGCCCCGCGTCCGAGGAGGATGCCGCGCCGATCGCGCTGGAGCGCGAGGTGCGTCGGGCAGCCGACCTGACCGCCGCCCTCGTCGCCGCACGCGGAGCGGTCCGATGAGCGGCGAGATCCACCTGCTCAAGGGCAGCGACCCTGTCCTCCTGAACGACGCCGCGGTCGAGCTGGTCGACCGACTGGTCGGTGACGCCTCCCGCGACGAGGTGCTGGCCGAGTTCTCCGGCGACGACTACGACCTGGGTGCGGTCGTGCTGGCGGCCCAGACGGTGTCGATGTTCGGCGACCGAGTCGTGGTGGCCCGCAACCTGGCCCGCTACGGGACCGCCGCCAAGAAGGGTGCAGCCTCAGCGGACCAGGGTGACGACGGTGCCGGGGACGACGGCTCCGGCGATGGCGACTCCGGGGGGCCGGGCCCGGACGCGGGAGCGGTGGCCGGATCCCCGGCGGACGTGCAGCTGCTGCTCGACTACCTGGCCGACCCGTCCCCCGACGCCAGCCTGGTGCTGGTCTGGAGCGCCCCCATGACCGCGGGCGCCCGACGCGGGGCGGTGCCACCCAAGCTGACGGCGGCGGTCAAGGCCGCCGGGGGGACCGTGTCGGACCACGGGCTGCCCCAGGGCAAGGGCACCGCCATGTGGTTGGCCGACCACCTCGCCGCGGCGTCGGTCACGCTCGATGCCGGGGCCCGCAAGCTCCTCGAGGACACCCTCGGTGAGGACATGTCCCGGCTCCTCGGCGTACTGCGGGTGCTCGAGGCCACGTTCGGCTCGGATGCCGGCCGGCTCAGCGCCGAGGACATCGAGCCGTTCCTGGGCGACGCCGGGGGCGTGCCGCCCTGGGACGTGACCGACGCCATCGACACCGGTCGCGTCGCCGACGCGGTGACCAACGTCCGGCGCATGGTGCGGGGTGGGGGTCGGCACCCGTTGGCGGTGATGGCGACGCTGAACACGCACTACTCGCGGATGCTGCGCCTGGACGGATCCGGGATCCGCGATGAGAAGGCAGCCGCCGAGCTGCTCGGCATGAAGAAGTCGACCTACCCGGCACGAAAGGCGCTGGACCAGGGACGCAAGCTGGGCACGGATCGGCTGGTGCGGGCCGCCGGGCTGCTGGCCCGGGCCGACGTGGACATGAGGGGGAGGACCGCGGTTCCCGCCGAGCAGGTCCTCGAGGTGCTGGTGGCCCGGTTGGCCGCCCAGTCCGCGGGCGTCAGCCGGCGGCGTTGACCTTCTTCACCAGGCGGGCCTTGCGCCGCGCCGCGGTGTTCTTGTGCAGCACGCCCTTGGCCGCGGCCTGGTCGATGCGCTTGACGGCGTCCTTGAGCAGCTCGGTCGCATCCTCACCGGCGTCGACGGCGGCCTCGACCCGCTTGGTGCGGGTCCGCAGCTCGGAGCGGACGGCGCGGTTGCGCTCGTTGGCCTTCTCGTTCTGACGGTTGCGCTTGATCTGGCTCTTGATGTTCGCCATGACGGGTGCTGTCCAGTTCCTGGTGGATGGTGGCCGACGCGCGGTCGGCGGGGGTGCGATGCGGATGGTCGGGCGGGCCAGTGGCCCCGCGGGCGACCGGGCAACGATAGCCGCGGCGCGCACGGTGTCGCATCCCGGGGCCCGGTCGGTGATGTCGGCTCGTCCCGGTGAGGCTGCCAGACTGGTGGGCCGGCCCCGGCCCGGCACCCCCGGTCAGACACCCCGTCCCGGCCGACGATCCCGCACCATGACCCGATTCGACACCATCCGCAACCTCTCGATCATCGCCCACATCGACCACGGCAAGTCCACGTTGGCGGACCGCATGCTCGAGCTGTGCGGCGCGGTCGACCCCCGCGACATGCGGGCGCAGTACCTCGACTCGATGGACCTCGAACGGGAGCGGGGCATCACGATCAAGCTCCAGTCGGTGCGACTCGAGCACCGGGGCCACACCCTCAACCTGATCGACACACCCGGCCACGTCGACTTCGGCTACGAGGTGTCGCGGTCCCTCGCCGCGTGCGAGGGGGTCATCCTCGTGGTCGACGCGTCGCAGGGGATCGAGGCGCAGACCCTGGCCAACTGCTACCTGGCGCTCGAGAACGACCTGGAGATCGTGGCGGTCCTCAACAAGATCGACCTCCCGGCCGCGGATCCCGACACCTACGCCCAGGAGATCGAGAACGTCCTCGGCATCCCCGCCGAGGACGTGCTGCGCATCTCGGCCAAGACCGGTGCGGGGGTCGAGGACCTGCTCGACGCGGTGATCGAGCGCATCCCGGCGCCGGAGGGCGATGCGGACGCCCCGCTGCAGGGCCTGATCTTCGACTCGCACTTCGACCAGTACCGCGGCGTGGTCAGCTCGGTCCGGGTCGTGAACGGCCACCTGCGCACCGGGTCCCGACTGAGGTTCATGCAGGCCGGCGCGGTGCACGAGGCGATCGAGGTGGGGGTGCGCACCCCGGACAACCTGGCGGTCTCCGAGCTCGGCCCCGGTGAGGTCGGCTACCTGATCGCCGGCATCAAGGACGTCGGAGAGGCCCGCTCCGGTGAGACGGTCACCGACAACGCCCAACCGGCAGGAGAGCCCCTCGCCGGCTACCAGGACCCCAAGCCGATGGTGTTCTGCGGTCTGTACCCCGTCGACGGCGACGAGTTCGAGGACCTGCGGGAGTCGCTCGAGAAGCTGCGCCTCAACGACGCCAGCTTCACCTACGAGCCCGAGACGTCCGGAGCGCTCGGGTTCGGCTTCCGGTGCGGCTTCCTCGGCCTGCTGCACATGGAGATCATCCGCGAGCGCCTCGAGCGCGAGTACGACCTGAACCTGATCGCCACCGCGCCGTCGGTCGAGTACCGGGTCATCCGCGACGACGGCGAGGAGCTGGTGATCGACAACCCGGCGGACCTGCCCGATCCCGGCACGATCGAGAAGGTCCTCGAGCCGTACCTCCGGACGACGATCATCACACCGACCGCCTACACCGGTGCGCTGATGGACCTGTGCCAGACCCGCCGCGGCGAGATGGTGAAGATGGAGTACCTGTCACCGGAGCGGGTCGAGCTGCAGTACCGGATGCCGCTCGGCGAGGTGGTCATGGACTTCTTCGACCAGCTCAAGAGCCGGACGCAGGGCTACGCCAGCCTGGACTACGAACCGATCGGCGACGAGCCCGCCGACCTGGTCAAGGTCGACATCCTCATCGCGGGGGACCCCGTCGACGCCTTCAGCTCGATCGTGCACAAGGACAAGGCCTACGACTACGGCAAGAAGATGGTCGACAAGCTCCGCGAGCTGATCCCACGACAGCAGTTCGACGTGCCGATCCAGGCCGCCATCGGCTCGCGCATCCTCAGCCGCCAGACGGTGAAGGCCTACCGCAAGGACGTGACCGCCAAGCTCTACGGCGGCGACGTGTCCCGCAAGCGCAAGCTGCTCGAGAAGCAGAAGGAGGGCAAGAAGCGCATGAAGCACCTCGGTCGTGTCGAGGTGCCCTCCGATGCCTTCATCTCCGCTCTGCGGCTGGAGGACTGAGCGCCTTCCCGGGCGGCGAGGGCGGGATGTGGCCCGGAACGTGTCCCGAATTGGCACTCGCGTAGACTGAGTGCCAATGGCTGCCGACGGACCGCTCGACGATCGCAAGTCCGCGATCCTGCGCGCCGTGGTGCAGCAGTACATCGAGACGGCCCAGCCGGTCGGTTCGACCGCCGTCGCGCACAACCCCGACGTCGGGGTCTCCTCCGCGACGGTGCGCAACGACATGACCGTGCTCGAGCGGGAGGGCTACCTGGCCCAACCGCACACCAGCGCCGGTCGGGTGCCCACCGAGAAGGGCTATCGGTTCTTCGTCGACGGCCTCGCCGATGCCGACACGCCCAGTCCGACCAACGTCCGGGCCGTTCGGGACTTCTTCGCCACCGCCCACGGCGAGATCGAGTCCATGCTCCGGGAGACGACCCGGCTCCTGGCCAGTCTCACCCACAGCGCCGCGGTGGTCGTGGGCGACGCCCCCGAGGTGGCGACGCTGCGATCGGTGCAGCTGGTCGACCTCAGCCCCCGGACCGTCCTGGTCGTCGCCGTGCTCAGCAACGGCGTGGTGCTCAAGCGCACCTTCGACCCCGGTGCAGGACTCGACGGTCCGGCCGGCGACGCCGACCTCGCCTCGGCCCGCGCCCTCATCGAGGCGACGCTGGTCGGATCCACCGTGACCGATCTGGGCGCCGGGACCGCCCCTCCGGGCGTCGCCGGCGCGGCCATCGCGGACGCGGCGGTCGACGCGGTGCGGGCTGCGGCGGCCGATGCCGGCCAACAGGTCTACGTCGACGGCGCCGCGCACGTCGCCGGCTCGTTCGAGACGCGCGAGACCGTCGAGCAGGTCCTGACCATCCTCGAGCAGCACTTCGTCGTGGTGTCGCTGCTGCGGGAGATGATCGACGGCGGTCTCACCGTCGCCATCGGCTCGGAGACCGGTGTGGAGACGCTCGCGGACTGCGCGCTGGTCGTGGCTCCGTACTCGGCGGGAGGGACTCCCGCCGGAGCGATCGCGGTGCTGGGGCCGACGCGCATGGACTACGCCGAGACGGTCTCCACCGTGTCGGTCGTGAGCCGCCGGCTGAGCCGGATGCTGACCGACGGACGAACGGCCGAGGGGTGACGGGTGGCTGACCTGTACGAGATCCTCGAGGTGTCCCACGACGCCTCGATGGACGAGATCAAGCGCAACTACCGGCGCCTGGCCCGGGAGTGCCATCCCGACGCGAACCCCGACGACCCCGGCGCCGAAGCCCGGTTCAAGGAGCTCGCGGCGGCCTACGAGGTGCTGTCGGACCCCGACAAGCGCAGCCGGTACGACCGGTTCGGCTCCGCCGACGGCTTCGACGTCGGCGACCCGTTCGGCTCCGGGGTGTCGGGCCTGGGCGACCTCTTCGACGCCGTGTTCGGCGGGGCGGGAAGCCCGTTCGGGGGTGTCCGGCGCACCGCCGGCGGTCCCCGACGGGGGCCGGACCTCGAGGCGGTCGCCACGATCGAGTTCAACGACGCGGTGTTCGGCACGCAGACCGACGTCACGGTCCGGACCGCGACCGCGTGCGAGGACTGCGGAGGGAGCGGGGCCGAGGCCGGTTCCTCGCCCGAGACCTGCACCGAGTGCGGCGGCTCCGGCGAGGTGCGGATGGTCCGCCAGAGCGTGCTGGGTCAGATCGTGACCGCGGCCGCGTGCCGACGCTGCGGCGGGCTGGGTCAGACGATCGCGTCGCCGTGTCCGACCTGCGGCGGCGACGGCTGCTGGGTGGGCGACAAGACCTACACCGTCGACGTCCCCCGCGGGGTCGACCACGGCTCCACCCTGCGCCTGACCGGACGCGGGGCCGTCGGCCCGCGCGGCGGCCCCCCCGGCGACCTGTACGTGCACCTCCAGGTGACCCCGCACGAGCGCTTCGTGCGCGAGGGCGACGACCTGGTCGAGCGGATCCCGATCGGGTTCGCCCAGGCCGCGCTCGGCGTCAAGCTGCCGCTCGAGACTCTTGACGGCTGGGAGGACCTCGTCGTGCCCAGGGGCACCCAGAGCGGGGCGAGCTTCCGCCTGAAGGGCCGCGGCGTCCCGCACCTGAGCGGGCGCGGCCGGGGCGACCTGCTGGTCGTGGTCGACGTCGAGACGCCGACCAAGCTGAGCGACGAGGAGGCGGAGCTGCTCCGCCAGTACGCGCTGCTGCGTGGCGAGGACCTCTCGGCTCCGGGTGAGGGCCTGCTCTCCAAGGTCAAGTCCGTCTTCCAGGGCGGCTGACGGCAGCATGCTCCGAGCGTGACCCGACCGCCGGACGCCTCGACCCAGATCCTCGTCGACGACCTCGGCGACCCGGCGGGCCCGTCCCTCGGCGACGACGCGTTCCATCACCTGTCCCGGGCGCTGCGACTGCGCCCGGGGGAGTCGGTGCGCGCCGTCGACGGGGCCGGCGGCTGGGTCCACTGCACCTTCGACGGTTCGACCCGCCTGGTCCCCACCGGCGCGGCCGGGCTCGAGGCCGCGCCCGAACAGCCGATCTCGGTCGCGTTCGTGCCGGTGAAGGGCGACCGACCGGAGCTCGTCGTCCAGAAGCTCACCGAGCTGGGCGTCGACCGGATCGTCATCACCTCCTCGGAGCGATCGGTGGTGCGCTGGGACGGGGAGCGGGCCGAGCGGCACCGCCGGCGGCTGGAGAAGGTCAGCGTCGAGGCGCTCCAGCAGTGCCGACGACTCTGGTTGCCCCGGATCGAGCTGATCCCGCTGGCGTCCCTGCTGGCCGACGGGGCGGTGCTCGCCGACATGGATGGCGACCGGTCGGTCGAGGTCGGCCGCACCGTCGTTGTCGGCCCCGAGGGCGGATGGACCGACCGGGAGCGCGCCGAGGCGAGCCGCCCGGCGGTCGCGCTGGGGCCTCACGTCCTGCGGGCCGAGACCGCCGCGATCGCCGCCGGCGTGCTGCTCGCTGCCGCCCGGGAGCGTGGCGGCGTCTGACGGCTGTCGCTCCACCGGTGGCGCCCGATTGCCACGGAGCGTGTCGGTGAGGGTACTTTTCCCCGTGGATCGGGTTCGCAGAGTGACTCACAGTGGTGGTCGAACCCGACCGTGCCGATCCCGACCGTGGGTGGGCGGGCGGCCCGACGGACGAAGGATCGACGGTGCACTCAGACGCAGGTGGAGCGAGCCACGACGACATCGCCCTGGACGACGGGGGCTACGCCCGGGTCGTCGGTGAGCGGTTGCGTGAGATCCGCAAGCAGAAGAAGCTCTCGCTGCAGGAGGTCGAGAAGGTCTCCGAGCTCGAGTTCAAGGCGTCGGTGCTCGGCGCCTACGAGCGGGGCGAGCGGGCCATCTCGGTCCCCCGGCTGCACCGGTTGGCCCGCTTCTACAAGGTGCCCGTCGACCAGCTCCTGCCCGGCGGCGACGACCCCGAGGACCCCGCCCGGGCCGAGGTCGACGCCTCGGGGGCCCGGATCGACCTGACCCGCCTCGAGGACATCGCCGGCGCCGAGGCCGAGATGCTGAGCCGCTACCTGCGGATGATCCAGGTGCAGCGCCAGGACTTCAACGGTCGGGTGCTCACCATCCGCCGTGACGACATGCGGGCCATCGCCTGCATCCTGGGGGTGACCCAGGAGTCGGCCGACCAGCGCCTCGACGAGCTCGGACTCCGTCAGGGCTGAGCCCGACACCCCCGCTCGACGTCGTAGGCCCGCCACGGGCCGGCACCGTCCCGACGGGTGACCGCCACGCCATCGGTGCAGCCCTCGGCCGCCATGCGCTCGAGCAGGACGCTCTCGTTGGAGCGCGTGTAGCGGGCGTCGTAGCTCGGGAACCACACCACGGTGTCCACGTCGCGACCGCGCAGGAACGCCGCGTAGGAGCGGGTGCTGGCGAACGGCCCCCGGTGCATGCCCTCGGGGAAGAGCTCCGAGTCGAGCACGCCGCCGGCCCGGGCGACCGCGTACAGGCCGTACTTGCCGTCGCGGCCGGTGAGCACCCGGTAGGTGTCGCCGGAGCGGACCGCCCCGGACGCGACGAAGGCGTCGACCTGCGCGTCGGGGTCCCGGGTGAGGCTGCCCCACGCGAAGTCCATGCCGAACGGCGTGTACATCGGCACCTGCAGGACCACGAACACGACGGTGAGAGCGACCGGCGTCCAACGAGGGGCCCGGGGGATCCGCTGCAGGAGGACGAGCGCGACGGGCACGGCCAGGACGAGCAGGCGCATTCCCACGGTCTGCAGCAGAGCGCCCACCTGGGTGGCGGTCGAGGTCTGGGCGACCACCGGCGACTGGAACACCGCCCACACCGCCGGGAGGCTGATCAGGACCGTGAGCGCCCAGGAGCCGACGAGCGATCGGCGCCGATCCCCATCCTCGAACGGCAGCCACGCCGCGACCGCGAGCGCGACGATCGGCATCACGACCGCGGGGTGGATGATCGACGCGACAGCGGTCAGGGCGATCGCCGGGACCACCCGGCGCCGCTGCCAGAGCCCGATCGCGGCGGTGAACGCGGCGATCGACCAGAGGAACGGGAGCTGCCCGAGCAGCGGTGAGATGACCAGGGCCGGGTTGGTCAGCGTCGCCGCGGCCCACCAGCCCCGCCGCAGGGTGGGGAAGGTCCAGAACGTGGCGACGACGGTGGCCACGAAGCCGAGGACCAGCCAGAGGGTGACAGCCCGGTCGCCGAGCAGCGGCCACAGCAGGGCGGCGGTGGTCCACGGGATCGACGCGTACGGGAAGGTGAGGGCCTGGCCGTTGGCGAGCGCCGGGACGTGCATCGGGATCCCGTGGCCGCTCCAGAGCTGATCCGCGATGAACCAGACGTGGACGTTGTTCGACAGCGAGTCGTGGCTGATGAACACCGGCCGCAGCAGCATCAGGGCCCCGATCACGGCCCAGGCCGCCGCGATCACCGCGGTGGCCACGGTGCCGGTCCTCAGCAGCATCGGGGTCTGCCGGTCGGGGGTCGTTAGGGTGGCCGGGTGCGGCGGAGACGGGTCGGTCATGGACGATCGGAGGCGGGCGGATGACCGAACAGGGGAGTCGCCGGACCGCGCTGGCCACAGGATACGGGCTGGCCACCGTCGCCCTGCCGATCGCGGCGCTGCCGGCGGGATCGTC
>WBZM01001024.1_pt1 | contig 31219 bp, 50 predicted proteins | sample 5204271 | NCBI WGS metagenome assembly WBZM01 (sample SAMN12344346, study PRJNA552823) | activated sludge metagenome | biome: Activated sludge suspended growth; feature: Nitrification reactor; material: Wastewater; isolation source: activated sludge from nitrification reactor of wastewater... | reverse complement strand
GTTGATGTTAAGGCAACGCTGTACGACGGTAGCTATCACGATGTCGACTCAAGCGAACTTGCCTTTAGTTTGGCGGGAAGCTTGGCGGCACGTGAAGGTATCAAGCAAGCAAAACCTGTATTGCTCGAACCTGTCATGCGTGTTGAAGTAACGACTCCCGAAGATTTCATGGGTGATGTAATTGGTGACCTGAATAGTCGCCGTGGGCGCATTGAAGCGATGGAAGACTTGCAGGGTGGCGCTAAATTGATCAAAGCTTTCGTTCCGCTGGCGCAGATGTTTGGCTACACCAACGATATTCGTAGTATGAGCCAAGGTCGTGCGGCAAGCACGATGGAGCTCGCGCAGTACGAAGAAGTACCACCAAATGTTGCGCAAGAAATCATCGAGAAACGAAACAGTAAATAGCTTTGTCTCGATACCCAATCAAATGACCCACGGTTTTACCGCGGGTCATTTTTGTTCGGCCTAGTGCCTGTGATATACTGAAGTTATTAGAGTACATAAGGGGGTAGCTATGAGTAGTGTACTAAAAACTAATTCGAGCGTAGGGTTTCGTCAGCGCCGTTTGCGCCGCACCAATGTGTATATAGCCGAATATATTTTGATGCTATTTATTTTTGGTGGGTTTATCGGCATTCTTGCGTCTATGTGGTATAGCTTTTTTGGGTTATTGGTAGCCGACAGCTTTACAGGTAGTTTAGTCATGCGCACGACAGTCGCGCTAATTGGTATGTTGGTGGCAACGGGCGTGCTTGGGTACGTACTGTACGCACGTGTCACAGGTGAAGAGCTGCATAATCCTAGTGTTGTGCATTCAAAAGCGCGTACGGTCTTTTTGACTATTTGGCTGTTTGGGGCGGTTTTGACTGTACTGGGTATGATTATTGCTATGGTAACTGGGCTGGTTGATGTTATGTTTGGAACAGCGAGTGACACTACTCAGACATTGGTAGGCACCGTTGCGCCAGCGTTGTTTGCTATAGCGACGCTATGCTTTGGTATCTGGCTGATCGTCAAGCGAAGTAGCCGCAAACTTTCGATGGTTGCGGGTATGGTCCTGGCGGGCCTTGCGGCTATACTGCTGCTCGCGACAACAGTTACCTTGCTTGTTCGCAAAAATGATTTTATGCCCAAAAATAGTACACAAAAGTCTACTTGTGCAGACGGTATGATTCGTTCAAGTAGTGGCATATGCAAGCCTGACTACACTCACGATTCGTACGATTCATTTGACTATAAATACAACTCATATAACTAAAATTTGTAGACTACAGTAATGAAAAAACATCTGAATCGCCTTGCTGCAGTAGCAAAAAGACATACCTATTTCACAGTTGGTATACTTCTGCTAGCAATTATACTGATCGGTGGTGGTGCGTATGCCTCGTACGACCGAATTCTTACATCACGTGACTGTACCAAACTCGAAAAATTCGATTTTTTTGACAACAGCTGCTATTTTGAGTGCGACAGCGATGCCGAATGCGAAGCACTGAGCAAAAAAGTTGAAGACGAACTAAATAAACGATTTGCAGGCTCTAAAACAATTGGCAAAACCGAAAAAAAGCCTACGGCACCTGCTCAACAGCCCGCCGCAGCACCGCAACCCCAAAAAACCGACGGTCCACTCTTTGATAAAGCTAGCACAGGGAGCGAAACTAACGGTACAGTATATACCGTGCAGTCAGATGGTAGTTTGCGCCCGCAGCCTACCGCAGAGCACCAGGCTTTGTGGGCATTATTTACAAAGATCATTAGTGTATCAGGTGCCGTAAAAAGTATTGCAAGTTTTGAAGTGTACACTAACGCCAACGACAGTTCAGCGGCATCGGTATGGCGTTCACAGGACCCAATGAAATGGCACATGAACGTAAACCAAGCGTACCAAAGTAACCGTGCCGACCTGGTGCACACGCTGGTGCACGAATACGGTCATGTTATTACGCTTTCGGGCAATCAAGTTGCGGTAGCGGGCAGCTGTCCACGATTACAGCTTTCTGAAGGGTGCGCAACCCAGAGTTCGTATATTCAAGGCTTTTACGATAAATTTTGGAAGAAATACGGTAATGTGTCTATACAAAGTACTGTTTATGCATTTCACCAGCAAGGTCCTGCCGACGAAGAATCGCAATACCCTGATGATCAGTACTATGGCCAGCAAGAACCGCCAGCAATGGACCCGTCGCCAGCTCCTAGAACCCCTCAGTCCGCCGAAGAAACCCCAGGGCCAAGCAGAGGTGATCCGAATGAATTTGTCACAGAGTACGCGGCCACCAATATAGGGGAAGATATGGCCGAAACCTTTGCGTATTTTGTGCTACGTCCAAAACCTAGCAGCTCAGCCATAAAAGATCAAAAAATACAGTATTACTATCAGTTTAGTGAGCTTGTATCACTACGCGATCGAATGCGCGCAGCAATCGGCAACGATGTTTTACAGCGCAACCGTATAGTGCAACAAAAACACTAATACATAAAATTTGCTATAGTAGACATAAGCATAAATACAACTAAAAGGACAAAACGTGAAGATAACCATCGTAGGCGGCGGGTTTGGGGGTGTAAAGGCTGCCCAAGAGCTTGCCAAAGACAGAAAAAATCAGATTACCCTGATATCGAAAGAAAGTAATTTGCAGTATTATCCCGCGCTGTACCGAACAGCGACAGGGTACAGCCACACCGAATCATGGATTTCACTTGCAAAGCTATTTGCACGCCACAAAAACGTGCGTATTGTGCGTGATGAAATCGTAAAGATATCCCCGACTACCATGTCGGTAAAAGGGGCGAGTGGTGCCAGCTACACCTACGGTAAGCTGATCTTGGCGCTCGGGAGTATAACGTCGTTTTTTGGTATTGAAGGTATCGAAACCTATTCGTACGGCATAAAGTCCGAAGAAGAGATTCGTAAATTGCAGCGACATTTATTCCGACAAATGCGCGAAGGCAATGATGACGAAAAGCACTACGTAGTAATTGGTGCAGGGCCAACAGGAGTCGAGCTAGCGGGTGCACTCGGCGAATATATTCGCGCACTACGCAAAAAATTTGGCATTAAAAAGCGTCGACTCAATATTAATTTGGTAGAAGCCGCGCCGCGTGTATTGCCGCGTTCGCACGAATCGATTAGCAAAAAAGCCCATAAACGCCTTAAAAAACTCGGTATCTATGTGCGCACAAGCTGCCGCGTCGAACGTCAAACCGCCAATAGCTTAATGATCAATGGCAAAGCGCTCGAGTCCCAGACGGTTATTTGGACGTCAGGTGTGGCGAATTCACCGTTTTTTGGCGCCAACGCCAAACATTTTACGCTAAACGAGCGAGGTAAGGTAGTGGTTAATGAGTTTATGTTGGCGCGCCCACATGTGTATGTAATCGGTGACAATGCTGCCACACCGATGTCGGGCCTTGCCCAAACAGCATTGCATGACGCAGTGTATGTTGCGCGTCACCTAAAAGGCTCCAAAAAGCCATATACACCACCCTCTATATCATCGGTCGTGCCGATTGGTCGCCACTGGGCAACGTTCGAGCACAAAAACATTCGATTTACAGGGTGGCCTGCCAATATTTTACGTGAATGTGCCGATATTATTGGCTATAGCGACATCATGCCGATTCCTGCAGCGCTGCAGCGTTGGGCGTCAGGCAAGCGCCGCAAGCTAAATCTCCCCGATGACGTTAGCCTGGAAGAACAACTAAGTTAGAACGCGCAAGCTTTGTAGCTAGTGTTGGCGAGGCCTTTTTTGAACGCCGCCATTCGTTCGGCGGCCGAACCGTGTGTCCATGTTTCAGGGCTCACTTGACCGCTGGTTTTTTGTTGAATCTTGTCGTCGCCGACTGCACTTGCTGCGCTCAGTACTTCACGTATCTGCGCATCGGTATTAAAAAAGCCTTGATTTTGGATCGATTTTGCCCACAATCCTGCGTAGCAATCTGCTTGTAGTTCGAGCTTTACCGACAAGCTGTTTTCGCCTGTAGCTTGAAAATTAGGGTCGCTCTGCACACGAGCCATAGTGCCAATTTCGTTCTGAACATGATGCCCGACTTCATGGGCTATCACATACGCTTGGGCGACGTCGGCGTTGCTGCCGCCGAGCTGCGTTTTTAGTAGGTCAAAAAACGTTTCATCGAGGTAGATTGTTTGGTCGGCGGGGCAGTAATGAGGCCCAGAGTCACTCGAAGCAACCCCACAGCTGCTTTGGGTCATGCCACGAAACAGTACTAGTTTTGGCTTTTGGTACGACGACTGCAAAGATACGCTTTGTAATTGGTTACCCCAAAATGTATCGGTAGAACCTAATACTGAACGCGCAAACTTTTCGTAACTATCGTTGCCTGCGTATTCACCACTTTGTTGAGATGTCTGCGATTTGTCGACGCCTGTTAGTTGAATCAGCTGACCCACGAGCTGTGGGTCGGCGCTTATTCCAAAAAATCCCAAAATAAGCACTGCACCAAATGTAAGTAAGCTCGAAGTCAGCCCGAAGCTCGGCCCTGCGCCGCGTCGATCATCGACATTGCCATCTGTACCTAAGTCATCCCAATTTGCCATTATGTTTCTTCCTTTATGGTACACATAGTAGCACAGTGCAGGCTTGCCAATGTGATGATTGTCACAAAACTATTGCGTCAATGTCTTTACACCCCTAAAAAAACTCGCTATAATAGAGCCTAAGCGCTCACGCAATTTTTTAAATTGCAGGCGAAATAACAGTAATAAAGGGAGATTATCTCAAATGGCAGATTTCGATCGAAGCAAGCCGCATGTCAACGTTGGTACCATGGGTCACGTTGACCACGGTAAAACAACACTAACCGCGGCTATCACGCACGTATTGGCAAAAAAACTGCCAAGCGCGACTAACCAACCTCGTAATTACGATGATATCGACAACGCTCCAGAAGAAAAGGCTCGTGGTATTACCATTGCTTCTTCTCACCAAGAGTACGAAAGCGAAAACCGTCACTATGCACATGTCGACATGCCAGGACACGCCGACTACGTCAAGAACATGATCACTGGTGCTGCTCAGGTAGACGGTGCAATCTTGGTAGTTGCCGCAACCGACGGCCCATTGCCACAAACTCGCGAACACGTACTACTTGCCAAGCAAGTTGGTGTGCCAAAGATCGTTGTGTTCCTCAACAAAATGGACATCGCAGATCCAGAACTTGTAGAACTTGTAGAAATGGATATCCGTGAACTACTCGCGAAAAACGGCTTCGACGAAGACGCGCCAATCATCAAAGGTTCTGCAACCAAAGCGCTCGAAGGCGATGCTGCCAACGAAGACGCTATTATGGAACTCGTAAAAGCACTCGACGAATACGTACCAGAACCACCACGCGACATGGACAAACCATTCCTTATGCCTATCGAAGACGTCTTTAGTATCAAGGGTCGTGGTACCGTTGCTACTGGTCGTATCGAACAAGGTATTATCAAGCTCAACGACGAAGTAGAAATCGTTGGTGTGCGCGATACCCAAAAATCTGTCGTAACTGGTATCGAAGCCTTCAAAAAGAATCTCGACCAAGGTCAGGCAGGCGACAACGCTGGTTTACTACTCCGTGGTATCGAACGCGAACAAATCGAACGTGGCCAGGTGATTGCAAAACCAGGTAGTATTACCCCACACACCGAATTCGACGCTGAAGTCTACATCTTGAAAAAAGAAGAAGGCGGACGCCACACACCATTTGCAAAAGGCTACAAGCCACAGTTCTACTTCCGTACAACTGACGTAACTGGTGAAGTTGAACTACCAGCTGACAAAGAAATGGTTATGCCAGGCGACACTGTTACTTTCAAAGTAAAACTACTCGCTCCAATCGCCATGGAACAAGGTCTAAACTTCGCAATCCGCGAAGGTGGCCGTACCGTTGGTGCAGGTGTGGTAACCAAAATCGTAAAATAGTTTGCGATTTACTACTAAAAAATACCCTCGAGTTATTCGGGGGTATTTTATTGTTCAGTCACAAGAGAGTAAACATTATCGTGAGCGTCAGGAGTTTTGTATACTATATAGCGCATTGCTTGGTCGTCACTCGACGGTACGGTATAAAAACACGCCTTGCCGAATTTTCGCAGATCTACAGGTGTAGTATCGTGCATATTTAGTATATCTATTGCACGTTGCGCGAGTTTGTACTGCACGGATCCACCTACGTAATACTCTGTGCCAGGTGATATATCTTCGAGCAACAGCATAGTTGTGTACGCGGTATGTGCGACCCGCTCTGCAACGCTCAGCCGCCAGTAAGGATCTTGGCTCATGCCAAGTTCAGGTTCGAAAACAGGAAACAAGTCTGTTGTTGGTTGAATAGTCATAGTATTTTTTGTGTTAGACGACTGTGCTAGTAGTGTACTCCTCACGCCTAGTTATTTCAATAGTAGATTTACGTAAGACTTTTATTATTGATTGACAGACATAGCGAGCTATTATACAATACGTACTACAACAAATTGTACCGATAACTCACCCAGCCATGACAAGATATGAAGCGAGGAGAGGTTACGATACCGTATGTCCGCCGCGTTAGTGCGTACGATGGAGATACCATACATGGTAAAAAAAGAAGAAGGTCTAAAGATCCGTATTCGCCTCAAGGCATACGACCACAAAGTGATTGACCAAAGTGCCAAACAAATTATTGACACTGCTGTTCGCACAGGTGCTAGTGTAGCAGGACCAGTGCCGCTGCCGACTCGACGCAGTACATTTACAGTAGTCAAAAGTCCGCATGTCTATAAGATGGGTGGCGAAGCATTCGAAATGCGTGTGCACAAACGCCTGATCGATATTACCAATGCCACACCAAAGACGATTGATAGTCTGCAAAACCTCAGCCTTCCTGCTGGTGTCGACGCAGAAATTCGCATGTAGGTAGTGCGCGAACAAAAAATACTCCGCTAAGTGCGGAGTATTTTATTAACACGTAAAAGCTTATTGCTTGTGTGGTTTTACCATGCTACCGTCGCGAACCGTACTGGTGTCGACATTGTCGTAAATATTGTGGATTTGTGCTTGGAGCGACATTAGCCAGGTCGTAAAGATGATCGCCAAAATACCAATCACTGTCCAGTACAAAGTTTGGACTGTAGGGGTGAGTGTGACGAATGGGCGTACGTCGGGTGAAAGTTTAAATGATTGCATTTGTGGTTTTTTGCTTACACGCACCGATGTAGAGCGTGGTCGTGCGGTGGCTTTTTTGGCGGGTGCGCGCTTGACGCTCGCCGATTTGGTGGTGCTTTTTTTGGGTGAGGCTGATCGTTTCTTTGCTGTTGTCATAGTAAGCAGTATAAACCACTTGTGGTTAAAAGCAAATAGTTCCGCTTGTGTTTTTTGGGAAGTTTCGGTACACTAGCGGGTAGTGACTAAAAAAAGAAACAAAAACCGACGTCGCAGTGCACATGCTATCGCCCATAAAAGCCTCCGTGAGGTGATTTTTGAAAGTGACAGCACGTACTTGTTCAAACTTATATCGTACACGATAGTGGCGACGTTGTGGCTTAAATTTGGCCAGCCACTGCGCTTTGGTGGGCTGAGTTTGCAAGCACTGCCACTTGGGCTGTTTGCAGGGCTATTAGCCGTGCGGCTGATCGAAGCGCGGCAGCTCGACCGCAAAATTATGTATGCTATGGTGATGACTATGGGTATTTTGACGTACTTCGTGCCCGCTGGGATCGTGATTTAGTACAAGCCGCCCGAAATATTCCAAAATTCTTCTAGTGAGCTTTTGCCCGACGCAGCGAATTTGCTAGCGTTTTCGCGCCCTATGTAGCGATAATGCCAGCTTTCGGCATTGTAGCCTGTAACCGAGCTATTCGCTTCGGTATAGCGCTGAATAAATCCGTAGGCAGGGGCGTGGACGGCGAGCCATCTTTGTTGTGCAGTCCCTGTAAATTCACTAAGTGCTGGGCCACTCGGCACTCTGAAGTCGATAGCAAAGCCTGTTTGGTGTTCGCTATAGCCTGGTCGTGCGCTGTAGGTGTCGGCACCCGCTACGCCACTTTGACTTACCCAGTAATTGTAGGTGCTGATTTGCGTAGCGTACGAACGGTAACTGCTACTCACTCCCAGTGGCATACCAGCAGCGGCTGCCGCTTGGCATAGTGCCGTAAAATCGCTCGAAGCGAGGGTGTTGATGGTAGCCGTGCCGTTTCCTGCGCAGTCGACATCTGTAACTGATGGCGTGTACGAAATCGGCATAAGCGGATGTTTTTTGTTAACCACGACGTCGGGGCGCGATGGATCGGTATGTGGACCTGCGTTGCGAACCGCTTGGGTGTTGGGTGCGGGTACTGCTCCTGTTTTTAGTGCTGCATCACTGGCTGCTTTCGCTTTGGCGGCGGCTTCGTCGCGGGCCTTTTTTTCGGCGGCTAGGCGGGCTCTGATCTTTGCTATGGTGTCGTCGAGTTGCTGTAGCTTTTTGGCATCGGCAGCTTGTTGGGCGGCGAGTTCGTTGCTGCGCAGCAGATACCACGCTGCAAAACCGCTGGCTGCCACCAAAATAACGGCGAGGGTAATAAAAAACGGCCACTTAGAATGGGAGCGTAGTGGGCTTTTGGGCTGTTTACTAAAATCCCGTCGCATTATGTTTATACTATAGCACTTCAAGCTAAATTAAATAGCCCGCATATCCAGCGGGACTCCAGTTATGGTACTGGAGTCCCGCAACGTGCGGGCTATATTATTCGCTCTACAACCTCAACACTCATTGGCAGTCGACTAAGACCCCACAGTTGACCAATATTCAGTCCGAATTGGAGCGACTCGTGGTTGAGCTCAATACTCGGCTCGAACGTGTATGTCTTCTTGTCAGAAAAGTTGAAAAGCGCTCTCCATAGCTGTGGGCAATGGCTTCTAAGTCGCAGTATTTTTCCGTAGAAAGCGTGCGACCCCTCGCTTGGCTCGAAGTACAAAACAACATAATGATCGCCTAGCTCAACCACCTGCACGGCGACGTGTATGGAGTTGTCCTTAACGATGTCAGGATTCATGACTTTTCCTTTCTAGGAAACATAGCCTTCAGGATGTCCGAAAGCTGAGAAGTCACTCTATATGCTATATCAAAAAATAAGCATAAAGTCAAATAAGCCTTTATGTTTAAAAATAGCCCGCATATCCCTGCGGGGCTCAACCAGATTATTACTATCTGGGAGCCCCGCGAAAATGCGGGCAATTGAACGGCTAGGACACAGGTGCTGCACACTGTGCGTCGTTAGGACTTACGGCAACGCCTCCACCTTGGTCTGCTCTACTGAGGTATATCAGGTTGGGTCCATCACAGACCTTACTCAACCCCTGGGTGAACATGCTTCTATCGCCTCGATCCTGTCGATTTGGGCGAATGATAACTAGGCCATCACGTGGATCTGTGAATCGAACGTGCGTCTTCGTTTTCTCCTGTGAAGGTTTGGCTTGGTTGTCGCACGCTGTCAACGAGATCACTGCGGTGACTACTAAGCAAATAGCACTGATTTTCTTCATGGCAAACCTCCTCAGGTTCTGAATAATGACGAGTCTCGTCACTATAGCCAATGAATCAACAATAATAGGTATTATGCTATATGTCAATCATGTATTAAAGCAGCATTCCTAAGGGAGAAAACCCTTGACACGCTCGAAAAGACTATGCTACACTACTACGGTAACTTATTACGTAATAACAACTCGCTTCCGCGTGAATGAGTAAGTCTAGGTAGAACTACCAAATACAGATACTGCTCGTCACCGGAGGTTTTAAGTGGGAGAATGAAGGCATGAAAGCACTTCTCGGTACCAAAATTGGTATGACCCAAATCATCAGCGATGATGGTGTTGCTACTCCAGTAACACTTATTAAAGCTGGCCCTGTGACTGTGACTCAGGTGAAGTCTGTCGAGACCGACGGCTACAACGCAGTACAAGTAGGGTTTGGTGAGGGTAAGAACCTGAGCAAGGCCGTCGCTGGACACGTTAAGTCTAGCAAAATCTCGCCGAAAGTAATTCGGGAGTTCCGCGTCGAAGAATTGCCAACCGACATGAAGATCGGTGACAACCTAGACGTAAGTGCATTTGCACTCGGTGACGTAGTGAACGCTACGGGCACCAGTAAAGGTAAGGGGTTTGCCGGTACGGTAAAGCGCCACAACTTTAACACCAGCAAAAGCACCCACGGTGGTAACGGCTATGTCCGTAAACCAGGAAGCATCGGTTCGATGTATCCGCAAAAAGTCTTTAAGGGCAAGCGTATGGCAGGTCGCATGGGACACGAACGTGTCACTGTAAAAAACCTGGTAGTCGCCTACGTCGACCCAACCAACAACTTAATTGGCCTCAAGGGCGCTGTGCCTGGTCCACGCAAGGGGTTGGTGCTTGTAAATGGAGGGAACGCGTAATGGCTGAAACTACTAAAACAACCCTACCAAAGGCTATCTTTAATGTAGAGGTCGAAAACCACGAGCTTCTAAAGCGCGCTTACGATGCCTACCTAGCAAACAGCCGCAACGCTTATGCTCGTACTCTCGAGCGCGGTGATGTACGCGGCGGTGGTAAAAAGCCATGGAAGCAAAAAGGTACGGGGCGAGCACGATTTGGTTCGAGCCGTAACCCTATTTGGCGCGGTGGTGGTATCGTGTTTGGCCCTAGCGGCAATGAAAACTACGAGATCAAACTACCGACAGCTACCAAGCGTGTGGCGGTTCGCCAGGCACTAAGCCTCGCCAATAAAGCCAAGAAAATTACGGTGGATACCGTAAAAACCACTGGCAAAACCAGCGAAGTTGCCAAATATCTGGCCGACAACAAGTTTGCACGCCGTACACTGATTGTGGTAGACGAAAAATCTCCCGAAATCGTACGCGCTACCAGCAACTTGCAAGACGTAATCGTTGTGCGAGCAACCTACCTAAGCGTGTACCACGTGCTCAATGCCGATCATATCGTGATCGAACCTGCAGCAGTGAAAACGATCGAAAAATGGCTCACGCCTGTCAGCAAGGAGGATAAATAAATGAATATTCTTATCACTCCGCGTGCAACCGAAAAGTCATATCGACTTGCCGCTGCACAAAACACCTATGTATTTAATGTGCCACTAAGCGCCAACAAGCAGCAAATCGTTGCAGCTGTCGAAGCCGAATACGATGGAACAAAAGTTGCTTCTGTAAAAACTGCAGTCCAAAGTGGCAAAGCCGTGCGCTTTAGCCGCGGCAAAAACCGCTATCCTGGCACGACCAACCGCAAAGATACCAAGAAAGCGTATGTAACGCTATCTGAAGGCGAGATCAAGATGTTTGATCAACCAGAAGGAGAGGAGAAGAAGTAATGCCAATTAAAGCTTATAACCCAACCACTCCAGCGCGTCGTGGCATGACCACCGAAGACTACAGTGAGATTACTACTCGTAAACCACTAAAGAGCTTGATCAAAAGCAAAAAGCAAAACGCTGGCCGCAACAACAAGGGTCGCATTACGGTACGCCACCGTGGTGGTGGTGTAAAACGCCACTATCGCTTGGTGAACCACCGTCTTGCGCCTGGTACTGTCGCAACTGTCGAAGAAATCGAATACGATCCAAACCGCAGTGCACGTATTGCACGTGTGAAAGACCAGCATGGCCTGTACCACTACGTACTAGCCGACACACAGATGAAAAAAGGCAAGAAAATTGCCAGTGGTGAAGACGCTCCTATCGAGGCTTCGAGCCGCATGCCTCTGAGCAAAATCCCTGTCGGTACACAGATTTACGCAATCGAAATCAACCCTGGCAAAGGTGCACAAATGGTACGTAGTGCTGGCACTAAAGCTCAGTTGATGGCTCGCGAAGGCGACTACGCAACTGTGCGTATGCCAAGCGGCGAAATGCGTAAATTCCGTGTAGAATGTAACGCTACTATTGGTGTAGTAGGCAACGTTCAGCACCAAAACGTAAAAATCGGAAGCGCTGGCCGCAACCGTCGTAAGGGTATTCGCCCGAGCGTACGTGGTGTAGTAATGAACGCGGCCGATCACCCGCATGGTGGTGGTGACGGTGGACGTCACGGTACTGGTAAGGCGCCTCGCACTCCGTGGGGTCAGCTAACACTTGGGTACCGAACTCGCCGCCGCAAAGATACCAGTCGACTAATCGTGCGCAGCCGCCACGAAGCTAAGAGGAAGAGGTAATATATGAGTCGATCACTAAAAAAAGGTCCATTCGTAGACGCCAAACTTGCTAAAAAAGTCGCGGCGCTAAAGGCGGATGACCGAACAGTTATTAAAACCTGGGCTCGTGCTAGCACGATTACCCCAGACATGGTAGGCAAAAACTTTGCGGTACATAACGGCAAAGTGCACGTACCTGTATATGTTTCGGAAAACATGGTAGGCCACAAACTCGGTGAGTTTAGCCCTACCCGCAAGTTCCGCAAGCATGGAGGGAAGCAAAAATAATGGCCGACCAAACTACATATAAAGTACGTGCCTACGCAAAAGGTGTTGACTTGGCTCCGCGCAAAGTCAGTATCGTTGCTAGTCTCGTACGCAACCGAACCGTGGCCGATGCACTCGTTATTCTCGAGCACGTGCCACGTCGCGCTGCATTGCCTGTAAAAAAGGCAATCGAAAGTGCCAAAGCAAACGCAACCAACAACCACGGACTCGACGGCAAAAGCCTCACCATCAGTACACTAAGTGTAACGACTGGTACCCGCCTGCGCCGATTCAAACCTGCGAGTCGTGGCCGCGCATTGCCATTCCAGAAGAAAACCAGCAACATTTTGGTGGAAGTGACTGGTGTAGAGAAAGTAAAGAAAAAGCCAGCTGCAAAACCAGCTGCTGACAAAAAGGAGGACAAGTAATATGGGTCAAAAAGTAAACCCAATTAGTTTCCGCCTGCAAGTCCACAAAAACTGGGATTCACGCTGGTTTGCAACCAAAAAAGATTTTGGTCGATGGCTAGCCGAAGATATCAAGATTAGGGATTTGATCGAAAAGCGATTTTCGTCACGTCCAACGATTGGCCGTATCGAAATCGAACGCAGTGCCAACCTAATCACAGTGACTATTCACACTGCAAAAGCAGGTGTAGTGATTGGTCGTGGCGGTGCAGGCGTAACCGAACTAAAGGGCCAGATCGAAAAGATCACCAGCCTGCCAGTTCGTATCAATATCGAAGAAATCAAGCGTCCAGAGCTTTCTGCAAAACTAGTGGCCGAAAACATCGCGCACCAGCTAGAACGCCGCATGAACTTTCGCCGAGCTATGAAAATGAGCGCACAAAACACCATGAATGCAGGTGCCAAAGGTATTCGTATTCAGGTAGCGGGTCGTTTGAACGGCGCAGAAATGAGCCGTAGCGAAAAGATTATCGAAGGTTCGGTGCCACTTCATACGCTCCGTGCCGATGTTGACTTTCATGTTGCACGTGCACAGGGACCAAACGGCACAGGAATCTTGGGCGTAAAGGTCTGGATTTACAAGGGCGAAAGGAGTGATGTGTAATGCTATTACCGAAAAAAGTACCGCATCGCAAAGTTCGTATCGGCAAAAATGACGGTGTTGCAACGCGCGGTAACTATATCGCATTTGGCGACTACGGTCTGCAGAGCCAAAGCAACGAACGCATTACCAGCCGCCAGATCGAAAGCGCACGTCAGGCAATGACTCGCTACATCAAGCGTGGTGGTAAAATCTGGATTCGTATCTTTCCACACACCCCTGTTACCCGCAAACCACTGGGTTTGAAGATGGGCGGCGGCAAAGGTCAGCCAGAATTCTATGTTGCCAAGGTGAAAGCTGGTACCGTAATGTTCGAAATGAAGGGTGTGAGTGAAGAAACAGCCCGCGAAGCAATGCGTCTTGCGAGCCACAAACTACCCGTAAAGTGCAAATTTATCGTGAAGGAGGAGGCGTAATATGGCTGATGTAAAAAAACCAGCTGCTAAAAAAGCGGCTCCAAAAAAAGCTGAAAGCAAGTCAACTGCGGAGCTTCTCGTCGAAGCACGTGCAGACCTACTGGCAGCCAAAAAATCACACGCAAATGGCGAACTGGTAAACCCAAAAGTTTTGGGTAAATACCGCAAAGATATCGCACGTTTGATGACAAAATTAACGGCAGAGAAAGGGGCAAAGTAATGGCTCAGAAACAATTTACTGGTGTTGTAAAGTCGGCAAAACGCAACAAAACCATTACCGTGGTCGTAACCAGCCGTGAAACGCACCCACTATACAAAAAGCAGTACACGATCAACCGCGCCTACCAGGCTCATGATGAAAAAAACGTGGCTGGCGAAGGCGACCGTGTAACGATCGAAGCTTGCCGACCGTTTTCGAAGACTAAAGCATTTAGTTTGCTACGGATCGACGAAAAATCAAAGGGTAGCGTACAGCTAAAAGAAGAAGTGAACGCTGAAGTCGAAGACAAAGCAGATCTTGACCACGCCGACAAAAACGAGGGGGATAAGTAATGATCCAACAAGAATCTCGTTTGAAAGTATGCGATAACAGTGGCGCCAAAGAAGTGCTGTGTATTCGTGTGCTTGGTGGCACCCGCCGTCGCTACGCTCGTGTAGGCGATGTGATTGTGGTGACAGTAAAAGACGCTAACCCAACAGGTAATATCAAGAAGAAAACTGTGCAAAAAGCCGTAGTGGTTCGCACGCGCGACCAAATTCAGCGCAAAGACGGCAGTACAATCTGCTTCGACGACAACGCAGTAGTGATTATCGGCGACGACAAAAACCCGAAAGCGACACGTGTGTTTGGTCCTGTCCCGCGTGAATTACGCGAAATGGGCTATAGCAAGATTATCAGCCTAGCACCGGAGGTATTGTAATGAGAATTCAGAAGCAAGTATCTAGAATTAAGAATGCAAAAATCCGAAAAGACGATAACGTAAAAATTATCGCGGGTGCAAAAAAGGGCACAACTGGTAAAGTACTGTCAGTCGATACCAAAAAAGGTACTGTGCTGGTCGAAGGTGTAGGTGTAGGACACCGACACGTCAAACCAAGCCAGATCAACCCACGTGGTGGCAAAAAAGACATTCATGTTCCTGTAGATATCAGCAAAGTTGCGCTAGTAGTAGACGAAAAATCTGCCAAAACCAGCCGTGTTGGTATGAAAGTAACTGCAGAAGGCAAAATCCGCGTGGCAAAAGCACTAAAAAATAAGGAGATTAAGTAATGGCAAAAGAAGCTACTTACACTCCTCGCTTGAAAGCACTGTACGACAAAACGTACCGTAGTGAACTACAAGCCGAACTGAACCTCGAAAACGTACACCAAGTACCAAAGCTCGAGAAGATTACGGTAAGCGTAGGAGTTGGTAAAAGCAAAGATGACAAGCGTCATCAGGAAACTGTAAAAAACACGCTGACCAAAATTACGGGCCAAGCACCAATTAGTATTTTGGCCAAAAAATCAATCGCAGGTTTTAAGATCCGTGCCAACATGGGTGCGCCAATCGGCCAAGCGGTTACACTGCGCGGTAACCTGATGTACGAATTTTTGGATCGTTTGGCAAACGTTGCATTGCCTCGTGTTCGTGACTTTCACGGCGTTAAGGCAAAGGCGTTTGACAAAGGCGGTAACTACAGTCTCGGTATCATCGAGCAATCGATCTTCCCCGAGCTAACGTTCGAAGAAACCCAGGTGCTGCACGGTCTACAGATCACGTTCGTAATCAAAAACGAAGACAAAGCACATAGCCGTGCGCTACTAGAAAAATTCGGAATACCGTTTGAAAAAGAAGGGGGACGCAAATAACATGGCGAAAAAATCTATGATTGCGCGCGATGAAAAGCGCAAAAAAATGATCCAAAAGTACGCCGCAAAGCGTGCCGAACTAAAAGAACTAGGTGACCAAGAAGGTTTGCAAAAGCTACCAACCAACAGTAGCCCAACTCGCTGGAAAAACCGCGATGTTTTGAGCGGCCGACCACATGGCTACATGCGTAAATTTGGTTTGAACCGTATCAACTTTAGACAACTCGCAAGCGAAGGCAAGATCCCTGGCGTGCGAAAGAGTAGCTGGTAAAGGAAAGGAGAAAAGAATATGAGTTTACAATCTACTGACCCAATCGCTGATCTCCTCACCCGGATCCGCAACGCCGCTATGGTCGGCAAAAACGAAGTTCGCGTACCTAGTAGCAAAATCAAGAAGGTAGTTGCCGAACAACTGAAAAAAGCAGGCTACCTAGCAGAAGTGAAGGAAGAAGCTGGCAAGCCACGCGGCACGCTGGTGGTTACTATCGCCGAAGCTGGCAGCAACCCTAGCTTTACCGAGCTTACTCGTATGAGCAAGCCAGGACGTCGCATGTACAGTGCAGCTGCAGATATCCCACGCGTAAAAAGCGGTCGTGGTATCGTACTGATCAGCACCTCTAAAGGTGTCATGACAGGTAGCGAAGCTGTTAAACAAAAGCTTGGTGGAGAGCTACTACTGAAGGTTTACTAGTATGAGGATAAAAATGTCACGTGCAGAACTTTTAGGTCAGGACATACTACCCGATTCATCAGATTTCGATCTTGATGAACATGAAAGACAGCAACTTGAAAGTTTAGCTGAAAAAATCCAGAATGCTCTGTTCGAGCTTCATGGACCGCGTGACACTGAAAACATTGCTCAGCTACTGGAACTTTACGCTGATAAAGTAAGAGAAGGTGAAATTTAAGAAAGGATACTATATGAGTCGAATTGGAAAACTACCAATAGCCGTACCTGCGGGTGTGACAATTACAGTCGATTCAGATGTCATCAACGTAGAAGGCCCTAAGGGCAAGCTCGTTGTACCACACCTGAGCGACGTAACGGTCAGCCTGGAAGATGGCAACGCAACTGTCACCCGCAAGGATGACGAACGCATCGCTAAAGCCCAGCATGGGTTGCAGCGAGCACTACTAAACAACGCTGTAGAAGGCGTCACCAAAGGCTTCGAAAAGAAGCTCGAAGTCAATGGCGTGGGCTTTCGTGTGGCAAATAGTAACAACGAGCTGACGATGAGCCTCGGCTTTAGCCACGAAGTGAAATACAAAGCACCTGCAGGGGTGAATGTTACCAACGACAAAATGATCATCACGGTGAGCGGTATCGACAAGCAGCAAGTGGGACAAGTTGCTGCCGAAATCCGCGCTCTGAAAAAGCCTGAACCGTACAAAGGCAAAGGTATCAAATATGTTGACGAAGTATTGCTCCGAAAAGCAGGAAAGGCAGGTAAGAAGTAATGGCTACCTCACTCGCGAAAAAACTACTCAACCGCAGCCTGCGTAAAGCACGTGTGCGCAGCACTGTTCATGGTACGGCCGAGCGTCCACGTTTGACCGTAACAATCAGCAACACGCACATTAGTGCGCAGCTGGTAGACGATGTAAAAGGCCACACAATGGCTGCTGCAACCACTGTCGGTACCAAAATGACAGGCACAATGACCGAAAAAGCCGCCAAAATCGGCACAGATATCGCTAAAAAAGCGGTAAAAGCAAAAATTAAGACCGTAGTGTTCGACCGCAATGGCCGCCAGTATGCTGGCCGCCTAAAAGCACTGGCCGACGCTGCACGTAAAGAAGGAATGGAGTTCTAGTATGGCTGAAGCACAACCAGCAAATACTACCCCACAAGCACCAGCCGCACCTGCTCGTCAGGGACGTGGGCAAGCTCGTGGTGGTCGTCGCGATGACCGACGAAATCAGGCACCTCAGGAGCCAAAAGAGTTTGAAGAAGTAGTAATCAACATCGACCGCGTGGCTCGTGTGGTAAAAGGTGGTCGTCGTTTCCGCTTTAAGGCACTGGTAGTTGTGGGCGACCGCAAAAACCGCGTAGGCGTAGGTGTTTCAAAAGGCGCCGACGTACAGACAGCTGTGGCTAAAGCAACTGATGTTGCCAAGAAAAACATCATTACTGTACCTGTGGTCAACACTACTATTCCACATGATGCCGAAGTAAAATTAAGTGGTGCGCGCGTCATGATTAAGCCTGCTGCGCCTGGTACGGGTATTATTGCAGGCGGTGTGGTGCGTCAGGTGATTGGCGTTACAGGTATTACCAACTTGCTTTCAAAGAGCCTTGGGAGTACCAACAAAGTGAATATTGCCTACGCAACCATCGAAGCACTACGAACCATGGTTCCGCGTGACCAATGGCTAAATGTAGAAACAAAGGCCAAAAAGCCAGCTAAAAAGGAGGAGAAGTAATGAAATACAACGAACTCCAAGTAACTGCAAATAAAGCCAAAAAACGTGTAGGGCGCGGTATCGCAGCTGGTCAGGGTAAAACCGCTGGTCGTGGTACCAAAGGTCAGGGCTCGCGTACGGGTAAAAAGCTCCATGCGATGTTCCAGGGTGGTCAGCGTGCGTTGGTACAGGCTGTGCCAAAAAACCGTGGGTTTAAGAGCTTGCGTACCCCAGCACAGGTTGTGTACCTGGATCGATTGAACGACCTAAAGGGAAGCGTCGACAACTTTGCGCTGTACGAAGCAGGGTTGGTAGCAACTCCATTTCATACCGTAAAAGTTATTGCACGCGGCGAACTTACTAGCAAAATTACGCTAAAAGTTCAGGCAGCAAGCAAAAGCGTGCAGGAAGCGATTACAAAACAAGGCGGTACGTTTATAAAAACACCAACTCCGCTACAGAAATCTGCAAAAACCGCAGAAGCTGAAGACAAGTAGTCCGAGCAAAAAAGTGTACTACAAATGTCACAAAACCTCGCTGTACTTGCGAGGTTTTGTGTTATAATTGCTTCATGGCAAAAGGGGAAATCACCAACGAACAGCTACTTGAAGCTTTGAATGCATTTGCAGTTCAGATAAATGAGCGGTTTGATCGGCTCGAAGAGCGCATGGATAGGCTCGAAGAGCGTATGGATAAGCTAGAGGAGCGCGTAAGCTCACTCGAGGATACAACACGTTCGCATACGCTGGCTATCAAGGAGCTAACAACACGTGTCGATCGTCTTGAGCAGCACACAGTTGGGCTCGATGAAGACGTCAAATACCTCTACAAGCTAATTGAAAGTTTCAAAAAAGATTACAAGGCAGACGCACTGAATCAATCTCAGATACGTAGTCGACTAGAAGAACTTGAAACGATCGCGAAGTATTTACAGAAAAAAGTCAGTACTATCTAATAACCCCTAAATGACTGAAAGAGGCTACTTATGAACTGGAAAACCATCGGAAAAGCACTAAAAAACCGTGATATGCAGCGCCGTTTGGGCGTACTTTTGGGACTGGTCATTGTGTACCGATTTTTGGCGCATATTCCTGTGCCACTGGCCAACCCCGCGCAGTTGAAGGAAGTCGTCGAAAACGTTATTGGTGGTTCACAGTTTGGTGGATTCCTGAACCTGCTTTCGGGCGGGGCCTTGGCAAGTTTTTCTATCGTACTAGTTGGGCTGAGCCCATTTATTACCGCTAGTGTTATTACGCAGCTGCTAACAAAAGCTATTCCCAAACTCGAAGAGCTGCACAAAGACGGTGAATCTGGCCGACGAAAAATTCAGCAGTGGACGCGTATCATTACGCTACCTCTGGCGATCGTGCAGTCTATCGCGTTCATTTATCTGCTACGTCAGAGTGTTTTGGCGGGCAATACTACCGTTTTGCAGGCACCGAGTATGTTTGAATGGGTACTGGCTGTTGGCGCGATGACAGCGGGCTCGATGCTACTGATGTGGCTGGGTGAGATTATGACCGAACAAGGTGTTGGTAATGGGCTCAGCTTGTTGATTTTTGCGGGTATCGTGAGTCAAATTCCGCAGTTTGGTCAGTTCTTTATAACCAATATTACCGATACCAAAAACGGCGTACTGCACGTGTTTAATTGGTTTACTATCCCAATAAACCCGAGTGCATTTTGGATATTCCTGGTGCTCGGACTCGCGTCGCTCATCGTGCTGTATTTTTTGGTCAAAATCAATGAAGCGCAGCGTGTGGTGACGATAAACTATGCCAAACGTGTGCAGGGCAACAGCAGCTACGGTGGTGTAAAAAGCATTCTGCCGATCAAACTCATTGCGGCGGGTGTTATCCCTGTGATCTTTGCAGTTGCGTTTCTGAGTCTTCCTGCGTTTATCGGCCAGGTACTAAAGGCCACTAACAACCCTGCATACGCAGGTATAGCCGAAAACCTGGTTAAGTGGTTCCAAACACCAAACGCAGGGCAATTTACGGGTGCAACCCCTGAAGCGTTTATTTATCCTGTTATGTATTTCGTGTTAGTGGTAGCGTTTACGTACTTTTATACAGGCATTGTGTTTAATAGCAACGAAATCGCCGAGAATCTGCAAAAGCAAGGCGGGTTTATCGAAGGTGTGCGTCCAGGACTACAGACCGAAAGGTACCTGAGCCGCACGATGAATCGACTTGTACTATTCGGGGCGCTGGTATTGGGTGTCATCTCTGTATTACCGTATATTGCCGAATATGCGATTTACAATATAACAGGGCTGCAAAATAGCAACCTCGCAATTGGTGGAACGGGCGTACTGATTGTTGTATCGGTAGCACTTGAAAGTCTGCGACAGATTAACAGTCGCGCGCTAATGGTAACGTACGACGATTATAAATAATCAGTGGGAGCGGCTAGCCAGGCCATCCTACTTATGCTATACTACAAAAAATGGCGGGACTAGAGATAAAACAAAAACGATCATTTCACCCAATACGTTGGGCAATTTGGGTCACTTTACTAGGGCTGCTGGCGGCCTCAGCCTATTATGGATATCGTTGGTTCATGACAGGCGAGCTGCCTCCTATACCAGTAGTCAAGGCAACTACTGTAGGTTTGCCTGACGTAGAAGAAACAGTAGTTACTGGCGGTCAAGTGCGTGCTCATACCGTGCCTGCAACTCATCCACGTTATATCTCTATTCCGAGTATTGGTGTAGAACAAACACGCGTATTTCCCGTGGGGGTAACCAAAAATAACGTGCTCGACACACCGAAAAACATTCATGATGCTGCTTGGTATAACAAAAGCGCTACACCTGGTAGTGGCTACGGCGCAGTGCTAATCGATGCACATAATGGCGGCTACACTAAAGATGGGATATTTGCCAAGCTCAGTAAACTTGCCAAAGGTGATGAGATATCTGTTGAGCGTGGCGATGGGAAAGTGTTTACTTACATAGTAACCAGTAATGTAACCATGGGTCTCGATGAAGTTAACGAGCGTGGCATGAAAGAAATGATGGTTTCGAGCGATAGTAGCAAAGAAGGCCTGAGTCTGATTACTTGTGCAGGCAACTATGTGCCACGCCTAGGACAGTTCGACAAGCGCGTTATGGTGCGTGCGGTTGTTAAGTAGTACTGCGTAAACAAAAAAGAAAAGCCGCCGAGGAACGTGAGCGGCGCGGGAGTAAGTGATTTTTCACGGTACTCGGCGGCTTTTCGTTACCTGGCGGAATGGTGCGGGTTAGCAGCGAAGTTCCCGCTGCCAGATGTTGATACTGAGTTGGATTTCACCAACGAAATCCAAAAACTTCTCTGCGAAAATCAAGACGGACATTGCGGTGTGTCCTTTCGATCTGGCTACTTACCCGTTAAGTAGCTTCACTATTTACTGTAGCATACGCTGCCTACTCAGCATAAACAAGATTTGACATTTTTACGAGGTTTAGTAGTATGGATAGTAGCAACTTGTTCAACGTGGCCCTGAAAATGGGTAATATTCTCTTATAAAACGCTTGCGAGCGGATAGGTTTTCCTGTATAATTAACAATTGTAATTTATGGCTAGTCAAAAGGAAGTTATCAAGATGACCGGAACGGTAGTGGAAGCACTGCCTAATACGCAATTCAAGGTAGAGCTCGAGAATGGCCATAGTATTATTGCCCACATTAGCGGTAAAATGCGCAAGCACTACATCCGCCTAGTACCGGGCGATAAGGTAGAAGTTGAGATGACCCCTTACGATCTCACGAAGGGACGAATTAGCTTCCGCCTGCGAGACGAGCGACAAAATACCAACTAGGTGTATTTTAGCGTTCAAGTATTAATTTTAAGAGGAAAGGGTTTTTGAAGACTCATGAAAGTTCGTGCGAGTGTGAAAAAAATCAGTCCCGATGACCAGTTGGTTCGCCGTAAAGGCCGCCTACGGGTTATCAACAAGAAAAAACCTAAGAATAAGCAAAGGCAGGGTTAAGCATGGCTCGAATTTCTGGGGTAGTGATACCTTCTGAAAAACAAGTGCACATTGCGTTGACGTATATCTACGGCATTGGCAAAAAGCACTCACGAGACATCCTTGCGGCGGCTAAAATCGAGCCGACCACTCGGGTGAAAGATCTCACCGAGGCTGAAGAACAGAAACTTCGCGAAATAATCGATAAAGATTATACGACCGAAGGTGATCTCCAACGTCTCGTAACAAATAATATCAAGCGTCTAAAAGACATCAACGCCTACCGCGGTCTGCGCCACAAATCTGGTTTGCCGACACGTGGTCAGCGCACTCGAACGAATGCACGAACTCGTAAAGGCCGCGCAGTGGCAGTTGGTGGAACGCAACCTAAAGCAGCAAGCAAGACTTAGAAAGGAGCATGAGAAATGGCAGAAGCAAAAACTACTACAACTCGTAAAAAGCAGCGCCGCTCAGTTCCTGCAGGTCAATTGCATGTTCAGGCGACGTTTAATAACACAATCGTAACATTCACCGACAAAAAAGGCGCAGTGCTCTGTGCTTCTAGTGCAGGTGCGTGTGGTTTCCGTGGCAGCAAAAAAGGCACCGCCTATGCTGCACAGGTAGCTGCCGAAAAAGCTGCCGAAATGGTGCAGGCACTTCACGGAATGAAAAGTGTCGATGTGTTTGTCAAAGGTGTTGGACTTGGTCGCGATAGCGCAGTACGCGCACTCACCAATTTCAATATCCAGGTCGACAGTATAAAAGATGTAACGGGTGTGCCGCATGGTGGCACGCGCCCACGAAAGGCACGAAGGGTATAACATATGGCACGTGATACTTCGCCTATTGTGAAACAAAGTCGTCGCGAGGGGTACGCATTGCACCCTAAAGCGCACAAAATCATGGTAAAAAAGAGTGGTATTCCAGGACAGCACGCAGGTGGACGTCATGGTAAACCAAGCTTGTACGCCACGCAACTTCGTGAAAAGCAAAAAGTTCGTCGTTTGTACGGCCTACTCGAAAAGCAATTCGCAAAGCTTATGGTTGAGGCAACGCGTCGACCTGGACTTGCAGGTGAGAACTTACTGCAGCTACTCGAGCTTCGTCTCGATAATGTTGTGTACCGTGCTGGGTTTGCGACCAGCCGTCGTGGTGCACGCCAATTAGTAAGCCACGGTAACTTTATGCTGAATGGTCGCCGCGTCGACATCCCATCTATCCGCGTAAAAGCTGGTGATGTGATTACAGTTCGTCCAAAGAGCACCAAGAACGGATACTTTAGCGTACTTTCGGACGTTATCGCAAATTCTGTCCAAGGCCCGCTCAGCTGGATGAAGAGTGATGCAAAAAACATGAAGATCGAAATAACAGGCCTACCGACTCGCGCGGAAGCCGAAGCAGATATCAACGAACAGCTAATTGTTGAGTATTACTCACGCTAATTAAGGAGAACATAACTATGTCAAAAGCTATTCACAATCCTGCACTTATGGGCGTTGAGGACCACTCAGCAACAAGCGCTACGTTTGCTATCGAGCCACTTCACGCAGGATATGGCAATACGCTCGGCAACAGCTTGCGTCGCGTACTACTTTCGAGTATTCGCGGTGGCGCTATCGTTGCTTTCCGAGTTGAAGGTGCAAGCCATGAATTTACAACGATCAAAGGCGTAAAAGAAGATGTTGTCGATATCATGCTAAACCTGAAGAACGTTCGTTTAAAGGTACACACCGACGAACCAGTCGAACTTCGTCTCGAGAAAAAAGGTGCAGGTACAGTCACTGCAGCAGATATCAAAACTACTGCTGATGTAGAAGTAGTTAACCCGACACAGGTCATAGCAACAATTGACGATGCGAAAACATCGGTCGTTATGGATCTAGTAGTTGAATCTGGTCGTGGTTACCGCACTATCGAAGATTCGTCAAAAAGCCGTTTGCACAGCGACATGATTGCGCTCGACGCAGTATTTAGCCCAGTGCTTCGTGTACGCTACAAAGTAGATCCAACTCGTGTTGGCCAAGAAACGAATCTTGACCAGTTGCGTCTGACAGTCGACACCGACGGTGCAATGAGCCCACGCGAAGCGTTCGAAGAAGCTGCAGCGATTTTGGTCAACCAGTACACGGCGCTTGCGGGCAGTACTACTGTAGAAGCAGCACCTGCGCTTGGCCAGTCGGTCGACGAAGACGAAGGCGAGCTCGGTACTTCTATCGAAGACCTCAATCTTAGTGCGCGCACCGCGAACGCACTGATCAACAACGATATTCGTACCGTTCATGATCTCGTGACCCTAAGTGAGCAGGATCTTCGTGAATTAAAGGGCTTTGGCTCTAAAGCACTCGACGAAGTAAAAGACAAGCTTGCGGAGTTGGAGTTATAGTTTATGCACAGACACGGATATAAAGGACGAAAGTTTGGTCGCGAGCGTGATCAACGACGTGCGCTTCTAAAAGGCTTGGCAACAAGCTTGGTAGAGCACGGCAGCATCGAAACCACGCTTCCAAAAGCCAAAGAACTTTCGCGGTACATTGAAAAAGTAATTACCAAGGCAAAAAAAGGCGATTTGCATAATCGTCGCCAGGTAATTGCAAAACTATCAACCCAAAGTGCAGCATTTAAACTTGTTGATGAGATCGCTCCACAGCTTGGTGGCCGTACGAGTGGTCACGTACGTGTTGAACGTACTCGTGTGCGTGTGGGCGACGGTGCGCAGCTAGCTAGAATTTCATTTGTAGACGAATTGAAACCAGTAGAAAGGAAGGAAAAGTAATATGGCAAAAACTTATTCACAAAAACCTTCTGAAGTATCTCGACGCTGGATCTTAATCGATGCTTCGAGTGCGCCGCTAGGTCGCGTTTCGACAGAAATCGCCAAGTATCTAATTGGTAAATACAAACCAACCTACACACCGCACATCGACGGTGGCGACTATGTGGTGGTTATCAACGCCAAAAATGCTGTAGTAACGGGCGGCAAAGAGCGCGATAAAGTATATTACCGCCACTCAGGTTTCCCAGGTGGAATCAAAGACGCACGACTCGAAGAAGTTCGTGAAAAGTTCCCTGAACGAATTATCGAAAACGCAGTAAAAGGTATGTTGCCAAAGAACAAGCTTTCACCCGAGCGTATGGCTCGTTTGAAAGTGTTTGCTGGTAGCGAGCATACTCATGCAGCGCAAAAACCTGAAACGGTAACTATTAACGGAGAGGTAAAGTAATATGGCTGAAAGCAAATACTTCTACGGACTCGGTCGACGAAAAAGTGCTACAGCGCGTGCGCGTTTGTACGCTGGTAAAGGCAAGCTAACGATTAACGAAAAGTCTGCCGAAAGCTATCTCGATGGTAACAAAACTCTGCTTGCAGAAATTACCGATCCACTTGCATTAGTGGGCAAGCAAAAAGAGTACGACATCACTATTCGCGTGAGCGGCGGTGGTTTAAGCGGCCAAGTCGATGCTATCAAACTTGCGATTGCAAAAGCACTGACAGTTGCACATAGCGACCTCCGTGGTACATTGAAAAAAGCCGAATTGTTGATGCGTGACCCACGTGAAAAAGAACGTAAAAAATACGGTCTTCGCAGTGCACGTAAGCGCGAACAGTTCTCGAAACGTTAGTATTCCTATACGTTTTGCACCCAAAAAGCTCCCCTTCATCGGGAGTTTTTTGGTATACTAGGTATATGGGGATATTTGATGGACTAAGCGACATAGTAACAAATCTTACCGAATCGATACCAGAACAACTTCAGCAGGTAGTAGATGATACGGTTCAGTCGGCGGGCGACGCCGTGGCAGGCGTAGGCGAAAGTGCAAGCGATTTGCAGGCTAGTGCTGAAGATGCTTTGAATAATCTAAAAAAACAATAGTTTACATTTAGGCCACTATTTGCTATAACTAAAAGCATGAAACACATGCTACACAGTGCATATTGGTTTACCGACAGATCTTCTGGCGGTTTGTTCCGTGTTTTGTAGCTATAAACACTAAAAAGTATCGATCAACCCGCCAGAAATGGCGGGTTTTTAACTTGTAAATGATAAGGAGGAAATGATGGAAATTATTGATGGCAAACTTCACGTGACAGCAACAGAGCTCGACAAAATAGCGAGAATGAATAGTCACAAGTGTGTGGCCGAAGTACTAAGAATCGCAGGCGTCGAAGCAATGAGCTTGGAGATCGCTAGGCCTGAGATCGTGACGGCAGCAAACCATAATTTAATAGTAGAAGTACCTGAGGGTCTTATCGATGGTGCTGATACAGCAGATTGTACTATGGCTGAACTTGACCAAGCAATACGACAAAGTACCGCCTCGCTTGTTGAGATAATGTACTAGAACTAACAACTAACGTATAATGGAGTGTAATGATAAAGCCTGTAATACTCACTGGCCTGCGCGCCAATAACGACCTAACACTTGGCAACTACTTTGGTGGTATGCTGCCGATTATCGATATGGCAAAACATCGGAGCGACGAGTACCAGGTTAATATGTTTATTCCCGACCTACATAGTTTTACCACGCCGATTGATCATAGTAAGCTGCATGATCAAATTTTACAGACCGCACGGCTATTTGTGGCGGCGGGTTTGCCGCTCGACAACAACAGTATTTACTTATATCGCCAAAGCTACATTCCTGCGCATAGCGAGCTTACGATTATCCTAAACAACTTTGTGGGTATGGGCGAAATGGAACGTATGACGCAATATAAGGATAAGTCGGGTAAATTGTCACACGACCGAGTGAGTGTGGGATTGTTCGACTATCCTGTGCTGATGGCAGCAGATATTTTACTGTACGGCGCACAGTATGTACCCGTTGGTGATGACCAAACGCAGCATCTCGAAATTACCCGTGATATTGCCGAACGCATGAATAGCCGTTTTGGTGAACTGTTTGTCGTGCCCGATCCTGTAAAAAAGCAGCATGAATTTTTCGGAAGCTCCCGTGGAAGTAAAAATGAGGTGCACCAGGGCCTACGGATTATGGACTTGCAAACGCCAACTAAAAAAATGAGCAAAAGTGACGATAGTGCTAAAGGCGTGATATTCCTGAGTGACTCGCCAGATGCAGCGGCAAAAAAGGTCATGAGTGCAGCGACCGATTCTGTTGGAGTGGTGAACTACAATCGCGAAAGCCAGCCTGGTATTACTAATTTGCTCGATATTCATGCACTACTTTCTGGTGAGGCTATTGAAAAAGTGATTGAGCATCATCAAGGTAAAACAAATTACGGTGAGTTAAAGAAGCAGATTGCTGAACAGGTTCGAGATTTCCTGACAGACTTTCAAGATAATCTGCAAAATATCGACGACGGAGCAGTGATGACAAAACTCGAAGCTTCGGAGCGAGCAATGAACGAGCAAGCAAGCAAAACTTTGCATAAAGTACAGCAGGCTGTCGGTCTGAGGCCGCTCTAATGCGACTCGATGCGTATCTGGCTGAAGCCCGCCCCGAATATTCGCGTTCGGCCTGGCAAAAGCTGATAAAGCAGGGTAATGTATGTGTAAATGGTGTGGACGTTGTTGTCGGTAAATTTGATGTGAATGAACATGATGATATTGTGGTAAAACTTCCAGACGAGCCTGTGCAATCGATCGATCTGCCAATCATCTACGAAGACGACGATGTGATAGTCATCAACAAGCCAGCAGGTGTGCTGACGCACGCAAAAGGCACAATCGCAGAAGAATTTACTGTGGCGGATTTTGTAAAACCAAAAACAACCTACAAAGCAGACACTAATCGCCCAGGAATCATCCATCGACTCGACCGCGATACTAGTGGTGTATTGCTGTGTGTCAGAAACGACACGGCTGCTACCATGATCGCAAAACAGTTCGAGCGGCGAACCGCCAAAAAAACCTACTACGCAATTACCGACGGCGTGCCTAGAGGGCACGAAGCGGTAATCGACGTGCCTATTGGGCGAGACCCCAAAGCGCCGAGCCAATTCCGTGCAGATCCCAATGGAAAATCTGCACAAACACACTATTTGGTAGAATCATCCAGTGGCGACAAGGCATTGGTGGTACTGCAGCCACGCACGGGCCGTACTCATCAGCTTCGTGTTCATATGAAACATATAGGCACGCCAATTTGTGGCGACAAAGTATACGGCAGACCTGCTGATCGCCTGTTTCTTCATGCACATAAGCTCCAGCTGACGCTCCCAAGTGGTCAAAATCATATTTTCACAGCGCCATTGCCGCCAGAATTTACGCTATGAGTCTTTTTATTCACCCCAGCTCAGCCCAGAGTTTAGAAAGCGCACTTGCATCTGGTGCGCAGGGGATACTACTGGCGGGAGAGGTAGGGGTTGGCTTGTGTACGATAGCGACTACTAAGACTACCCCTACTATGGTGGTCCGTCCAGAATTACTAACTCGTGCGAGCACTACGGCGCAGATTGGTGTAGAGCGGATTAGAAGCTTATACACTATTACGCAGGGCAAGTCGCAGTATATCCAATCGGTGATCATCGACGATGCCGATAAAATGACACCCAGTGCCCAAAATAGCTTTCTAAAATTACTCGAAGAACCGCCCAAAAACGTACGATTTATTTTGACATCCCACGCCCCAGATGCTTTACTGCCAACAGTTCGGTCGCGGCTGCAAACCATCACGATCCTGCCTGTACCTCATGAAGTGACGAGTGCTATGACTAAAACTGAGAAGCTCCCTCTTAGACGACGCCAGCTTGAGTTTATTGCTAGTGGTCTGCCTGCGGAAATGACGCGCCTGATGGTAGACGAACAGTATTTTCGAACAGTGAGTGTGCGTGTTTCGCTCGCACGGCAAATTATCGAAACATCACCGTACGAGCGATTGGTATTGCTCGCAAACGAAAAACTCGATCGTACAGCGGCACTGTTGCTTTTGCAGACAATCGTACGTTTGCTTATGCGTACACCAACCAAGCAAGCTATCAGCTGGATACATCCACTGCTGGAATCGATGGCGGCAATCGATAAAAACGGTAACGTCCGCCTGCATTTGACGCGGGCTATGGTATACTAGTACATATGTTGGGCGTAGTTACCCTCGTGGCTTTATCTGGTGTGGCATTGTGGCAACGACAGACATTTGTCGAAGTTGTTGCTGATTTGCCCTCGAAATTATCGGACAAACTCGACCGTCTGTGGGAAATTGCGCAAGATTCTTTAAAAGATCGCAAGTACTTGCGTGCCGAAAAAGCCCTGCTAACCATTTTGCGTGTTGACGAGCGTAACGCCACGGCCTATAACCGACTAGGTATTTTGTATGCCAAGCAACAAGCATTTAGTGATGCCATTGAGTGCTTCGAGATTGCCCAAAGCCTAGAGCCAAGTGCATCGAGTCTGCACAACGTAGGGCTGATTTACTACGAAACAGAAGCCTACGACAAAGCTGCGCTTGCATTTGAACAGGCGCTCAGACTAGAGGAAAACGTCGCGTCACGGCATATTGCGTATGCAAAAGTACAAGAAAAACTTGGCAATAGCAAGCAAATGCTTACTTCGCTGCAGCGGGCTATCGAGATAGAAAAAAATCCACAAACGCTTAGTATCTTGGCTGATGCGTACGACCGCACAGGGCAGAGCGAACAAGCCGCGCAGCTACGTCAAAAGGCTCAAAAAATGATTGTACCCGCAGGCAAGCCACGCCGAGTCAAGCAGCCACGCAAAGTTGTAATGTAGACTAGGCAAACAGACACTTATTTGGTACAATTTAATACTGTTACGCTAGGTAAATGTATGCCGCTTTAGCTCAGTTGCTGTTTGAGGCGCATGCCGAGTAGATTATTACGAAGCATCGCTCTAACCAGCTGATCATCGTAGCTTGACAATGTATGCCGCTTTAGCTCAGCTGGTTAGAGCAACGGTTTTGTAAACCGTAGGTCCTGGGTTCGAATCCCTGAAGCGGCTCCATTTTATTTTTGAATATGCTGGGATAGTGAAGCGGTCAAACACGTCAGACTGTAAATCTGATGGCATATGCCTTCGCAGGTTCGAATCCTGCTCCCAGCACCAGATCATTACGCCGCGATAGCTCAGTTGGTAGAGCGCATCCATGGTAAGGATGAGGTCTCGGGTTCAAGCCCCGATCGTGGCTCCACTTTATATAGACACAGCCACCTTAGCTGGTATTTTACTATGGCTTATGCTATAATACTGCAAAGAACGAAATAATTTTAAGAGAGAACTATGGCAAAGAATTCAAAATCGAAGCGAAAGTTGGTTGGTTTGGTGAGTAGCCTCAGTGGTCACCGTACCTACTACACCAAAAAGAACACGCAGAATACTCCAGACAAACTGGAACTAAAAAAGTACGACCCCATCGCACGCAAGCATGCGGTATATACAGAAACCAAGAAAAATCTTGGACGCAATGAAGTAAAAGCCCGCAAGGGATAAATACAAACTTCATTTTACAAGAGTCAGCCTAGCGGCTGGCTTTTTGCGTCGATGACCTTGGCAAGCCACACGCCATTTGTCAGCATGGTGTCGAGGAGAGCTTTGGACGCAGTTGTTTTTTCGGAATACACATACAAGTTGTCTCCTGCGATTTCAAGCACAAGCCCCCTAAAATGATGTCCGATCGCTTCGGTGATATCTGGTGTGAACAGGTTTTCGGCCGAGAGCCATAAGTCGGGGCGAGAAAATATCTTGAAATAATCTGTAAACTCTTTGCTATGATGCAGGCCCATCGAGCCAAGTTGCGTGGCGTGCAAGTGGGGGTACTTGGTTTTTAAAAGCGAATGAAAGCCCATGCCGTGGGTGGGCGAACCGACGAAAATATGCGGCAAATCTTTAGCATTTTTAAGATCGAATTCCATGATGTGCCAGGTGTGTGAGTGATTGGTGAGGATTGTATCGCTGCGCTGAACAAACACGACATCGTAGCCGTCGTGGGTGCCGATACAGTAGTGGCGATCGTGATGGGCATTGGATACGGTGAGTCCGCGGACGATATGATGGTCGTCGTCGCGCTGACTTACCGAGCCGAAATAAACCAAACCAGAGCTTTCGCAAAATTCATTGATAATTTGTTTTTGGTTCCGTGCAGTCGTTAGTGCGGCCAAGTTTTTTTGCACGTGACCAAGCAACCGTTTCATGGTTTGACCTCTACTAT
>WBZM01001023.1_pt1 | contig 31223 bp, 21 predicted proteins | sample 5204271 | NCBI WGS metagenome assembly WBZM01 (sample SAMN12344346, study PRJNA552823) | activated sludge metagenome | biome: Activated sludge suspended growth; feature: Nitrification reactor; material: Wastewater; isolation source: activated sludge from nitrification reactor of wastewater... | reverse complement strand
GGAGAAGGCCAGGCCGGCGCTGGTGGAGGCGAGCGCCGGGAAGCCGAGGGACGCCAGGAGGCGCGCCGAGCCCACGTCCCAGGGGTTGGGCATCACGAAGCAGCCGCGGGCGTGGAGCGCGCGGAAAGCGGCGCGGCGGGCGGCGATCTCGGCGGGCGTGGGCATGGCGGGGCCTCCGGCGAGGAGGCCTCACGCCGGGCCGGGCGCCGCGCACGCACCTCTGGGGGCGAGCGCCCCGGCCCGGCTACCGCCCCGGCTCGATCCAGGCCTCGACGCGCCGCACCTGGCCGGTGCGGCCGAGGAGCGCCGCCGAGTGCTCCGGCCCGAGGCGGTCGCCCGGCACCACCACGCGGCGGCCGTCGGCCTCCAGCACCTCGAGGCGCCGCTCCGGCGAGCGGCGGTAGATCACCGGCACCTGGCAGAGCGTGAAGCCCAGGGCGCCGGCCGGCAGCGCGATGGGCTCGCGCCGCCCGTCGAGGCCGAGGGGGGCGAAGGTGGCCGGCGCGGCGAGGAGCTCCGCGGCGCGGAGCAGCCGGGGGCGGAAGGCCACCTGGCCCCCGCGCACCAGCACGCCCAGCTCGCCGAGGCGGAGCAGGATCTCCTCCTTCACCTGGCCGGTCATGCCCGGCTGGCGCGCCCCGCCGTGGGACGGGGAGTGGGAGTACGGGTCGAGGGGGAAGGCGCCCCACTCGGCCGGCGTCTTGTGCGTGCCGCCCATGCCGAGCCGGATCTCGTCGTAGCGGGCCGCCAGGCGCGACAGCAGCGCCGCCGGCGCGCCGGCCTCGGCCGCCTCGGTGAAGCGCTCCTGCACCGCCAGCAGGAGCTTGCCCACCATGTGCCAGTAGATGCTCCCCAGCCCCTCGTAGGCGAACATCGAGCCGGAGCGGCCGGTGAAGGCCCGGTGGTGGAAGACCGCCTCGTAGGCCTCCCGCACCGCGGCGAAGGCCGCGGCGTCGGCGCCGGGGAAGCCCTCGGCGGCGATCGCCGCGAGGACCTCGTCCAGCGCCGCCTCGTTGTGGAGCGCGCCGTGGAAGCGCAGCCGCCCGTCGGCGTCGCGCAGCACCACCCGGCCGTCGCCGGCCGCGAGGAGCCGGGCCAGCAGCGGCGCCTGCGCCAGCGCCGCCTCGGGGAGGACGTTCTTCTCCAGGAAGCCGGGGAGCCGGCGATCCGGGTAGAGCAGGTAGCTCCGCTGGTCCTCGCGCCAGAGCCGGCTGGCCCGCAGCGCGTCGAGGACGCCGAGCGCCGCCTCGTCGTCCACCGCGTGCGTCGAGAGGGCCGCCACCTGCCCCTCCAGCATCTCCTCCAGGTGCTCCAGGCCGATGCCGCGCCCGGGGCCGCGGGGCGCCAGGACGTTGTAGGCGTGGAAGAGGCCGTCGGGCCGCCGCGCCCCGGCGATGGTGTGGCGCAGGTGGCGCCGCGCCAGGGCGCAGAGCTCCAGCAGGCGGGCGCCCGGCGCCGGCGCCGGCGCGCCGGGGCCGCCGGCGTAGGCCGCCGCGCGGTAGGCCTCGGCGGCCAGGCCGAGGGCGCGCATCAGCCGCTCGCGCCCCGGGTCGTCCACGGCGGGCGCCTCGAGGAGGTCGAGGCCGCCGCGCAGCGCGGACACCGTGGCCTCGAGCCAGGCGGCCACCTCGCGCGAGAGCGGGGTCTCGCGGCCGTCGAGGGGCCGCCAGAGCGCCTCCACCGCCTCCAGGTAGCGGTCGAGGTGGAAGAGCGTCACCATCGACACGCCCCAGCCGGCCAGGGCGTTGTTGGCGTCGTTCCACTCCGGCCGCTGGGTGTTCATCCAGACGCCGCCGCCCGGGACGTAGGCGGCCAGCTTGGCCAGGGCCGGCACCAGCAGCTTCTCCGCCAGCGTCACCCGGAGCGGCGCGGCCCCGGCGTGGAGCAGCCGGCCGTCGGAGCCGACCTCCCGGACCCGCGCCACGACCCGGGCGTGGCGGGGGGCGTCGAAGCGGATCGAGTCGCGCGGGTTGGCCACCAGGTCGGCCCAGGGGCGCAGCGCGTAGGGGACCTCGGCGTAGGTGAAGCGCGGCTGCTCCAGCCAGGCCGGCAGGGCCGCCGGGTGGTGCTCGCGCGACAGCTCCAGCAGGCGCCCCAGGTAGACCAGCTGGTGGTCGCCCCAGTAGCCGATGGTGGTCCAGGGGTGGTCCGGCTCCGGGACCTCCCAGTCCACGCCGTCGCGGCCGATGCGGTAGGGGTTGTGGCCGTCCACGGTGGAGGCGTTGACGAACTTGGCCACCAGCTGGGCCGCGAAGCCCGGGTGGCTGCGCGAGAGCGACTCCCAGTTCTGGAAGATGTCGCGCCAGTTGCCCTGCCAGGAGAGCACCGGCGCGCCGCGGGCGTCGCGCACCCGGATGTCGAAGCGGTTCCAGGGGCGGCTCGGGTCGCCGTGGCGCCGGCTGAACCAGAGGGGCAGGTACTCGTCGGCGAGGCGCGAGAGGTCGGGGTCGCCGAGGGCCTCGACGCGGGCCCGGTGGGCCTCCCGCGCCTCCAGCGCCGGCAGGCCGGCCAGGAATGCGGCGTGGCGGGCCGCCACCGGGCGGCTGGCGGCGCGCACGAAGGCGGCGAAGTCCGGGCCGGGGATGGCGTCGCCGTGGGCGTAGACGCCGCCCCGCATGGCGTTGAAGAGGACGTTGGACAGGTGGTGGGCGCAGGCCTCGCGGTCCTCGGTGCGCTGCTCCCCGTCCACCGCCGCCAGGAGGTCGGCCACCCGCGCCGCGCCGGCGTCGGCGTCGGCGATCGCCTCGGCGGCCAGGGCCGCCACCGCCGCGGGGGTCTCGAGGGATCGGCGCAGCGCCGCCACCTCGGCCTGGCTGCGGGCCACGTCGGCCACCACCAGCCAGGCCTGCTCGCCGCCGGCCGGCAGCGAGAGCCCGGCCTCCAGCAGGTAGGCGCCGCGCTGGCCGCGGGCCAGGTCGGCGGGCGGCGGGAGGGGGCCGCGGCCGAAGGTGCGCCGCGCCTCGGCGGTGAGGTGGAGCGTGGCGCCGGGGAGGCCGTGGCTCCAGGCGGTGGTGGCGTGGAGCGCCTCGCGCGGCTCGGGCCGGTCCACCATCTGGGCCGCCAGGGCGTAGGCCGCCAGCGGCGTCCCCGGCAGCCGCTCGCTCCACTTGTAGGCGTCCACCAGCACGCTGAAGGCGGCCTGCAGGGCCTCGGTGGCGTCGGCCGGCATGAGGTCGAGGAGGCCGTCGAGCAGGTGCACCTCCACCGGGCCCGGCCCGGCGTTGGAGAGGGCGCACTCGCGCAGGAAGCCGAAGCGGCCGGAGAGGCGCCAGCCGGCGCGGAAGGTGAGCCCGAGGTCCAGGTTCTCCTCCTCGAAGACCAGCCGCGTGCCGGTGGCGCCGCGGTAGAGCCGGCGCCGCACGCGCCAGACCAGCCGGTCGCCCTCGGCGAGGGGGTGCCAGAGGGCGGTGCGGCCGCCCCGGGTGCAGCGGAGGGCGGTGGTGGGGCCGGTGGTGCCGGCGGCGTCGGCCAGCTTGTCCTCGGTGACGTAGGGGAAGAGCGCGGTGCCCGGGCCGCGGCGGCCGGCCGTCAGGCCGCCGTTGGAGGCCACGAAGAGCCAGGGGTCGCCGTCGCTCACCAGGGTGGTGAGGAATGGGGGCAGGGCCTGGACGTCCTCGATGACGTAGCAGGGCTCGCCGAAGGCCTCGACCAGCCGGCCCGAGGCCGGCGGCCCGCCGGCCGGGACCGGGGTGGCGCCGTAGTGGACCGCGCTGGCTCGCTCCATGGTGCCGCTCCTCGCCCTGCGCGCCACGGCCTGGACCGGGGTGCCTCCCCGGGGCTTCCGGGAGGGCCCTCTGGGGCCCTGGGGCCCGGTGCGGCGGCGCGCTCGTTGACAGCCTGGATGCTGCCTTGTTAGTTTGTTCGACAGACAAACAAAGTCAAGGGGCAACGGGAGACCCAGCAGCCCCCCCCGTCCGGCCCCCCACCGTCGAAGGCACCAGGCCGCACCACCCCGCGTCGGAGTGCACGTGATGACCCCACGGAATCGACTGGCCCGCACCACCGCCCTGCTGCTCACGGCCCTGCTCGCCGCCTGCGGCGGCTCGAAGAGCAGCGCCCCCAGCCTCACCGGCATCAACGTGACGCCGGCCACCGTGTCGCTGCAGGTGGGCGCCACCCGCCAGCTGGCCGTCATCGGCACCTACAGCGACGGCTCGACCGCGCCGGTGACCGCCGACGCCACCTTCACCTCCGACGCGCCCGCCAAGGCCACCGTCACCAGCCCCGGCGGCCTGGTGACCGCGGTGGCGGCCGGCACCGCCCACGTCACCGCCACGGTCGCCGGCAGGACCTCGGCGACCACGGTGACGGTGACCGCGGCGCCGCCCACGCTCGCCTCCATCGCCATCGCGCCGGACCCGGCCTCGGTGTCCGTGGGGGCGACGCTGCAGCTCACGGTGACCGGCACCTACAGCGACAGCTCCACCGCCGACCTGACGGCGCAGGCCACCTTCCAGTCGAGCGCCGCCGACAAGGCCACCGTGAGCAGCCCGGGCGGCCTGGTCACCGGCGTGGCCGAGGGCGCCACCACCGTCACCGCCACCGCCGGCGGCAAGACCGCCACCCGCGACGTGGCGGTGACCCCCGCGGCGCCGCCCCCCGCCGCCGACGCCATCGTCTTCTGGGACGCCTACGGGACCGACGTGGCCTTCCGCGACTTCGGCGGCGCCGCCAACGACGTGACCATCGATCCCGCCGAGACCTTCAACGGTCGCCACGTCGTCAAGTTCGCGGTGACGGGCAGCGGCGGCTACTCCGGCGGCGCCTGGGTGACCAGCACGCCCCGCGACCTGACCGCCTACGACGCCCTCACCTTCTGGGCCAAGGCCAGCGTGGAGGGCAAGGCCATCGACGTCACCGGCTTCGGCAACGACGCCGGCGCCGGCGTGGGCACCGGCTTCCCCACCGAGCGCGCCCAGCTGCCCCTCACCACCGCCTGGCAGAAGTTCACCGTCCCCGTCCCCGACCCGGCGAAGTTCACCAACGTGGCCGGCCTGTTCCACCTGGCCGAGGCGCCGGAGGGGTACACCATCTTCTTCGCCGACGTGATCTTCGAGGACCTCGGCCTGGCCACGGGCGCCGCCACCATCAACCTGGGCAACGCCGCGCCGTCGCTGGCGGCGGGCGGCACCACCACCATCGACCCGGGCCAGACCAAGGTGGAGTACACGCTGGCGGGCGACCCCCAGGGCACCTTCACGCTGAAGCCGGTGGCCAGTGGCTTCCTCGGCCTCGCCTCCGCCGACACCAACCTGGTGACCGTCAACGACGCCGGCGTCATCACCGGCGTGGCCGCGGGCGGGCCGGTGGACGTGACCGCCACGCTCCGCGGCGTCACCGCCGCCGGAAAGTACAGCGTCACCGTCACCGGCGGCCCGGTCGCCCCGACCACCCGGCCGCCCCTGCCGGCACCGCCGGCGGGCGCGCAGGTCATCTCGCTCTACGCCTCGCAGGCCGCCGCCGGCTTCGCCGGGGCGACGGTCACCGACGCCAGCGGCAACGTGGACACCTGGCGCACCTGCTGGAGCGCCGGCACCGGCGGCGATCCGGTCGACGTGGTGGAGGGCGGTACCACCGCCCGGCCGCGGCGCTACGACTTCACCCCCTCGGCGGTCTTCGCCGGCGTGGAGTTCATCGGCAAGACCGGCGCCGCCCAGCCGGGCAGCTGCGGCGGCACCATCACCGGCGCCAACGAGCTCGACGTGACCGGCATGAGCCACTTCCACATCGACGTCTGGACGCCCGACGCCAACAACGTCCAGGTGAAGCTGGTGGACGCCGGGGCCGACGGCCAGCTCACCGCGCCGACCGACGCCAACGCCACGCTCAACGGCCTCAATCCGCCCGCGTTCGGGACCGGCCGCTGGCTCTCCTACGACATCCCGCTCGAGGTCGGGCCGGCCGCCTTCCAGAACGGCAACTGGGTCTCGCCGCCGGCCGGCCTGGCGCACCTGGCGCAGATGATCTTCACGGTGCCCAACGGCGGCACCATCTACGTGGACAACATCTACTTCTACAAGGCGCCCGCGGCCGCCGCGTTCGCCAACGTCACCTTCGACGACCCGGCCGTCACCTACGCCCTGTCCGGCTTCGGCGGCTGCCAGGACTCCGCTGTGGAGGTCGATCCCGCCGGCGGGCCGAACCAGGTGGCCCGCATCACCAAGAACGCCACCGCCGAGGTCTGGGGCGGCGCCACCGTCGTCACCCAGACCGGCAACCGGGTGGGGAAGATCCCCTTCGCCGCCGGCCGGACCACCATGACCCTGCGGGTCTACGCCCCGGCCGCCGGGCTACCGGTGATGCTCAAGGTCGAGGACGGCGCCTCGAACGGGGGCATCTTCGTGGAGGTGACCGCCACCACCACCACCGCCAACGCCTGGGAGACCCTGACCTTCAGCTACGCGGCGGCCAACCTGGCCAGCACCTACGACCGGGTCTCGGTCTTCCCCAACTTCGGCACCAGCGGGGCCACCGCCGGGGCGCAGACCTGGTACGTGGACGACCTGACGCTGCTGCCGTGAGCCGCATCCGGGCCGGCCGGCCGCTGGCACGCGGCCGGTCGGCCCCTCGTTGACACGCACCGGCCCGCCGCCGGATGAAGGGCGGGTCGGTTCCGCAGGGAGGCCGCACATGGCGCATCCACGTTGGCTGATGGCGCTGGCGCTGGCGGCGGGGCCGCTGGCCCTGGCCGGCTGCTTCGACGAGCCCCCCGTCGAGGTGGGCGTCCCCGTCTTCGGCGATCGCTTCGACGACGGCATCTCGCCCAATCCCTTCGACACCTCGGTGCTGACGGCCCTCACGGTGGACGGTGCCAAGGCCTACTCGGGCTCGAGCTCCATCCGCCTCGACGTGCCGGCGCAGGCCGCCGGCTACTGCGGTGGCGCGGTGCTCTCGGCCGCCCCGCAGGACCTCTCCGCCGCCAATGCCCTGGTCTTCTGGGCCACCGCCTCGCGGGACGCCACCTGGGGCCGGCTCGGGTTCGGGCTCAACTTCGACCCGCTCCCCTCCACCTACCAGACCACCGTCTTCGACCTGCCGCTCACCACCACCTGGGAGCGCCACCTCATCCCCATCCCCGACCCCTCCCTGCTCACCGCCGAGCACGGGATGCTCTGGTACGTCGACACCGAGGCCACCGGCTACTCGGCCTGGCTCGACGACGTGCGGTTCGACAGGGTCGACCCGTCGGTGATCAACTTCTCGCCCTCCCTGGTCTCCGACACCGGGCCGCTGCTGGTGGGCGGCACCGTGAAGGTGCCGCTCGCGGCCACCTACACCGACTTCGACGGCACGGAGCGCAGCCTCGACTCCATCGACGCGGCCGGGAGCGGACCCGCGCCGGGCTTCTTCACCTTCTCCTCGACCAACCCCTCGGTGGCGCGCGTCGACGCCGCCGGCCAGGTCACCGGCCTCGCGGTGGGCCAGGCGGTGGTGACGGCGCGGCTGGCCGGGGCCCTCCTCCCCGGCGAGCTGACGGTGGACGTGGTCACCACCGCGCCGGTGCAGCCGGCCGTGGCCGCCCCGGCGCCGCCGGCGCGGGCCGCCGCCGACGTGGTGTCGCTCTACAACAGCGGCCACGTCTACGCCGACCGGGCCGTCGACACCTGGCAGACCAGCTGGAGCTCCTCGGGCGCGCCCGGCACCTTCGCCATCCCCGGCACCTCCAGCACCGTGAAGAAGTACACCGGCCTGGTCTTCGCGGGCGTGGAGTTCCTCACGCCGGGCCCCCACGTGAACGCCAGCGGCATGACCACGCTCCACCTGGACGTCTGGACGCCCAACGCCGCCGGGTTGGGGGTGAAGCTGGTGGGCTGGAACGGGACCGTGGCCTCCACCGGCGAGGCGCAGGTGGACCTGGGGTCCTCGGTGGTGCGGAAGTACCGCTGGAACTCCATCGAGATCCCGCTGTCGCGCTTCCCGGGGGTCGATCTCGCCAACATCGGGCAGATCGTCTGGGTCAACCCGACGCCCAGCCCCGGGACCAACGGGACGTTCTTCGTGGACAACGTCTACTTCCACAAGTAGTCCCGTGGTGCGGGGCGTCGGTGCCCCCGGGGAGGCGGAGGCGGCATGCCGACAGGGGCCAGGGCCAGGGCGGCGCGGCGCGAGGCGGAGGTCCCGGCCCCGCGCCCCAACCTCTCCGAGGTCCTCCAGCTCGTCTGGCGCGAGCGGCAGATCTCCCGCGCCGAGATCGCGCGCCGCCAGGACCTGTCGCGCTCCACCGTCTCCATCATCGTCGAGGAGCTGCTCGACCTCGGCCTGGTGAAGGAGGTGGGCGCCGGCGAGTCGCGCGGCGGCCGCCGCCCCATCGTCCTCCAGTTCGACGACGCCGCCGGGGCCATCCTGGGCGTGGACCTCGGCGCCACCCACGTGGCGGTGACGCTCACCGACCTGCGGGGCGGCGTGCTGGCCTGGCAGCACCAGCGCCACCCGGTGCGCGACGAGCCGCGGAGCGCCCTGGCCCTGGTGGACGCGCTGGCCGACCGCTGCCTGGAGGCCTGGGGCGGCCCGCGCGATCGGGTGCTGGGCGCCGGGATGGCGGTGCCGAGCCCGGTGGACCCGGAGCGGCCCGACGAGCTGAACGAGGTGGTGGTCCCGACCTGGCGGGGCGTCAAGGTGGGGGCCGGCCTGCGCGCCCGCTTCGGCATCCCGGTGCTGGTGGACAACGACGCCAACCTGGGCGCGCTGGCCGAGCGCTGGTGGGGCGCCGGGCAGGGCGTCGACGACTTCGCGTACATCAAGCTGGCCACCGGCATCGGCTCCGGCTTCGTCTTCGGCGGCCAGATCTACCGCGGGGCGGGCGGCGTGGCGGGCGAGGTGGGCCACCTCTCCATCGACCCCAGCGGCGAGCCCTGCGGCTGCGGGCTGCGCGGCTGCCTGGTGACCATGGTCGGGGCGCCGGCGCTGGTGCGGCGGGCCCGGGCGCTGCTGGCCACCTTCCCCGGCAGCGCCCTGGCGGGGCGCGAGTTCGGCATCACCGCCATGGAGGACGCGGCCCTGGCCGGCGACGCGCTGGCGCTCCAGGTGGTCCGCGAGGCGGCCGAGCACCTGGGCGTGGCGGTGGCCGGCCTGCTCAACCTCCTCAACCCCAGGGTGGTCATCATCGGGGGCGGGCTGGCGCGGCTCGGCGAGCTCCTGCTGGCCCCGCTCCGCGAGACGGTGCGGACCCGCACCCTGGCCACCTCGGTGGAGGCCAGCCGCATCGTCACCAGCCAGCTGGGCGCCCGGGCCATCGCCGTGGGCGCCGCCACGCTGCTGCTCCAGCGGGCGCTCTCCGACCCGCGACACTTCCCGGCCGCCGCGGCGCGCCGCTGACAGGAGGCCGCATGCAGGCCAGGGGTTCCAAGGCGAGGGGGCTGCTCATGGCGCTGTCGTGCACGCTGGGCGCCGGCCTGGCCGGGTTCGGCCGCTGCGGGGGACCCGCCGCGGACAGCTGGGTGCTCACCTGGTCGGACGAGTTCGAGGGCACCGCCGGCGCGCTGCCCGACCCCGCGAGGTGGGGCTTCGACGTCGGCACCGGCACCAACGGATGGGGCAACGCCCAGCAGGAGTACGACACCGATCGCCCGGAGAACGCCGCCCTCGACGGCCAGGGGCACCTGGTCATCACCGCGCGCAAGGAGGCCTTCCAGGGCAGCCAGTACACCTCGGCGCGGCTGCACACCCAGGGGCGCTTCTCGCAGCGCTACGGCCGCTTCGAGGCGCGCATGCGGCTGCCGCGCGGCCAGGGGCTCTGGCCCGCCTTCTGGATGCTGGGCGACTCCTTCGACACCCAGGGGTGGCCCGACTGCGGCGAGATCGACGTGATGGAGTACCGCGGCCAGGAGCCGACCCGCGTCACCGGCACGCTCCACGGGCGGGGCTACTCCGGGGGGAGCGCGATCACCGGCTCCACCCCGCTGCCCGGGGGCGGCGCCTTCGACGAGGCCTTCCACACCTTCGGGGTGGAGTGGACGCCGGACTGGGTGGCCTGGGAGCTGGACGGCGAGCTCTGGCAGGTGATCCCGCGGTCCGCCATCCCGGCCGGCGCGCCGTGGGCGTTCGACCAGCCCTTCTTCCTGCTCCTCAACGTGGCCGTGGGGGGCAACTACGTCGGCAACCCGGACCCCTCGATCTTCCCGCCGGGCGGGATCACGACGGAGATCGACTGGGTGCGGGTCTACCGCAAGGACGGCTAGGCCGGGCCGCCCGGGAGGCGGCTCAGGGTGGCGGCAGCGGCACCAGCGCCGCTGGCTTCGGGCTGCGGTCGGCCCGCCACAGCCCCCAGTGCTTCTCCACCTCGTCGGGGTGGTCGCCGCCCTTCCAGTTCTCGTCGAAGGCCTCGAACCAGGTGAAGGGCAGCCGCTCCGCCGTGGCCCAGGCGGTGAAGGCCTCGAGGAAGGCGACCTGCTGCCCCTCGTCCGGCACCGCCTTGATGAGCGTGGCCTGGTCGCCCACCGGCGCCCGCCGCGTGGCCCAGCCGGTCTCGCCGAGGAGCTGCGGGAGGCCGGGGTGGCGGGTGGCCATGGCGCGGACCTTCTCCTGCGTGAAGGCCAGGGCCTCCTCGAGCTGCCGGCCGTTCCACAGCGGGTGGACGTGGGTGACCATGAAGTCCACCTCCCGCGCCACCGCCTCGCTCTCGGGCGTGAGCCACCAGAGGAAGTCGTCGGCGGTGGCCACCGGCTTCGCGGTGAGCCGGCGCGCCTCGCGGATCCAGCCGATCAGCACCGGCGCCGGGGAGCGGAAGCTGGACCAGGAGACCTGGGTCTCGTTGCCGACCACCACCGCCAGCACCACCCCGGGGTAGGCCTCGGCGAGCCGGGCCGCGCCCTCCACCTGGGCGCGGTTGCGGGCGCGGGCCGCGTCGTCCCCGGGCTGCTCGGCCTCGATCCAGGCGCCCAGCAGCACCTGGAAGGGGAGCCGCTCCTCGGCGACGAGGGCCAGCAGCTCCGGCGTCGGGCCGTCGGAGCCGTAGGTGCGCAGCACCGCCCAGCGGCCGGCCAGCAGCGCCAGGTCCTCGCGGAGCTGGGCCCGGCTCGGGCCGGGGCCGCCGGGCCGCTGGCCGTCGCGGTGCGGGCCGTAGCAGATCCCCTGGCCGAGCCAGCGCGACCCGTCCCACGGGTGGAAGGGGCGCCGCGCCACGCTGGTCTCGATCGTCGTCTCCAGCACTGCAGCCTCCGCACCGGGCGGCGGGATCCGCCCCGCCGCCCCCGGGCCGGCGCACCCGGCCGCCAGCACGACCGCCACCACCGCCAGGCTCCGCATGGAATCCTACAGCGTCACGACGAGGTAGGTGCGCAGCTCGTACTCCTGGCCCCAGGCCTTCGGGTCGTGCTTGTCCAGGACGAAGCGGGGCGAGTAGCCGTTGAGCCAGCGGGAGGTGGCGCGGAACCCGATGGCCGTCTGCTTCACCCAGAGCCAGCGCGCCGCCCCCAGGTTCCACGAGACATCGCCCATGAGCTGGAGCGGGAAGGTGAGGTTGAAGTCGCGGTGGTAGTCGTACGGGCCCCAGTCGTTGAACTTGGCGTGGCCGGCCAGGGCCAGGTGGCGCCAGGTGACGCGGAGGTCGCCGCCGTAGCGGTGGGGCTGGCGGGTGTTGTCGCCGTTGGCCTGCTGGTTGCCGCCGAAGGCGTGGAGCACCAGGCGCAGGTCGTGGCGCGGCGCCGAGACCACCCGGCCGCTCACCTCCCAGACGTCGGCGGCCGCCGAGCCGGAGGGGAAGGCGAAGCGGGACGACCCGTCGGCGCCGATGTAGAGGGTGGCGTCGGTCGCGGTGGGCATGTGCCGGAAGGCCACGTCGAGGCTGGCCGCCAGCGGCGCGTCCTCGCGCAGGTCGTTGTCCCAGGCCCACATCCAGGTGCCGGGGGTGGGGTCGAAGACGATCATCAGCTCGCCGGCCAGCGTCTCGCGGTTGGCGCGGACCGAGAAGGGATCGGCCTCGATGTTGCGCGCGGCGGTGCCGCCGCCGGCGAAGGGGAGGAAGCTGCGGCCCGGCCCGACCAGCGGCTTCTGCCAGAGGAAGTTGGGGCCGACCTGGAACATGCCCAGGTTCCAGGCCACGCCGGCCAGGGCGTTGACCTGGTTGCCGGAGCCGGAGTCCTTGAGGGTCCAGCCGGTGTAGGTCACGCGCGCGTCGGGCCCGGCGTCGGCCACCAGGCCCATGAAGGCGCCCTGGGCGTAGGCGTGCACCGTGCCGGACTCCCAGGTCACCTTGGCCCGGGCGCCGAGGGTGTCGGTGGCGCGCACCGCGTCGAGGCGGCCCTGGTCGTCGAGGAAGGGCCGGTCGATCTTGGAGGAGCCGGCCCAGAGCCCGGAGAGCTCGACGCCGGCGCCGAGGAGGCGGGTCTCGAGGGCCAGGGCCGTCTTGCGGTCGGGCCTCACCGGGATGACCGAGGAGGCGCCGCCGCCGGTGGACCGCCCGAGGTCCTCCTGGTGCAGCAGGGTGAGGGTGAGGCCGCCCACCTCGCGCCGGTACTTGGCCATCACCGCCGGGTTGGCGCCCCACCAGAGCTGCGGGCCGAAGGCCACCTTGAGGCCGTCGAGCTGCCGCTTGAAGGCCACCTCGGCACCGGAGGGGGCGTCGGCGTCGTAGACGTCCACGTTCGCGCCGTAGTTGGCCTCGCGGTACAGGCCGAAGAGGTCGCCCTCGGCGGCCCAGTGGTAGTGGCCGGTGCGGTGGAAGGCGTCGAGCTTGAACCAGGGGTCGTCCCAGGAGGCCTTGGCCCGGTAGATCTTGATGCGCTCGCTCCCCTTGATCTCCCAGGCCGGCTCCCCGGCCTGGTTGGTGATCTGGACCGGCTTGCCGCGGCGCTCGTAGAAGATCTCGTCGATGGGGTTGCGCGCCACGTTGCCGAGGACGTTGACGCCCACGCTGGCCTCCACCTTGTCGGTGGGCCTCACCGCCACGTCCACGTAGGCCGACTCCATGTGGTCGAAGCCGCGGGACAGGTCCACCTCGGTGCCGTCCTTGTCCAGGCGGACGGCGTCGGTGCGCTGCCAGCGGGAGTTGCCCCCCGTCGAGTAGGTCTCGAACGAGAGCAGCACGTTGGAGACCCGCACGCGATCCTGCAGCTCGCCCCGGGCCACCGCCTGGTCGGCCTTGTAGTGGAAGGCCAGGTCGTCCGGCGAGATGCCGTCGAAGTGCGCGGCGATGGCGGCCGGGGTGGTGCCCGGCGCGTAGGGGTCGAGCCGGAAGGCCTCCTTGAGCGCGTAGTACGCGGTGCGCGGGGAGAGCGCGTAGAGGCCGCGCTCGTCGGGCTGCCCCTTGGCGCACAGGCCCCACCACTCCTCGTTCATGTTGTTCTGCCCCTCGACGAGGTCCTCCTTGTAGCCGCCGTTGGGCCAGGAGGCGTTGGTGTCGTGGACGTCGAGGTTCGACTCCTGCTTGTACTTCCACCAGCCGTCGCTCCACTGGAAGATCAGGCCGCCGACGGCGTTGCCCGCCTTCCCCTTGCCGGCCGACTGCTCGTAGATCTCCCGCCACTGGGCCACCAGGTAGCGGGCCTGGGTGACGTCGTCCTCGCGCCCGCGCTTCGCGTCGAAGGCGTCGGCGCCGAACTCGGTGAAGAGCACCGGCAGGCCGAGCTTCGCCTTCACCACGTCGAAGAGGTCGCGGGCGGAGGTGCCGCGGTAGACGTTGGCCCCCATGACGTCGAGCCCCTGGCACTCGGCGGCGATGAGGTCGAGGTACTGCACGTCGCCGTTGGCGATGGCCACCGGGTGGTTGGGGTCGCGGGCCTTGGTGTCGCGGATGATCTCGCCGAAGAGCGAGTAGAGGTGCTTGGCCTTGGCCGCCTCGCGCTCGCCGGCCGGCAGGGCCTCGATCTCGAAGGAGGACCAGGAGAGGCCGTAGTTGTTCTCGTTGCCGTAGAGCCACATCAGCAGGCCCGGCACGCCCTTGTACTGCTCCACCAGCGCCGCGATCTCGGCCTTCACCGCGGCGCGGAAGCGCGGGTTGGCGTAGTCGGTCACCGGGACCCAGGTGCCGTCGAGCTGGTAGCCGTAGCGGCCCACCGTGTGGTTCAGCACCACCCAGAGCCCGTAGCGGTCGTGGAGGTGGCGCACCCAGCGCGGCGGGATGCCGGCGTAGAGCCGCAGGGCGTTGGCCCCCATCCGCTTGATGAGCGGCATCTCGCTGGCGAGCGCCGCCTCGATGACCTCGTCGGGCTGGTGCCAGAAGTCGTAGCTGTAGTTGGTGCCGATGGGGAAGTAGTCCCAGTTGACGCCCACCACCATGAAGTCCTTGCCGTCCACGGTGAGCCGCCAGCCGGCGGCGTCGCTCACCACCTTCACCTGGGCCGGGCCGGCGGCCGGGGCGGCCTCGGCGGGGGGCGGCGCGCCGGCGGCGCGGGGGGCGGCGGGCCAGGCCAGCAGGGCGGCGGTGGCCAGGGCGGCGAGGCGGGTGATCGAGGTGGTCGTCATGGCGATCTCAGGGTGCGGGGGCGGCGAGCGGCGAGGGGGAGCGGGAGGAGGCCGCCTCGGGGGGCGGGGCGGGCACCGCGTTGGCGGCGGCGATCCCGGCGTAGAGGCGGGCGCTGTCCTTGGGGGTGCGGCGCTGGGTCTCGAAGTCCACGTGCACCAGGCCGAAGCGCCTGGTGTACCCGGCGGCCCACTCGAAGTTGTCGAGGAGCGACCAGTGGTAGTAGCCGGCCACCGGCACGCCGGCGGCGATGGCGCGGGCCAGCGCCCGCAGGTGGCCGAGGAGGAAGTCGCGGCGGCGCGCGTCGTGGACCACCCCGTCGGCGCCGGGCGCGTCGGGGAAGGCGGCGCCGTTCTCGGTGACGTAGATCCGCGGCGGCGCGTAGTCGCGGTGGAGCCGCAGCAGGAGGTCGTGGAGCCCCTGGGGCCAGACCTCCCAGCCCATCTCGGTGAGCGCTTCCTTCGGCGCCATGGGCACGGCGCGGGGCGGCGGCTCGCCGGCCGGGCCGGGGGCGCCGCTCATGACGGTGCGGCTGTAGTAGTTGACCCCCAGGAAGTCGATGGGCTCGGCGATGTGCCCGAGGTCGCCCGGCTGCACGAAGGGCAGCTCCCCGGGCGGCAGGTGGCCGCGCGCCACCCGGTCGGCCACCGCGTCGGCCGGGTACTCGCCGCGGAAGAGCGGGTCGAGGAACCAGCGGTTGAAGGCGCCGTCCCACCAGCGGGCCGCGTCGGCGTCGGCGGCGCTGCCGGTGTGGGGCTCCACCTGGCCGTGGATGAGCACGATGCCCACCTCGGCGCCGGGGGCGTTGCGGCGCAGCACCGGCACCGCCTGGCCGTGGGAGAGGAGCAGGTGGTGGGCGGCCCGCAGCGCCAGCGCGGGATCGGTGAGCCCCGGGGCGTGGCAGCCCTGCTCGTGCCCGAGCGTGGCGATGCACCAGGGCTCGTTGTGGGTGGCCCACTGGCGCACCCGGTCGCCGAGGCGCATGGAGGCGGCGTGGGCGTACTCCACGAAGGCGGCGGCGGTGTCGCGCGCCCCCCAGCCGCCGCGCTCCTGGAGCGCCTGCGGCAGGTCCCAGTGGTTGAGCGTCACCATGGGGGCGAGCCCGGCCTCGAGGAGCCCGTCCACCAGCCGGTCGTAGAAGTCGAGGCCGGCGGCGCTGGGCGCCCCGCGCCCGCGCGGCAGGATGCGCGGCCAGGCCAGCGAGAGCCGGTAGGCGTTGAGCCCCAGCGACTGCATCAGCGCCACGTCCTCCCGCCAGCGGTGGAAGTGGTCGCAGGCCACCCGGGCGTCGCGCCCGTCCTCGATGCGTCCGGGCGTGGCGGCGAAGCGGTCCCAGATCGACTCGCCGCGGCCCCCCTCGTCGGCGGCGCCCTCCACCTGGAAGGCCGAGGTGGCGGCGCCCCAGAGGAATCCCGGCGGGAAGGGGAGGGGGCTCACGCCGTGGCCTCCGAGGCGGCGCCGGGCGCCGCGCCGCCCTTGCCGCGCCGCGCCTCCAGCTGGGCCCGCACGTCGTGGGCCGCCTGCTCGGTGATGGGGTAGGCGGCGATGGCCCAGATGGCCACCAGCGAGGCGGCCGCCGGCAGGAAGGCGTCGAAGGCGCGCATCAGCGTGATGGTGCGCTCGGCCTGGGCGCCGCCCAGGGCCACGTCGAAGCCGGTGGCCTCCAGCAGGAACCCGCCGCCGGCCAGCGCCGCCGCCATGCCCAGCTTCACCACCCACCAGAAGACCGCGCCGTACATCCCCTCGCGCCGCTGCCGGGTGGACAGCTCGTCCACGTCCACCACGTCGGCGATCATCGAGCCCATCAGCGTGAAGAGGCCGCCCAGGCCGAAGGAGAGGAGCGGGACGGGGAGGAGCAGCAGCAGCGGGTGGCGCGGGTCGTAGCAGAACCACTTGAGCACGTAGCCCAGCACCGAGAGGCCGGTGGAGACGAAGAAGGCGCGCCGCTTGCCGATCTTGGTCCCCAGCCAGGTGACCAGCGAGATGACGCCGAAGGTGGAGGCGGCGCCCAGCGTGCCCGACCAGCCGGCGTACTCCGCCCCCCGCGCCTGGTCCCCGCCGAACACGTAGTAGATGATCACGTAGGACTGGAACGACGAGATGAGGATGAAGCCGTTGAAGACCAGGAAGGTGGCGGCGCAGAGCATGAGGAACGGCCGCGAGGTGAGGGTGGACTGCATCCCCTTGAGGAAGCCGCCGATGCTGGCCTTCACGCCGCCGCCGCCAGCGGCCTCCGCCTCCGCCGCCTCCGCGGCGTGGATGAAGCGCTCGCGGAGCAGGATGGCCGGCAGGACGCCCAGCCCCATGGCCAGCACCGCCACCAGCATCGCCAGCGCCGAGGCCCCCTGCACCTGCGTCGGGAACCACTCCTTCTTGGTCATGAACCAGAGGAACCAGGGCGAGATCACGTAGGCGATCTGGCCGAGGAAGTTCTGCACGCCCATGAGCCGGGTGCGCTCGTGGTAGTCGGGCGTCAGCTCGTACCCCAGGCCGACCCAGGGCGCCGCGAAGATGGTGTAGGCGACGTAGAAGAGGTTGGAGCCGACGACGAACCACCAGAAGTAGAAGTTCTCGCCGCGGCCGGCCGGCACCTGCCAGAGCAGGGCGAAGGTGATCCCCGAGGCGAGGGCGCCGACGAAGATGTAGGGGCGCCGCCGGCCCCACCGCGAGCGGGTGTGGTCGGAGACGTAGCCCATGAGCGGGTCGATGAGCGCGTCGAGCAGGCGCGGCAGCGAGGCCACCAGCCCCACCAGCGCCGGGTTCATCCCCAGCCCCAGGTTGAGGACGATGAGCATGCCGCCGATGGCGGCGGCCAGCAGGTTGTTGACGAAGGCGCCGGCCCCGTAGGCCAGCTTGTGGCCGAAGGAGATGCGGTCCTCGGGCGCGGTGGTGTAGCGGACGCGGTCGGCGACGCTCATGCAGGGCCCTCGGCGCGGCGGCGGCGGACTTTGTTCGACGTACGAACAAACTAGTCTGGCGGCCACCGGGTGTCAAGGCAGGCCTCGCCGCAGGGGGACCCCGGGTGGGCGCGAGAGACCGGGGGCGCCCGGGCGTATGGGATGGGACGCCCTCGGCGCGCCGGGATTCCGCCCACTTGGGCGCTCCCGGTCGCCCGCGGGCCCGCACCCCGGAGCCTCCCATGCGCCGCCACGCCACGCTCGCCGCCCTCCTCGTCCCCCTGGCCCTCGCCGGCTGCGGCGTCTCCGACACCCGCTACAAGGCGGCCCTCGACCAGGTGGCCCAGCGCGCCAAGGAGGCGGAGGCGGAGAAGGCCCGCGCCGACGCGCTGGCCACGCGGGTGGCCAAGCTGGAGGAGCGCGTCCTGGAGGCGGAGCGGGCGCGCCGGGCGGCCACCGCCGAGGCGGCGGCCCACCAGGCCAGGGCCGAGGCCCGGGCGGCGGCGGCGGCGCGCCTGGAGTCGGAGCTGGACGCGGCGCTGGCCGAGTCGCACCGGGTTGCGGCGCGCCTCGCCGAGGCGACCGACGCGGGCGGGCCGTGGGCGACCCGGGCCTGCAGCCCGCTCGGCGCGGTCCTGCGCAGCGCCGGCCTGTGCGCCGTGGAGGCCGGCCCAGCGCTGGTCAGCGACAGCGCGCCTGCCGCAGCGCGCTGACCTCGGCGCGCAGGACGGGGCGGAGCGGCGTGGCGAGGGCGGCCGAGAGCTCGGCGCAGGCCTCGGCCGGCCGCTCCAGCGCCTGCAGCACCAGCGCCCGGCCGTAGTGGGCCTCGCCCCGCTCCGGATCGAGGGCCAGCGCACGGGCGAAGGCCTCGAGCGCCCCCGCGGCGTCGCCCCGCTCCATGGCCAGGTTGCCGAAGAGCACCTGGACGCCGGGCTGCCCGGGGCTGGCCACCTGCGCCCGCCGGGCCAGCGCCTCGGCGGCCTCCAGCCGGCCCGCCGCCCCCTCCACGGCCGCCAGGTTGAGGAGGAGCAGGTCGTGGGCCGGGTCGCGCCGGAGCCCGGCCTCCAGCGCCCCTCGCGCCTCGTCGGGCCGCCCGGCGTCGAGGAGCGCCACCCCGAGGTCCAGGAAGGCCGTCGCCTCGTGGCGTGGGACGCCGTCGGACACGCGCAGGGCCTCCCGCAGCTCGGCCACGGCCTCGTCCAGGCGCCCCTCCTCCGCCAGCGCCTGTCCCAGGTTGAGGTGGGGGCGCATGGCCCCCGGGTTCTTCGCGGCCGCGTCGCGCCAGAGCGCCTCGCGGGTCCGCCAGGCGGGCGTGCGCGCCGCCAGCGCCAGGCCGAGCGCCAGCACCGCCGCGGCCCAGGCGCCGGCGGCGAGGCGGGGCCGCCCGAGCCGGGCCGCCAGCCAGTCGGCCCCTGCCACCGCAGCCAGCAGCGCGCCCCAGTTGGCCAGGTAGGTGCGGTGCTCCACCAGGTTGTCGGCGAGGGGCACGACGCTGGAGGTGGGGGCCAGCAGCAGGAAGAACCAGAGGATCCCCAGGCCGGCCAGCCGGGCCGCCGCGGCCCCGGGCCCGGCGCGGCCCCCGCCGCGCCACAGCAGCGCGGCCCCGCCCGCCAGCACCGCCGCGACGAGCGCCGCCGAGGCGAGCGTGGCGGGGTGCGAGAGGCCGGGGGAGGTCGGCCAGGCCCAGTCCACGCTCAGGCCGGCGGGCCAGGCGAGCAGCCGCAGGTAGGTCGCCACCACCTCGGCCTGCGTGACGAGGTAGCGCCACGGCGTCACGCCGGCGACCGAGAGGCCCGCGTCCGGCCGGCCGCGCAGGGCGCCGAGGAGGGCGACGGCGAGGGCGGCCGACAGCGCGCCGAGCGCCGCGGCCCAGGGGAGCGCGGCGCGCCAGGCGGGCCGCTCGCCCGGCGCCGGGGGAGGGCTGGCGAGGAGCAGCAGGAGCCAGGCCGCCGGCAGCGTCAGGGCCATGGGCTTGGCGGAGAAGGCGAGGAGGAAGAGCAGCAGCGCGCCCGCCCGGCGCGCCCAGGGCCGCCCCGGCGCCGGCCCCGGCGGGGGCAGCAGCAGCAGGAGCGCGCCGACGAAGAGCGCCGAGGCCAGCAGCTCGGCGCGCTGCGACACGTAGGCCACCGCCTGGCTCTGCAGGGGGTGCACGGCGAAGAGCCCGGCCACCCCCGCCGCCAGCCGGCGCGGCCGCAGGGCGCCGGCCAGCTCGCCGACGCGGTGGGCCAGCCGGAAGGCCAGCCAGGTCGCGGCGAGGTGGCAGGCCAGGTTGACGAGGTGGTAGCCGAGGGGATCGAGCCGGCCGAGGGCGTAGTTGGCGGCGAAGCTGAGCGTGGTGAGGGGCCGGCCGGTGAGGAAGAACTCGGCCGGCGGGGCGCCGCCGAGCCAGCCGGCGAGGTCCTTGACGGCCCGGCGCTCCACCAGGCCTTCCAGGTCGTCGAACTGGAAGGCCCCGTCGAGGCAGCGGGCGTAGGCCGCCGCCGCCAGGGCCAGGGGGAGGAGGCGCGCCGCGGCCTCGGTCCAGGTCCAGCGCGGGCGGGTCGGCGCGAGCTCCGGCGGCATGGGGCCACCACCACATAGCCCAACCAGGGTGGCGGCGCGACCCCGACCGGTACGCTAGGTATCACCCCCGCCGCGTCCGGCCACCCCCGGCCGCCGAAAGGACCCGTCCATGCGCCCACGCCCCGCGACCGCCACGCTCGCCCTCGCCGCCGCCGCCGCCGCCGCCCTCGCGGGCTGCGCCACCGGCGGCGCCTCCCGCGCCGACCTCCGCACCCGCATCACCATCCAGCACGGCCGGGTGGAGGAGGTGGAGCAGGTGCAGCTGGAGACGGCCGCGGGGAAGAACGCCGCCATCGGCGGGATCATCGGCCTCCTCGCCGGCGGCCGCGGCCACCGGCTGGCCGGCGCGGCGGTGGGCGCGGCGGTGGGCGGCGCCACCACCGCCATCGCCGAGGGGGCCCATACCGCCTTCGGCTACACGGTGCGGCTGGAGTCGGGCGAGGTCACGAAGGTGATGGTGGAGCACGGCGACGTGGCGGTGGGCCAGTGCGTCGCGGTGGAGACCGGCCGCACCACCAACCTGCGCGCCGTGGCCGAGGAGCGCTGCCGCGGCGCCGCGGCGCCCCCGGCCCAGGCGGCGGCCGCGGCCCAGGTCGCCCAGGCCGACGCCCAGGCCGCGGCCGAGGCGCAGTCGAGGGCGGCGGCGCAGGCCCAGGCCGACGCCGAGGCCTGCCACGCCGCCAAGGAGGCGGCCCTGGCCGCCGCCACCGAGGAGGAGTTCGCCCTCCTGGAGAAGAAGGCCCGCCTGGCCTGCGGCCACTGAGCCCGCCCCGGGCTCAGGTCGCCCCGGGGGGGCGGGCCGGCTTCGCGTACCAGCGCTCCCGCGGCACCACCTTGGCCTCCGCCGGGTCGCTCCGGTAGTGGGGCGACATGATCTGCACGCCGTGCTCGTTGAAGACGTCCTGCACGTTGGCGTGCAGCGCGTTCAGCACCTCGGCGCGCGGGCGCGGCTGCTCGGGCACCGCCTGGCAGACCAGCCGGTACTCCGGGTAGAAGTCGGTGAGCCCGGTCTGGAAGACGCGCGGCGCCGGCTCGGCCAGCACCCCCGGGGTGCGCCGGGCCGCCTCCACCAGCAGCGCCTCGACCTGCCGCCAGGGCGTGTCGTAGCCGATGGTCACCACCGTGTCGACCACGTAGCCCGGCCCCCGCACCGCCCGCGAGTAGTTGCGCGTCACCGTCCCCAGGATGGCGGCGTTGGGCAGCGAGAGCTCCTCGCCGAGGCCGGTGCGGATCTTGGTGGTGAAGACGCCCAGCTCGGTGACCGTCCCCTCCACGCCCATCACCTGCACGTACTCGCCCACCCGGAGCGTGCGCGAGTACATCAGCACCAGGCCGCTGGCGGCCTGGCCGAAGACGCTGGAGCCGCCGAAGGTGACCACCAGGCCGATGAGGACCGACATGCCCTTGAAGGCCTCGGTGCTGGAGCCGGGCAGGTACGGGTAGGCCATCACCACCGCGAAGAGCCAGGCCGCCAGGCCGAAGATCCGGCGGGTGGGGCGGGCCGTGTCCGGGTCGAGCCAGGCCAGGGTGATGCGCCCGGACTCGACCCGGTCGAAGAACGGGCTGGCCACCACCACCGCCCCGCGGGCCAGGAGCAGGATGGCGGCCGCCACCAGGAGGTCGGGGAGGGCCCGCAGCGCGCCGCCGAGCAGGGTGCCGGCCACGCCGCCGAAGTAGCCGGCCAGCTGCTCGCCCCAGGGCCGGGTGATGGGGAACTGCAGGAGGACGAAGCTGAGCCAGCGGTAGGCGAGGAGCGCCCCCAGCAGCCAGGCGCCGGCCAGGATCAGGAGGCGGGCGGCGGCCAGCACGGCGCCCGCCCCGACCAGGGGCGCGCCGCCCACGTGGAGCGAGCCGGCCAGCCGCTCGGAGAGCGCGGCGAGGCGCCGGACGAGCCAGCGCCGGGCGCGGGCCAGGAGCCACAGCGCGCCGGCCAGGAGCGCGGTGGCGAGGCCGGACCAGAGGGCGGCGGTGAGCTGGCGCCGGTGGTCGCGCCCCTCGGCGGTCTCGGCGGCCACCCCGTCGAGCGCCGCCAGGGTGCGGCGGGTGGCCGCCTCCAGCGTGTCCCCGCCGGCCCGGTCCACGTCCTCCTCGGTGAGGAAGAAGACCAGCGTCCCGTCGAGGAGGATGGCGCGTCCCAGGTCGGAGGGGACCGCGCTGGCCGCGCCGGCGCGGCCCCGCTCCAGCAGGTCCTCGGCGATCTGCCGGGCGCGCGCGGCGCGGGTGGCCGGCGGGGTGCCGAGGAGGGTGGCGCGGAGCACCGCCACCGGGCGGTGGAAGACCAGCACCGGCGCCTCGGCGGGCGCGGCCTGGCCGGCCGCGGCGCCCGGCGCGGCCAGGGTCGCCAGGCTGGCCGCGAGGGCGAACGCGAGCGTGAGGGGGTGCGGGCGCATGCCCGACCCTACCTCGGCCCGTTGGAGTAGGTGAGGGTGTTCCCGAGCTGCCAGGCGTAGGCCAGCGTGAGCGTGCCGGCCTTCTGGTCGATGTCGGGGAGCCCGGGGTAGTGGGCCTTGCGGCGGGCCCCGCCGAGCCCGGCCTTCACCGAGTGGGGGCCGAAGAGGCGCCAGGTGAGGTCGAGGTTGGAGAAGGTCATGTCCTCCCAGGACCCGCGCTCGGCGGTGGCCTTGCTGGAGACCAGGTACTCGCGGGTGGTGAAGGCCAGCCAGAGGGTGTCGCGCCAGACCAGGCCGGCCTCGGCGAAGAGGACGCCCTGCAGGCCGAAGTGGTAGTCGCGCCGCCCGACCATGTCGGTCAGCGACCCGCCCGCGCCGTAGCCCAGCGAGACGATGCCCTGCCCCTGGAAGAGGAAGTCGCCGAAGGGGACCTGGCCCACCGTGCCGACGCCGAGGGCCGAGGAGCTGGCGCGGAAGTTGGAGGGGGTGAGGAAGTCGTAGGAGCCGTAGAGCCCCACCAGGCCGGTGGAGGCGCCCGAGCCGTACTGGGTGCCCAGCAGCAGGCCGTGGATGGAGAAGTCGCCCACCGCGGTGCGCCCCAGCGGCTCCTTGTCCACCCCCACCTGCGCGGTGATGTCGAAGTAGTCGAAGGGGGCGTCGAAGCGGTGGCCGCTGCCCGGGAAGCCCTGCACCGCCCGCGCCGACGCCAGCCAGGCGCGGGAGGGGTCGCCGGTGGTGCCGTCCTGTCGGACCAGCGCCGCGTAGCGGAAGCTGAGCGCCAGCTCGCCGGTGAGGGGCAGCCGCTCGGCCGGCAGCCGGTACTTCTGGCCGTAGAGGAGCCGGTTGAAGCCGCCGATGGGCTCCACCGCCGCGGCCGCCAGCTTGCGCCAGGCCGAGGGGCTGCCGCCGCCGCCGTCCAGGATCCGGTTGGAGAGGCGGTAGAGGATCTCGCCGAGGAACGACCCGGCCACCGTGGTGGTGATCTGGTCGTTGACCGAGGGCGGCTCCAGCTCGCCGGCCATCTCCCAGAGCAGGCTGCCGAAGCCGGCGTGCAGGAAGGAGGTCCAGAAGCCCTGGCCCAGCGAGCGGGCCGTGGAGAAGTACATGTGGCCCTGGTACGGGTGGCCGAACTGGTTGGTGGCGAACTTGTCCTCGTCGTACCACCACGGGCCGTTCAGGTGGTTCTTGAACGAGGTGAGCGTGCTGTAGAAGGTCGGGTCGCCGCCCACGGCGCGGTTCCAGCCGCTGATGACCGCCGAGATGCCCACCACCTCCAGCGGCGGCAGCCACCAGCTGGGCGAGGGGCGCGGCTTCACCGCCAGCGTCGGCTCGGCGAGGCGCAGCGCCGGCTCGGCGGGGGCCGGCGGCGCCGGGGTGAGGGCGGCGGCGGGCGGGGCGGGGCTGGTCGCCGGGGCCGGCGTGGCGGCCTCCTGGGCGCGGGCCGGCGCGGCGGCGAGGAGCGCCGCGAGCAGCGCGGTGGCGAGGGCGGCAGGGGCGAGGCGGCGGATCGACATGTCGCGGGCTCCCGGGGTGGTCAGGCACGTCCGTGTACCACGCACGGACATCGTACGGACCGTATCGGCCACGCCACGTACGGGGGTCGGGTCGCTACCGCCTCAGGGAGGGTCGCCCCGCGTCACCGTCGGCGTTCACGATGGTGGTGGAGGCCGACGCGGCCTCCACCGGCCCGGCCTTCCTGGTGCTGGCCGATCCCGACGGCAGCCCGGTGCTCATCGATCGGCACGGGCCGCCGGCCGGCCCCCCGGCGGTCGGCCCGGACCCCGCCACCCCGGAATTGTGGGACGCCCGCTGTACTTCCTCGGTCGAACAGCGTAACACCATGACTCCCCAACCCCATCCGGGCGGGACCGTCCGGCGTGTCCGCCGGCCGCGAACACGACAAGAAACGAGCACATCAGAATGGCTACCGGCACCGTGAAGTGGTTCAACGACGCGAAGGGCTTCGGCTTCATCACGCAGGACGGCGGCGGCGACGACGTCTTCTGCCACCACACCGCCATCCAGGCCGACGGCTTCCGCTCCCTGGCCGAGGGCCAGAAGGTGCAGTTCGAGGTGGTCAAGGGCCCGAAGGGCCTGCAGGCCGCTTCGGTCCGCGCCATCTAGCCGACCGCTTCACCGCAGCACGAGGAGCCCGGCCTGACCCAGGCCGGGCTTTTTCGTTTCCGGGCCCCGGCCCGAAAGGCAGTCACGTGAGCGATCTCGTCAACGGCGCCCTGGTGAAGCACCTGTCTCTCGGCGTCGGGAAGATCGTCGCCGTCGAGCCGGGCGCGGTCCACGTCTTCTTCCCGGAGCGGGACGGGCGCTTCGCCGCCAAGCTCCGCCTCCCGGCCGCGCGGCCGCTCCTGCGCACCGACGGCATCGAGCCGGACGGCTGGCTCTCCGGCCTGACCGCCTTCTCCCTCGACGAGGCCTCCGGGCGCTACGCGCTGGTGGCCTCCTTCCTGACCCACGCGCAGGCCGTGGCGCTGCTCCGCGCGGCCTACCCGGCGGGCTTCGCGCCCGAGGGCGGGCCGTCGCCGGAGTCCCGACCGGCCCGGTGGCGCGCCGCCCAGGCGGCCTGGACCGCGGCCCTGGGGGGTGGGACGCTCGCCAGGCTGGTGGAGGAGGGCGAGCCGGGGCCGCTGGTGACCCGCGCCCTGCGCGTCGAGAAGGTGGTGGCGCCCCTCCTGCCGTCCGACGCCGGCCTGCTGGCGACCGCGCTGGCCGACGAGGCGCTGGCGCGCCCGCTCTTCGCCGCCCTCGCCGACCTGCTCTCGGTCCCCTCGCCCGGCAAGGCCCGGTTCGAGCGGCTCTTCTCCGCCGCCCGCGCGCTGCCGGTGGACCCGCCGCAGCAGTGGCTCGCGGCCACGCTCTTCCCCTTCCTGGCCGACCCGACCCGGCACGTCCTGGTGCGCCCCCGGGCCACCGCGCTGGCCGCGGAGCGGCTCGGCCTCGACGTGCGCTTCCAGCCGGCGCCGGTCTGGAGCGCCTACTCGGCGGTGCGGTCGGTCCAGGCGCAGCTCCTGGAGCGGCTCGCGCCGGAGGGGGCCGCCGACTTCGTCGACGTGGAGGCCTTCCTGCACCTCCTGGCGACGCGGCCGCGGTCGCCGGCAGGGGGCGCGGCCGGGAAGGCCGGCGCCCGGCGCGGCTGACGCGCCTCCCGCCGCGTGCCGCCGGCGCGCGGTCCACGCAGTCCGCGGTCCCCCGCGCGCCCCCATCGTCGAGGGCCGCCCCACCCCCGGAGCCGACCATGAACGACGCCTTCCGAGACCTGAAGACCCGCCTCCGCCGGCTCGACGACCTGCTCACCGCGGAGGGGCCCGGCCACCTGCCGTTCGCCCAGGCCGTGAGCGCCCTGCGGCGGGCCGTCCACCACGGCGACCGGAGCCGCCCGCCCACGGCGGAGCTGCTGGGCCTGCTGGAGAAGGCCGAGCGGCTCAAGGACGGCGCCTGAGGCGCCGGCGCGCCGGGCGCCGGGCGTGACGGGCCGGTGCGACCCGGCGTATACCGGGCCCGCATGATCGGCCCCCGCCCCGCCCGCCGCGCCGCCCTCCCGCTCGCCGTCCTCGCCGGCGCCCTGGCCGCCGCCCCCGCCGCCGCCGACACCTCCAACTTCCGCCCCTACCTGGTCGGCGGGCGCGCCGCCGGCATGGGGGGCGCGTTCACGGCGCTGGCCGACGACGGGTCGGGCCCCTGGTACAACCCGGCCGGCATCGCCTTCGTGGAGGCCTCCGAGGTCTCCCTCACCGGCTCGGCCTACGGCCTGGTGAGCGGCTCCATCCGCGACGCCCTCGGCGACGGCCGCACCTTCCACTACTCGACCCTCGACACCTTCCCGACCAGCACCACCTCCATCTGGCGGCTGCCCGGGGCCACGCCGGACGAGGCGCAGGCCGTCTCCGTGGGGCTCTACATCCCCGACGGCTTCAAGGCCGACGACCGCGACGGCCTGGGCGCGCCGGGGAGCGCCTTCTTCTTCACCAGCGACCAGCAGACGCTCTGGTTCAACGCCACCTGGGCGCGCCGGTCCGGCGCGGTGGCGGTGGGCGTGGCGGCCTTCGCCCTGGTGCGGACCGAGCTCGACGCCAACGACCTGACCCTGGCCTCGCCCGTCGATCCGGCCACCTTCCTCACCATCACCACCCGCACCGACGCCAGCAGCTACGGCGGCGTGCTGGCGGCCGGCGTCCGCTGGGACGCCACGCCCTCCTGGCACCTGGGGCTCTCGGCGGCCACGCCGGCGCTGGGCCGGGGGCGGCGCAAGGTCTTCCAGCGCGTCACCGCCGGCGCCGGGGCCGGCGCCGCGCCGGTCGCCGCGGTGATCGAGGAGGACGGGCTCCACGCCTCGCCGACCGAGCCGGCCCGCCTGCAGGGGGGCGCGGCCTGGACCGAGGGCCCGCTCACCGTGTCGGCCGACCTCACCTGGCGGCTGCCGCGCACGGTGGTGGACGACGGCGGTCGCGCCGCCGACGGGCTGGAGCGCCGGGTGGAGCAGCGCGGCCGCCTCGACGCCGCCGCGGGCGTGGAGTGGATGGCGGCCGGCCGCTTCCCGCTGCGCGCCGGGCTCTTCACCGACCGCGCCGCCTCGCTGGGCCGGGCCGGATCGCTCAACACCAGCCAGATCGACCGCTACGGCCTGGCCGCCTCGGTCGGCGTGCGCTCGGAGCACACCGCCACCTCGCTGGGGATGAACCTCTCCTACGGCCGCGGCCACGACGTGGTGCCCGACAACCTGGACTTCACCCGGGTGAAGTCCACCGTGGCCACCCAGCGGCTGCTCTACCTGTTCCTGGCCACCAGCTACCGGTTCTAGGGGCGGCGGACCGGGCCCGTGAACCGGCCCACCGCCCCGCCCGGCCCGCGTCAGCTCATGAACATGCCGCCGTCGACGTTGATGGTCTGGCCGGTGATGTAGGCGGCGTCGTCGGAGGCCAGGAAGGCCACCAGCCCGGCCACGTCCTCGCCGGTGCCGGCGCGGCCCACCGGGATCTTCGACACCCACTCGGCCATCAGCTCGCCCGGCTTGTAGTCGCCGAGCAGCTTGCCCCAGGCCGTGTCGTTGTAGGCCCACATCTCGGTGGTGATGATGCCCGGGCAGAAGGCGTTCACCGTGATGCCGTCCCGCGCCAGCTCCTTGGCCAGGCTCTGGGTCACCCCCACCACGCCGAACTTCGAGGCGGCGTAGTGGGCCGTGTAGATGAACCCCTGGCGCGCCTGGCCGGAGGCGGTGTTGATGAGCCGCCCCTTGCGCCCGGTGCGGCGCATGCGCAGCGCCGCCTCCTGGCAGCAGAGGAAGACGCCCTTGGTGTTGACGTCCATCACCTTGTCCCACTCGGCCTCGGTGAAGTCCTCCAGCTTGGCGATGGTGATGACGCCGGCGTTCTGGCAGGAGACGTCCACCTCGCCGAGCTCCCTCGCCACCCGGGCGTACAGGTCCACCACCGCCGCCTTGGAGGTGACGTCCACCTCCAGGGAGAGGGCGGTGGCGCCGGCGCGCCGCAGCGCCTCGCCCGCCTCGTGGACCCGCGCCTCGTTGGCGGCCACGCAGACCTTGGCCCCCTCGGCGGCGAAGCGCTGCGCGATCGCCAGCCCGATCCCCCGGCTGCCGCCGGTCACCACCGCCACCTTGCCCTCGAACCGCCGCATCCCGCTCATGGTCGCTCCTCGCTCACCAGCAGACGAAGCCGCCGTCGACCACCAGGTCGACGCCGGTGACGAACGACGCCGCCTGGCTGGCCAGGAAGATGGCCGGCCCGGCCATCTCGTCGGGCGTGGCCATGCGCTGCATGGGCGTGTCGGCGGCGAACCGCTTCACCTGCTCGGCCACCTCGGGCCGCAGGTTCATGGGGGTGAGGGTGTAGCCGGGGCTGATGGTGTTGACCCGGATGCCGCGGTCGGCCCACTCCATGGCGAAGCTCTTCGAGAGGTGCATCACGCCGGCCTTGGAGGCGTTGTAGTGCACCTGGGTCAGGCCCCGGTTGACGATCGAGCCGGACATCGAGGCGATGCTGATGATCGAGCCGCGCCGCCGCGGCAGCATGACCCGCCCCTCGGCCTGGATGGACAGGAAGACGCCCTGCAGGTTCACGTCCATGAGGTGCTGGAACTGCTCCAGCGGCAGCTCCTCGGCGGGGCGGGCGTTGGCGATGCCGGCCGAGTTGACCGCCACCGTCATGGGCCCGAGCTCCTGCTCGGAGCGGGCCACCGCGGCGGCCAGGTCCTCGGCCACCCGCACGTCGCCGGAGAGGGGCAGGGCGCGGCGCCCCAGGGCGCGGATGCGCTCCAGGGTCTGGGTCATGGTGGCCGAGCCGGGCAGGTCGAAGCAGGCCACGTCGGCCCCCGCCTCGGCCAGCCCCAGGGCGATGGCCTGGCCGATGCCGCTGGCCGCCCCGGTGACGAAGGCCACCTCGTTGTCGAGCCTGAAGCGCTTCATGTCTCCTCCTCCGTGGTGTGGCGCCCGCGGTGGGGCGCAGGTGGGGCGCCCTCCCCCGGGCGCCTGGGATCAGGTGGTGGCCAGCTCCATCACCGACACGTGGTTCCGGTCCGGCCCCTCCAGCACCCCGCGCTGCCGGCCGCGGGAGAGCACCAGCACCCGGTGGGAGAGGCCCAGCACCTCCTCCAGGTCGGAGCTGACGATGATCACGGCCATGCCGGAGCGCGCCAGCCCGGCGATGACCTCGTAGATGGCGGCGCGGGCCCCCACGTCGATGCCGCGGGTCGGCTCGTCCAGGATGAAGAGGCGCGGGCTGCGCACCAGCCGCTTGGCGATGACCACCTTCTGCTGGTTGCCGCCGGAGAGGCTGCCCGCCGGCTGGTCCGGGCGCCCCTTCACGCCCATGCGCTGGATGCACTCCCGGGCGAACTCCAGCACGCGGCGCGGCCAGACCCAGCCGCCCCTGGCCACCAGCGGCAGGTTCTCGCCGGCCAGGTTCTCGGCCACCGAGTGGTGGAGGATCAGCCCCAGGGCCTTGCGGTCCTCCGGCACCATGGCCAGGCCGGCGCGGATGGCGTCGCGGGGGCCGCGGAGGTCGAGGCGGCGGCCGTCCAGGGCCACCGTGCCGGCGCTGGCGGGGTCGGCCCCGGCGATGGCGCGCACCAGCTCGGTGCGGCCGGCGCCCACGATGCCGGCGACGCCGAAGATCTCCCCCTCGCGCACGGTGAAGCTGACGTCGCGGAAGGCGCCCTCGGGGGAGGAGAGCCCCTGCACCTCCAGCACCACCCGGTCGCGGGGCGGGTCGACGGCGGGGAACATCCGGTCGATGCTGCGCCCCACCATCTCCTCCACCAGCGCCCGCACCGGCACCGTCCCGGTGTCGTGGGTCGCCACCAGGCGGCCGTCGCGGAGCACCGCCACCCGGGTGGCCACCCGGGCGATCTCCTCGAGCCGGTGGCTGATGTAGATGAAGGAGACCCCCTGCGCCTTGAGCAGGTCGATCTGGGCGAAGAGCCGCTCGGTCTCCTCGCCGCCCAGGGAGGCGGTGGGCTCGTCGAGGATCAGCAGGCGGGCGTTCTGGGTGAGGGCCTTGGCGATCTCCACCTGCTGCTGGGCCGCCACCCGGAGGGTGCGCACCACGCGGGTGGCCGGGACGTCGAGGCCGAGGCGGCGCAGCTGCTCCTCGGCGCGGGCGTTCATGGCCTTGCGGTCCACCACCCCGTTGCGCACCGGGAGGCGGCCCACGAAGACGTTCTCCCCGATGGTGAGGTCCGGCAGGAGGCGCATCTCCTGGTGGATGAGGCCGATGCCGGCCTCCAGCGCCTCGCCGGGGCGGCGCGGCGCGTAGGGCGCGCCGTCCCAGAACATGGCCCCGGCGGCGGCCGGGACGAGGCCGGCGATGCAGGCCGACAGCGTCGACTTGCCCGCGCCGTTCTCGCCCAGCACCGCCAGGACCTCGCCGGGCCGGACGTCCAGGTCGACGCCCTCCAGCACCCAGTTGCCGCCGTACTCCTTGCCGAGGCCGCGCACGGAGAGCCCCCGGGGGACGGGGCCGGCCGGCGGCGCCGGGGGGTGGCTGGGGGCGGGAGGGGTGCCCGTCATGACCTGGCGTCCGTCCGGCGAGCGGCCGCTACGGGTGGTCCTTGATGAACGGGCCCACGTTCTCCTTGGTGGTGAGCGTGGCCGGCTGCAGCTGCATGGCCGGGACCTTCTCGCCCTTGATGAGCTTGAGGGCGCTGTCCACCGCCATGCGGCCCATCTTCTGCGTGACCTGGGTGGCGGTGGCGTCGAGGGTGCCCGACTGCACGGCCTTGAGGCCGGCCACGTCGCCGTCGAAGCCGATGACCCAGACCTTGCCCTTCACGTTGGCCACCTTGACGGCCTGGGCGGCGCCCAGCGCCAGCGCGTCGGCGCGGCCGTAGAAGATGTTGATGTCCGGGTTCTTCTGCAGCATGTCCTGCGCGATGGCGAAGCCCTCGTCCTGCATCCACATCTTGCTGTCCTGCTTGGCCACCACGGTGAGGCCGGGGCACTTGGCGAGGGCCTGGTTGAAGCCGTTGTCGCGGTCCACCTCGGGGGTGGTGCCGAGCTGGCCCTGGATGATGCCGATCTTGCCCTTGCCGCCGGTCTGCTTGCAGATCCACTCGCCCAGGGTGCGGGAGGCGGCCACCGAGTCGGTGGCGATGAAGGTGTCGCCCGGGGCGTCGTCGGCGTTGCGGTCCACGTTGACCACCGGGATCTTCGCCGCGCGGGCGGCCTTGACCGGCACGCTGGCGGCGGTGGCGCCGGCCGGGATGTAGATCAGGGCGTCGATCTTGCGGGTGATGAGGTCCTGGATCTGGCTGACCTGGGTGGCCGAGTCGCCCTTGGCGTCCACGGCGATGATCTCGACGCCCAGCTGCTTGCCGTAGTTCTCGGTGGACTGCTTGATCTGGTTGAAGAAGTCGGCCTGCAGGTTGGCCACGGCCACGCCGATGGTGACCTTCTTGTCGGCGGCCAGGGCCGGTGTGGCGGCCAGGGCGAGGACGGCGGCGGCGGCGGCG
>WBZM01000734.1_pt2 | contig 31234 bp, 32 predicted proteins | sample 5204271 | NCBI WGS metagenome assembly WBZM01 (sample SAMN12344346, study PRJNA552823) | activated sludge metagenome | biome: Activated sludge suspended growth; feature: Nitrification reactor; material: Wastewater; isolation source: activated sludge from nitrification reactor of wastewater... | reverse complement strand
GTGGCCAGCACATGCTCAACCTCAGAGGTGCCGATGCCGAAGGCGATCGCGCCGAAGGCGCCGTGCGTGGAGGTGTGGCTGTCACCGCACACGATCGTCATACCTGGCTGGGTCAATCCGAGTTGGGGGCCGACCACGTGCACGATCCCCTGCTCGACATCCCCCAGCGGGTGCAGACGTACGCCGAAATCAGCGGCATTCTTCCGCAAGGTGTCGACCTGAGTCCGGCTCACCGGATCAGCAATCGGCTTGTCCCAGTCGAGGGTGGGCACATTGTGGTCTTCGGTGGCCAAGGTGAGGTCGGGACGACGCACCTTGCGCTGGCTCATCCGCAGGCCGTCGAAGGCCTGGGGCGAGGTGACTTCGTGGATCAGGTGGAGATCGATGTAGAGGAGATCAGGCTCTCCTTCGGTACTGCGCACGACATGCTCGTCCCACACCTTCTCAGCCAGGGTCTTACCCATTGCTTCACCCTTTCGTCAGTCGATTGCCCAAGCTTAAACTTGCATCCCACGGATTGAGACGGCAATATTGCTATATGGACAACTCTAGCGGTGTGGGCGTCCTGGACAAAGCCGCCCTCGTACTCTCGGCCCTCGAGGCAGGCCCGGCGACTTTGGCAGGACTCGTCGCAGGCACGGGATTGGCTCGACCAACTGCGCACCGTTTGGCAGTCGCCCTGGAGCACCACCGCTTGGTGGCTCGAGACATGCAGGGTCGTTTCGTGCTCGGCCCCAGGCTCAACGAGTTGGCCGCAGCCGCCGGCGAAGACCGTCTCCTCGCTGCCGCTGGCCCAGTGTTGGCTCGACTCCGCGACATCACTGGCGAGTCCGCCCAACTGTGGCGTCGTCAAGGAGACGAACGAGTGTGCGTGGCTGCCGCGGAGCGCCCGAGCGGTTTGCGCGACACCATCCCTGTGGGTTCTCAAGTCACCATGAGCGCTGGATCAGCCGCGCAGATCTTGTTGGCCTGGGAAGACCCCGAGCGGATGCACCGAGGTCTGCAAAACGCGGCCTTCAGCGCGGCTGCGCTTGCTGGGATTCGTCGTCGCGGCTGGGCCCAGTCGATCGCCGAGCGCGAGCAGGGAGTCGCCTCGGTCTCTGCGCCGGTGCGCTCCCCCAGCGGCAAGATCATCGCCGCGGTCTCCGTCTCTGGACCGCTTGAGCGACTGACCCGTCAGCCCGGCCGGATGCATGCGCCCGCCGTACTCGCTGCAGCCGACCGACTCTCGGAGTCACTGCGTCGTTCCGCGCAATAACGGTGCAGCGTCGTTCCGCGCAATAACGGTGCAGCGCCGGTCGGCGCAATAGCAGTGCTGCGCCGATCGGCGCGAGTGCAAATCGCGACCAATCAGTTGGGGCCTACACGCTGTGCTCTAGCATTGGCACATGCCTAAATCGCCCTCGCGCAGCAACGATGATCACGCTGAAGAACTGCCGTGGATGCAGGGATATCCGTACGCCGAGAAGCTCAAGCGTGGCGAATACGAATGGACCAAGCGCGAGCTGCAGATCGAGTTGTTGAAGCTGCAGAAGTGGATCCAAGACACCGGCCAGAAGGTAGCGATCATCTTCGAGGGTCGAGATGCGGCTGGCAAGGGTGGTGCGATCAAACGATTCACTGAGCATCTCAATCCGAGAGGCGCTCGGGTGGTGGCCCTCCCGATCCCGACCGAACGCGAGAAGACCCAGTGGTATTTCCAGCGCTATGTCTCTCATCTCCCTGCTGCTGGGGAGATCGTGCTGTGGGATCGATCTTGGTATAACCGCGCCGGCGTCGAGCGGGTGATGGGTTTTTGCACGGTTGATCAGTACTTGGAGTTCATGAAGTCTTGCCCGGAGTTTGAGCGCATGTTGGTTGACTCGGGCACTCACCTGATCAAGTTGTGGTTCTCGGTGAGCCCTGCAGAGCAGGCCGCGCGCTTCAAGGCGCGCAAGCTCGACCCGGTGAAACAGTGGAAGCTGTCGCCGACAGACAAGGCCAGCTTCGACAAGTGGGACGCCTACACCGAGGCCAAAGAGGCGATGTTCTTCTACACCGACACTCGCCATGCGCCCTGGACTGTGATCAAGTCAAATGACAAGAAGCGTGCCCGGCTCGAGGCGATGCGCGTCGTACTCGCGCACTTCGACTATCCGGGCAAGAACCACCAGATCGTGGGCCAGCCTGATCGCAAGATCGTCGGCAAAGCCAAGCGTCTGCGCGAAGAAGGCGAAGGCGAACGAGGCACCTTCCCGAAGCTGTGAGCACCTTCCCGAGAGTGCGAGCGGAGTAGCCGTTGACTTGGGGCCTCAGAAGAGCGCTTGTTCTTCCAACTCTAAGAGGATCTGTTTGCGCTCAACCCCACCTGCATAGCCAGTCAACGACCCATCGGCACCGATCACACGATGGCATGGGATCACCACTGGGATCGGATTGCGGCCATTGGCCAATCCCACGGCACGCGAGGCGGCCTGAGTCATGCCCAGCCGCTTTGCCAATTGGCCATATGAGCAAGTCTCACCGAAGCCGATCTGTTGCAACTGAGCCCACACCTTTTGTTGGAAGTCGGTGCCTTTGGGCTGCAGCGGGAGGTCGAAATCCCGACGCTGCTTGGCGAAGTACTCCTTGAGTTGTTGGGCCGCCGTTGCCAGCACAGGCTGATCATCAGCCCGCTCCCCGATGGGCTCACCTAAGGGCGAGCCTTGGAATGGGCTGAACTCAATGGCCCTGATCGCCTGCCCGTCAGGGGTGGTGACGATGCGCAGGTCACCGATTGGTGATGGGATGACGGTCCACATGGCAGTCCTCGGTCTAGTGCTCTTGGGTGATGCCCTCAAACATAAGCGATTGGATCGCCGCGGCTAGCCGACGCTGGTGCTGCGCTTGTGGTTGTTGTACGGCGGAGAGCATAGTGGCCACGATCATGCCGATGATCGCGTGCGAGGTTGCTTCGACGTCTAGGCCCTCGCGTAGATAACCGGTCTCGACTCCGTGGTCGAGATAGCGCTCAGTCAGGGCACGAGCCAAGTCGTAGAAAGCAAGGATCTTCGCACTCATCTGCGGGTCAATGCCTGGCGCTTCCAAGACCAGCCTCGGTAGGCGAGGGTCGTCGGTCAGGATCCGAGCCAAGGCGTCACCGATGCGCTCTACTTGAGCCCGATAGTCGGCGATGGTGTCGGGCACTTCCGGGGCATTGTCTGCACTGAGTGCGGCAACGATCTTCGCGATCACATCGTCGACGACATGCTCGACGATGTCGCGCTTGTTGGCGAAGTAGCGATAGAAGGTGCCGTGCCCGATGCCCAGCCGGACAGCAATATCCGCGATGCCAGTCGCGTGATATCCCTGTTCGGCGAAGCAATCGAAGGCCGCATCGATGATGCTCTGGCGCAGCGCTAGCTTGCGGCGCTCAGCCAAGGTCGGGGCAGCGGACATGGTCCACATCATATTGTTGACAGTGCAGAAATGACATAGCGTTCCGTTTGTGACACCAGATTCCGCTGGGAGTGATATCCGCAGAGGACTAGTACTTGGCTGCGGCGGGCCAATCGGCTTCGCTTGGAGCGCGATTGCCCTTGATGAGCTGGAGCGAGCTCTGGGCTGGGATGTGCGCGACGCTACGGTCATCCAAGGCACTTCCGCCGGAGCCGAGATGGCGGCCTTGCTTGGAGCCGGCCTGAGTGTTGCCGAGATCGTCAACGAGCTCGACGTAGTCGCTGCCGGAAGCACCAGCACCGCTACCAGCACTAGCACCGGGCAAACTCCATTGGCTCGGCGACTTCGCAATGACCCGCCACCTCTCCCGCCCCTTCCGTGGCCGAGCCTCCCCCAACGCCGCTTGGCTTGGTCCGCCGTACGACGCAGGGTGGACGCCCTGGCTGGTTTGGCTGGCCTGTTGCCACGTGGTCGGGGCAATCCTCGCTTCCTGACCGATCTGGGCGAGGGATTGTTCCCCGATGGCGCATGGCCCAGCACGGAGATCCGGCTCATGGCGGCCGACCGCGCCACGGGAGAACTGATTGCACTCGACGCGACCCAGCCCGATCTCACTGTCGGGCAAGCCATCAGCGCTTCGTGGGCAATCCCCGGGTGGTTTCCTCCAGTCAAGATCGGCGAACGCAAGCTCGTTGACGGTGGCACGGTGTCGCCAACCGCAGCCCATCTGTTGAGCGAGCACTCACTCGATGAGGTCTACATCGTCGCTCCGATGAGCACCCGTGGTGGCGCTCCTGCACGTGGCCTTGACCACGCTGAGCGGCTCCTGCGCAGGCCGATGACGAAGCGAGTCGACCATGAGCAGCGTTTCCTAGAAGGCCAGGGCATCAAGGTGATCCGGATCGAGCCCGGGGTGGAGGAGTTGAAGGCCATGGGACCCAACTTCATGGACACGCGTGCCCGAGCCGCCACCATGATCGCTGCCCGCGAGCAGTTACCAAACAGAGTCCGCACTCAACTGGAGAGCCAACTGTGAGCAGTTATCCCAAGATCGACCCAACAGAGGCAACAGTCCTGATCACTGGCGGTGCCCAAGGCATCGGCCTGGCCACGGCGAAGGCATTCGCCGGCCTCGGCGCACGGGTCGCCATTGGTGACCTTAACGAGGAGTTGGCCAAGGAGGCTGCCCGGCAACTTGATGCATGGGGTGGCCATCTAGACGTCACCGACGCAGACTCGTTCAATGCCTTCGCCAAGGCCACCCAAGACACCTTCGGCCCGATCGACATCTTGGTCAACAACGCAGGGGTAATGCCCAACGGCGCGTTCTTGGACCTCACTTCAGACATTGACAAGATGACGATGGAAGTCAATGTCTTCGGGGTGGTCAACGGCATGCGCTCCGTGCTCCCGCAGATGATCGACCGCGGTCGTGGACACATCGTCAACATCGCCTCCCTCGCCGGCAAATTCCCAGTCAAGGGGCTGGCAATCTACAACGCATCGAAGTTCGCGGTGGTTGGGCTGACCGCAGCGACCAGGTTGGAATACGCCAACTCCGGCGTCTCGATCAGCGCCGTACTCCCCTCAGCCGTCGACACCGCTCTGGCCAGTGGCCTCGACATGCGCCCGATCCCGAAGGTCACTCCAGACGCCATCGCCCAAGCGGTCGTGGCGTCAGTGGGCAATCGCCGCGCTGAGATCGCCGTACCCAGCTATGTGGGCGGCTTGGCCACAGCGGCTGGCTTGACTCCCGAACCAATGCTCAATCTGATCCGCAAGGCGATCCGTGATGATCGCGCCTTGCACGATGACGCACCGGAGCGAGATTCCTATCGCAGCCGGATCAACGACCAAGCCGCCACCAAACCAGACACACAGAAGCGAGCCCAGTGATGCCCAAGATCAACAAGATCCATGACGCAATCATCATCGGAGCCGGCTTCGGTGGGATGGGAGCCGCGATCCAGTTACGTCGCTGCGGATACGACGATCTGGTCATCCTCGACCGCGAAGATGACCTCGGCGGCACTTGGCATGTAAACCACTATCCCGGCCTGGCCGTCGACATCCCGTCATCGACGTACTCCTACTCATTCGAGCCGAACCCCTACTGGAGCAGGCTTTTCGCACCAGGCGCTGAGTTGAAGAGGTACGCCGAGCACGTTGCCGACAAATATGACCTGCGCCGACACATGCGCTTCGGCGAGTCAGTGAAGCGGGCCGTGTGGGACGACGCGGATCAGTGCTGGGAAGTGACCACGGAGTCCGGCCTGACCATGCGTGGCGCCTTCATCCTCACCGCGACCGGCTTCCTCTCCCAACCCAAACTCCCAGACATTGAAGGCATCGACAGCTTCACCGGCAAGGTGATCCACACTGCTGACTGGGATCACGACTACGACCTCAACGGCAAGCGTGCAGCTGTGATCGGGACGGGCGCCACCGCAGTGCAGTTGATCCCGACCATCGCCGATCAACTCGAAGAGCTCACGGTCTATCAACGCACCGCTATCTGGGTCAGCCCCAAGGCCGACTTCGCCGTGCCCAGCGTCGTCCGTTCACTCTTTGCCAAACTACCGCTGAGTCAACGCCTGGTGCGCTTCACCGGAAGCGCCGTTCTCGAGGTGATGATGGTGGCTGGGGTGCTGCACTATCGGAGCATTCCAGCGGCCAACTTGATGGGCGCCAACCTGTGCCGAGCCCATTTGAAGAAGCAGATCAAAGACCCACTCCTGCGCCGCAAGTTGACCCCCGACTATTCCTTCGGCTGCAAGCGGCCCACCTTTTCCAATGACTACTACCCCACCTTCACCAAGGAGCACGTACATCTGGAGACAGACCCGATCACGCGCATTGACGAGACCGGCATCGTCACAGAGTCTGGGCATCGCACCGAGATCGACACCTTGATCCTGGCCACCGGGTTTGACCTGTGGGAGACGAACTTCCCGGCCTTTGAGGTGATCGGCAAGCAAGGTCGCAGTCTCGGAGAGTTCTGGCGCAACAATCGATTCCAGGCCTACGAAGGCATCACCGTGCCCGGCTTCCCCAACCTGCTCTCGCTCAACAGCCCGTATTCCTACAGCGGCTTGTCGTACTTCACCACCATCGAGTCACAGATGAAGCACATGGGTCGATTGTTGGGCGAAGTACGCCGCCGCAAGGCCAAGACTTTCGAGGTCACCGATCAAGCCAACAGTGATTTCCTCGACCGAATGACCGCCAAGGTGGGTGACAGCATCTTTGCGTTGGGTGATTGCAGCAGCGCCAACAGCTACTACTTCAACCAGCACGGCGAGGCCACCTTGTTGCGCCCAACCACAACCTTGAATGCCTTCCGTGAAGCAGGGTCCTTTGACCTTGATGACTACCGCTATGCCTGAGCAAGTCCGGTGGCCGTGGCAAGATGAAAAGAACCATTCATCTCACGAAGGGAAGCGTCCATGGAACTCGTACCCGGCAACTCACTGATCACTGCCTCTCCTCAAGAGGGCCGAGAGCTTGCCATCGCGATCGCGCGCAAGACCATCGGTGCGATCCAACCCGATGCAGAGGTCCGCAAGTCGCTGCGCCCGGACTACGCAGAGGACGCTGACTCGCTGACGGCTGCAGGACACGTGGTCGCGATCGAGTTCGCCACCATCGCAGCAGCCAACAACTACTGGCGCTGAGCAGCATCACCGCGCCTTCAGCGCAGATTCAGCTGGCAACTGCCAAACTGAGCCGGTGAAGGTGCTCATTGTTGACGACGAAGTCAAACTGACTCGTTCGTTGAGCCTCGGGCTGCAAGCAGAGGGCTTCAGCGTAGACGTAGCCAACGACGGCACCGATGGCCTGTGGATGGCCAAGGAGCACAAATACGACGCGATCGTGCTCGACCTGATGTTGCCCGGCATCAATGGCTTCAAGATCTGCGAGACACTGCGCAAAGCAGGCGACTGGACTCCGATCTTGATGCTCACCGCCAAGGATGGCGAATGGGATCAGATCGAGGGCCTGGAGACCGGCGCAGATGACTATCTCACCAAGCCGGTCTCCTTCCCGGTGCTCGTGGCCAGGCTGCAGGCCATCACCAGGCGCGGGTCGGTGGTCAAACCAGCCGACTTGCAGATCGGCACCTTGCGGATCAATCCAGCAGCCCGCCGGGTTTGGCGCAACGAGCAGCAGATCTCGCTGACCGCGCGCGAGTTCGCTCTGCTTCACCACCTGGCCAGACATGTTGACGAAGTGCTCTCGAAACAACAGATCTTGGAGTCCGTCTGGGACATGAACTTCGATGGTGATCCCAATATCGTCGAGGTCTACATCAGACACCTGCGCAACAAAATCGATCGACCATTCGGCCTGGAGTCGATCCAGACCGTGCGTGGGGCCGGCTACCGACTCAGTGGAGCTCCCGTTGACCGCACCACCTAGCCCGACCCGGTGGGGTCGCCTCTCGATCAGGTGGGGTCGCCTCTCGATCAGGTGGCGTACGACGCTCGTCGCCACGGGTGTCGTGACACTGGCCTTGGTGGTCGGATCGGCGATCCTGGCCTGGTTGATGGCACAATCACTGACTGAGGGCTTGGAGACCACAGCCGAACAACAGATCGCAGTGTTGTCCAGCAATCTCCCGCCTGAGCAACAATCTTCGAGTCTTGACGATGATGACGAGGCGGATGTCGAGGATCTGGTCTGGCAGGTTTTCGACTCAGCCAAGCGACCCATAGCCGCCTCAGCGGGCCTGACCGCTGAGCTCCCGCTGAGTGACGATGAGATCAAGATCCGTTTGCCTGGCTCCGAGGAGCCGTATCTGGTGACATCAGAGCAGGTCGATCATGGCGGCAACAGCTACTTCATCGCGGTGGCGGTGTCGACCGAGCCCGTCGCTGACGCGCTGGGTGCCCTGATCACTCCGCTGACGATCGGCGTACCCCTGCTCTTGATCGTGGTTGCAGCAACCACTTGGCTTGTCGTCGGTCGGGCGTTGGCTCCGGTGGAGAGCATCCGCCGGGAGGTGACTCGGATTGGTGACGAAGACCTTGGTCGCCGGGTGCCACAGCCTGCGTCACGCGATGAGATCTCGCATCTGGCCCGCACCATGAATCAAATGCTCGACCGACTCGAGTCGGCCCGGCAACGCCAACACCAATTCGTGGCTGATGCTTCTCATGAGCTGCGCACACCACTGGCCAGCATCACGCAGTACGCCGAAGTCGCCAAGGCGCATCCATCCGCCGTACCCCCTGGGGAGTTGGTCGAGGCGGTGCTCGAGGAGAGCGCTCGCATGCAGGCCCTGATCTCTCAACTCCTGCTCCTTGCCCGGCTGGACGATGCGGCGTCGGCTCTGTCGATGGTCGAGGTTGATCTCGACGATCTGGTGATGGAGTCCGTGGCTCGAGCCAGGCTCGCGGGTGCCTCTGTTGACATTTCTGGAGTCGGCGCGGCTCGGGTGTTGGGAGATCCGATGTCTTTGCGCCAAGTCGTAGACAATCTCGTGGGCAATGCCTGTCGTTTTGCCGAGCACACGGTCTGGGTGCGGCTAGAGGCCACGGCCGACCGGGCCATCCTCACGGTGGAAGACGACGGACCGGGCATTGATCTTGCTGACCGTGACCGCATTTTCGAGCGCTTCACCAGGCTCGACTCTGCGCGCAGTCGCGACACGGGCGGCACCGGGCTGGGCCTCGCAATCGTCGCCGAGTTGGTGGCCCTGCATCACGGATCAGTAGATGTTGCTAGCTCCCCTAAGGGTGGAGCGAAGTTCGTGGTGACCCTACCGGCAAGCTGAATCGCCTTTCAGGTGACTTCAGGTGAGGGTCAGGCAGGTGCAAGCACACTGAGGGCTCCAGATTCGAAGTTGAAAGGACTCCTGATGAATGTCGCTATCTTGAAGAAGCCGAGCTTCTTGATTGGTCTTGCCGTGTTGCTGGTGCTCGCCACCGTCGGTGCCGCGGTCGCAATCAAATGGGATGCCCAAGATGATCACGTCACTGGCGCCCAACGAGATCGTGTTGCCAAGGTGGCTGAAGGTGCCGTGCCAGACAGCACCGTCATCAAGGTCGAGCGCGACGACGATGACGACACCGACCAGGCCTATGAAGTCAAGGTGAAGGCCGCTGATGGCACCATTCACGAGGTCACTCTTGACAAGGACCTGCGTGTGATCGGCACCCTGCCTGACGACGACTCACTCCCCTGGACCCCCGATCAGCGAGCTGCACTTGAAGCCAGCATTGCGAAGACCCTGCCCGGCGGAGTGGTCGTGGAGGTCGAGCACACCAACGATCACGGGGCCACCTACGAAGCCCAAGTGCAGGTGATCAACGGCCAAGTCGTCAAGGAATACGACGTCTATCTCGACGAGGCCTTCAACGTGCTGTTCAAGAAGCGTGACTGAGGCTCAACCAGGCACCCGATAGCGTTGCCCAAGCAAACGACTCCTGCGAAAGGCAGCCCCACCCATGACTTCAAGTGTTCGCCCCAGGCCGCTTTGGTTCGTCGTACTGGTGGGGGCTGCCTTCAGCTTGATCTTGGCTGGCTGTGGCAGCAGCGTGGACAGCTCAAACAAGCCGGCCACAAAGGCCAATGTGGCGGCTGACTTCGGCCTCGACGGCCTTCAAGCCAAAGAGGTGATCGACAAGCTCGACCAGATGCCGGTGGCACAGCGCCCTGACGGGCTCAGCGCTTCGGTGACTCCACAGGCACTCATCCTGACGGACTCAAAAGAGCGCGAGCAACGCCTAGAGATGCCCAGTGACATGAGTTATGTCTCGGTTGCGCCCTATGTCAAGAAGACTCACGAATGCCACTTCCATGCACTCACTAGTTGCCTGGGCGAGCTCAAGAACGCCGCCGTCAAGGTCACGGTCAAAGACAGCGAGAGCGGCGAGGTGATCAAGCAGGAGAGCACCAAGACCTTCGACAATGGTTTCGTCGGCCTCTGGCTGCCCCGTGGAGTCAAGGGGCAAGTCAGCATCGAGTACGCCGACAAGTCCGGCAGCGCCGACTTCTCAACGCTCAACGACGACGATGCGACCTGTGTCACCACGTTGAAACTCAGTTAGTTGGCTCGCTGCTGCTTCAAGGCTGCGCGTAACTCGCACCAGCCCACCAAAGGTGAGCGATGGCAAAGCGAGTCTCCACATCCCATCTGGACATGATGTCCGAGACATGCTTTTCGACGCTCTTGGGCCGGATCCCCAAGCAGTCGCCGATCTCGTCATTGGAAATCCCCTGAGCCAGCAATTGGACCACCGCTTCTTGGCGGGTGGTCAACACTGGGAGTGGCTCACCAATGGGCACTTGATCACAGACAGCCGCCAAGAAACCAATCCGACTGCTCGTGTCAAAGGCTCTCAAGATGCGGGTCACATGCGTCGAAATTGTTCTGGTCGACAAGTGCAACTCTTGGGCGATTCGCGCGTTGTCTGCGCCACTCAGGATGAGTTCAGCTACTTCGGTTTCACGCACCGACAACACGGCCCAGCCTTCCCCGGCGGTCGGAGGCAAACGTCGTCTTGCTGCCCGCAATTCCCTCTCGGCGGCTCGGCGCAGCAGATGCTGGCCCGCCCGTTCGGTCGCTGCCACAGCGTCGATCAGAGTCCGGGTCGCTGCTGAGATCTTGCCTGCGCCCATCTGGGCCCGAGCCAGGACGATCTGCCCAATCGAGCGCTCAATGACGCGCCCTTCGTCCACTACTTCCTCAACCGCTCGTTTGGCCATGCCTTCAGCATCGGCAAAATCCCCCGCCCGAATAGCCAATCGAGCTCGAATCCGAAGCACCGCAGGTGCGGCCACTCTGTGTTTCTCCAAGGCTGACGCCCGCAGATGCCAATCATTGGCCGCGACAAGATCATCAGCTGTGAGCGCTGCGTAGACCAACAACTCAAAGAGCATGGCTCGATCCACCACCGTCAAATGGGGAAGGTCGGCATCCTCACCGATCTGGGACACAGCCCGGGCACATCGCTGTGGTTGGCTCATGCCTGCCTCTATGTGCGCCAACAAGACGTAGACACTTCGCCCCAACCGGTCAATAGGATCCACTTGCGCTGCTTCGACCACATCAATGAGTCGGCGCGCTCGCTCGATCTGGCCACCATAGGCAGCACCCAGCGCCTGCGCCACGTGCACGAGAACAGCTGGCACTCCCGACTGGCGCTCCTTGGCCACCACTGACAACGACTCGTTGATTTGTCCACCAAAAGCGGCTGCTCGCGCGCGGCAGGAGACAATCACACCCACATAGGGGTGGCCCGGCCAGAAGTCCTCGGGGGGCGCATTGTCTTCGACCAGTCTGTTGACGAGGCTCAACTGGGCTGCACCCAACGCAGCCTCGATCGCTACGTAATGCGCGAAGGAGGTGAGCTGATCTTCGCAGGACACCTCAACAGCGGCCGACTCCAGTTCACTCAAGAGCGGATCGAGCTCCTCGGACTGCAGCCGACCCACCGCACCCGCCAACACTCGAGTGGACAAGGCGAGAAGTTGGATCGGACCCTCGGATTCCATTGCCATTGCTGCGGCAGAGCGCTTGTCGAGCTCATCGTGGTCATCAGCCATGAAAGCAGCGAAGGCGCCGAGCGCATGTGTGAAGGCATCCTGCTGTGGGAGCCGGTCGAGGATCACCAGCGCTTTGGGGGCATGTTGAACCGACACAAGCCGCAAAACCTCGTCAATCGCCCCACCCCGATCCACGAAAGGCATCCTATGGCATGGGTACGACAATCCGTAGTATTCGATCAAGGTCACACTGATTACGACATATCCCTATGGTCGACAAGTTGCGCATTATCTAGATTCATACCCACTGCGACTTGCTTGCAGTAGTTTGTCCCGCATTTCAACCATGAGTAGAGCCAGCACAACTGCCCTCAGTTGAGTCTTACTCGGGGGGCTCATCGTCGGCTGCGGAGGCAAGCAGGAGGCGGGCGAGCCCGGTGCGCAGAGCACCGGCTCAGTCTCCCCAGCAACGGCGAGTAGCCAGCCCAAATGCCTGGGCAAGAGTGTTTTCCGAAACAGACCTGTCAGCTGCCTTCCATGGTCAAGCCACTCTCACAGAGTGCCCAACCGGTGATTACAACTTCGAACAGCCAAATCCACGGGTGCTGGGCGGCGGCAGTGAGGGTCAGGTTCTTGGCTCGGCGGGCTAGGCGGAGGTCGCTGTAGTTGGGGACGGTGCAGGGTGGTCCAGATCGAGCAGCTCACACAAACCATTTGACACTTCCGCCTGGTCAAGTCGTGCTGTCCTACACTGAACCCATGTCCGCCAACCGCATTGCCGTCGATCCTGCTCGCATGGCCGGTGCACCGACGATCCGCGACACCCGCGTCACGGTCACTGCCGTGCTCGGACAACTGGCGGCTGGCAAGGCAATCGACGAGGTCCTCGCCGACTACCCCTACCTGGAGCACGAGGACATCCTGGCAGCACTTGAGTTCGCGACTGAATCCATCGAACGCGCGCTTCCGATCACTGCCGCATGAAACTACTGGTCGACGCCAACGTGTCACCAGTTGTATGCGAGAAACTCAAGGCTGCGGGTTTCGATGCGTCGCAAGTCTACGACCATGATCTTGGAACTGCATCAGACGAAGTCATCGCCGCGTTGCACAAGGAAACGAGGCGGCCGTCATCTCAGCCGACAGCGACTTCGCGACGAACCTAGCTCTGAGCGGCAAGGTCACACCGTCACTGATTCTGCTCAGGTCGGCCGACAAACTGACCCCTGCCCAGCAGTCGGCACTACTCATCGCCAACATGGTGACCATGATTCCTGAGCTAGAGGCTGGCGCAGTTGTCTCCTTGTCACCCACACACCTCCGCTCACGGCTGCTTCCACTACGGGACTGATGCACCAGGCCGCCTACATCCTGGCGGCCACCAGGCAGTCAGGTTCCTACCTCAACGACCAGCCGAACACCCAAACCGCGACAAGAGTTGCGAAACATCTGACAAGGATGCCTGGGGTTCGAGGGACCAACCTCCTAAACGTCACCCGCGGGCTTGATCTAGAGCATCACCAATGTCGCGGAAACCACGGGTGGAGCACCTGCGGATCTCAGAGCCATCATTGTCAGTATCCCGGACCGACTCGACCGGGGTTTCTCCGAACTCCCTGAGTGACCGTTGACCTTCGGTGAACGCTCGTAAGGCGCTGCCAAATGCCGATCTCTGCGCCTCAATCCCGTTTCGGTCGGGGTCGCCGCTCTTGGTACCGTGGTGCCCGATGCCAAGGATCCCAGGCGAGGCACCCAGTCTTGGTGCGTGAGGCTGCTCAGGCTTAGTTCCGCGCTCGCCACGCCTGTATTCGAGAAGGGCGAGGCGATGAACCATCATGAGGCTGATGGCCGAGTACTCCCAGTTCAGAGCGCGCGCCAGGCGCTGCGTATCGGAAGGCTGGACCACAAGCCCGAATCCCGCCCCAGCATCGTGGAACCCGATGCCGTGTCATGGCTCGCGTGGATTGACGAAAGCCATGCTGGAGGACTTAGGCCTGGCAATGTGAACAACGACATTGCACGCCGTGCGGTTGATTTCTACGCACGGCGTGGTCTCGTGATCGAGGTTGGGACCAAGGTCACGCCCGCGTTCGTCTCAAAGTGCATCGACGCGCTTGAAGCGGCGGGCGTCGAGAGTGATTTGATCACTGACCTGCGACGGCACTATGGAGCAAGCCCTCGGCACGATGCGCCGCTCCGGCGTGGGCCGGAAGCGCGTCATTCCGAAGTCCCCGTTGAGCCCCACGGGCTTGGAAAGATGCCTGCCGAGGCTGCGCAGACAGTCGAGCGTCGGCCCGTCGAACAGGCCCGGCTCGGCTCGCTGACTGCGGTCGACTCCTTGTTGGCAGAAGTCATTGGATACGTGCCGGTTCACCTTCAGGGTCAACCGGGTGCCCTCTTGTACTCGGGTCGAGACGCGCTCACCGAGCCTGCCCCAATCTATCTCATGGGGGTCAACCCGGGTGGTGATCCGCGCATCGAGCCTCAGACAGTGATTGAGCATGCCACGAAGGTGCTCACAGCGGAGGCGCGTGACTTCTCGGCCTATCGTGACGAACGTTGGGGAGGTGGAACCATGGCTCCAGGGACCCACAAAATGCAACGCAACGTCCTCCACCTGATGCGGCACCTCAAGGTTGACCCCGGCAAGGTGCCAGCCTCCAACCTCGTCTTTGTGCGCAGTAGCCGAGAAGCAGACATTGCCGGCCCGCAAATGAAGCGCATGGCAGAGGAATGCTGGCCTTTGCACGAGGCCTTGCTGGGGCGTCTCCGTACTCGTGTCGTTGTCTGCTTCGGCCGTACTGCTGCTGATTTTGTACGGGGGAAGATCGGAGCGCACATCCAGACCGGTGAGTTCGTCGAACAGAACAACAGACGCTGGGTGAGCCGCTCTTATCGAAACGATGACGGCATGGTTGTCGTGCAGGTAACCCACCCATCTATAGCGTCTTGGCGGAACCCGGCCACGGACGTCTCGCCACTGGTAGCGCACGCAGTGGGCCAGGCGTTGTGACCAGCCGCGCGGTGACACAGTTGCCGCGGCGAACTACGACAGTGCGTTCACGCCGCTAACTCTCGGTGAGGTTGGCGCGGGCGTCGGTCAGAACCTTCAAGACCATTCCTGACACGGCCACACGAGTCGGCGCAGATGTCGGACTCTGGCCTGACTCGTGCCACCGGAGTGTGTCACTGAGGGCTGGTCTGTAGCGCGTGGAGGATCTCGCTGGTTGCTGGTGTGATGGCTCAACGAGCAAGCCCACCTCAAACCGTCGACGCATGAGCGCTACGCCGGGATCTGGCGCGCACATCCTGCCCCGCTGGAGCCACGCCCAACTCCGCCACATCACCCATGCCGAGGTTCAGCGGTGGGTCACCAAACCAGAACACCACTACCTCACCCACGGCCAAGTCGAGGACCTAGCCAACAAATGCGGCTACCCCACCACCCCGAGTAGGTACCTCAGCAGCGACGTCCGAGAGTGTGAGACTTACCGGCTCATCGTGATCTTCCTCGCTACACCGGTGTCAGGTTTCGGTGAGATGCCCGCCTCACGCATCTACCGCCTCGACCTGAACCGCCAACGTGCGCATCGCCGAGTCGGTCACTCCAGTCCAGGGCAGAGTTATGGTCTGGGGCACGCCCAAGACCCACGAACACCGCGACGGCCGACCCATCCGGGTCTCGGTCTTTCGCCGAGCGTTCGACCAAGCCGCTAACGAACAAGCGGCCCTTCCCAGCGTTTCCGCTGGTCAGGGCCGCTTTTCGGATGAGTACCCCCGACGGGATTCGAACCCGCGCTACCGCCTTGAGAGGGCGGCGTGCTAGGCCACTACACAACGGGGGCGCGCTCGATCAGCGATGCTGGACGAGCACCGGAACTCTATCCGGAGCGGTGGAGAGGCGTCCAATTGGGGGTCGGTGATCCGGCTCTCATCAGGTCGTCTGCTGCTCAGGGTCAGGGCTCTCCAGCTCCGCGAACTTCGCAGCCATGGTTGGGTTCTTGCGGGTGAGCTTCTTGATCGACAGGTCTTGGGACTTGTTGTTTGCCAGCCGGAGATTGTTCTCAGAGCTCCGCAAGGCCTCCTTGACCTTGCCCAGGCGATCGATCGCCTTGTCGATCTCTTCGATAGCTGTTTGAAAACGCCTCGAGGCTAAGTCGTAGTTGCGAGCGAAGCCGTCCTTGAAGGATTCCAACTCAGCCTCGAAGTTGGTGACGTCGATGTTTTGCTCCTTCACCCGCGCCAACTCGGCCTTGTATTGCAAAGACCCCAAGGCGGCATTGCGCAACAAAGTGATCATCGGGATGAAGAACTGCGGCCGGATCACATACATCTTGGGAAAACGATGCGAGACATCGACGATCCCGCCGTTGTACAACTCGTTGTCTGGCTCGAGCAAGGAGACCAGGACGGCATATTCGCAGCCCTTCTGGTTGCGGTCCTTGTCGAGCTCGGCAAGGAAGTCCTCGTTTTTCCGCTTGGTGGCCGTCTCGTCGTTTTCGTTTTTCATCTCGAACATGATCGAGATGAACTCCACACCTTCGTCATTGCTCTCCTTGAAGATGAAGTCGCCTTTGCTGCCGGTGCGGGCGTCGTTGTCCTTTTCAAAGAATGCAGTGGGGAAGGCAGTAGCCCTCAGACGGTTGAACTCGATCTCGCAGTGCTGCTCCAGAGACTCCCCCACCATCTTGGTCGACAGCTTGGCCTTCATGTCGCGCAGTCGGTCGATGGTGAGATCGCGGTCTTTGAGCTGAGTCTCGTATTTGTCGGTCAGCGACTTCTCTTCGAGCTGCATCTGGAGCTTGACCCGATCCAGATCGCCCTTGAGCTCGTCGCGCTCCTTCTCCACCTTGACGACAGCCTGGGTGACGGCAAGAGCCTTGTCGGTCTCATTGGCTTGCAACTTTGCCCGAAGCTCCTGGATCTGGAGATCCTTTTGAGCCGCGGCAGACTCGAGCTGCTGGGACACCTTGGACTCGGCCAAGGCGATCTCGGCTGCCTTGGCCTGCTCGGCCGCCTGGAGTCGGTCGTGCAGCTCGGCCTCGAACTCGCGAGTGCGCACTTGCTGGGCGATGTCGGCGTAACCCGCCTCATCGATCTTGAAGGCTTTGCCACAGTGGGGGCACTTGATTTCATGCACGAAGAGGCTCCTAGCGATCTGGGTCAGGCACAGCATAGAAGCCGACACCGACACTCTCGGGGAGCCGGTTGGAGGAGATTTGCTGGGGTACTAGGACTCGAACCTAGACTAACTGGACCAGAACCAGTCGGGCTGCCAATTACCCCATACCCCATGGGATCGGACCGCTTGCGCGAAGCAACCAGACCGAGGGTTGAGATTACACGACGCTCGCAGCCTGATCCAATCGAGGTACTTGTGTCTGGGTCTGCACCTTCATCCGCCTGGCGATGAGCAACACCAGCACCACGAAGACCACATCTTGAGTGCCAGTCAGCAGCAGTTGTGACCACGGCGCTTCGGTCACTGACAAGGTCTGGGCGATGTCACCAAAGGCGAGGGTGACGCCGAAGGCCAGGAGGTTGTTCATCACATGCATCGCAATGCCTGCCTCCAACCCACCGACCAACACGGTCAGGAGCCCGGCGGTGAAGCCAAACGCAAAACGATCGAAGAAGAGCGGGAAGTTTTGGAGTCCGTGGGCGAGCCCAAAGAGTATTGATGGGATCACGACAGCGGCCACCCGAGACTTCGTCAAGGCCCCGAAGGCTTGGGCAAGATAGCCCCTGAACAGATATTCCTCACCGATCGCCTGGAATGGCGTGGTCAGAAGCAAGACGATCGCAAGCGCGATTGTCTGGCCGGTGATGTCGTTGAGCTTGCCAGTGACGCCATTGGGGTCGCCGGGCAGGAGCATGCCGACTCCCATCATGGCCAAGAGCGCTGGGATAGTGGCCGCAAAACAGGCCGCCAGGAAGCCCCACCGGATCCGCGGACGCACCGACGCCAGCCAGCGAGGCCGCATGTTGTGCAGAGTCCGCACCAAGAGCCACGAGGCGGGGATCAATGACGCCAAGGTGAGGTTGAGATAGAGCATCCCCGAGACCGTGATGGTCTTCATCATCAAGGCGTCGTTGATGGTTTGGAGGAAGTCGCCCGATCCGCCCTTCTCGATGGCCAGACCAATGATCAGGATCGGCATCATCACCAGCGGCATGACGATCAACATCAACACCCCGGCTGCAAAGATGCCGACCAGCGGCTTCCAGGCGGAGTACTGCCGATTGCGCAGGATCAGCGCATAGTTGCGCGGCTCTTCATGCGGGTGGTCAAGCACCCAGGAGGAGTACGACGGAGGTGCACCCACGGGGCCGCCCGGCGGCTGCTGAGGCTGCGGATACTGAGGCCAGTCACTCATCAAGCGGCGCCCAGTTTGGCTGCGGCATGCAGCCGCCGCAGCGACTCCTCACGCCCCAACAACTCCAACGACTCAAACAACGGCGGAGAGACCTTCTTGCCGGTCAGGGCAACCCGTACCGGGCCAAAGGCATGGCGGGGCTTCAAGCCCATCTCCTCGATCAGGCGTAAGCGCAGCGCTGCGTCGATGGCCGGCGTCGTCCAGTCATCCACCGCACCCAGGGCATCACTGGCTGCCTCAACGACCTTCAAACCGTCAGCATTGAGATTGGCCGTCACGGCCGCCTCGTCGTAGACGATCTCATCGCTAAACAAGAAGCCCAACATCGCTCCTGCCTCAGTGAGCTTGTTGATCCGCTCGTTGATCAACGGCATCGCACGAGTCAACAATGCCACTTCGTCAGGCGTCGCGGGATCACTCAGCACACCATCGGCCTGCAGATAGGGGGTAATCCGGCGCTGCAACTCATCGATCGAGAGCAGCCGCATTTGGGAGGCATTGATTGCCTCGGCCTTCTTCAGGTCGAAGCGTGCTGGATTGGGATTGACATCGGCGATGTCGAAGGCAGCCACCATCTCGTCCATGGAGAAGATGTCGCGATCAGCCGCGATCGCCCAGCCGAGCAGGGCCAGATAGTTGAGCAACCCTTCGGGCAGGAAGCCGTCATCGCGATAGCCGAGCAGGTTGGCTTCCGGATCGCGCTTGGAGAGCTTCTTGTTGCCCTGCCCCATCACATAGGGCAGATGGCCGAATCGAGGGGTCTGCTTGGCGACCCCGATCTCCTTGAGAGCCTCATAGAGCGCGATCTGGCGAGGCGTCGAGGAGAGCAGGTCTTCACCGCGAAGCACATGGGTGATCTCCATGAGCGCATCGTCAACGGGATTGACCAATGTGTAGAGCGGAGCTCCATTTGCCCGGCACAGCGCGAAGTCGGGCACGAACTCAGTCTGGAAGCTCACCGGCCCACGGACCAGGTCGTCGAAGGTGATCTCGCCGTCAGGCATCCGGAAGCGCACAATCGGCGTACGGTCCTGAGCCAGGAACTCCTCGATCTGCGCTTCGCTCAGCTCACGGCAGTGACCGTCGTAGCCCATCACCTTGGAGCCGCTGGCCTTGCGGCGGGCCTCGACCTCGTCGTTGTTGCAATAGCAGTCGTAGGTGTGGGAGTTGCCGCGCAATTTCTCGAGCACATCGGCGTAGATCTCGCTGCGCTCGCTTTGGCGGTACGGCGCGTGCGGGCCGCCGACCTCGGGCCCCTCGTCCCAGTCGAAGCCGAGCCAACGCATTACTTCTAGCAAGGTGTCATATGACTCCTGGCTGTCACGGGAGGCATCGGTGTCTTCGATGCGGAAGACGAAGTCGCCCTTGTGGTGGCGGGCGAAGGCCCAGTTGAACAGCGCCGTCCGGGCCAGGCCGACGTGCGGCGCACCGGTCGGGGATGGGCAAAACCGCACTCTCACCTTGGAGTCGGCTACTTCAGTCACGCTTGACCACCTTGCTGTTTAGATTTCCGATGCCTTGCACGAATACTTCGACCTCGTCGCCGGGCTCCATCGGGCCGACGCCTGCCGGGGTGCCGGTCAAGATGACATCTCCGGGCAGGAGAGTCATCACAGCGCTGATCTGCTCGATCAGGGTTGGCACGTCGAAGACCATGTCGCTGGTGCGGCCGTCTTGCTTGAGATCGCCGTTGAGATAGGTCTGCACGGCCAAGTCACTCACGTCGAGCTCGGTCTCGATCCAGGGCCCGAGCGGGCAAAACGAGTCGAAGCCCTTGGCCCTGGTGAACTGGACGTCCTTGCGTTGCAGGTCACGCGCGGTGACGTCGTTGGCCACGGTGTAGCCGAAGATCACGTCAGCCGCCTTCTGCTTGGGCACCTCGCGACAGATCCGGCTGATCACCACGGCCAACTCGCCCTCATAGTGGACATCTTGGCTTTGGCGTGGATAGAAGACTGGGTCGCCCGGGCCCACCACGGTCGTGTTTGGCTTGATGAAGAGCAACGGCTCATCAGGCACATCTGTGCCCATCTCAGCCGCATGGGCGGCGTAATTGCGCCCGACCGCCACGATCTTGCTGCGCGGGATCACCGGGGCGAGCAGCCGTACCTCGCTCAGCGGCAGGCTCTGACTGGTCGGCTCGATCCCGACGTGCAGTGGGTCTCCGGCCAAGACCGTGATCAGGCAGTCATCATCGGGGATGCCGTTGTCGTCGACGTCTCCGGTGATGACGCCGAAGAGAGGGTCGTCGCCGTTGGCAAATCTGGCAATGCGCACCGAGCAAGCCTAACTGCGAGCGCGAAAGTAGCCTTGGCTGGTGCAGATTCTCCCGTACGACGAGTGGGCGCCACGCGCAGCTGCCCATGCCGCACGGGTCGATATCTGGCTGGAGCCGCACCTTGCCCGGCGCCGTGAGCAGGTCAAGCACCCAGTGCTCGACTTCATCTTCACCTACTACAACCACCGCCCAGCCCAGTTGCGGCGATGGCATCCGGGCTACGGGCTCGCTTTGACCGAGGCCAGCGAGTACGACGAACTCAAGGGCTACGCCAGCACAGGTGGCGCCGCCGCTGTGACCGAGGCCCATGTGGCTTCCCAACGCCCGTTGATCGAGGGCATCCACCGTCTCTTGGTTGCCACTGCTTCACGCCCTCCCTCACTGGGGTGTTTTGGCCTCCACGAGTGGGCGATGGTCTATCAAGACGATGCGACTCGTCACCCATTGCCACTGCGCCTCGGCGCCGAGGGCACCGACGCCGTGGTCGAGTCACACAAGATCGCCTGCTCGCATTTCGACGCCTTCCGCTTCTTCACGCCACAGGCGCGACCACTCAACACCCTCGCCCCAGGGAGAGATGATCGACCGGAGTTCGAGCAGCCTGGGTGCCTGCATGCCTCAATGGATCTCTACAAGCATGCCTATCGGTTGAGCCCGATGATCCCCTCGGAGTTGGTGGCCGACTGCCTGGAGTTGGCGATCGCCGTACGCGAGGTCGACATGAGGGCCTCGCCCTATGACCTGGGCTCACTGGACTACACCGCGATCCCGATCGAGACCGCAGCTGGAAAAGCGGAGTATCTGGCTCAACAGCGCCGATTCATGGGGCTTGCGGCTCCGCTGAGGACTCGTCTGATCGAGCACTGCCAGAAGCTGCTCACGTGACACTTTTGGGGCGATTTCGTTTGGCAGGTACAGTCTTTTGACGAGTCAGGCGCGCCTGCGCCCACTATTCCTGGGAGGGATTCGATGACTTCGCCACGCAAGGCCATGCCGATCGCCATCATTGGTGTCTGCTTGGCTCTGGCTCTGGTGTTGTTGACACCCAGCGCTGGCATGGCCGCCAAGAAGCGCCACAAGGCCAAGCTGTCCAAGCGTTCGCTCGATCATGCCGCAGCTGCGATGCCATTCGTACCACGCAAGATGCTGCGCGCTCAGATCCTCCAGGTGGCCAAGCTCTCCAAGCGCAATCCCAATCGGGTGGCCCGCGCCACGGCCCGGCAGGCTCACCAGTCCGCGCTCAACTACATGCGGGTCAACGCCAACAGTTCGCAGAGCAATATCGAGGATGGCGTGGTCCCGATCATGCCTGGCGACAAGCCTGGCGAGCTTCCCTATGCCTTCTTGCCAACGGCCCGCAATGTCGGTGACATCTTCTATTCGCCCAGCCGGTGGTATTTCATCATCTTCGGTCACAACGGCATCTACAGCGGACCAAACACGATCATCCAGCACCCAGGCGGCCAGGAAGGCCAGGTCGTGCAGGAGCAGCCCACTTGGTCGATGATGGTCTTCCACGGCGCCCGGATCGGCCAAGTGGTCGACAACAATGGCAAGTTGGTTTCGGCAGCGAAACGGCAAGGTGCCGTCAACTGGGCGCGGTCACGCATCGGCGACACCTACAACAAGAACCCGCTCAACACCTTCCACATCGCATCTGGACCGGTGGGCACCGACGAGAATGCCCAGAACTGCTCACAGTTGGTGTGGGCCGCCTACAAGACCCAGGGCATCGACCTCGATGACATCAACTGGAACAGGGACGGCGCCTTGTATGGCTGGATGGATCGGATGTCGATCATGCCTCTGGAGCTGTTGCAGAGCTCGCATGTGCGGATCTACAAGTTCATCTAGCCGCTCTCCTGGGCACCTGGCGCCTAAGCATCTGGCACTGCGAGTGGTCTAGAGCGAGTCTCACCAATCCATCACTGCCCATCCCCATTTGTGGGGTTGGCGAGTTAGCCTCTTGAGTCTGCTGTGTCCTGAAGGGATCCCAATGAGTCGCATGCCTGCTTTCACCCGCACCTTCGTGGTGGCTTTGTGCTTGGCGCTGAGCGTCGTACTCGCCGCTCCTGGAGCGAGCATGGCGGCAAAGAAGAAGCGTCACCAGCGGGTCGATCCCAACACTTTGCGCGCCTTGTCGTTCCTGGCCCCCAATGTGCCCAAGAGGCAGCTTGAGAAGACGGTCATCAAGCTGGCTCGCAAGGCCAAGGTCAAGCCCAATCGCGCCGGCAAGGCGCTGCTGGGCAGCTTGACCCGGGCCGGCAACAAGAAGCAGATCTCCAAGCGCAGGGCGATCAAGCCACGGGCTGCAGCCACTGCACGGATGGCCGGACAGTTCGCCACCTTGCCACCTGCGGAAAATATCGGCGACATCTTCTACTCCCCCAACAGCTTCTTGTTTGTGGTCTACGGCCACTCCGGCATCTACTCCTCACCCGACACGATCGTTGAGTCTCCTGGGCCACCGATGGTGGCTCGCGAGATCGATCGCACCGTGGCCAATGTCTTCCCAGGCACCCAGATCGCCAAGATCGTTGATGCCAACGGCAATCTGATCCCCCTTGCTCAGCGTCAAGGTGCGGTCGACTGGGCCAAGAGCCGGCTCGGCGATGTCTATTCATGGAATTGGTTTGACACCCGCCGCATCGTGAGCGGCCCGGTCGGCACGCCAGCAAATGCCCAGAACTGCAGCCAGCTGATCTGGGCGGCGTACATGACCCAAGGCATCGACCTCGATGACATCGATTGGGGCCCGCCGGGCACACTATTGGGATGGATCGACCAGATGTTCGTGCTCCCCTACGAGATGACGATCAGCAAGCACGCCAAGATCTACCAAACCATTTGATCCGTTCCATTGCCCTGGGGCTGACGGTCCTGCTGCTCGTGGCTGGCTGCGGTCAGGCAGACAAGGGCAACACACCGAAGGCACCCAAAGCTGCTACACCCTCGGGTTGGTCTGAGCTGACCAAGCCCGGATTCACCGATGACTATGTGGCGGCCGCGTTCTTCTCCCGCGACAGCACCGCAGCGATGGCCACCGATGACGCCTACTTGGCCTTCATCAAGTCATCGGGCCAGGTGAAGATGGAGAAGGTGGCGCCGATCCAGAATGGGATTTTGCGCAGCCGTGGGAAGGCTTTGGCCTTCGACAGTGAGAAGGACACCTTCTTGATCGATGGCTCGAAGAGCAACGCGATCCGTCGCGGCGAGAAGAATGTGCCAACCGGGCACTGGGCATCGTTCACCAAATCGGGCTGGGATGTGAGCGTGCTCAACGTCGGTCGGCTCAGCGACGGCTATCTCACCGAGGTCTTTGCTCATGACGGCTCGCACTTGGTGCGCAACGAGATTCGTGATGTGCCCGGCGCCACCGGCATCAGCGGCGACGACCTCTACTTGATGAGCTCAGGCAGCAGCAACACCGACGGCACGATCTCGCTCTACCAAACGGATGTGACCAAACCGGATTCCACAAAGCAGGTCGCGGAGTTTCGCGCCGTGCCTGACCCAACCAAGGGTGCATATTCATCGATCAGCGGTTTGCAGATCGTCGGTTCCAAGGCGTGGTTCACCTACTACATCACCCCGATCGCGGCCGACGGCACCTATCTGACCAAGAAGCGCACTTTGCATCTGGGTCGGATTGATCTCAGCACCAAGAAGTTCACCGAACGCCTCCTGTCACAGCAGCCCTATTTGTTGGCCGATGGGCCCAAGGGCGTCGTGCCGGTGTCGGTCGCCGGCCTCGACGGGCACCTGTACGACGGGCAGATGTACACCATCAACACCGCCGGACAGATCATGGCAATCGATCTGGAGCGGGCCACCACGTCCAATCTCGGCAAGGTCAGTGAGTTCGCCCGCAATTCCTTCCGGGTCATGGCCTCATGGCGCGATGAACAGCTCACCTTGCTGTCGATCGATGGCCGCGGCGGCGCCAAACTCGAAACCTATTCCTTGAAGGATGGTTCCAGTGTGTCGACAATCGATGTTCCGGAGTTGGGCAGTTGGTATGCCAACAACTTCTCGACCCTCCCCTGGTCAGTGACCACCTTGGGCAATTGAGGGCGAGCGCCCAGGCTAGGGCATCGGCACGTACGGCGAACGCCCGATGATCGCAGTCACCACAAGGCCAGTGATCGTCATGGCCAGCATGATCCCCGCCAGTACGACGAGCTGGAACTGCGCCGCCTCCAGCGGGCTTGCGCCTCCCATGATCGCGCCCACGAAGGCTCCCGGCAGGGTGACCAATCCGGTGGCCTTGGTCTGATCGAGCGATGGGATCAGCGCTTCTTTGATCGCCAGTGCGCCGAAGTCCCTGTATGCACGCTGTGGAGTGGCCCCCAAGGCCAGCCAACCTTCGACCTGGTCGCGTCTGTCGAGCGCCAGTCGCCCGAAGTTGCGCCCGGTCAAGGTGACCATGCTCATTGAGTTGCCGATCACGATGCCAGCAACCGCAATCAGATAGCGCACGTTGGTATCCATCAGGCCGAGCGCAAACACCGCGCCGATGCTCAAGCCAGCTCCAGCCAGCACCCCGGTCACAGCCGCACGGCGTCCGTGATGCAACTCAGCGACCCGGCGTGCCGATGTCCACGATGCGGTGGAGAACATCAACACGATGAAGGCGATCACCAACCAGGGAGTCTTGAACACCCCCGCAAGCAAGATCGCAATCACGGCAAGTTGCGCGCTTGCCCGCACGATCGCGATGAGTGGCTGCCACCCCAAGCCCACGTTGCGCCAACGCAACAGCATCACGGTCACGGCGGCCACGGGCACCAGCCCGAGTCCGAACCATCCCAAGTCGATCAACTCTCGGCTCACGAGCCAAGCCTAGGAGGCCGAGTACCTCTCAGATGTGATGGCGGCGCAGGCCGAAGGTCAAGGCATCGGTCAAGGCCATCCAAGAAGCTTCGATCACGTTGTGCCCGACCCCGACGGTCACCCATGAGCTTTGCCCGTCTGAGGTCTCGATCAGCACCCGAGTGACGGCATCGGTGCCATGCTCGGCGTCGAGGATGCGCACCTTGTAGTCGATCAGCTCAAACTTGACCAACTCTGGATAGAGCACGGAAATCGCATCACGCAAAGCATGGTCAAGCGCGTTGACCGGACCATTGCCCTCACCAGTGGTCACTGTGCGGGCCCCACCAGCACGCAGTTTGACGGTGGCCTCGGAGACTGCCTCATCACCTGGGCTGGTCTCGGTGATCACCCGCCAAGACTCCACTTCGAAGTACGACGGCCGCGCCCCCTCGGTCTCTTCGAGAAGGAGCAACTCAAATGAGGCATCTGCCGCCTCAAAGGTGTAACCCTTGGCCTCCAAGTGCTTGACCCGGTCGGTGATCCGCTGGATCTGATCCTTGGACAGCTCAAAGCCGAGCTCACGGCCCTTGAGCTCGATTGATGCCCGCCCGGCCATGTCGGAGACCAACAAACGCATGTCATTGCCGACTTCCACCGGGTCAAGGTGCTGATAGAGATTTGGGTCGACCTTGATCGCGCTGGCGTGCAGGCCTGCCTTGTGGGCAAAGGCGCTGGCGCCCACATAGGGTTGGCGCGAGGCTGGCGGCACATTGGTCACCTCGGCAACAGCATGGGCCACCCGGGTCGACTCGCGCAGCAGCCCTTGAGGCAGGACCCGATGATCGAGCTTGAGCTCGAGGTTGGCGACCACCGAGATCAGGTCGGCATTGCCGGTGCGTTCGCCGTAGCCATTGATGCAGCCCTGCACGTGACTGGCGCCACCCTCGATCGCAGCGATGCTGTTGGCCACTGCACAACCGGTGTCATTGTGGGCATGGATGCCTACCCGACCTCCAGTGGCCTGGGCGACATCACCGACCACATCGGTGACCCAGTTTGGCAGCATGCCGCCATTGGTGTCGCAAAGCGCCACCACATCAGCTCCTGCCTCATGAGCCACGCGGAGTACTTCGATCGCATAGTCACGGTCGAGGCGATAGCCGTCGAAGAAGTGCTCGGCATCCAAGAAGACGCGTTGGCCGTGCTCACGGAGGTGGCTGACCGTGTCACGCACCATCGCGAGGTTTTCGGCCAAGGTCGTGCGCAGGGCCTTCTCGACGTGGCCCACGTGCGACTTCGCCACCAAAGTGACTACTCCGGCCCCTGACTCCCGCAAGGCCGCCACCAGTTGGTCGTCGGCAGCCTTCACACCAGCTCGGCGCGTGGCACCGAACGCGGCCAACTGAGCATGCTTGAGATGCAACTCATCCTTGGCCCTGCGGAAGAACTCCGTGTCCTTGGGATTGGCTCCCGGCCAGCCGCCCTCGATGAAGCCCACCCCGAGACCATCGATGTGGCGAGCAATCGCGAGCTTGTCGGCGACCGAGAGGTTGAGCCCCTCTTGCTGGGCACCATCACGCAAAGTGGTGTCGTAGACGTGGAATTGGTCGGGTACGGCGGCCGGTGGCGGCTTCACTTCGCTCATCTCAACAAACCTTGCGCGTCCAGCCGAAGTTGTCGGCGCTGCGGCCGTACTGGATGTCGACCAGCGCTTGGCGCAATTCCATGGTCAGTTTGCCGGGCTCTGTGCCCATGGTGACCTCACCGTCGCGCCACTTGAGCTTGCCAACCGGTGTGATCACGGCGGCAGTGCCGCAGGCGAAAACTTCCACCAGTGAGCCGTTCGCGGCGTCTTGTTGCCATTCGGAGATCTCGTAGTGACGCTCCTCAACCTGATGACCGCGCTCCTCGGCGAGCTTGATCACCGCAGATCGAGTGACGCCTTCCAAGATGGTGCCCAAGGCTGGCGTGACGATATGGCCATCGTCGTACACGAAGAACATGTTCATGCCACCGAGCTCTTCGACAAAGCGCCCTTCGGCGCAGTCCAAGAAGACCACCTGGTCGCAGCCTTGGTCCATGCCGGCCTTTTGGGCCACCAGGGAACTGGCGTAATTGCCGCCAGTCTTGGCAGCACCCATGCCACCTCGACCAGCACGGGTGTAGTCATCGGACAACCACAAGGTGAGCGGCTTGATGCCACCTGCGAAATAGGGCCCAGCGGGCGACAAGATCACGCTGAAGGTGACGTGATGGGCCGGGCGCACCCCCAAGAAGGCCTCGCTGGCAAACATGAAGGGCCGCACATAGAGGCTCTCCTCGTTGGTGGCGTCGGGCACCCATCGTTGATCGACCTTGATCAAGGCATCCACTGCCTGGTTGAAATCGGCAGGGTCGAGCACTGGCAGCGCCAAGCGTTGGGCCGAGCGCACCATGCGCTCAGCATTGGCCTGGTCACGGAAGGTCCACACCGAGCCATCCGCATGCCGAAAAGCCTTCAGCCCCTCGAAGACTTCTTGGGCGTAGTGCAGCACCGCAGCCGCCGGGTCGAGGGTGAACGGACCATAAGGCTGGATCCTGGCTCGGTGCCAGCCAGACTCAGGAGTCCACTCAGCCACGAACATGTGGTCAGTGAAGTGCTTGCCAAATCCGGGGTCGGCCAAGATCTGGGCGACCTCTTGGTCGCTGCGGGCAGCAGCGTTTTGTTGGATCTGGATGTCAAGACTCATGCGCTCACGCTATCTAACGTCTAGTTGGTTGACTCCGCCACGCGCGCGGCGATCGCGTCGCCGACCTCAGCCGTGGACCGCTTTTCGCCCGGCTGGCGTGCAGCCAGATCAGCGATCACGCAATCCTCAACCTTCTTGGCAGCTGCTTCCATGCCCAAGTGGTCGAGCATGAGCGCCGTAGACAAGATGGCTGCGGTGGGGTCGGCGATGCCCTGGCCAGCGATGTCTGGAGCCGAGCCATGGACCGGCTCAAACATCGACGGCGCGGTGCGGTCTGGATTGATATTGCCGCTGGCTGCCAGGCCGATGCCTCCGGTGATGGCAGCAGCGAGGTCGGTGATGATGTCGCCGAAGAGGTTGTCGGTGACGATCACGTCGAAGCGAGCCGGGTCGGTGACCATGAAGATCGTGGCTGCGTCGATGTGCATGTAGTCGACGGTGACCTCCGGATGCTCCTTGGCCACCTCCTGCACCAGACGCCACCAGACCGCGCCTGCATTGACCAGCACATTGGTCTTGTGCACCAAGGTCAACTTCTTGCGTCGCTTCTCGGCACGGCGGAAGGCATCACGTACGACGCGCTCGACACCGAAGGCGGTGTTGACCGACACCTCGGTGGCGATCTCGTGCGGCGTACCAACGCGCAGGGCACCGCCGTTGCCGGTGTATGGCCCCTCAGTGCCCTCGCGTACGACGACGAACTCCACCTCACCAGGATCGGCCAGTGGTGAAGCAGCGCCGGGGAAGATCCGACTCGGACGCAGGTTGACGTAGTGATCGAGCTCGAAGCGCAACCTCAGCAACAGGCCGCGCTCGAGGATGCCGGGGGGCAGGTTGGGGTCGTTGGGCTTGCCGCCAACCGCTCCGAGCATGATCGCGTCTTGGTCGCGGATCTCGGCCAAGACCGACTCGGGCAGGACGTCCTTGGTGCGCAGATAGTTTTCGGCACCCAGGTCGTAGTGGGTCTGCTCGAACTTCACGCCGGTGGGCGTGGCGACGTCGAGCACCTTCAAGGCTTCTGCGGTCACTTCAGTGCCGATGCCGTCGCCGGGGATGACGGCGAGTTTGATCGGACCGGACACAGCAGAGTTGGCGGTAGTTTCAGGCATGCATGCAGGCTAGTTGTCGTCGGGGCGGTGCGCGTCGCTGTCTCGCATAACAAGCGCCGTGGCCAACGCCTGCGCGGTGGGGCTTTCGGGATCATGCTTGGCCGGACCCCATTCGGCCGGATAGAAGTCATACATCTTGGTGCTCCTTGCATTGAGTTGGATTGGTGCCAACTCCGCGAAGGAGGACTCATCTGCTGCCCAAGGATCGCCCGGACGGGGACCTGAGTCGGGAGGTTCTGAAGGTGGGAACTTCGCTGCTCGCCTCGCGGAGTGATGGGCCAAATGGCGGGAACGCCGAAACTCCGCGGCGAGGTGGCCTATCTGATCGAGGCCCCGCCACGGCGGCAAATGAGTACGAAGTTCTTCCGCATAGCTCTTTCAAGATACGCCTGTTGTCCAAAGAACACAGGCTTTTCTCCCATGACATCCCGCATCCTGAGACTTATCGGGCAGTTCTGTGCGAGACACTGCAATTTGCCAGACTGCACCCATGTCAGCGCCGCCCGAGTTGCCCGAGATAGTCGCACGGGCCTTCACCGTTTCACGTCGCGCTGGCTACGTGTCCTTCTGCCGCAATGAGACCGGACGCCTCTTGGCGACCTTGGCTGCCACTCGCCAAGGCACCATGGCTGAGTTCGGCACCGGTTGTGGGGTCGGCACCGCGTGGTTGCGTTCGGGGGCCCGCCCCGGCACGAAGATCCTCACCGCCGAGCGCGATGAGAAACTGGCTGGTGCAGCCACTGAGATCTTCACCGACGACCCCCAAGTCGAGGTGCTCACCGCAGATTGGTCCACCTTGCGCGACAAGGGCCCCTTCTCACTGCTCTTCCTGGATCCCTCTGCCCCTGAAGACGCCCACGTCGACGCGGTAGCCGATCTCGTGGAGCCGGGCGGGATCGTCGTACTCGATGACTTCGAGCCCTGTCAGATGTGGCCACCGATCTCGTTTGGTCGAGTCGACACCCTGCGGGAAGCTTGGTTGACCGACGAACGCTTTGTCGCCGTCGAGGTGATGGTGGCACCGGATGCCGCTGCCGTGATAGCAACGAGATTGTGAGAGCAGTCCAGGAGGGATCATGACACCAGACACCCATCATGCGATCAGCTATGTGGAGTTGGGGGTCACCGACCTGGATGCCACTCGTGCCTTCTATGAGTCGGCCTTCGGCTGGGAGTTCAATGACTACGGCGGCGCCTATGCCGGCATCAAGGCACCAACTGGCAATGGCGAGGTCGGCGGACTCAACCCGCAGGCGGAGCCCAACGCAGCTGGGCCCTTGGTCTTGATCTACTCAACTGATCTCGAAGCGACTTTGACGGCAGTAACCCAGGCTGGGGGCACCATTGAGGTGGCTCCATATGACTACCCAGGCGGGAGTCGCTTCGAGTTCGTCGACCCGAGTGGCAATCGACTCGGCGTCTTCACCCAAGCCTGAAGCCGGTGTTTTCGCGATCACCGTCACTGGATAGCGGCACCGTGCACATGGGCAAGAAGACCTGCACCAAGGGCCCGATCGCAAGAGCAAAGACGATCGTGCCAACCCCAACCACTCCCCCAAGCAACCAGCCAAGCACCACGACCGAGACCTCCAAGGCCCCGCGCACCACCCCGATCGGGATCGCCGTACGTCGATGAAGGCCGGTCATCAAGCCATCACGTGGCCCGGAGCCGAAGCGTGACCCGATGTAGAGGCCCGTCGCCAAACCATTGAGTATCACCCCTGCGACCAACAGTCCGACTCGCGCCCAGAGTGAACTGGGCTCGGCCAGCCAATCCATGGTCAGATCGAGTGAAAGGCCCACCACGATGGCATTGAGCACCGTGCCGATCCCGGGCTTCTCACGCAGAGGGATCCACAATGCCAACACCACCAGACTCATCATGATGACGGCTTGACCGATAGTGATCGGCAAGTGATTGGCGAGACCCTGATGCAGCACATCCCACGGAGCATTGCCCAGGCCAGATCTGATCACCATCGCCAAAGAGATGCCAAAGAGCCACAGCCCAATGGCCAG
>WBZM01001022.1_pt1 | contig 31262 bp, 27 predicted proteins | sample 5204271 | NCBI WGS metagenome assembly WBZM01 (sample SAMN12344346, study PRJNA552823) | activated sludge metagenome | biome: Activated sludge suspended growth; feature: Nitrification reactor; material: Wastewater; isolation source: activated sludge from nitrification reactor of wastewater... | reverse complement strand
TTGCACGTCGAGGACGACGACATCGAGGAATCCTGTGCCACCGAGGGCGGCGAACAGGTCGGAAACGGTGGCTGCGCTCAACGGGGAAGTGAGTTGCGGCAGGAACTCCTGCAAACCCGCCAGCACCCCACGCAGGATCGCGGGATGGTCGTCGACGACTGCCAGCTGCAGGGTCGACGTTGCCATGTCGCCCACTCTGGCAGCCGATGTCCCGAATTGCGCGGCAGAAAGTCCCTGGTATGCCGTGAGGTCACCGTGCACTCCCAAGCGCCCGCGCGAGATGACGCAATCTCCCCTTTCCGCGTCACCTGAGGTCGCTGAATCGGCAGCTCTCGTCATTTCGCGCGTGCTCATCGAGTCTCCTCGTCGCCGATGCGGCCATGTGCCGGGGCACATGAGCCAGCGACGCGCTCCGGCCGTGCGCGCCCTCCCATGAATCTCACTGTGACACCGGCCGCATCGAAGCTGAACCCCCGCATAGGTCCCCGGACCCGGGGACTTGCCGACCTCCGAGCACCGCGGCACAGTCGTCAGTGGCACCAGTGGGTGGCGCTGAACAGGGTCAGGAGCGGGTCACCCGGATAGGGGGGCTCCTGGCCCTGAGCCATGAGGTCAGCCGGTGACTGCTGCCGCTCCCGCCGAGGCGACCTCGGCGTCCTGCTCGGCGCTGCCGCCCGAGCAGCCCACCGCGCCGACCAGCGCACCGTCGACGAGGATCGGCACACCACCACCGAAGATGACCAGCCGGTCGCGGTGCACCAGCCCGGCCAGCAGCGCGGGCTCGTCCTTGATCGCCCCGTACCACGCGTCCGTCGGCATCCCGTTGAACGCACACACCGAATACGCCTTGTCGCGCGCGATCCCCATCGACAGCAACGCCGCGCCGTCCGGCCGCAGGAACGCCAGCTCATGCCCCGCCGCGTCGCACACCGAGATGTTGACCGGCACGCCGATCTCCTGCGACTTCCCATAGGCCGCGTGCAGCGCCGCCAACGCGCCCTCAGTCGTGAGGGTGGCTCGGTTGGTCACATATCCCACCGGAACAACTCCTTTGTATGCCGTGTGGTCGGGTGTGCCGGGCCGCTCACCTCGGCCGCGCGGTCAGTCTCGCAGTCAGCGTTTGATGAGCGGTGAGCGCACGCCACCGCCGGCCTTGTCGGCCTCGTTGAAGAAGTCTTCGCGGAAGATGTCGCGCGGGAAGAGCCGTCGCCCCATCAAGGTCTTGAGCGCGGCTTCGACCATGACCGGCGGGCCGCAGACATAGCCCTGGTAGCCCCGCAGCGAGGGGTGATCGGCCTCCAGCACGTCAGTGACATTGCCGCTGGCGAAACCCTCCGCTTCGGCCTCGTCGGCGGGCACCTCGGACAAGCAGGGCCGATAGGTGAACTGGTCGGGGAACTCGTCTTCCAGAGCCCGGAAGAGCTCGACGTCATAGAGCCACTCGCGGGTGCGAGCGCCCTGGTAGAGCGTGATCGGCCCCTCGTATTCGCCGTTGAGCAGGGCGTGTTTGATCATGGCGGCCATCGGCGCGAGGCCGGTGCCGCCGGCGATCATGACGACCGGCTTGTCCGAGCCGGTGCGCAACACGAACCGGCCATACGGACCCGACAGCGCGACCTGGTCCCCGACGGCGAGGGGCGCCCGCTCGCCCGACTCCGAGGACGAGCCGTCGCCCGCACCGGCGAAGATCCACCCGTCGGTCGCCGCCCCACCCGCCACCCGGCGGATCTGGAACTCCAATCGCCTTGTCTCCGTAGGGGGGTTGGCCATCGAATAGGTGCGGTCCACGGCATACCGGCGGGTTTCTCCGGCGCGCGGTGGCACCACGATCCGCATGTACTGACCCGCGTTGAAGCGCACGTCGCGGTCGGTCTCGATGACCACCCGCTTGGTGTCGGTCGCGACGTCCTCGATCGAGACGACCGTGCCGGTGAAGTCGGCGACCGGGAAGACTTCCAGGCTCTCGTCGACGTCGATGTCGGCCTCGATGACGATGTCCGAGCGGGGGATCGCGCAGCACGGCAGGGTCTTGCCCTCGTCGCGCTCGAAGTCCATCAGCGCGAAGCTCGTCGACGCACCGTGGTCGACGTCGCCGTCGAGCACCTCGACCTTGCAGGTCGCGCAGGTGCCATGGGTGCAGGAGTGCGGCAACCAGATCCCGTTGCGCAGGCACGCGTCGAGAATGGTCTGGTCGGATCGGCACTCGACCTCCCGGCCGAGCGGTTCGACGGTCACGCGGTAGGTCTCGGTCACGCCCAGCCTCTTTCGGTGAATCGGGTCGTTCAGTAGGTCGCCAGCCGAAGCCGGCGCAGCATGGCATTGGTCAGCCGCAGCGATTCGTCGCGCAGCTCGATCTCGACGTCGCCCTCGGGCACGGCCCGGCAGGTCAGACAGGTGCCGCCGGCCAGCTCATCAGCGGTCAGCACGGTGTCGGCGACCACCCGGTTGTAGCTCACCTCGCCCGAGCGCAGGTCGACCTTGCAGATGCCGCAGCCCCCGCGCCGGCAGCCGATCCGATAGGAGTAGCCCGCGGCATACAGGCACTCGAGGATCGTCTCCCCCGGCTTGGCGAGGATGCGTTCGCCCTCGGGCAGGACGGTGACGACCGGCATACAACTCCTCAGGTATGCCGGTGGCGCCCGATCGCTCGGGCGCCACCGGGATGACTCAGCCCCAGAAGGACAGGGTGTGCTTGTGGCCGACCCCCAGGTCCGCGAGCGACGTGCCGGGCTCGGGGGTGAACGGCTGACCGTCCAGACCCCACGAGAACTCGTGCCCGGCGTCGTAGTCCGGGTCGGAGGAGGCCCACGGGTCCACGATCGCCGCGCGGAAGTCGGCCCAGCTCATCGCCTGCGGCGCCCGGAAGGTCGCCGCCGCGCAGAACATCGGGTTGTCCTTCCACCACACGTGCACCAGCATGTCCTCGCCGTAGAGCTCTTGGCGAGAGCGGCTCGGGAACTCGTAGGTGCCGATGGTCTTCAGTGCCATGTCAGGCCTCCTTCGCTGCCGGGGTGCCGTGCCAGGCCGCCCAGTTGACCTCGTCGCGGGAGCCGGCGATCTCGCCGCCGTCACCCTCCTGCATGCCGTACCACGCGAGCACGTCGGGCACCGTCGGACCACCACAGTTGCCCTGGTAGATCTGGTGCACCGGCAGCCAGGCCTGCACGTACTTCTCCGGCTCGCGGTCGAAGATCCACTTGCAGCCGTCCGAGCACAGGTTGAAGTGCTCGCCGTTGTAGTCGCTGGTGCGCTGGCAGATGGTGTTGAGATCGCCCGGCTCCGGGAAGGTCATGGGAATCTGGCACACCTGGCAGAGCTGGGGCAGGCCCATGAAGAAGAACCGGCCACCGTTGTCGACGATCCGCTGCGCCTTGTCCCAGCGCGGCTTCTGGAAGTACTCCACGAAGGTGTCGGGGTAGTTCTCCGCGAGCCAGGCCTGGTGCTCCTTGCTCGGGATGCTCGTGGTGAAGTTGGCGGCGAAGGAGAAGTTGTAGAACACCCAGTAGACGAAGTGGCTGAGCGCTTCCTTCTCGTCGATGGCCTGCTGCACGTGCCGCGGTGGCTTGATGCCGTAGTACTCCAGGTCGGGGAAGAGCCCTTCGAGCATCTGCTTCTCGAAGTAGAGCTCGAACGCCTCCTTCCACGACATGACCGGCTTGGGCAGCATGTAGTCGAGCATCTGGGCGACGATCGCGGCCACGCGGTAACCCCGCCAGAACCACTTGTCGACCCATTCCTGCACGATCGGCACGTTGTCCTCGTCCTGCTCCAGGAGGAACTTGATCGCCTCCAGGCCCAGGGTCATGTGCCGCGACTCGTCGGACTGCGCCGAGAACCCGAAGGTCATCGTCGGCAGGTCACCGTTGAACGACGCCCCCGACATGAACGGGACGAACAGCAGGTTGGTCAGCAGGTACTCGAACGAGAAACCGATGGCGATGAGGAACTCGAACGGCCCGGCCGACAGCGCGTCGTCGAAGTAGGACTTCGGCACTGACATGTACCACACCCGGTCATGCTGCTTGAGGAACGAGTGCATTCCCGAGTAGTACTTGTTGTAGTTCGACAGGGTGTGGATCTCGGTCTGCGCGTGCCGGATCTCGTCCTGGCTCTGGCACAACGCGGCAAAGCGCGGGCCCGGACCGTTGAAGTGCCGCGACAAGAACGCGAAGTTGCGGTGCGCCTGGTATTCCAGCGGGGTCACCCCACCGAGGAAGATCTTCATCGCGTTGAGGTAGGACGCCTGCGAGAGCGACAGGTGACCCTGGCTCTGCGCGAAACCGTCGAGGACGGCATACAGGCGCTTGTCCTTTTCCGCCTGGTACTTGTAGTAGGCATCCACGGTGAGCCGGAAGGGGTCCTCCCACTTGCTCCAGTCGTGGATCTTGATCCCCTCGAAACTCGTGTAGGGGAACATCTCCTCCGAGCTGACGTAGCTCGGCTCCCAGTCCAGGTCCCGGGTCAGCGCGGAATAGCGCGCCTTCATCGAGAGCTTGCGGGCTGGGCGGGTCGGGGTTGCCGTCATGGTTGTGTCAATCCCTTTCAGCGCCGAGCGTTCCAGGCCAGGACGATCTCGTCGTCGTCCCATTCGGTGATATTGCCGGCCAACGTGATGATGGCCATCTGGAATTCGTGGGTCTCCCAGTCGCGGCCGAGGCGCTCCTCGACCGACTCGCGCTTGATGACCAAGCGGCCGGGGGCCTCGATCTTGACGACGCCCGGCATGTGCCGGACGCTCACATTCGGGTTGTCGGCCTCGATCGCCTCGATGACCGCCCGGTTCTCTTCGTTTTCCTGCAGGTCGACCGAGACCATGCGGGTTGCGGGGTCGTTCATGCCGACTCCTCCTTCGAGTGTGCGCTGGCTGCGGCGGAGACGCCGAGCGCAGCGAGGGATGCGGTGACGGAGGCAGCGGCCGCGTCGACAGCGCCGACCGCGCCCGCGTCGGGCACGAGCTCGTCGATCGCGGCGGCGAGCTGGCCGACCGCGGCCTGCGCCTTGGGCAGCCACTCAGCGGCGACCGCGCCGAGGTGCTCGACATTGGCCGCGCCCGTCTCCGGGTCTGCGGCCCACGCCTTGTAGAGCGCGTCCACCCAACGGCGCTGGTCGGCGAACCACCCGGCCAGGTGCTGCGCGAGCAGGCTGTAAGACCCAGCCCCACCGAGCAAGGCGACCTCGTCGAGGTGCCGGTAGAGCACGGCATACAGGAGCTGGTCGGCCAAGTCGAGCGCGACCATCTCGACGCCCCAGTCGCCGGCGACCATGGCCTCTTCGACATAGCGACGCAGCCCCTGCAGGGCGGGGGCGTCCATCCACGCGGCCTTGGCCTCGGTGAGCGCGTCGGTCGTGCCGCCGCCGAGCGCGAGCCCGATCCGGCTGAGGATCTGGGCGTTGCCGACCCGGTCGAACGCGGCATACCCCGCGCATTGGGCGATCGTCGTGCCATAGGCGAACCGGCAGGCGTTGCTGGAGATCATCTGGCCGCCGGACTCGTAGTGCCGCAGCGGTAGCACCAACCCGGTGAGCAGCTGCTGCCAGGCCTCGGGCAGCCGCGCGAGCAGGTTGTGGGACTCGAGGTAATCAAGCGTCTTGCCGAACGCCTCGTGCAGTTGCGAGCGCGCGGTGACATAGGGCGCGTAGTAGAGCTGCCGCGGGTCGGTGAAGGAGTAGGGGTCGGTCAGGACGAAGCGGCTGTATGCCGGGTCGTAGAGCTCCTTGTCCGGCGCCCACAGCGGGCGGTAATGGAAGTGCTCGGTGGCCTGCAGGCCGATCGTCCCCTCCTCATAGCGCGAGGCGGGGCGGTCACCGTAGCGCTCGACCAGGTGGGTGAAGGTCTTGCGGATCGGTTCGATGACCTGGGTGCGGAGTTCGTACTGCAAGGGTTCCTCCTCGGGATGGTCCTGCCGGAGAACTGTGCGGGTCGTGGTGGGGCGGTCCTAGCGGCGTTCCACGGTGGGGAACGTGGGTGCCGTCGTCAGTGCGGGTGGCGGGTCAGGCCCGACTCGAGCAGGAGCATGACGATGAGGTCGGGCAGCGAGTCGGCGTCGGTGAGTTCCATCGGCTCGCTCGCCGGGAGCCCGTCGACGACCAATTGCCCGTATGCCGTGTGCCCGACAAACCGCGTCGAGACCCGGGCTTGCCGTCCCCGGAAGAAGATCCCGAAGGCCAGCTCGTCACCGCCGTACTCGTCGGTGAGGCTGAGGTGGTCGTCCTCGTCGGCGAGCACGGCATTGGCCTCGCAGATGAGCTGCTCGGACAGCGCCCGCAGCGCCATATGCCGGTCGGCGCCCAGGTTGGCGGCGCGCCGGCGAGCGGGGCTGAGGGCGGGGATCGCCGGCTCGTCGATCTCGTCGGTCTCCGCGCCGACGATCTCGGCGACCCGGATCATGAAGGGGGTCACGGCATACCTCCTGCTGTGGTTCGTGCCTGTATGCCGGTGCGCTAGGTGCGTGGCGCGCCTCGCGCGGGCGGCTGGTCGGGTGCGGTGCCGTGGGTCCGGCTCGTCACCGGGTGTGGGCTGGAGCTGATGAGCCGGGAGCTGATGTGGACACGTCCGAGGCGCGGGCTCTCTCCCGCAACCGCGCCACGGACGTGATCCCACCGTCGCCCGCGGGGGTGGGGGCGGGCCACCGACGTTCCGCGGGCCGGAACATCGCCACCCCTAGCTCACCCTGTCGCGGACCCCCACCTTCCACGAGATGAGCCACTTCGTGGGTTCAGCCCTGGCGAAGCAGCAGATTGGCTCATGTCGCGAAGGGGGTGCGGGTTCGACGTGGAGCCGTAGGGTGAGGGTCGTGCCGAAGGCCACGCCGCCGACGCGGTCGCGACTCCCTCACCGACACTTCGCGCCGACCCCCGCGCCGCGAGATGACACAAACTCGCCTTTCCCGGGCCCGCGACACCGTCCAAACGGCACTTTGCGTCATCTCGCGACGCTGGCGGCTCTCGGAGCCTCCCCCACCGACCCCCTCGTCAGCGAGGTGAGCAAATCTGTGGGTTCAGCCGGACCCCGCCATCAGCGAGATGAGCCAATCTGTGGGTTCAGTCCTCGCGAAGCAGCAGGTTGGCTCATATCGCCAGGTCATAGGGGCCGCTGGCGCGGTCGCGACTCCCTCACCGACACTTCACGCCGCGCGTGCGTCGCGAGAGGGCTCAAAGTGACGTTTCAGGGGGTCAGCGAGGCGTTGAAACGTGAGTTTGCGCCCTCTCGCGAGGGGGTTCGGGTTCGACGTGGAGCCGTAGGGTGAGGTTCGTGCCGAAGGCCACGCCGCCGAACCGCCCGCGCTCGTCAAGACCCCCGCGCAACCGCGCGACGGGACCCAAGCGTCAGCCCCAGGCGCCTCTTGAAGCCAAGCGCCAGACGGAGGTCGGACCCAAACGCCAGCCCGCGCCAGCAGCGCACCCCGAGCCCAGCGGCTGGCGGCCACCGCCGTCGCTGGTCATCCTCGTGCCGTTCGCGCTGGCCATCGGGGCGAACTACCTGCACCCCTGGCCGATGGCCAACGAGAGTCTCAAACGCCTCGGCGTCCCCCTGATCTTCGTGAGCCTCGCCGGCATGTATTGGGCCACCCGCGAAATGAACCGCTACGGCACCACCAAGGTGGCCTGGCGTGCAGGAGCCGCACTCGTCACCAGCGGGCCGTTCGCGTGGAGCCGCAACCCGGCATACCTGGCGTTCTTTCTCTGGTGCGTGGGCGCGGCCTTGCTCTTCGACACCTGGTGGCCGATCGCGATCCTGCCCGCCGTCTTCGCGGCCTTCCACCCGCTGGTGATCCGCCCCGAAGAGGCATATCTCTGCCAGCAGTTCGGCGCCGAATACGACGCCTACCGAGCGCGCGTCCGCCGCTGGATCTGAGTAAGGCGAAGGGCCCGTCCTCTCGGGTGAGAGGACGGGCCCGTCGGTATGCCGTGTCACGCACCGACCGCGCAGGTCGGGATCACTTGGTGACGACGTGACCCTCACCGACGACGACCGTTTCGAGCTTGGCCTTGCGGGCCTCGACCTCGTTGCGGATCTCGCGGAAGCGAGCGTCGTTGAGCGGGTACTTCCAGAAGACGATCATCGCGATGATCGCCATGACCGCGGGGACCAGGCCGATGGAGGCGCGGATGGCCGTGAGCGCCGACTCGGACTGGGTCGCAGCGCCCCCGACGTAGCCGGCCCAACCGAGCAGCCAGGCGCCGGCCGCGCCACCGAGGGACTGGGTGATCTTGCGGGTGAAGGAGAAGATCGAGTAAGTCGCACCTTCGGAGCGCTTGCCCGACTTCCACTCGCCGTACTCCACCGTGTCGGCCTCGAGAGCGAACATCGTCGTGTTGATGAGCGAGGCGCCGACGCCCTTGATAGCGAGCATGACCATCGCGAGGGCGACCGCACCGGCCGGGGAGAAGAACAGCGCCACGCCGCCGATGACGGTGAACAGGCCGCAGAACTGGAAGAGGTTCTTCTTGCCGACCTTGTTGATGATCGCCGGGATGAACGGCGTGACGAGCAGGCCGATGCCGGCGTTGACCAGCGACATCGGCGCGGTCAGACCGGTGTCGCCGAGGATGTAGCGGGCGTAGTAGATCGAGGCGGCCGGCACCGCGAAGAGGCCGATGAGGTAGAAGAAGCTCGCCGCGCAGAGGAAGGCCAGCGGCTTGTTGTTGCGCAGCGTCTCCCAGGTCTCCTTGATCGTCACCCGCGGGGTGGCCCGGACGACGTTCTCCCGGCAGAACCAGAAGGTGAGGAAGAAGGCGATCGACCCGAGCAGGACGAACAGCAGCGTGGTCTGGGTGAAGACGCCCTGCAGGTCGACCTGGAGCTGCTCGATCTGCGCCTTGATGCCCTTGTCACCGGGGGCGGCCTTGAGCTTGGTCTGCAGCGCGGTCGACTTGTCTTGGAGTTCCTTGATCCGCGGGGTGATGAGGTAGGTGAGGAAGACACCGGCGGTTGCCGAGCCGAAGGACCGGGCGGCCACGAGCTTGGCGCGCTCCTTGACCGACTGAGTCATCGCCGAGGCGAGCGAGCCGTAGGGGATGTTGACGAAGGAGTAGCCCAGGCCGAGCACGGCATACGTGAGGTAGGCGTAGAGCAGCGCGGGGCCGGCGTTGGGCTGGTCGGCGGTCACGTGCATCGACTGCGGCACCCAGAAGGTGAGCACCGAGAGGAAGAGCAGCGGCACCGCACCGAAGAGGATGAACGGGCGGAACTTGCCGAAACGGGTCATCGTGCGGTCGACGGCGCGGCCGGCGATGAGGTCGGCGAAGGCGTCCCAGATGCGGACGACAAAGAACATCGTGCCGATAGCCGCGGCGGACAGGCCCGCGACGTCGGTGTAGTAGAAGAGCAGGAAGCTCGTGGACAGCGCGAAGGCGAGGTTGCAGCCGAAGTCTCCGAGCCCATAGCCCAGCAGCGCAGTCGGCTTCATCCGCTCCAAGGCCCCGCGGGCTTCGGTGGGGGCGGCAGTCGTTGACATGACGATCCTTTGTCGAGATCCGGGGCTTGCGCCGGCCGGTCGGGTGGCGGTTCCTGAACAGCTCCAGTACAGGGCCGGGGGGAGGGCCCCGACAATCAGTTGCCAGTTGTTGCGAAGCGGTGCCGCGCGCCTCCCGACGGGCGCGTGACATCGCTCGGTTCCGTTGTCTTACAAGCAAATTCAGGCATGCCGTGCCCGTCGCCTGAGCCTTCCGGGTTGCCACATGTTGCCGCGCCGTCGGTCTTGAGGCCGGTCGGACAACCCGTCAGGACGGACACAGCGATCAGCTGCCGCAGGGGTGCGGGACGAGGGTGTCGGCGAGCACGGCATACGCGGCAGTGAGCTCGGGCAGGCGCGACTGCAAGGCTCGGTATGCCGTGACGCTCACCTCCCCGGAGCGGTAGCTCACGTCGTCACCGCTCGGTGAGCCGCCGAGTAGGTCGAGCCCTTCCCGCGGGGTTTCGGCTCGGCCGAGTCCGACCAGGCCGAGCGCCGCAGCGCCGAGGGCGGAGCCTTCCGGGCCGTCGGAGACGACGACCGGGCGGTCGACGCAGGCGGCCAGGACATCGCGCCACAGCGTCGATCGGAAAACCCCACCAGTGACCCGCAGCGAGTCGACCGGCGAGACCCGGTTGAGGTCGGCGACGACCGCGGCCAAGTGCAGGCAGATCCCCTCGACGGCAGCCCGGGCGAGGTGGCCAGCGCCGTGGCGAGCGCGCAGCCCGAGCAAAGCTCCTGGCTGGTCCTCGTCGACGAGGGGTGAACGTTCGGACAGCAGGAAGGGCAGCATGACCAGGCCCTCAGCCCCGGGCGGCACCTCGGCAGCGGCGTTGACCAGGACGTCGTCGGACAGCTCGCCGCACAGGTCGCCGATCCAACGCAACACCGACCCGCCGTTGCTCACCGCTCCCCCGACCACCCACTGGTCATCGGTGAGGGCGTAACAGAACAGCCGGCCCGCGGGATCGGACCAGGCTCCGGGCACGAGCAGCCGAGCCGCCGCGCTGGTGCCGATCGAGACACCCAGCACACCGGGGTCGATGGCGCCCGAGCCAAGGGTGCCCAGTGGCCCGTCGCCGGCGCCGAGGACGACCGGCATACCGGCTGCGAGGCCCACGCGCGACGCGACGGAAGCAGCCAACGGGACGGCGTCGGTCGTATGCCGGATCGGTGGCAGTTGACCGGGGCGGACGCGGGCGAGGTCGAGGGCTTCGGGGTTCCAGGCCACGGTCGCCAGCGAGAGCAGGCCGGTCGAGGAGGCGCTAGACAACTCGGTGACGAGCACCTCGGTGAGGTGATGGACGAGCAGGTCCTTGAGCCCGGCCCAGGTCGCCACGCGACGGCAGAGCGCAGGGTCGTGCTCGGCAAACCACATGAGCTTGGTCAGCGGCGCGGCGGCGTACATCGGGGTGCCCGACGCTCGCAGCAGCGCCTCGCCCTGGCCGCTCGCGCGCAGCCGTTGCGCCTGGCTGCGGGAGCGGCCGTCGGCCCAGGTGAGGATCGGGGTCAAGGGCTCCCCGCGCGCGTCGAGCCCGACGACGCCGTGCATCGCGGTGCTGAGGGCCAGGCCGATGACCCGCTCGGCACCGACATCGGCGACGCACTGCGCGAGGGCTCCTTCGGCCGCCGCTAACACGACGTTCGGCTCCTGGATCGCCCACGCCGGCTCGGGATGGTGCAGGGGGTATTCACGGACGACCGTATGCCGCCACGGCATACCGGCCCGAACGCCGAAGGCGGACACCTTGGCGGCCGTCGTGCCGACGTCGATCCCGACGACGACCTCAGGGGGCGGGCCGGTCATGAGCGCATCGTCTCGCGTGAGCTCAGGCGCCGTCGAGGATCTCGGCCGCGTCGCTGGCAACCTGAGCCGCCACGTCGTCGTCAGCGATGCCGAGCCAGCCGCACAAGGCGCGTGCAGAGTCCTCCAGCGACCCGGTGACCAGACCCGCGACCTCGGCCACATGGGCGTCGGTGATGGGAGCGCCGTGGCCGCGCAGGTGGCACAGCCAGGCGGCGACCGCGCGGACGGCACCGGACGGCATACTCCCCGCTGCGCGGTCGGCGAGCAGCGTCGGGACGATGCGGATCGGGATCTTCTGGGTGCCGTCGGCGGCGATCTGGGCGAGTAGGTGGCGGATGTTGGGGTTGCGATAGCGATCGAGCAGGGCCGCGCGGTAGCTCGCGATCTCCTCCTCATGCAGCGGTAGGTGGCGGGCGGCGTCGTCCCACCACTGCTGCACCCAGCCTTCGACGACGGGGTCGGCGATCGCGTCGGCGACGGTCTCAGCGCCGCGGATCGAGGCGCCGTAGGCCATCAGGGAGTGCGAGCCATTGAGCAGGCGCAGCTTGCGGTTTTCGAAGGGGACGATGTCTTCGACAAAGGTCGCACCGGCGGCATCCCAGGCCGGGCGTGGCGAGACGAACTGGCCAGCGAGCACCCACTCGATGAAGGGTTCGGTGACCACGAGGGCGGGGTCGTCCACGCCCGTCTGGGCGAGCAGCGCGTCGTGGTCGGCGTCGGTCGCGCGCGGGGTGATCCGGTCGACCATCGTCGTGACGAAGCCGATGTTGGCGTCCATCCACGTCAGCAGGGTGGGGTCGACCGCGCGGGCGCCGTCGGTGATGACGTGCTGGGCCATGTCGCCGTTGTCGGGGACGTTGTCGCACGGCACGAAGGTCAGCGGCCCGGCGTCGGCGGCACGGCGGGCGAGCAGCCCCGCGACGAACTTGCCCGGCGCCGTGGTCACGGCCGCGCGGGGGTCGACGCCGAGCATGGCGATATCGGCGGCGACCGCCGGGTCGGTGAGGTCGAGGCCGCCGGACTCGTTGCGGCGGTAGCCGGCTTCGGTCACCGTGCTCGTGACGATCGACAGCGCCGGGTCGGCGAAGTAGCCCAGCCACGCGGCGTGGTCGTCGGCGCCGTGGACCGCGACGATGCTCGAGATGACCTCAGGGCGCGGGCCTTCGGGGTGATTGACGACGAGGGTGTAGAGGTTGTCTTGCGCGGCCATCACCTCAGCCGGGCCGATCCCCATCCCGGTGAAGGCCGCAATGCCCCACTCGGCGGCGTCCGGCGCGTTTTCGGTGAACCAGCACTGGTGGGCGCGGAAGAAGTTGCCCAGACCGAGGTGGACGATGCGCACTGGTGCGGCCGGACGGCCGTCCTGCGCGCGGGAGAGCCGGCGGCCCTTCGCGGGGTGTGGTGCTGCGGTGGCGCCTGAGACGGGGGCGGCGGGGTTGCTCATAGCTTGAAGACCTTCCGGGGGTTGGTGGCGACGAGGTCGTATGCCGTGTCGGCGGCTTCGTCCTCGTCGAGGCGGTGCTCGGCGACCAGCCGGGCGAGGAAGCCGCAGTCGAGGCGCCGCGACATGTCGTGTCGGGCAGGGATGGAGCAGAAGGCGCGGGTGTCGTCGATGAACCCCGACGTGCGGCTGAAGCCGGCCGTCTCGGTGACGGACCCACGGAACCGGCGGATCGCCTCGGGTGCGTCGATGAACCACCAGGGCACACCGGCATACACGCTGGGGTAGACCCCGGCCAGGGGCGCGATCTCCCGGGAGAACGTCGTCTCGTCAAGGGTGAAGAGCACGAGATGGAAGCCGGGCGCCGTGCCGAAGCGCTCCAGCAGTGGCTGCAGGCCGCGGGTGAACTCGACCGAGATGGGGATGTCAAAGCCGACGTCGGCGCCAAAGCGCTCAAAAGCGGCGGTGTGGTGGTTGCGGGCGACCGCCGGGTGCAAGGTCATGACCAGGCCGTCCTCGACGGCCATCCGCGCCATTTCCACGAGCATGTGGCGGCGGAAGGCGGTGCACTGCTCGTCGGTCGCGGTGCCCGCGAGCGCGGCGACATAGATCGCGCTGGCCTCGGCGTCGGAGAGCGAGAGGGTGACCACGTCGGCGTGGCTGTGGTCGGTCGAGACCGCGCCGTGGTCCTTGAAGTAGGCGCGCCGGTTTTCCAGGGCGGCGAGGTAACCGGCATACGTACCGGTGTCGATGCCGGAGGCATGCCCGAGCGAGGCGACGAGCGCGGGCCAGTCGGGGCGCGCGGGTTCGAGATAACGGTCGGGGCGGAAGGTCGGCAGCACCCGGCGCGGGTAACCCTCGTCGGCGAGCGCGCGGTGGTGGCGCAGGTCGTCGCAGGGGTCGTCGGTCGTCGCGATGAGGGCGATGTCGAAACGGTCCATGAGAGCGCGAGGCCGGTATGCCGGGTCGGCCAGACACGCGGCGATCTGGTCGTAGATCGCGTCGGCGGTCTGCGCTGACGGGCGCTGGGTGACGCCGAAGATGTCGACGAGCTCGGTCTCCATCCAGTAGCGGCTCGGGGTGCCGCGATAGAGCGGCCAGCGCTCGCAGAAGATCCGCCAGGCGCGGCGGGCGCCGTCGGCGTCGAGGTGCTGGCCGGAGGTGACGGCTCCCATACCAAGGTCGGCAAGGTCCACCCCGTCGGCGTGCAGCAGCCGGCATACATAGTGGTCCGGGCTGAGCAGCAGCGAGGTCGGGTCGTGGAAGGGGATGTCCTGGGCGATCCACTCCGGCGGCACGTGGCCGTGCGGCGAGATGATCGGGAGGTCTTTGACGTGGCCGTAGAGCCGCCGCGCGATGGCCCGCTCGGTGGGGTCGGCGGGGAGCATGCGGTCGGGATGCAGCGTCCAGGTGGGCTCGTTGTCAGCCATGCCAGCCATGTTTCGCCGATGGCTGCGAGGGCGGCAACCCGTTGCCAGGTGTTGCCGCGCGGCCTTGCCGAGGGGCGGTCAGCGTCGCACAGTGGAGCCATGACGACGGTGACCCCTGCCCCTGCGACGGCCCCCGCTACGGCCCCCGCAACAGCTGCTGCGACGGCCCGCGCTGGCGCCCCTGCCCAGAACTACCGAGCCGCTGTGCGCCTCGGCGGGGCGGACGGCATACTGACCGAAAGTCAGGTGCGCGACTTCATTTCAGCCCAACTCGGGGCCACGGACCTGGACGGGAAGTCGGTCTGCATCGTCATCCCCGACGACACCCGATCCTGCCCGCTAGCCATGCTCGTGGGCGCCGTGCACGCCGCCCTCCACGGACGCGTGAGCCGCCTCACCGCCCTCGTTGCGCTCGGCACGCACAAGGCAATGACCGAGGAAGCACTCGGCGCGATGCTCGGCTTCGAGCCGGGGCGAATGGAGGAGACCTATCCCGGGCTGCGGCTGCTCAACCACGAGTGGTGGGATCCCTCGACCTTCGTCGACCTCGGCACGATCCCGGCCGCGCGCATCGAGGAGCTGTCGGAGGGGCGGCTGTCGCTCGACGTGCCGGTGTTGCTCAACAAGGAGGTCGTCGAGCACGACGTCGCGATCGTCGTCGGGCCGGTCCTGCCGCACGAGGTCGTCGGCATTTCCGGAGGCAACAAGTACTTCTTCCCCGGCGTCGCCGGCCAGCAGATCATCGACGTCTCGCACTGGCTCGGCGCGCTCATCACGTCAGCCGCGATCATCGGCACGACCGGCCTGACGCCTGTCCGCGCGCTCATCAACGAGGGCGCCGCGCTCGTGCCGACCGAGAAGCTCGCGCTCAAGGTCGTCGTCGAGGCCGGTAGCGACGCGCTGCACTCGATCTCCTACGGCGACACCATCTCGGCGTGGGCCGACGCGGCCGAGGTCTGCGCGGCGACCCACGTCGAATACCTCGACGCTCCCGTGCCCCGCGTGCTCTCGCTCATCCCGCCGCTCTACAAGGACATTTGGACGGCGGCCAAGGGGTTCTACAAGCTCGAGCCGGTCGTCGCCGACGGCGGTGAGGTCATCCTCTATGCCCCCGACATCACCGAGATCGCCCAGATGCACCCAGAGATCTACGAGATCGGCTACCACTGCCGCGACTACTTCGTGAAGCAGTGGGACCGCTTCAAGGACGTCCACTGGGGCGTGCTCGCGCACTCGACGCACCTGCGCGGGGCGGGCACTTACGACGCGGCGACCGGGGAGGAAAGGCTCCGGGTGCGCGTCACCCTCGCGACCGGCATACCGGAGCAGGTATGCCGTGCAGCGAACCTCGGCTATTTGGACCCGCGCGAGGTCGACATCGCTGCCTTCGAGGCCGACCCCGACACCTTGGTCGTGCCCCAGGCGGGCGAGGTGCTCTTCCGCTTGCGCTGAGCGGTGGAGGCGCGGACGACGAGTTTGGTCGGCAGGACGAGCGGCTCTTGGGAGGGTTTAGCGCCCTTGATCATCGCGACGACGTTGCCAACGGCGATCGAGCCTTGCGAGTGCAGCGGGGCTGCGACGGTCGTGAGCGCGGGCGTGACGATGTCGTCGAGCAGGATGTTGTCGAAGCCCACCACGCTGACGTCGTCGGGCACCGTGACGCCCATCGCCTGGAAGCCCTTGATGAGGCCGATCGCCATCTGGTCGTTGTAGGCGAGCACGGCCGAGGAGGGGCGCTCGGCGAAGTCGCGAGCGGCACGCAGTCCAGCGCGGATGGTCGGCATGTAGGAGCCGAGCCGGCGGACCTTGAGATCGAGCTCATGGCCCGCCTCGAGGACCGCGCGCCAGCGCACTCCGTCGGCCCAACTCGCCTCTGGCCCAGCGATGTACGTGATCGTCGAGTGGCCGAGGCTGCCGAGGTGTTCCATGGCGCGGCGCACCCCGCGGGGGTTGTCGGTGACGACGGAGTGCACGTCGGGCAGCACCCGGTTGAGCACGACCGTCGGCACCTGCTTGGCCATCATCCGGATCGCGGAGTCGCTCATCCGGCTGCTGGACAGGACGATGCCGTCGACCGAGCCGAGGGCACGCTCGACCGCGATTCGCTCGGCGCGGCTGGACTCTTGTGTGTCGCAGAGCATGAGGGCGTAGCCGTTGACCGAGGCGGAATCGTGGGCGCCGCGGATGATCTCGACGTAGAAGGGGTTGCCGATGTCAGAGACGAAGAGCGCAAGGGTGCGCGTCTTCTTGTGGGTCGGCGCGCCCGACTCGGTCGTCGTGACGCGGTAGCCGAGTTCTTCGGCAACGGCCCGGATGTGCGCGGCGGTCTGAGCGCTGACCCTGCCGGGGCGGGAGAACGCTCGCGACACCGTCGACGGCGCCACACCGGCCGCCTTGGCGACGTCGTAGACGGTCGGGCGCTTCTGCATGAGTCACACGGTAGGACGTGGGCAGGGCGCGTGGGCCCGACAGCGCCGGGCAACACCTGGCAACTCCGTTGCCACGGGCTGGGTGCGAGGCGCACGGACGACGAACGAGCGGGTATGCCGTGCACTCGCTCCGCCTCCGGGCTGGGCTGGCCCGGCTGGTCCGTCTGCGGCGCCTGTCTGTTTGGTCCGTTAGCTCACGGCGGGCCACAGAGTCCGCTGCCACCGAGCAGTCATGCGCTCGCGAATGTCCACGAGCACCTCTGGTGGCGCCACCCGCGAGACCGCGTCATGCACTCGCAGCATGGTCTCGCGGACTTCCTGCTCCGCAGCCGGGACAGAGATGCCCCACGTGGAGGCCTCTTGCACCAGGTCGGCAACGGTGACGGTGTCGATGCTGGTCTTGCCGTTGATGACATGGCTAGTCCCACGGAATCGTCGATCGAGATCCATCACCGGGGCTGTGTCATAGAGCGGGGCAAGACTCACCGCGCCGCGTTCATCGAGCAGCAACGAGTAGTTCTTCGAGTGAGCGTCCCCGTTGCCGATCATGACATTGAAGACCACGGCCCGAAGCAGGGCCAAGCGGAATGCGGCTGGGTCCTCAGCCCGATTCGCTGCCAGCGCGACGACTCGGGAGAGCCGCGAGCGCCGGGCTTCGTATTCGGCGACGCTCTCGTACTTGGCCTGAGGGTCCAGGCCCAGGGCCTGGCAGAGGTCCTCTTGATGGATCCGCCGGCCGTCAGGCCCGCGGTCGTAGCGCGTGACGACGATCGCCGCGCGTCCGTCGAACGTGGCACGACGGGATTGCGCGGCCGGCATACCAGCAGCGTCAGCCAACCGTAGGGCCCAGTCCTCGGACTCGATGAGGTGAGGAACGACGGCATCTGTCAGCGGTTCAGGCTTGACGATGTGCGTCGACGCAGCGCCCCCCTCGGGCCATCCCCACCCCCCTCCCGGCATGGCCGTGAGCAGCACCTTGTCTTGCAGCCCAGCCAGCGACGCCTGCAAGTGGCTCCCCTCCGGGGGGTGGTAGGTGGGCAGATCGGCGATCAGACGGTCGACTTCAAGCGACGTCAAGGGACGAACTATTCCGGCGCCCGGCACCTCCCCGCGGGGCAGGAACTGGATGGCACCTGCGCACTCTTGGCCGATGTGAGCCAGTAGCTCCATCTTGTCGATAGCGGTGACGTTGTAGATGGCCGCCAGGTGTCGGCGCAGGTTGCCTTCGGGAAGCAGCCCTTCGAGGAACGCCGAGACGGGCCGATGGTCGCCGTCCGTGATCGGACGAGTGCCGACCGGCAACGACAGTGACAGCGGACGTGCGCCGGTGCCGAACCGGTCCAGAGCGGCCACAGTCCATTCGAGCCGATACCGGAACGGGCGAGGCTCGGTCAGGGTGGCCACGTGGTGACCGTAGAGCCACACATCGAGCGCCCGACGAGTTCTAGCCATCGGTGACCCGGACTCGGGCGAACTTGGGCACGATGACGACTTCGCGCCCAAGCTCCGCGAGCGCCCTGACCACCGTGTCCATGCTCACCGAACCTCCTCGCTCCAGCCTTGATACCGTCATCCGACTGACTCCGAGCACCGCCGCAAGGTCCGCCTGCTGCCATCCCTTCTCGACCCTGGCGTCCCGGATGGCCGCCCCCAGGTCTGCCGGGGTCAGAGCTCGCGCGTGATACATATGTCGATCATATCGTCATATTGGCGAAATGATCGATATTTGTTACCGGCGGATGCGACGCCCCCGAAGCACCCGCCCCGTCCGTCGCTCGACCAGGTGACGCAGATGGCCCTTTCGGCGGGAGCGAAAGGGCCATCTGAGTCACATCGTGGGCGGGGGAACGCGCGACAAGACGTGGCAACTGGTTGCCACACGGCATACCGAGGCGGCCTACTGGGAGCGAGCCCTCCACGAAAGGACGAGCCCCCCATGCTGCGCCCCCAGGACACCGCCACCCGCGAACGCCGCAACCTCGACGGCCTCTGGGACTTCGCCTTCGACCCCGAGGGCGTCGGCCGCAGCGAGGGGTGGTTCCGCACCTCGCTCGCCCGACGCCCCGGCGCCCGGCAGATGGCGGTGCCGGCGAGCTACAACGATCTCTTCACCACGCGCGAGGCGCACGATCACATCGGCGAGGTCTGGTACCAAACCACCGTCCACATCCCCCGCGGCTGGGACGGCCGTCGCGTCCTCGTCCGCTTCGAGTCGGCGACCCACGGCGCCACGGTCTGGGTTGACGATGTCGAGATCGTCTCCCACCAGGGCGGTTACCTACCCTTCGAAGCCGACCTCGCGCCATACCTCGCCGCCTCTCCCCGCACGACGGTGCGCCTGACCGTCGCCGTCGACAACCGCCTCTCCTTCCAGACCATCCCGCCGGGCGTCATCGAGTCGACCCCGGCCGGCCCGCGGCAGGTCTATTGGCACGACTTCTACAACTACGCCGGCATCCACCGCTCGGTCTGGCTCTACAGCACCGCGCCCGCGCACCTCACCGACGTCACGGTCACGACCGGTTTCGAGGGCACGACCGGGCAGATCGGGTATGCCGTGCAGTCGGCTGCCGCTGCCGGGCTCACCACGACCGTCGACCTCTACGACGCCGAGGGCACCCTCGTCACGTCCGCGACCGGCGCCGAGGGCTCACTGACCGTCCCCGACGTGCACCTGTGGGGCCCCGGCGACGGCTACCTCTACGACCTGCACGTCCAACTTCGTTCGGACAGTGGGGTACTCGTCGACGACTACCACCAGAGCGTCGGCGTGCGCACCGTCGAGGTCCGCGGCACCCAGTTCCTCGTCAATGGAAAACCCTTCTACTTCAAGGGTTTTGGCATGCACGAGGATCACATCACGATCGGCAAGGCGCACAGCAACGCCGACATGATCCGCGACGTCGAGCTGCTGCACTGGATCGGTGCCAACTCCTTCCGCACGTCGCACTACCCCTACTCCGAAGACGTCATGGACTACGCCGACCGGCACGGCCTGCTCGTCATCGACGAGACGCCGGCGGTCGGCATCAACCAGGGGCTCGGCGGCGGCATCTTCGGCGGCCAGGGCTATGTCACGTTCAGCCCCGAGACGACCAACGACGTCACCCGTGAGGTGCACGCCCAGGTCATCCGCGACCTCATCGCCCGCGACAAGAACCACCCGTGCGTGGTCATCTGGTCGATCGCCAACGAGCCCGAGTCCGACACCCAGGGCGCGCAGGACTACTTCCGCCCGCTCTTCGACGTCGCACGGGAGGCCGACCCGACGCGCCCCGTCGGCTTCGTCAACGTCATGCTCGCCCCGCACGGCCGCTGCCGGGTCAGCCAGTTCGCCGACGTCAGCATGATCAACCGCTACTACGGCTGGTACGTCCAGACCAACGACCTCGCCAACGCCCGCATCGCCTTCGCGACCGAGCTCGACGGGTGGGCCAGCGACGGCAAGCCGATCATCATCACCGAATACGGCGCCGACACCTATCCCGGCCATCACCAGCTCCCGGCGCAGCCCTGGTCGGAGGAATACCAACTCGACTACCTCGACATGAACCACGCGGTCTTCGACGCCTGCCCCGCCGTCGTCGGCGAGCACATGTGGAACTTCGCCGACTTCATGACGACCGCCGGAATCATGCGCGTCGGCGGCAACAAGAAGGGTGCCTTCACCCGCGACCGCCAGCCCAAGATGGCCGCCCACCACCTGCGCGCCCGCTGGCTGCCCGGCATACCGAAGGAGCACGCGTGAGCGACACTGCTGGTATGCCGTCCGCCCACCCCCCGCTCGGCGCTCTCCTCGGCACCGACCCCGGTTCCAACCCCGGCCCGGACCTCGGCTCGGGGCTCGGCGCGGGTCTCGGGCCGGACCTCGCAGCCAAACTCGCCCGCGCCCAAGCCTCACTCGACGGGATCGCGCGCCTCGGGGTCGCCTACTCGGGTGGGGTCGACTCGGCGGTCCTGCTCGCGATCGCCGTCCGCACCCTTGGCCCGGCCAACGCCCTCGGCATCCTCGGCGTGTCCCCCAGCCTGGCCGCGGACGAACGCCGCGCCGCACACGAGACGGCCACCCTGATCGGCGCTCGCGTCGTCGAGGCGCCGACCCGGGAAGGTGACCGGACGGCATACCGGGCCAATGGCCCCGACCGGTGTTTTCACTGCAAGGACGAACTCTTCACTGTCACCGCGGCCCTCGCCGCCGAGCACGGGCTCACCGCGATCGCCTACGGCGAGAACGCCGACGACATCGTCCGCCCCGACCGACCCGGCTCGCGCGCGGCGACCGAGCACGGCGTGCTGCGGCCGCTCGCGGACGCCGGGATGACGAAGGCGGACGTGCGCGCGCTCGCCGAGGCGTGGGGTATGCCGTGCGCCGACAAGCCCGCGGCCCCGTGTCTGGCGTCGCGGATCCCGCACTTCAGCGAGGTGACGCCGGAGAAGCTCGCCCAGGTCGAGGCGGCCGAAGCGGCGCTGCGGTCGCTGGGCTTTGCCGACTCGCGGGTGCGTCACCACGGCGAGGTCGCCCGCGTCGAACTCCTTGACGCCGATTTGTCGCGTGCTGTCGCGTCTCCGATGCGCGAGCTGCTGCTCGGGGCGGTGCGGGCGGCGGGGTTCCGGTTCGTCGCGCTCGACCTCGGCGGCATCCAGTCCGGCGCGTTCACGCTGCCGCTCGTCGGGGTGACCCATGGACGCTGACGGCCCCGACCACGTGCTGGACTTCGCCCGGGCTGCGCGTCGGGGTTACCCCGAGGCGGTCTATTGCGAGGGGAAATCCCCCGCCCAGGTCGAAGCCATCGCCCGCGCGGTCCTGGCCCGCGCGCAGGCTGCCTCTGCCTCGGAAGCCGAAATCGCCGCGTTCGAGTCGTCCCAGTCGGACGTCCAGCCGAACGTCCAGTCCGACGTAGCCGACAGGTGCCCGACGTCCGTCGTTGGAGCCACGTCCGGCACAGGGTCCGGGCCCGGCCCTACGGCCGCGCTCGGCGCCGCGGCGGTGCACGGCATACCGTGCACGCTCTTCACCCGCGCGAGTGCTGAGCACGCGGCGGCCGTGAAGCGGGTGCTGCCCGACGCCTTCCATGACGAGGTCGCGCGGTTGCTGGCCTGGCCGCCGGTGCGGCCCCAACCCACCGGAGGGCTCGTCGTCGTCGTCTGCGCCGGCACCTCGGACCTGCCGGTCGCCCGCGAGGCTCTGCTCACCGCTCGCCACCTCGGCCGCGAGGCGACCCTGGTCGCCGACGTCGGGGTGGCTGGGCTACATCGCGTGCTCGCTCAGGTGGACTTGCTGCGGTCCGCGCGGGCCATCGTTGTCGTCGCCGGAATGGACGGAGCGCTGCCAGCTGTGGTCGCTGGTCTCGTCTCGGCGCCCGTCGTGGCGGTGCCGACGTCGGTCGGATATGGCGCGAGCTTCGGCGGGATTGCTGCGCTGCTGTCAATGCTCAATGCGTGTGCGCCGGGGATTGGCGTGGTCAACATCGACAACGGCTACGGCGGCGGACACCTCGCCGCTCAGATCGCCGCGGATCGTCGCTAGTCGATGATCGCTCGACGTGTAACCATGCCCTAGCTGACATCGCCGCCAAACATGGCATAAAAGATCGTCTAGCACTTGACATAGGACATCTGTTCTATAGAATAGATGTATGACGATCACGCAGCTTGACCCACAGCCAGGCGGCGGTATGCCGTCCGGCCGGGTCTCGTCGGCTGCGTCGGCTGAGCCGTCGGCGCCAGCCGCTGGCTTCGCGGCGGGTGGGGTGCAGAGTGACGAGCGGGTGACGCCGAGGGTGGCGGGGTTTCCGACAACGCTGGTGCACACGACCTTCGACCGGATCCACGCCCGATTGGCCGCTGCTTCTGATGGTGGCTTGGTGATCTCGTCGGCGGACATCCACGAAGTCGACCGGATCGCGCGCCGGGCCGAGGCGCTGCGGTTGGCGTTGGTGGCCAAGGCAGATGCGCAGCAGGTGCATCGCCGGTTCGGGCATTCGTCGACGTCGGCGTGGGTCGCTGCGACCACTCGAAGTGGGGGTGCGAGCGCCCAACGAGACGTTGTGCTCGCGACGGCGTTGGCAGACGGGTTGGACCTCACGCGTGAGGCGTTCGAGGCTGGTGAGGTCTCCGTGCCCAATGTCGGGATCGTCGTGCGAACCATGAACAAGCTCCCCAAGACGCTGACGCCGGTGGAGCGGGAGAAGGTCCAGACCTCCCTGGTGCGCCAGGCTGCCCATCTGAACCCGGGCAAGTTCGATCGCGCCGCGAAGGTGGCGTTGGCTGCCGCGGAGAAGACCGCAGCCGAGGTCGCGGACCACCTTGAGGCCCAACTGTTGGATGAAGAACGCCGGGCCTACCGGTCCTCGACCGTGACCCTGCGTGACCTGGGCAACGGCACCACCGAGTTGCGGGCGCTGCTGCCCACGACGGTCGCGGGGATTCTTCGGAAGGTGCTGCAGACGATGACCGCACCCCGCCGCGACCACCTGCGCCACGCCGCGGAGAAGTCGCTGGCCGATGGACAGACCCCAGCCGGGTGCTTCACCGACGGATCCGTCGCGGCTGACCTACTCAGTGCCACCGGCACGGGCGGCACGGGCGCAGGCGCTCACACGACGACTGGCGCGACCGGGCGGACGGCGGGACCCTTCGGCCAGGAGCCATTCGGGATCGGCACCACTGCGGCCGCGGCAACGACCTGCGCGAGCGGACACCGGAGCGAGGGGCGGAACGCCGACTGGGCCGATATCGACTGGGCCCACCGCCGCGGACGCGCGCTCACCGAGCTGATCGAACACCTGGACACCGAGAAGCTCACCGGGAAAGTCGCCTCCACCGTCATCGTCACCATGACCGCCGAACAAGTCCTCGGCGCAGCAAAAGCCGCCCAACTCCAGCAGACGATCCTCGAGGCGACCGGCACCCTGAGCAACATGACCCCGAGCTCCGGGGCTGCGACCACCGACACCGGGGTGTTGATCTCGGCGAGTGCGGCCAGGCGGATCGCCTGTGCTGCCGACATCATCCCCGCCGTCCTCGGGGGGCCGAGTCAGATCCTCGACCTGGGCAGACAGAACCGGTTCTTCAACGACCACCAACGCACCGCCCTCGCGACCATCTACGAGACCTGCGCCGCGGCAGACTGCGACCGACCGTACGCGTGGTCCGAGCTACACCACGAAGACCCCTGGTCCAAGGGCGGGTTCACCGACCTCGACAAAGCCCTACCCCTGTGCGGCTACCACCACCGCAAGATGCATGACCCCGGCTACCACCACCAGATCACCCGAGAGGTGCACTCACACGGCAACAGCGCGGGGGCGAAGACCGTCCTCTTCACACTCCGGGCATAAGGCCGCCGCCTCCGGCGACGAAGTCCGCCCACTTCCCGCTGCGGACCTGGCGCGACTCGTCGGGGACGAAGAGAGCTGGGTGGATCAACACGTCGGACCGGCCGCGGGAAACCTCAGCCCGATGGTTCCCACAAAGCGCCCGGCACCAACCCGATGGTCACCGCCGCGGCTTGCGCCAGCGTCAAGACATCCCGCACGGGCCGCCCCAACCGCGCAGCCGCCGCCCGCGCGTCCTCGAACTCCACGGTCGCCTGCACGATCCGCCCACCCCGCGAACCCACCTTCACCGACACGGTCTCGCCCTCGACCACCACGGGCACCCACGACCGCGCGAGGGAATGCCGTGCGACGGCATACTCGCGCACCCCGAGCGTCGACGTGTGAGCGAAGAAGGCGTCCCGCACACCGCCGACGAGCGCGGGTGCGACGAGAGCATGCACCGTGTGGGCAGGCCGACCCTTCTTCATGAGAATCGGCGTGAGCCAGGCATCGAGCGCTCCCGAGTCGAGCAATGCCTCGATGACCGTCGGCCACACTCGCGGATCGAGGTCATCGACATTGGCCTCCAGGATCAGCAGCGACTCGGTCTCAGTGGAGTTGCTCGGGTCGGTAGTCCTCGCGTCGCTCGTCGTCGCGTCGGTCGTTGTTGCCTCGGTGAACTCCGCGGAGGCCCTCGTCGCGTCGGTGGTCGTCGCGCCCGAAGCATCGCTCGCAACAGTGCCGTTGGCGACGCCTGAGCGCGAATCCCCGCTCGGCACCCCACCGAGCGCCCCATCCCTCAAGGCACCCTCAGCCGGCCTGAAATCACCAACGATCGCCCGCACCACATTGGCCCGGTCCGCCCTGTCACGAGACCCAGCCCCCACGCCGACACGCAGCACCCGACCCGCCGGCACAACAGGCGCCCAGCCCGCCAGCGTCGTCACCAGCGCCACCCCGGTCGGCGTCGCCAACTCCCCAAGATCCGGCTCCGACCCGCCCGCCACCACCGGCCACCCGGCCCGACTCACGAGCGACAACACCGCTGGCCCCGGCACCGGCAACCGGCCGTGGGCGGCCCGCACCGAGCCCGACCCCAGCGCGATCGCCCCGGCCCGCACCGACGACGGCGACACCGACCCCACGAGGTCGACCAAGGCCGCGCACACCCCGACCACATCGGCGATGGAATCCCACGACCCGACTTCGTGGAACTCCACCGCATCGGCCGGTATGCCGTGCACCTCGCCTTCCGCCTCGGCCAGGTGAGCGAAAACGCTTGTAGCGCAACGGCATACCTCGGCATCTAAGCTCGAAGCAGAGGCGAGCAGCCCCCGGATCGTCGCCCACGACCGATGCGGGTGATCCTCGACCACGGACGCGACTTCAGCCCGAGCGCCTCGCAATCCGCCTCTCTCGCAAGCCGATAGCTCGATCGCTATCGCGCCCGGCACCACCGACTCGACCGCTGCTCGCACGGCATCAAGAGCGGCCCCGGCATCGAGCAGAGCTCCGAGCAGCATGTCGCCAGCGGCCCCGGCCGAGAGGTCCAGCCAGACACTCGGCGACGAATTCCCCATCCCTCAGGCCTCATCCGGGATCTGAGCCAGCACCAAGAATCCCTGGCCGGGCACCGACGACCACTCGACCGTGCCGTCCAGCGCCGCGACCCGCTCGGTCATTCCGACCAGCCCGTGCCCGGGGGTGATCGGATCCGCGCCCTGGCCGTCGTCGTGGACCGACACGACGATCCACCCGTCGCGGCGGTGCACCTCGACCCACGCGTGATCGGCCTGTGCATGCTTGGCGGCATTGGTCAGCGACTCCTGCACCACCCGACAGATCGCCTCACCCTGCGAACGACTCACCTCATCGAGCGTGGCGTCGAGGTCAAGCGACACCGCCGGCCGCGGCAGGCTGCGCGCCGTACGCGTGATCTGGTCGCGCAGACTGACCGGCCCGTCGCGCAACTGGGTCACCGCTCCGCGCACGTCGCGGATGAGACCCGCAGCCAGGGCGCGCGCGTCGGCCACGAGTTCCTCGGTCGCGGGTGTCGTATGCCGTGCGATGAGTTCCAGCGTGAGGGAAAGGGTGGTGACCTGGTTGCCCATGCTGTCGTGCAGTTCGCGGGCAATGCGCAGTCGTTCGTCGGCGGCGCTGACCTCGGCGAGGCGGGCCTGGGTGGCGGCGAGGTCGGCATTGGTCTGCACGAGCCGCGCGTTAGTCAGCTCGAGCTCGCGCGCGACAGCCTCGGACTTGTCCCGCTCGCGGGCCGATCTCACGACGACATCGACCATGAGCGAGGCGAAGAAGATCAGGGCGCCGTAGACAATGGCCCACACGATGGTCTCGCCCTGCCAGGCGAGGATCGCCATCAGGGCTACGACGAGGAAGACGCCGAGGACGATCAGTCCGCGGGTCTGCAGAGACCAGCCACACGCACCGGCGAGCAGCACGAGGAACACCGGCGCGATCTGGTCGGCACCCCAGACCAGGTTGGCACCCAGGGCTGCAGCGACCCCGACGACCATGGCCCAACGATCAGTCGGATGCGGGCGCACCAGGGCATCGGACAGCATGACGAAACACCCCAGGACGACGATGGCGAGCACCCACCACAGCACGGGCACTTCCGTGCGCCGGTGGGAAAGCGCCGCCGAGAGCACGACGCCAGCCCAGGCGACGACGCCCCCGATGGCGGCCAGAATCGTCGTCGCGTCGCGCGGGGCGCGCAACGGTCGGGCTGCCGACTCGCTCACCGTGCCAGCCTATGAGGCGCGAACACGCCGGACAATGGCCATCTATCGGACGGCCGTGCCCGGACTCTCCGAGGGCTAACGGGCGATGAGGCCGAGTTCGATGGCCCGCAGCACTGCCCGGGTGCGGTCGCGGACGCCGAGCTTGAGCAGGATGGCCGAGACGTGGTTCTTGACCGTGCCCTCGGCCAGGTGCAGAGCCTTGGCGACCTCGCGATTGGAGCAACCCGCGGCGAGCAGACGCATGACCTCGACCTCGCGCTCGCTGAGCGGCTGGACGTCGACGTCGCCGGCTCCTGGGCCGCCCGGCGTGGGGTTGGTTCCACCGGTGACCAAGCGTTCCAACATGCCAGCCGTCAGTCCGGGTTGGATGACCCGTCCACCGGAAGCCAGGGTCTCGATGCTCTCGACGAGCTGCTTGAGGGTGACGTCTTTGAGCAGGTAGCCGCGGGCACCCAGACGCAGGGCCTCGAAAATCGCGTCGTCGTCATCGAAGGTCGTGAGCACCAGCACCGGTGGCAGGTCGATGCCGCGCATGCCCGCGACCCGCAGCATCTCCAGACCACTCATGCGCGGCATCCGCAGGTCGAGCAGCACCACGTCAGGATGGTGTTCCTCGATGGCCGCGAGTCCGGCATGGCCGTCATCAGCCTCGGCGATGACCGTGACGTGGGGGCTCAGCGCCAGCAATGCCTGAATCCCTTGGCGCACCAGGTGCTGGTCGTCGACGATGACGACACGGACCGGCGACAGCTCGCTCGGCGCGTCCTCGGTCATCGTGATCCCACTCCTGCCGTTGCCTGCCCGCAGGGCCGGAGCATAGCTACGGGTTCGTCGCTACGGTTCACCGACCCTCATTCCTCCAGGGCAGGCTATAACCCCGAACGCCCTAGCCTGTCTCCGAGCCCAGCGTAGGTTTAGTCGGACATTCCGGACTCGTGCCAGAAGTCATGGCCGAAGGTCATGACCACAGGCACATGTGGTCACCCGTGAATCCCCTGCAAGATAGTGAACACGAAGGAAGCACGACGGGCGCAGATGCGGCGCGAGGGAACGGCGGACGACCTTCGGACAACGCAGGGCTGGGGCAGGTTTTACCAGAGGGTTCTGCATTAGAGCCTTGGGTGAAGGTGATGAGGTTGCTTCGGGCGCAAGCCCGAGAGGGGACAACCGCAATCATGACCTTCGCCCAAGGCTCTCACCCTTTTCTGGACGCTTGACCGCTGGGCAGATAGCTCGGGCCGGGTAAACGTGAGAAGCAACGCCTCGTCGTCGCGACTGATCTCGACGGCCACCCCCTCGTCGAGATCCTCGGCTCGAAGCGACCACGCCCATCGGGCCGCCACAAGGCACGCACGACCGCGCCTGCGAGCGCTTCTCGGGAACGCTCCTCATCCTTGGCGATGTCCGGCGACAGCGCAGGGCGCGGCTATCCCCTCTTCGGGGGATCCGCACTGCCGGGCAGGACCAGGTATGCCGTGACAACCTTCCAGGGTCAGCGGCGGGAACCCCAAAGAACCAAGGCACGGGAGTCGCTCACGCCGCGGACCGGGCGCTGCCCCGGGCGCATCGCGACGATCTCGCCGCTGCGGCCGGCGGCAAAGACCCGCCCAGAGCGGTGCCGTATGCCGTCCAGCTCGGCGGTGAGTTCGCGCACCTGAGAACGTAGTTGGCCGACCTCGCGCTCCAGGTCGAGGATCCGCTGGATCCCGGCGAGGCTGACGCCTTCTTCCTGGGAGAGCCGCTGGATCTCGCGCAGCAGGCTGACGTCGCGCGCGGAGTAGCGCCGCCCCCCGCCGCGGGTGCGGGAGGGCGACACCAAGCCGAGCCGGTCGTATTGCCGCAGCGTCTGGGCATGCATGCCCGCCAGCGTTGCCGCGACCGAGATGACGAAGACGGGGGTGTCCTCGTCGGGCACGAAGCGGCTCATGACGGCGACCTCATGATGGAGTCCTCATGATCGACACCGCAGGACAGCGACGTCATGGGGCCTCAGGACGGCGATCACACGGCTTGCGTTCATGATCGCAATCTCACTCGGCCGCGCGGGCCATCAGGTCGGCCCGCGGGTCGACGTCGACCTCGTCGGCCGCCAACGCCTCCAGTGCGGCGCGAGCCGCATCCGTGAGCCGCTGCGGTACGACGACCTGCACGGTGGCCAGCAGATCGCCGGTGCCCTTGGCCGTCTCGACGCCGCGCCCCCGCACGCGCAGCACCCGACCACTCGGGGTGCCCGGCGCAACCTTGACCCGCACCGGCTTGCCGGTGAGCGTCGGCACCGACACCGTCGCGCCCAGTGCAGCCTCGGCGAAGGTCACCGGCAGGTCGACGGTGAGGTTGAGCCCGTCCCGACCGAAGACGGGGTGCGGAGTGACGGTGACGTGCAGGATGAGGTCACCCGGTTCGCCGCCGGATTCCGAGGGCGCACCCTTGCCGCGCAGCCGGATCTTCTGGCCGTCCTTGACTCCGGCCGGGATCTTCGTCGTCACCGGGCCGGTCGGACCGGTGAGGTGGACCGTGTCGCCGGTCACGGCTTGCCGGAAGCCCAGCGTCACCGCCGCCTCGATGTCCTGACCACGCCGGGGTCCGCGCGTCGCGCCGAAGCCGTCGAAACCGTCAAAACCCTGCCCGGCATACCGGCCTTGTCCGCCCGCACGCCCGGCACCGCCACCGAAACCGCCGCCGCCGAAGAGCCCGCCGAGCAGGTCCTCGAGGTCGGGTTGCGCGCCGCCGCGGCCACCACTGGTGGTGAAGCGGACGTTGGGCCCGCCGCCGGCCCCTCCCCCGAACATGCCGGAGAAGAGGTCTTCGAACCCGCCGGCGCCCCCCGGCGCGCCCGCGGTGAAGCGGGCGCCGCCGTGGGTCATCGCACGGATCTGGTCGTATTGCTGGCGCTGCTCGGGGTCGGAGAGCACGGCATACGCCTCGCCGACGTCCTTGAAGCGCTCCTCGGCCTTCGCGTCACCCGCGTTCTGGTCGGGGTGCAGTTTGCGGGCCAGCTTGCGGTAGGCCTTCTTGATGGTCGCCTCGTCGGCGTCCTTCGCGACGCCGAGAGTGGCGTAGAAGTCCTTCTCGATCCAATCCTGACTCGCCATCATGCACCTCCTTCTCGGCGTGGCGGGTTACTCGGGGTCGGCAACGGCAACTCGAGCCGGCCGCACGACACGGTCACCGAGGCGGTAACCGCGCTGCAACACCTTGACGACGGTCGTCGACGTGGCGTCGGCCGGCACTTCGGCACTGATGTGCATGAGCGCCTCGTGGTGCATCGGGTCGAACTCGTCGCCGTATTCACCGAAGGCCTCGATGCCGAGCTTGGCCAGCACCGCTTCGAGCTTGTCGACGATGACCGCGCTCGGGCCGTCGACGAGGTCGCCGTGCTCACGCGCGAGATGGATCTCGTCGAGCACCGGGAACATCGACTCCAGCACGTGGCTGATGCCGGCCTCGCGGGCCAGCGAGCGGTCGCGGTCGACGCGCTTCTTGTAGTTGACATATTCGGCCTGCAGCCGGCGCAGGTCCTCCAGCCGCTCGGCGGCAAGCACCGCGTCGGGGCTTTCGGGGGCGGCAGAGCCGGCCTGGTATGCCGTGCCCGTCGCCTCCCCGCCCGCGGCGCTATCGGCACCGTCTGAGCTGTCGGTGGGGAGCGTCGGCTCGGTCGAATCGCCTTCTGGCGCAAGGCCATCCGACACGACCGGCTCGCCACCAGCTGCGTGGTCAAACGCCGTGTGGTCGAACTCGTCGAAGCCACCCGGCTCGGCTGAGGTGCGGTCACCCGGATGGGCGGGGCCGTGGTGCGGCCCCGCCCCTCCGCGGTGTGAACCAGGGGTCACTTGGTGTCCTCGTCGTCGACGACTTCGGCGTCCACGACATCGTCATCCTGCGACGCCCCGGCACCAGAGCCGGCGTCGGACCCAGCCGAACCGGAACCGGCGCCCTCACCGGCAGCCGCCTGCGCGGCATACATGGCCTGTCCCATCTTCTGGGAGACCTCGGAGAGGTGGGCGGTCTTGGCCTTGATGTCCTCGATCGAGGCGGTGGAGTCCTTGGCGACGGCGGCCTTGAGGTCGGCGAGCGCGGACTCGGTCTCGGACTTCTCCGCGGCCGGGACCTTGTCGCCACTGTCGGCGAGGAACTTCTCCGTCGAGTAGACCAGCTGCTCGGCGGTGTTGCGGACCTCGATCTCCTCGACGCGCTTCTTGTCCTCCTCGGCGTGCGCCTCGGCCTCGCGGACCATGCGCTCGATCTCGTCCTTGGGCAGGGCGGACCCGCCGGAGATCGTCATGGACTGCTCCTTGCCGGTGCCCATGTCCTTGGCCGAGACGTGGACGATGCCGTTGGCGTCGATGTCGAAGGTGACCTCGATCTTCGGGATGCCACGCGGCGCCGGCGCGATGCCGGTCAGCTCGAAGGTGCCCAGCGGCTTGTTGTGCTGGGCGATCTCGCGCTCACCCTGGAAGACCTGGATGAGGACGCTCGGCTGGTTGTCGTCGGCGGTGGTGAAGATCTCCGAGCGCTTGGTCGGGATGGCCGTGTTGCGCTCGATGAGCTTGGTGAAGCGCCCGCCCTGGGTCTCGATGCCGAGCGACAGCGGGGTGACGTCGATGAGCAGCACGTCCTTGCGC